>Ga0209698_10002236_pt1 | contig 22021 bp, 10 predicted proteins | sample LitLauG_LLR_2012_FD_187203 | JGI IMG/M metagenome (GOLD analysis project Ga0209698, IMG submission 187203) | Freshwater sediment microbial communities from Pennsylvania, USA - Little Laurel Run_MetaG_LLR_2012 (SPAdes) (version 2) | ecosystem: Environmental > Aquatic > Freshwater > Creek >...
ATCTGGGCGCGCCCGGCATCGGCCTCTTCGTCGGCACCTTGAACGGCAAGGTGCTGGGCTTCGATCCGCACGGCAACCCGCTGCCCGGCTGGCCGCGCAGCGGGGCGAGCACGTTCTGGCCGATGTCGGGCGGCCCGGCGCTCGGCGATCTCGATGGCGATGGAATTCCCGAGGTGGTGTGCGGCAGCGGCGATGGCAGCGTGTACGCCTGGCGGGCGAGCGGGGCGGTGGTGCCCGGGTTTCCGGCGCCGCTCTTCGGCGGCTCGATCAGCCTTCCGGTCGCACTCGCGCCGATCGACAGCCTGCCGGGCGACGAGATCGTGGTGGTGACGGATCAGGGCGACGTGCACGTGCTGGGTCGAACCGGCGCCGATCTGCCGGGCTGGCCCGCGTCGGTGACGGGCGCTCCCGCCGCGCCGCTCGTCACTCGGCTCGGAGCCTCCAGCACGCCGGTGATCGTGGTCGCGGCGGGCAATCACGTGCACGCGTTCAATCCCGATGGCAGCGAGCGCTGGTCGGCGCTCCTTCCGGGCAACGTCGTGGCCGATCCCGCCGCCGCCGATCTCGATCAGAACGGGTTCGATGAGATCCTGGTGCCCACCGTGGCGCCCGCGACCCTCACCGTGATCGACACGGCGGGCGTGGTGTGGAGCGCGCCCGGATTTCCGATCGCGCTCACGGCGGCGCCGGCGGGTCCGGTGGTGGCGGGTCCGCTGGTCGCGGGCGGCGCGCCGGCCGCGCTGCTCATGGTGCAGGGCGGGCTCGCGGCGTATGACGCGGCTGCGCACGCGCTCGCGAGATTTCCCGAGCCCGGGGGCGCGGGAGCGAATCCCGTGATCGCGGAGCTCGATGCCGACGGCGCGAGCGAGGTCGCCGCGGGCAGCGGCCCCGACTCCCTCATCTACATCTATGACGCCGGCCCGGGCACTTACGGCACGCCGGCCGCGATGTGGCCCGCGCCACGCGCCAACGACGCGCGCACTGGCTCCCGGATTGGCGCGCCCGCGCTGTCGCCGCGCGACGACATTCCGCCCGCCGCGGTGGCGGATCTCTCGGCCGGATTCGTGGCGCCCGATTCCGTGGTGTTGCGCTGGACCGCGCCCGGCGACGACGGCGCCGTGGGAACCGCGGCCCGCTATGAGCTGCGCGTGAGCGCGCTCCCCGCGAGCGTCACGAACTTTTCATCCGGCGTGCGCAGCGATCTGCCGGCGCCCGCCGCCTCGGGAACGCCGCAACGATTCGCGTTTGCCGTCAATTCGCCGGGCTCGCGCCTCTACTTCTGCCTGCGCGCGATCGACGCCGCCGGCAACGCCGCCTCGCCCTCGGACGTCGCGACGCTGCTGCTGCCGGCGAGCGACGGCACGCAGGTCACGACGCTCGCGGTGTTCTCGGTCGGCGATTCGACCGTGATGCTCAAGTGGCGCCCGCCCGGTGCGGCGCTCGCTTCCTACGACGTGCGCGGCGCGCGCGCTCCGCTCGATGACGCGTCCTGGACCGCGGCGCCGCTTGAGCGCGCGCTCGCGCCGAGCGGGGGCCCCAGCGACTCGCTCCGCATCGGCGGGCTCGAGCCCGGCGCCTCGTGGTGGTTCGCGGTGCGCGGGGTTCCCCCCGGCGGCGCGGCGGGGCCGCTCTCCAACCTGGCCGCGATCACGGTGCCGATGACTGGCTGGCTATCGCACGTCGCCGGGCTCGCGCTCGCCCCGCACACGCAGCCGTCACGGCTACCGGTCCAGATCGACTGGCAGGGCGTGCCGCCGGGCGTGAACGCGAAGATCGAGATCTTCGATCTCGCGGGCCGCCGGCTCCACACGTTCGCGCTCGAGGCCGGACGCTTCGGCGGCAGCGTTCAATGGAACGGCCGAGAGGGCGATCAGCGTGCCGTCCCGGCCGGTCTTTATTTCGCACGTCTGAATTGCGGATCCATCCACGCGCAGACGCGCGTCGTGCTCCTTCCCTGAAGCACGCGGTTCCCCTTCCGCTTGTCGCGGATGCCCCACTCCCCCTCGAAAGGCCTCGCTCACGGGCGAGCTTGCTGGTACACCTCGCTCCGTGAGGTTCCCGGCAAGAGTGCTGCATGTGAAGAGGAGCTCCGAGCCGGGAAACGCTTCGAGCAAGCGTGGTGCCAGAGCGGCATGTGGCAACGCGCTCATGGCAAAGTGAGCGAGCGACTGACAAAATCGCAGGTCGCGGGGGAGCGCGACGCGACCATCCAGGGAGGGATCGTGCGCGCCGCACGACATCGCGAGAAACCCGTTGCGCTCTGCATGGCGCTGGTGGCGATCCTCCTCGCCGCGCCGGCCGGCGTTCCACCCCGCGCCGCCGACGCGCCGGCGATCGTGACGCCCTCCGCTCTCCGTGGCGCGCCCGCGCCGATCTTCCCGCCGTTCGCGCATCCGCCGCTCGATGGCCCGCTCGTCACGACCGGATCGTTCGGCGAGTATCGCCCGGGCCGCTTTCACGCCGGGCTCGATCTCTCGACCGGGGAGACGGTCGGCCAGCCGGTCTATGCGCCCCTCGATGGCTGGATCGAGCGCGTGCACGCTTCGGGCGTCGGATACGGGCGCTCGATCTATCTGCACGCGCCGGATGGGCGCGACATCCTGCTCGGGCACCTCGATGCGTTCGATGAGCCGCTCGCCTCTTACGTGGCGGCGGCGCAGGACTCGAGTGGCCAATACGAGCAGGACCTGTGGCCGGACGCCGGTCGCTTTCGCGTGCGCGCGGGGCAGCGGCTGGGCTGGAGCGGGAGGAGCGGCGGCGTGGGCCAGCCGCACCTTCATCTCGAGATTCGCCGCGGCGACATGGCGATCAATCCCCTGCTCGCGGGGGCGAGCGTCGCGGATACGACGCTGCCCGAGATCACCGGGATCACGGTGGAGCCGCGCACCGCCGACTCACGGATCAACGGAAGATTCGCGCCGCTGCGACTGGCGCTGGGAGCGCGCCCCGAGACGCTGCGTGTTTCGGGGCTGGCGCGTGTCGAGGTCGAGGCGCGCGATCCCGGCCTCAAACGCGCCGACATGCAGCCCTACGAAATCAGGATGCGCTGGGGCGCGCACTTCGTGCGCTGCGCGTTCGACAGCCTGTCGTGGGCGAGCGACATGCCAGAGGGCCGTCTGATCTACGACGCCGGCCGCATCGTGGAAGAGCGGCGGCATGCGGTGCTGATGTGGGCACCGGTCGGATTTCGCGCGCGCGCGATTTCGTCGGACGCTTCGATCACGCGCGAGGCGGGGCTCATCGGCCTCGACGATCCATCCGGCGAATTCCCGGTGACCGTCACGGCGGCGGACGTCAGGGGCCAGAGCCGCTCGACGACCTTCGTCGTCCGATTGACGGGGGACGACGCGGGATTTCGAAGCGCCGTGCTCCAGGGTGGAGCCGAAGCTCGCGGCCAGCAGGGCGCGCTGCCTGGGTTCGGCTGGTCGGCGCCCGCCGCGGCCTACTTCTCCGCCGGCGCGAGCTGGGATTCGATCGCCGCGGAGTCGCTCGGGACCTCTGTGGCAGCGGGCGAGCTCCAGCCGGCCGGACGCGCGATGCGTCTTTCGCCCGGCTGGTTCCCCCTCCGGAAGCCGATCCTCGTTCGCGCGAGCGTTCCAGCCGCTCATCCCGACCGGCAGCTCGGGCTCTACGTGCGAAACGGGGGCGACTGGGAGCTGCTCGACACCGAGCCCGATGCCGCGACGCGCGCGGAGGTGTCAGGGGCCCGCGCGCCCACGCTCGCTCGCTGGCTCGCGCGCTCCGAAGCGGAGTGGTCCCGCCCCTCCTGGATCGCGCACCCCGCGCACCTCGGCGAGTTCGCCTTTTTCGAAGACCGCGTCGCGCCGCGCATCGCGCTGATCCGCCCGCCGCACCATCGCGGCGATCCCACGCCCTATTCGCGCTGGGCGCTCGAGGCGCGGATTGCCGAAGAGGGCAGCGGCGTCAACGCGCGAGCGAGCGGGTTCATCGTGGATGGAAAGAAGCGTCCCACCGAATGGGACGCGGTGGATCGCAAGCTGCGCTGGAAGCCTCGAGTCGCGCCGGCGGCCGGCACGCACCATTACCTCGTGATCGCGGTGGACAAGGCCGGAAACGAGCGGCGGGCGACCGCGACCTTTGTGATAAATTAGCCGCGAGCATCGAGCCTCGACCTCCCGCGCGGGTGTGCCGCGCGCAACATCTCGCGCCCGCCGCGCAGGATGCGCCCATGAAGCACTCCGATTTCGTCCACCTCCACAATCACAGCGACTACTCGCTCCTCGATGGCGCGAGCTCGATCCGCGGCATGGTCGAGCGCGCCGCCGAGTTCCGCATGCCGGCGCTCGCGCTCACCGATCACGGGTCGCTGTTTGGCGCGATCGAGTTCTATCAGGAGGCCCGGCACGCCGGCGTCAAGCCGATTCTCGGCATGGAGGCCTACGTCACACGCGGCAGCCGCGCCGATCGCACGCGCGACAGCTCGCACCATCTCGTGCTGCTCGCGCGCGACGAGGATGGCTTCCACAACCTGATGCGGCTCTCGTCGCTCGCGTTCCTCGAGGGCTTCTATTACCGGCCGCGTGTCGATCACGAGATCCTCGCCCGCTACTCGGGCGGCCTCTTGGCGCTCTCGGCATGCCCCAAGGGCGAGGTGGCGACCGACCTGCTGGAGGACAACGAAGAGGGCGCGGCCCAGACCGCGCTCATGTACCGCGACATGTTCGGCGCGGAGAATTACTTCCTCGAGGTTCAGAATCACGGTCTCGAGATCGAGGATCAGATCCGGGCGCGTGTGGCGCGACTCGCGAGCCGCACCGGCATTCCGGTCGTGGCGACCAACGACTGCCATTATCTCAAGCACGAGCACGCCGACGCCCACGATGTGCTGCTGTGCATCCAGACCGGCAAGTCGGTGGACGACCCGAAGCGCATGCGCTACACGACGGATCAGGTGTACTTCAAGTCCGCGGACGAGATGCGCGCGCGCTTCGCGGATCATCCCGAAGCGCTGGCGAACACGCTCGCGATCGCCGAGCGCTGCAACCTGCAGCTCAACTTCGGCCGACCGCTGCTGCCCGAGTTTCCGCTGCCGGCGGGGGTGGAGTCGGCCGAGGAGCACCTGCGCGAGCTGGCGGAGCGCGAGCTGCGTTCGCGCTATCCTTCGCCGCCCGAGGAGGTGCGCCAGCGCCTCGCGTACGAGCTGGACGTGATCTGCCGGATGGGCTTCGCGTCGTACTTCCTGATCGTGCGCGATTTCATCGCGTTCGCGCGCGGCCGAAAGATCGGCGTCGGGCCGGGCCGCGGCTCGGTGGCTGGCTCGCTCGTCGCCTATGCGCTCCACATCACCGATATCGATCCGATTCAGCACGACCTCATCTTCGAGCGCTTCCTCAATCCGGAGCGCGTCACGATGCCCGACATCGACATCGACTTCGACGATCTCCGGCGTAGCGAAGTGATCGCGTACGTGAAGCAAAAGTATGGCGACGACAACGTCACCCAGATCATCACGTTCGGCACCATGGGGGCGAAGGGCGTGGTGCGCGACGTCGGACGCGCGCTCGGCTTCGCGGTTTCCGAGGTGGACCGCATCGCGAAGCTGGTTCCGGACGGGCTCGGCATGACGCTCGAGCGCGCGCTCGAGCTCTCGCCCGAGCTGCGCCAGCTGCCCGAAAAGGGCCCCGCGCACGAGCGGCTCTTGAAGAGCGCGCGAGTGCTCGAGGGTCTGGCGCGCCACGCGTCCACGCACGCGGCCGGCGTGCTGATCACGCCCGGCCCGCTGCTCGATTACGTGCCGCTCTATCGGCAGAAGGACGAGTCCGTCACGACGCAGTGGGACATGAAGTCGATCGAGAAGGCCGGCCTCTTGAAGATGGACTTCCTCGGCTTGCGCACGCTTTCCGTGCTGGAAGAGGCGGTGACGCTGATCGCGAAGCAGGGCGGCGAGCGCATCGACCTGCAGGCCCTGCCGCTCGACGACGCGCCAGCGTACAAGGTGTTCCAGGAAGCGGACACGGTCGCCATCTTCCAGTTCGAGTCGAGCGGCATGCGCGATTACATCAAACGCCTGAAGCCCACGGTGTTCGAAGACCTGGTGGCGATGAACGCGCTCTTCCGTCCCGGCCCGATGGAGAACATCCCTTACTTCATCGACTGCAAGCACGGCAAGCAGATCGCGCGCTATGAGCACCCGGCGCTCGAGCCGATCCTCAAGGGCACCTACGGCGTGTTCGTCTACCAGGAACAGGTGATGCGCGCCGCGCACGAGCTGGCCGGCTTCTCGCTCGCGCAGGCCGACGAGTTGCGCCGCGCGATGGGGAAGAAGCTGCCGGAGGAGATGGAAGCCAAGCGCCGCCAGTTCGTCGATGGCTGCGTGAAGAACGGGGTGCCGGGCGGCAAGGCCGAGAAGATCTTCCAGACCGCGGCCAAGTTCGCGGGCTATGCCTTCAACAAATGCTTGGTGAGCAGCACGGAGCTCATCGATGCCGACACCGGCGAGCGCACCACGATCGGCGATCTGTTCGAGCGCCGGCGTCCGTTCCGCGTCCACGCGCTCGGCGAGGATTGGAAGCTCGCGCCGCGCTGGGCCGAGGACGTGATCTCGAACGGACGAAAGCCGGTGTTCGAGATCGTCACCGACCTTGGACACCGGATCACCGTGACGGCCAATCACCCGTTCCGAACGCTGGACGACTGGAAGGATCTCGCGGCGCTCGCGCCCGCTGATCGCATCGCCGTGCCGCGGCGCCTCGAGGTGAAAGCCGCCACGTCCTGGCCGCGATTCCAGTTGATCACCCTCGCCGGGTTGATCTCGGAAGGCAACACCTGCCATCCGAGCAGCCTCTACTTCTATGGCAATCAGCGGGCCCTCGTCGAAGATTTCGCTACTGCTATTCAGCGGTTCCCGCAAACCGTGGCCCGGATCCGTTCGCGCGACGGGCGTCGGCTGGAGGTGTGCGCGAATCTCGGTCCTCCAAGCTTGTGGCGCGAAGGCTCGGGCGGATTCGTGGGGGAAATTCATGGCAGCCTGGCGCTCGAGTGGGTGGAAGACGCGGCGCCCAAGCGATGCGGGGCGTTCCAGTGGGCTCGATCTCTGGGCTTGATCGGTCGCAAGGCCACGGCCAAACGCGTCCCGGAGGCGATCTTCTCGCTCCGGGAGGACGACATCGCGCTTTTCCTCGGCCGGTTATGGTCAGGTGATGGTTACTTCGCGGGCCGAAGCACAGCGGTGCCGTACTACGCGACGTCCTCGAGGCAGCTCGCACGCGACGTGCAGCAACTTCTGTTGCGCCTGGGAATCCTCAGCCGGCTGCGCGAGAAGTCGTTCCGTTATCGTGGAGGCCGCAAGCCGGGGTTCACCGTCGGCCTGCTGGGGGAGGACTCGGTCGACCGGTTCGTCGAACGGGTGGTCCCGCATCAAGTCGGCCGGGACGAAGCGGTCTCGCTGCTGAAGGATCGCGTTGCGCGCACCCGGCGCGGACAGACCAGCAAGGACACCGTCCCGGCATCCGTGCGTCGCTGGGTGGGCGAGGAGCGCAAGCGCCTGGGAATCACCTGGGACGAGCTGGAGTCGGCGTCGGGTGTCTGCATGAGGGAATTCACGGGGAATGGCAGTCATGTGAAGCGTGGGTTCCGCCGCGCCAGCCTCGCGAAGGTGGCGCAGTTCCTGGGCGCCAGTCGTCTCGCTCAGCTCTCACGATCGGACGTCTATTGGGATCGCATCGTCGCGATCGAGCCGAAAGGTGAGCAGGAGACGTTCGATCTCACCGTCGAGCGCGATCACAACTTCGTCGCCGACGGGATCATCGTTCACAATTCCCACAGTGCCGCCTACGCGCTGCTCGCGTACCAGTGCGCGTGGCTCAAGGCGCATCATCCGGTCGAGTTCATGGCCGCGACGCTCACCAGCGAAATGTCGGACAGCGCGCGCATCGTGACGCTCATCGAGGAGAGCCGGCGCCTCGAAATCGAGATCCTGCCGCCCGACGTGGCGCGCTCGGAGTGGAAGTTCGCCATCGAGGGCGGGAAGATCCGCTTCGGCCTGGGCGCGGTGCGCAACGTGGGCGCGAACGCCGTGGAAGCGCTGATTGCCGCGCGCGGGGGCGAGGAGTCATTCGCCGACCTCTTCGATCTCGCACGGCGCATCGACGGTCGCGCCATGAATCGCCGCGCGCTGGAGTCGCTGGTGGCCGCGGGAGCATGCGATTCACTGGGCGGTGAACGCGGCGCGCTGCACGCGGGCGTGGCGCTCGCGCTCGATCATGCCGCGGCGCTCCAGCGCGAGCGCGCGAGCGGGCAGGCTTCGCTGTTCGGCGGCGAGCCCGGCGCGGTGGCGGTCGGTGCGCCGCCGCTCCCGAGCGCTCCCCCCTGGAGCGGGCGCGACCGGAGCACGAAGGAAAAGGAGGTGCTCGGCTTCTACTTCTCGGAGCATCCGCTCGAGCCGCTGCGCGAGGCGCTCGCGCGCATCGCCTCGCACACCGTGGTGGATGCGCTGGCGCTCGAAGACGGCGCCGAGGCGCGCGTCGCGGGCGTGCTGATCGAGGTGCGTCCGATCACCACGCGCACGGGCAAGCGCATGGCGAGCCTGATCCTCGAGGATCTGAGCGGCCGCATCGAGTGCACGGTGTTCCCCGAGGGCTACGAGGCGGCGCGCGAGGTGCTCGTCGCGGACGAGGTCGTGGTGGTGACGGGCCGGATCGAGATCCGCGACGATCGGGGCCTCAAGCTCCTGGTGTCCGAGGCCCGGCGTTTCGAGGAGGCGCGCACCGCCTACCGGCCGGCGCTCCACATCGAGATCCGCGCCGAGGAGCTGAGCACGCGCCAGATCGAGGGCGTCGACGAGGTGCTCCGCTCGCATCCCGGCGAGGCCGAGGTCTATCTTCATATCGTGAAGCCCGACCATTCCAGACTCGCCATGCGCTCGCGGCGCTTCCGCGTTCGCGAGGACGAGAACGTGGCCGCCGCACTGCGCGGCCGCTTCCCGACGATGCGCGTCCGGTGGGGAAAGGGAACGCCGTGAGCGCGTGGCTCGAATTCGAGAAGCCGGTGCTCGAGATCGAGCAGCAGATCGAGGCGTTGCGCGCGCGCAGCGCGGAGCGCGGCGTGCCCGCCGGCGCCGAGCTCCAGGAGCTCGAGAGCCGCGCCGATCAGCTGCGGCGCGAGGTGTACGCCCAGCTCACGCCCTATCAGCGCGTGCAGGTCGCGAAGCATCCGCAGCGCCCGTACTCGCTCGATTACATCTCGAAGTGCTTCAGCGACTGGATGGAGCTGCACGGCGATCGCCACTTCGGCGAGGATCCGGCGATCGTGGGCGGCCCGGCGTTGCTGGATGAGCGGCCGGTCATGGTGATCGGGCAGCAGAAGGGGCGCGGCACCAAGGAGAATCTGTTCCGCCGCTTCGGCATGCCGAACCCCGAAGGCTATCGCAAGGCGCTCCGCTTGATGCAACTCGCCGACCGCTTCGCGCTCCCGATCGTGACGCTGGTCGACACGCCGGGCGCGTATCCGGGGCTCGGCGCCGAAGAACGCGGGCAGGCCGAGGCGATCGCCGTCAACTTGCGCGAGATGGCCAGGCTCGGCGTGCCGATCGTGACGTTCGTGATCGGCGAGGGCGGCTCGGGCGGCGCGCTCGCGATCGCGGTGAGCGACCGCGTCGTGATGTTCGAGAACTCGGTCTACTCGGTGATCTCACCCGAGGGCTGCGCCGCGATCCTGTGGCGCGACGGCAAGAAGGCGCCCCAGGCCGCCGAGGCGCTGAAGCTCACCGCGCCCGATCTCGAGCGACTGGGCGTGATCGACGAGACCCTGCCCGAGCCGCTGGGCGGCGCGCACCGGGATCCGGATGTCGCGGCCGCGACGCTCAAGCAGTCGATTCTCCGGCACCTGAATGCGCTTTCCGGGGTATCACGGGAGGCGCTCATCGAGCGGCGGCTCGCGCGCTTTCGCGTCATGGGCGTTTATCGCGAGTCATGACCGAGCGTCGCTTGACGCTCCGAAATCACCGACCTAAACTCGCTCCTCCCGTGTTCTGGGATCGGGTTCCACCCCACTGATCGAGGCTCGAAAATGGCTCTGAGTCCGGACCTGCTCAGCATCCTGGTCTGCCCCGCCTGCAAGGGAGACCTGGTTTACGACGCGGGCGCTCAGACCCTGACCTGCCCGGCATGCCGCCTCCGCTACCGCGTGGTGGACGACATTCCCGACATGCGAGTGGACGAGGCCGAAAAGTTCTGAAACGCCCCGCCGGCGGCTCCATGCCCGTCACGACAGCCTTGCGCCGAATCTGGGACCGCTCATGGGGCGTCGCGAGCGCGTCTCTTGCGCTCGCGCTCCTCGCGGGTCTGATGCTGACGCCCACGGGCCCGGCCCGCTCCGCTTCCGGCCGCATCAACGAGGGCTCGAGCCCGCCGCGCCCGCCGGCAGCGAGCGCGCCCGCGACGAGCGTGCCCCCGACGGGCGCGCCCATCAGGGCACCCGCGGCGCCCGCTCCTGGCGCGAGTGCGCCGGGAGGCGCCGACACGGTGGCGACCCGGCTGCCGGCCCAGGCTCAAGGCGCTTCGGGCGCGATCGCGCCGGTTCGGCTGCTGCCCTCGGGCGGCGGCACGATTCATTTCGCGCTCGAGGTTCCAGCGCCCGAGCTCGTGCCGGCGTCCGCGGACGGCGGCGCGGGCGGGCCGATGCGCGTCCGGCTTCCCGGCTACGAGGACACGCCGCTCGAGGGTGCGGTGCTGCCCGAGCGCATCGTCGTCGTGGCCGTGCCGCCCACCGGCGACGTGACCCTGAGATCGCTCGGAGCGGGTGAGGCGATGCGCACGGGCGTGACGCTCGCCGACGCGATCGCGCCGCCCGGCGCGGCGGAGGCCGAACCGGCGCAGATCATCGAGGTGGGCTGGGTTCGCGATCAGCGGATCGCACGCATCGCGATCCGGCCGGTCCGGTACGATGCGCGCCAGCACCAGCTGAAGAGCTGGTCGCACGTCGACATCACGATCGGCGTGGATGCGTCCGCCGCCGGCGCGCTGCTTCAGAGCGCGACCGCGCCGATTCCCGACGCGTTCGAGTTCGTCTATCACGATCTGCTGCTCAACTACGATCAGGGCCGCGCCTGGCGGCGCGCGCGCCCCGCGCTCTCACGCGTCCCATCGCGCTCGGCCGGGCGCGGTCTCTCGCGATTTGCCGTGACCGTGTCGCCGGAAACCAGCGTGTTCGCGGGGCGCACGTGGGTGAAGTTCCAGATCAACCGCCCTGGCTTCTACAAGGTCTCCTTCGGGCAGCTGCGGAGCACGTCGCTGTTCGGCGATCCCACCGATCCGATGAATCAGGACACCACGACCGCGGTCGACAGCCTGCGGCTCTTCACCTGGCCCGGCATTCCGGTGCTGCCCGAGGATAGTTTCTGCGACTCGTGCGACTACCGGGAGGTCGCCATTCAGCCGGTGGAGCTGAACCACGACGGGCGCTTCGGCCGCAACACCGACTATTTCTACTTCTACGCGCTGGGCCCCAGCGACTGGGAGGACGTCTACGATCCCTCGCGCACCGACTCCACGTTCCTGGATCACCCTTATGAGACCCGCAATTTCTACTACCTGACGGTCGCCTCGGCGCACTCTCCGGTGGGCGGCGTTCCGCTCCGGATCGGAACGGCCGACGCCAGCGTGACCACCAATCCCGCGACCACGCCCGCGACGTTCGGCGACCGCGCGCACTTCGAGCAGGACCTCGAGTACTTCCCGTCCGCCACGCCGCTGCGCTACCACCAGAATCTGTTCTGGGAGAAGTGGATGTGGAAGAGCCTGTCCGTGGGACAGAGCTTCGTCACGACCCTGCACGTGGATGGCCTCGATCCCACTCAGCCGGCACGCTTTCGCATGCGTGTGTGGGGCATCAACCAATGCCAGCCGTGCGACCGCCCGCGCCATTTGCTCGACGTCACGCTCGGCAACGGACCCCAGCTCGAGGAGATGGCGTGGGGGGTGGGTCCCCAGCCGGTCGCCGATGTCGGCGTGACGCTCGATACGCTGCTCGCGCCGGCCGGCCCCACGCTGGCAGCGGGCGACAATTCGCTGCTGCTCTCGGTGCCGAGCGTCGCGGGCTGCAGCGGGCGCGAAGATCGCTCCGCCCTCGCCTGGGCGGACATTTTCTATCAGCGCGCGTTTCAGGCCAGCGGCGGGAAGCTGGCGTTCGATTCCGCGCCAACCAGCGACAACTTCCGATTCGTCGTGGGTGGCTTTCAGGACCCGCTTCCGCCCCACGTGTTCGATGTCACTGATCCCTCTGCGCCCTTCGAGCTCACCGGCTTCACCTACGCTTCGGCGGGCGTCGACTCTCAGCTCACGTTCGAGCGTTCGCAAAGCGGCCGGCGACGCTACCGCATCCTGCCCGACACCGCGATCGCGTCGCTGCCCTTGAGCAACATCGGCGACGCGCCCATCACCAGCCTCTCCAGCCTGCGCTCCTCGACGCTCGGCGCCGACTATCTCGTGATCTACTTCGACGCCTTCGCCGCCGCGGCGGAATCGCTCGGGACCTGGCGGGCGCAACGGCTGCCGCTCGAGGTCGGCAAGCCGGGCCCGTACCAGACCACGATCGTACCGGTCTCGGCCATCTACGACCAGTTCTCGGGCGGCCGCACCGATCCGGCCGGCCTGCGCAACTTCCTACGCGCCTGCTTCGAGCACTGGAACCCGCGGCCGACATTCGTGACGCTGCTCGGCGGCGCCTCCTATGATTTCAAGAACATCACGAATCACGCGACGCCCGGATTTCCGAGCTGCCTGATTCCGGCGTACGAGAACGCCTTCGACCCGCAGGTCTTCGTGCCGGGGGATTCCTGCGATCCGATTGGTTTCCAGTTCGCGAGCGACGACTGGATCTTCAACGTGGACAGCACCACCGTGATCGTGCCCGACTACCTCGGCTCTCGGATCCCGGTGAGCGACGCGGCCTCCGCGATGGATTACGTTCACAACAAGCTGCTCCTCTACGAACGCTCGGCGCCCACCGGCGAGTACCGCAACCGCGTGATGCTGGTGGCGGACGACGCGCAGCAGGGCGGCATCGACGATCCCCTGCATTGGGCGCACGTCGTCACCTCCTCCGACGTGGACACCAGCGCGACCCCCGTCCACATCGATCGAAGGTACGTCTACCTCCACAAGTACCCGGAGGGTCCCGGCTTCACCAAGCCCGGAGCCAAGAGCGACATCCTCAAGAACATCGCCGACGGGGTCGCGATCTGGAACTTCGTCGGCCACGGCAGCCCGTTCAAGATCACCGACGAGGGCGTTTTTCTCGACGTCGATACCGGAACGCTCACGAACACTCCGTTGTTCCCGGTGTTCATCTCGGCCTCCTGCGACGTGGGGGTTTTCGATGACCCGACGCTGCCGAGCCTGGGCCAGCGGCTCGTCACCCAGCACGGCGGCGGCGCCATGGGGGTCATTTCCGCCACCGGCCTCGCCTTCAGCACTCTCAACGCCGGGCTCAACCGCACGATCTTCCTTGAGATCTTCCGGCGCGACACGCTGGTGAACTCCGGTCAGTACTTCCGCAGCCTCTCGGGCGCGCTGCTCGCCGCGAAGCTGGGCGGGTCGCAGACGACGCAGAAGTACGAGCTCCTGGGCGACGCGGGCTCGCGGCTCAATTTGCCGGAGAAGTGGGCGGACATCACCCTGTGGGATTCCGCCGGGACCACGCCGGTGACGGCGCTCACCACCGGGCGGGTGATCACCTACAAGGGGCGGGTGCTGGATCGTCCGGGCGGGACGCTCCAGCCGTTCAGTGGATCCGCCACGCTCGAGATCGACGACTCGCCGCCGCTCGAGGTGACGCCGCCCTGTCCATTCACGACAACCAACTGCAATCCGATCTCCTTCTACTATTACACGCCCGGGATCATGTTCCACGGCTCGGTCGGGGTCGCGAATGGAACCTTCCAGGGCAAGCTCACGGTTCCGATCGATGCCTTGGGGGGCGCGCGCGGCCGCGTTCGCGCCTACCTCGAAGGAGGGCTCGGCGGCATCGCGGATGGCGAGGACGGCGTGGGAGCCATCCGCGTGCAGGTCTCGCCCGGCGTGGCGCCGCTCTGGGATCAATCGGGGCCGCGCATCACGCTGTCGTTCACGGGGGGCGCGACCGTGGTCAGGCCCGACGCCGTGCTGCGCGTCGGACTCTTCGACGACAGCGGGATCCTGACCACCGGACACAACGTGCAGAACGGCATCATCGTGACGCTCGATCAGAACACCACGCTGCGCACCGACATCACGTCGAGCTTTCAGTACGCGGCGAACTCGTACCAGACCGGCACCGCCTCCTACACGCTTCCGGGCCTCGCTCCGGGGGCGCACATGATCGAGGTGTCGGCGGCCGATAACCTGGCGGCGGGGCTCAACGCCGGCGTTCACCGCTCGCGCGCCTCGATCAGCTTCGAGGTCCAGTTGTCGCCGAGCCTGGCCATCTCGCGCGCCTACCTGTTCCCGGATCCGACCTGCTCCGGCGGGCCGTATTGCGGGGGGCGGTTCGTGGTGGACGCGCCGGGGGACTCGGTGAACGTGCTGCTGCGGATGTACACCGTGACCGGAAGACTGATCCGGACCCTGCGTTCTTTCGGATCCCTGGGGCAGGCCCAGATTCCCTGGGACGGCCTCGATGAAGAGGGAGACCGCCTGGCCAACGGGGTCTACCTCTTCAAGGTGCAGGCTTATGGCCGACAATCAGATGGGTCGAGCAACGGATCGGAGCGGGCCATCGCGGACGGCCGGTTCGTGGTCGTCAATCACTAGGGCTGCAAAATCCGGAAAAAGGTGGGAGCCGATTGGGAACCAGCGGTGTAGTATGATCGATTCGCGATATTGGGGCCGACCCTGTTGGGAGGACTTTGCGTTCATGCGCACGCGTACATCGGTGCTGTTCTCGTTTGTTTTCAGCCTGTTACTGGCCTCCGGAGCTCTCGCTCAGGGGACGGGGCGCTCGCTCGACATCCAACCCGGCGGGCGGCAAAACGGCATGGGCGCCGCGGGGGTGGCCCTCCCCGAAGACGCCACCGGGGTGAGTTGGTGGAACCCCGCGGGCCTCGGTTTCGTCGAGCACTCGGCGGTGGAACTGACCTACGCCCAGCTGGTTCCCGGCCTCGCCACCGACGTCAACTACAACTACGGCACGTTCGTGCACCCGATTGGCAGCTGGGGCGCGGCGGCCGTCAACCTGGTGTTCCTCTCCTACGGCACGAGCACCGGCACCGACGCGACCGGAACCGCGACCGGAGACTTCGGCTCCAACGAGTTCGCCCCCCAGATTTCCTACGGCACGCGCGTGCTGCCGGATCTCGCGGTCGGCGCCACGCTCAAGTACGTGCGCATCCAGCTCGCGCCCTCGAGCCAGAACGGCGTCGGCTCGACGTTCGCGGTGGATCTCGGCGGTCTCTACAAGATTCCCTCGGCCCACCTGAACCTGGGCGTCAACCTCCAGAACATGGGGCCGAGCGTGACGTTCATCAATGAGGATCAGGCCAGCCCGCTCAGCCGCAATCTCAAGACCGGCGTGTCGTGGGAGCCGTACTCGCGGAAAAATTTCACGTTCACGGTGGTCGGCGACTTCAACCAGTCGCTCGTGACCAACGATTTCCGCACTTACAACTTCGGCGGCGAGCTGAAGTTCGCCGAACAGCTGGCGGGCCGCCTCGGCTACTACGACGATCCGCTCGGCGAGATTCAAGATTTGACCTACGGACTGGGCGTCAACTGGCATAGCTTGTCGCTCGATTTCGCGAGCATCCCCCAGGCGAAGAACTCCGGCCTCGACAACGTCAAGAAGATCACCCTCGGCTACCGGTTCTAATGTCGCCGGGAAGGCCCCCGGGTTGACCATTGCGATCCACCGCGACGCTCACGTTTTGCCTTCTCATTGCCGCCGCCGGATCCTCGCACGCCGATGACCTGATGGTGCGTCGTGCCGCGCCCCCCGGGGGCGCGCCGCGCTCGCTGCACGCTCCGGCGCTTACGGCCCAGCCGCTCACGCCCGATCAAGAGCGGCACCTCGCCGACCTGGGCCGGCGCTGGCGCTCGATGCCCGATCAACTCTCCCGGGGCCGCGTCAATTGGTCGCGACGCGCGAGCCGGCGCGCTCACTGGCAGGCGCCGCGTCCCGAGCGCGTGATGAAGGACGGGGCCCAGATCCTGGTGACGCCGGCGGACACCATCCGCGTGGGGTTCATCCGCCTCGATTTTCTGAGCGATCGCGGCGGCGTTCTCTCGACCGGCGATGGCCGCTTCGATGTGAGCGGGCCCGACACCACGAACCTTCCGGTCGATCCGCCGCCCCACAACCGCGCATTCTTCGGCCGGCACCACGAGGCTCTGGATCGCTTCCATACCGTTCAGTCGTACGGGCGAACCGTCGTGGCGGGGGATTCGAACGACGTGTGGCCGCGCACGCCGAATGGCGCCTACCACCTCACCGACATGGCGGACTTCGGCCCCTGGAAGTTCAGCCAGGACATCTATCCGCAGGCGGCGCACATGTTCCGCACCATGCTGGCCGCCGCGGATTCGCAGTCGATCGTGCTCGGCGATCGGATCCCCTGGGATCGCTACGACCGCTTCGTCCTGATTCACGCCGGCAGCGATCTTCAAAGCGACGTGCTGCAGGACAGCCCGGAGGACATTCCCACGTTCACGCTCGGGGTCGCCGACACCGACGTGGTGTGGATGCGCAACATCCCCGCGCCCGGCGATTCCTTCCCGGTCGATCGCTGCACCTTCATGCCCGAAACCGAGAGCCAGGACGGCTACTTCGCCACGCTCAACGGCACGCTGGCGCACGAGTGCGGCCACCTGATGTACGGCTTCGTGGACCTCTACAACATCGAGACCGGACTTCCGGTGGTGGGCTACTGGAGCCTGATGGACAGCGGCAACCAGGTGGGAGCGATCGTCCACACGCCGCACAGCGGCGACATCTTCGCGACCGGGCTGCTGCCGCCCAGCATCGATCCCTTCCAGCGCCAGTTCACGGGGAATGCGCTGACGTTTCCCGAGGTGACCTACGGCGACACGCTCACGATCCAGAACAGCGAGCGGCACCCCGACGTGCGGCGCGTGCGGCTCTCGAGCGACGAATACCTGCTGCTCGAGGATCGCTACGTTTCGCCATTCAACGTCCTTGCGCTCGACCAGGATTCGACCACGCACGTGATCCTCGGGCCCAAGACGCCCGATGCGTACGAATACGACGCGTTGCTGCCGACACTCGCGGACAACACCCACGGGGGCGGCGGCATCCTGGTCTGGCACATCGACGAGAGCGTGATCCCGCTCGAGTTCTCGTTTCCGCTCGACACCTCGCTGCGCGTCAATCCCGATTTCGGCGTCAATACGAATCCGGCGCGGCTCGGCATCTCGGTGATCGAGGCCGACGGCCTCGGGGATCTCGGCGATCTGGGTTCGCCGTTCCTGTTCGGCTCGCCGTACGATCCTTTCTTCCTCAGCAACTACGCGGTGTTGAGCGACACGACGCATCCCAACCTGATCCCCAACACGAAGACGCGCCCGCACACGCAGATCCGATTCCTCGACGATCCGCTGCTCGCGATGCGCATCGCGGCGGATCGCGGCTGGCTGCGCACCGGCTGGCCGGTGGCGGCCACGTTCCCGCCCGGCGGTCCGCAGCTGCTCGCGGTGGACGCGGACGGCGACAACCGTCCGGAAATCTGCTGGGCCGGAGGCGATCCCAACGGAGCCGACAGCGTCTCGCTGTTCGCGGTGCGCGGCGACGGCAGCGGGCTCTTCGGCGCGAATCCCGTGTTCTGCTCGCTCGACCGGCATCCGCTGCCGGTGATGGCCGCGATCGCGACGGGGCCCTACCTGGGCGCGGGCGTGCCGGTCCAGGGTCCCGCGTTGTTCGCGGTCACGACCGGCGCCGATGGCCCCGACATCTCGACCCCGGGAGGACGCGTGTGGCTGATCGATCACACCGGGCAGGCGGTGCCCGGCTGGCCGCCCGCGCTGCCGGCGATCGTGACGACGCCGCCCGTCATCGTCGGGCACTATCCCCAGTCATTCGTGATCGTGGGCGGCGCGGATGGATCCGTGAGCGCGTTGCGGATGGATGGCAGCGTGCTCGCCCGGCAGGTGGTCTCGAACGTTCCCATCGTCGGACGTCTCGCCGCGTTCGTCACGGCGGGCGCGGACAGCTGCGTGCGCGTGGCGTGCGCGGACTCGATGGGTGCGGTGAGTGTCTTTGATCTCGGCGCCTGCCCACCGCCTCCGCCCGCCAGCGGCTGGACTCGCGTGGTGGGGCCGCACGGCTGGCAGCCCGATTTCGTGTGGGCGAACCTCGATGGGGCGGGCACACCGCTTGAGCCGCTATGCACGGGCGGCGGGTCCCAGCTCTTCGTGCGCGGGCTCGATCGGGTGTGGGGATTCTGCTCCGATGGCAGCCCGCTCGCGGGCTGGGGCGAGCCGCTCGGCGATACGCTGGTGGCGGGCCTCGGCGCGGGCGACGTGGACGGCGATGGGTTCCCCGAGGTGATCACGCAGACCACGCGCTCGGGCGTGATGTACCTGAACCGCACCGGCCGGCCCTCGCCGGGCTGGCCCAAGGCGAGCACGCGCGAGTTCTTCCTGCCCTCGGCCGCCGGTCCCATCGCGGCCGACGTGCGCGGACTTGGCACGCCCGATCTCATCACGCTCGATGGCAGCGGCATGCTCACCGCGCTGAACGCGGCGGGCTCTCAGCCCGCGGGATGGCCGCTCGCGACCGGCGCCGGCGCCGCCGGCACGCCGCTCATGACGGACTTCACGAGCGGCGATGGCCTGATCGAGATCGTCGCGCCGGATCATCTCGGCAAGCTCTACGCGTACGAATTTCCGACCGCGAGCGCCTCGCTCACCGCCGACCCCTGGCCAATGCTGGGCGGCGATCCCGGCCGCACCAGCGTGCTGCCGGCCGAGCGCACCAGCATCGCGCCGCCGCCCAGCACCGGACCGCTCGTCTACGGCACGTTCGTGGCGTATCCGAATCCTGCGCGGCGATCTCCGGTCACGTTCGCCTACACGCTCACCGAGCCGGCGCGCGTCACGTTCGACATCCTCGACACCTCGGGCCACACCGTCGCCTCGTTCGCGCGCGACGGCCATCAGGCGGACAATCTGGAAGTCTGGCAGCCGGGAGCGCTGCCGGCCGGGCTCTACCTCGCGCAGGTCCACTTCAGCGGCTCGCTCTCGCATCACGCCGTGAGTCAGAAGATCCTCGTGGGAGTGCTCAAGTGAGCGCCCGGGCTCGATCCGGCGTCGGCGTGCTGCTCGCGCTCGCGAGCCTGGCCGCGGCGCACGGCGCGCGCGCGGATGACATGGCGCGCGCGCGCGGCTCGGTCCTCGCGCTGCCGCTCGTCACCGGGGGCGAGCGGCCCGAGCTGGTGCTGGCGCAGCGCACCATCAATCGCGCGTGGGGCCCGTCCGACGACTCCACCTACAAGGAGGTCAACGTGCCGGGCTGGAAGTCGGAGGGCGGCGCAATGGCGTTCTCGTTCATGATCCCGGGCGCCGGGCAGCTCTACGCCGGCGAGCGCTACGGGATCCTGTTCATGCTGGGCGAAGCGCTCGGCATCTATCAGGTGATCTCGCTGATGCACGATGGGGACAACTGGGATCAAAAGGCGCGCACGTTCGCCGGCAATCCCAACGACACCACCAGCACGTGGTCGTTTCAGAACTATCAGCGCCGCACCGGCGCGAGTCCGGCCGATCTCGAGGTGCTGTATCAGGCGGATCCCAGCCTGTTCTACTACCGGATCGGCGAGGACCCGACGCTGGCGCCGGGCTGGAACGACTACTCGAGCGGCCTCTCGTCGCGCGACACCTTTACGTCGTACCGTGACAACGCCGAGGGCAGCCGCAAGAGCTCACGCGCATGGCGCGCGGCCTTGTGGGTGAACCATCTCGGCGCCGCGGTCGACGCGTTCCGCGTGGCGCGGCTCGCCAATGTCCCGCTGCGTGAGAATCTGCACATGCACCTGAAGACCGACTGGTCGGCGGGAGGGCCCTCGATGACGGCGGCGCTGGAGGCGCACTTCTGATGCGCGCGCGCATGGCATTCGGACTCGCGCTCGCGCTCGCCCTGGTGGCCGCCGGCGGCGCGCGTGCAGCCGCGCTCGAGAGCGCGTGGGGCACGGCGCCCGATGCGCCGGCGGCATTCGCGGCCGCGCCCGTGGCGCCGGGCTGCGAAGCCCGCCTCGCGTCCTGGCCGATCGCGCCGCCCAGCCTCTCGGCGCGCGTCTCCGGCAACGGGACGCCGCGCTCGGGGCCGGGCCCGCTCAATGCCGAGCGCGCGCGCGTCATGCTCCAGTCGCTCACGGTGCCAGGCTGGGGGCAGATGACGACCGGTCACCACGGCGCCGCGACCGTGTTTTATCTCCTCGACGCCGCGATCTGGACGTCGTTCATCTCGTTCGAGATTCAATCGTCGATGCGGATGGAGTCGTCGATCCGCACCGCGCAGCTCTACGCCGGCATCGATCTGGACGGACGCAGCGACGACTATCGGCGCATTGTGGGCGCGTATCCCAGCAGCGACGAATACAATCGCCTGGTGGTGTACCGCGATGCCGCGAATCTCTACTACAACGATCCGGCCCAGTATCGCGCCTACATCGCGCAGCACGAGATCACGGGCTCGAACGCCTGGTCGTGGGTGAGCCCGGAGAGCTATGCGCGCTACACCGATCAGCGCCAGAGCTCGCAGAAGGCCGGGCTGCGCGCGAACTCGGCGCTCGCCCTCGCGCTCGCGAACCGCATCGTGAGCGCCATCCACGCCGCGGGCGCGAGCGGCCACATGACGACCGGCGGCCGCTCACTGCGGCTCGAATGGACGCCGGATTTCTCGCAGGATCCGCCAGGGATGCGTATCGGCCTGCGCACGTCGTATTGAGCGGAGGTCTCGTGCGCTTCGCGCTCGGCATCGTGGTGGCCTGTACGGCGATCACCGCCGCTGCCCACGCGGCGGCGCCCGCGGGCGCGCCGCCCTCCACGCTCCCGGATTCCGCGGCGGACGGATGGCGCGAGCTCCCGCCCCAGCTCACGGCGCCGCCCTCCGAGGGCTCGTTCGAGCCCGCCGGCGTCGCGGTGGACGCGTTCGGACGCGTGTTCGTGAGCGATGATCGCCTGCAGCGCGTCGCGCGCTTCGATGCGCTTGGACATTGGCTGGGGGCGGAGGGCACGCTCGGCAGCGACGTCGGCCAGTTCCGGCGCCCCGGCGCGGTGGTGCTCTCCGGCACGCTCGAGATCGCGGTCCTCGACCGCGAAAACGAGCGCGTGGTGCGCTACGACTCGTACGGTCACGTGCTCGGCGTGTTGGTGGATCTGACCTCCGCCACCGACCCGCCCGATTTGGGGCACGTCGATCCGGTGGATCTCGCGACCGATCGCGGCGGCTCGATCGCGATCGCCGACCGCGATGCCGAGCGGCTCCTGATCTACGACGTCGCTGGTCAATTCCGGCGCCAGCTGGGCGGATTCGGCGATCGCGCGGGCCTGTTCCATGGGCTGAGCGGCGTGGCGTTTACCGCGCGCGGCGATCTCGTCACGACCGAACGCGCGCGTGCTCGCGTGCAACGCCTCAATCCTGGTGGCCGGCCCGAGGCGAGCTGGGCCCTGCCCGCGCTGCCGCACGGTGGCGCGCTGCCGGTGGCGGTGGCGTCCTCGGGACGCGTCGCGGTGGCGGATGAGTCCAGCGGAAAGCTGTGGCTGTTCGATTCCTCGGGCACGCTGCTGGCCACACGCTCCAACCTCGCCGGCCCCCGCGCGCTCGCGTTCGCGGCGGGCGACACGCTGTGGGTGGCCGAAGGCGCCGCGGGGCGCGTGCGTCGTCTGGTGTGCCAGGTCGCGGCGGTCGACAGCACGCGTTCGGAGTGATGCCGTGGTGATGAAGCTCCGACTCGTCTTCTTCGCGGCCGCGCTCGTCGCGATCGCGTGGCATGCGCCGGCTCGGGCGGCAGAGGCGTCGGATCCCGGCTGCGGCACCATGACCCTGGTGCCGCGGCCGGGGGCTCTCATGCTGGCGC
>Ga0209698_10002237_pt1 | contig 22021 bp, 24 predicted proteins | sample LitLauG_LLR_2012_FD_187203 | JGI IMG/M metagenome (GOLD analysis project Ga0209698, IMG submission 187203) | Freshwater sediment microbial communities from Pennsylvania, USA - Little Laurel Run_MetaG_LLR_2012 (SPAdes) (version 2) | ecosystem: Environmental > Aquatic > Freshwater > Creek >...
TACGATGGTTGAGTTCGAGGCTTGCAAACAAAAAAGCCATCCGCTTGGTGAGTCTGGCGAAATTGTTATAGCGACATTCGCTGGAGACGTGTGTCCCACTTGCGGCAAAACCGCCGGCGAGCATTCTGCGGAAGAGATCGAGGCTTGCGCGAAAAAGCAGCAGGCAAACGAATAACCAAGCACCGTCCCTCAATCGGGAACGAAGGGGGACGAAAGACCGGTTTACGACCGCCGGGCGCCAGTCCAATTTTGGACAACCGATGGGCCCAAGCGCGCGCGAAAATACTCCCATTTGACCCTGGGTGCGGCCGTAAATCTGGCGCGTGCTTAGAGAAGATACCGTGAACAAAATCCCCTGGCGCGAGCGCGTGCCGTGGTTGGTCAGGCCGCCGCGGAGCCCTATCACATCTGTTCGTATTTTCCCTAAGAAAACCCGCCTTCTCCCGCCATCTGCCACTAGTCCAATTTTGGACAACCGGTGAACCCCGCCGGCCTGTAATGCTCCGGATCAACAGCAAGGATCCACTGCGTTCCGAAGCTTCTGGTGACATGTGTGTCAAGTCTGAACTTCTTCCTTGAAACTGACAATGCTGTCACGCACAGCATAGCTTGAACGGTGGCGGAACGTGGACTTGTCCAGGGACCATAATCGTACTGGCACCTACTGAACTAATTTATAACCGAGCGATGGATCTCGCAGTGTTTTGGGAGTGCGCGCAGAAGCCTGTGACCAACAATCCGCGATTGAAGCAGCCGCACAGCGAAAGCAGCAGCAGCGAGCAAGCAACGGTTTTCATAGCGGCAGCGATTGTATGCCGAGAGATTGGAGTTGGGCAATTAGCACGCCCAGCCGCACGGACAGTTGGCGGACAGCCAAGAGCAAGGTTTTTTGCGGCATGGAGTTACAGCAGCACGTTGGGTTGATCATCCAAGGTGCAGCGCTGTCAGGACTGTCCGCTTTCTGTCCGTGAACTACTGCCGACAGCAGCCAAAGTGAGGCGAACCCCGATGGTGCGAAATTGTCCCGTAGCTTGTACTTAGTTGGGCGGAGTTGTCGGGAGGTGCGGGCAGATTCCCGCTACGAACCAGAAGGTCGGGAGTTCGAATCTCTCAGGGCGCACCATTTAATTTCTGGCACTTAGACTCGAACTCCTCATCCTCTTCAGTTGGGTCCATTGGGTCCAACCGCCGCGTTGAACGCGGCCTTGCTGGCGTTTACCCGACGATACTCAAGTTCTTCCTGAGTGTGTAAGTATCCGTCGGTCGTGCGCAGCGACGAGTGTCCGATCCAGCTCTTCTGCAGGTCGTCGGGCGTCCCCCGCTTGCGCAGCATCGTCACCAGTGCGTGCCGGAACGCGTGCAACCCAGCTCTCGGGATGCCCAGCTCGCGTAGGATCGGTTGCAGCACGCGCTTCAGCACGTTGTTGCCACAGATACCCTATCCCCACGATAGGGTATCGGCAAGCCTTTTACGGGCCGTGGTCCGTCGATAGATAGGTGATCGTCGCGGCTGCGGTGTTCGTCTGAGCTACCGTCGGTGACATGTTGTAGATCAACGGCGCGGGCTGCTCGGGCGGCGTCGCACCTGCAGGCGGTGCCGCACCTCCGAGGGCCGTCTCCACGAACACGCCGCTGACCAGGCACCTGGAACACAGACGCTTCAGGTCGTCGAAGCTGATCGAAGTACCGCTGAGAAGGATCGGGGCGCCACATCGTTCGCACGTCATACTTAAACCTCAACTTTGACAGATGCTGCGAAGGTCACTGAAGTCGCACAGAATCAGAACGCGGCGAGCGCTTCGAACGCTTCCTTGACCGTCGCGTACGTGCCTAAGACTTTCCCGTCTTGTGTGAGTTCCCATTGCACGTCAGGATGCTGGCGTGCGCGATCGGCTGTGATGAAGGCGACGACGCCGTCCGCGTCGCGTACCTCGTATCGGAAAGCATGTTGTTCGTCAGTCTGAAGTTGAGGACCGTCGTGCGTCCAGGCTACGGCTCTGCAGGTAAGGCGGTGATCTTGCGAGGTGATCATGCTCCAGTATCACAGCGAAGAGACGGCGAAGTCAAGGCTGTCGGAACTGGAACGAAGTCGCGTTCGTGCCATACGGAGCGCAGGCTTCCCTGTCTATTGCAGGCGCGGCTGTTTCCTTGTCCTGGACATCTGGCGCAACTTGAAGAGAGCCATCTCCAGACCCGACCGGGCTATATCGGAAAGATCCAGATCAAACTCTTTGGCCAGGCAGCGAAACTCCCTGTCCATACTGATGGGGATACGAAATGTGTAAGGCAGCCCGCGTTCCTTTTCAGCTGCAGTCAGCAGCCTGGTCAAGGGATCAGCGTCCAGACCGGCCGTGCTTTCGGGAGCTACCGCTTCCCTGCTTTCCGTGTTGCCAGCCGGTTGCGGCTTCTCAACCCGGAAGCCAGCCTCGATCGGCGTCGGCACATCGAGATCAGCGCCTTTCAGAATTGGACGTTCGCGGAGTTCGCTGAAGTCTGCTCCGAAATCAATACCGCCGCTGCCCTCTCGCTTGTTGCTGCTAGACATTTCAGAATCTCCTCCCTCAGAGATATGTACTCGAGTGCCCCTTTGCTCTCCCGCGCAAGCTCAAACACCGTTAGTCCAGCATCCCCGGTACGACGGATGTCCTCCCGGTGGACAATCTCGCTCTCCAAAACTCGAATCGGCAGGCCCGCCAGGCTCAGCACGAGTTGTGCCCTGGCCCCCTTTGCTGAGTTAGTTCGGACATCGCGATTGTTGATGAACGCGATCAGCTCGAGATCTGGCTTTGTGTTTTCGCGGATAGCCAAAAGCCATTGCAAGAACCCGACCAGTGCCCGCAAATCGTGACCGGAAGGCATCACCGGTATCAGAATGGCGTTGGCAACCAAGATCGCGTTGCGGAGCACTTCTCCGTCCCGTTCCCCTGGGTCCCGCGGCGGACAATCAATGAGAACGATATCGTAAGGATCGACTGCCAATGCGGCTTTTAAGAAGTTCCGCACGTTAGTCGACTGCAAGCCCAGAACTTCATACGAACAGCCTGCACCCTCGCCGGTCCTTCGCCACGAGAAGGCGCTCGCCTGGCTACCATCAGCATCTACGATCAATGTACGATAGCCCCTAGCCACGAAGGCCCCCGCTAAATTGGTGGTCGTAGTGGTTTTCCCGCTACCACCCTTTTTGTTTGCAACCGCTATGATCGTCGCCATGTTCGGGAGAGTAATCCCTACCCAACGCCGGAGTGGAGTAACTATTATGGTTCTGCGGAACAGACCGACTGATGTGCTGATTGCACGTGCGACTGTGCGTCCTTCCAAACTCATGATTTACTTCAGGCAATCCGTATTACACGCTGTCTGACAGACACGCTTACAGACAGCCAGACAGACAGACAGCCTGTCGGAAACTCAATTGACGCGGCGTCCGCTGCTCAGCGATGTACACGGCCAACCGAGCGGGCTCGCTCACTGTCGAACCCTAGGAAGGGGTCGACATGTCAAAGTAAGACGGGGGCGCCAACTCGCGCGATCTGTATCGTGTGCAAACGCCCATCTGTATGATTAACGCCGGACGGCTTCCCCCGCTATGCATCAAGCCGTCGCAACTGCTCCCGACTCCCATGATCCGACGGCGCCCGATCCATAAAGCGTGACGAGTCTCCGCATTCAGGCACAGACAGCCGACGGCCAACCCGGCCTGGTCGAGCACCGTGCCGCGTCTCGCCATTCCTTAAGTAACGCTTGAATTGCTCCCTAACTTACCGTCAGCTTTCCAGGCAGCCGGAGCAGGAACCGCCAGGCCCCACCACGGAGAACCCATGGGGGCGTTAATTAACACCCCGCTTGTATGAAACTTAAAGTAAATACGGCGTGTCGGAGTTCGAAGATGATTGTCTATAAGTCTATTATTATCAATGGCATAGAGATACTTCTTTAAAGGCGCTGCGGCCCCGAAAACAGTATCTTGTGTTCACTACTATGTTACTACTCGATGCGTATTAACTTAATAGTTATCATCCTCGATCGCACCGGCTTCCCTACATCTTGTGGTTTGGCGAACCACAAGATGTAGGGGGTGGGGCAAACGGCTAGATTCGGGTTCAAGGGTCACTTGAAATCGGTGGGCGAGAGATCGCCACTTGAAGTGCTGCTTGAGAGAGGCTAGAACTTGGTTGAGAGATCCTCCAGTTGAAGTGTTGGTGGAGGGAAGCCGGAACTTAAACTATTACTTAAATAGTTAACGGGGCCTGTTCCGGCGGAAATGAGACGGAAGTCTTCCGCTCTGAGGTGCGAAATGGAGGGCGAAAAGAACGGTGGCAGGATCCGCTTGTTAGTCGGTAGTTGCGGAGGTCGATTGACAGCCGACCAGGAAGCAGCCGAGCCCCAGTTGGGGCAAACAATCTCCGCCGAAAACGGCGTGCCGCGATAACTGAGATTCTTCCATCATGCCGTATTCTTGCCATGCTATTGACATGCGATTGACATTAAAACATGTTTGTTGCCATGATTATGCCACGCTGCGTGCACACATCCATGGCCCCATACCGCATCAAAGTCAAAGTTGGCGAGCATGAATTCGAGGCCGAGGGTCCTGCTGAAATCGTGCAAAGTCAATTCGAGACGTTCAAACAGCTTATAGCCAGTCAACCTCAGCGTATAAATGCCACTGAAAAGGCTCCGACAAAAGCGGGATCTGGGGCGTCTCCGCATTTCGATATTCAGCTTGACCAGATTTGCCAACTGAGTGGGCGGGTGGTTTCCCTGACAGTCAAGCCCAACGCCGAAGCTACTGCCGCAATGCTGATCATGCTAGGGCACAAGATAATCCGCAACAATGAGACGGTAACGGCAAGCGAGATTAAAGATGGTCTAGAACAGTCCGGCTATCGGCCTAAACGTATTGACAGAATCATGCAGCCGATGGCGGACGAGGGAAGTGTTATCCGCATTGGCCAAAGGAAAGGCACGCGCTACAGATTCACAAATCAAGGCATTGCCAAGGCCAGGGACCTGGCCAAGACGGCCCTCGAACAAGTGAGCTCATGAGTTTGGGAATCAAACACGAACGGCCCAACGTGATCAGGGTGCCCCACTTTGATCCTGGACTCCGAGTAACCCCTCGATCTCAGTTTCATGACTATTGTGGTTCGCGTGTGATTCCGTTGCGGCCCGGCTTCTGTTAATCTCCTGCCAGCCTTGTTGTCCTGTAAAACCGCCGCCGGACGTCTCCGGTCATCGAGCCAGCGCGCCATGTCGAAGGATACTCAGCAGCAAGATGTCTCCGTACTCTTGTCGGCCAAGAATGGATTGGCGTATCTCACTGCGAACGACTGGGCTCTGATTTCCGACAAGGCTACCCGCTTGCAGTTCAAGGCCGGCGAGCAGTTCGTGAGTCGCGGCAAAAGGACCCATGGGGTTTACCTGCTGGTCAAAGGGACGGCATCCGTCGAGATAGCCGGGCATGGCAAAGCGCGGGAGATTGGGCCTGGAGAAGTTTGCGGAGAGATTTCGTTTCTGGACGAACTGCCGGCCACGGCAGATGTTGTCGCCAGCGAGCCCCTATGGGCCTACTATCTCGACCGGCCCACGCTGCTTTCGCTGTTCGAACTGTTCCCTCATTTGGGATCCCGCTTCTATCGCTCGCTGGCCTCGATTCTTTCGCGACGCTTGCGTGAGCTCATCGACCGACCAGTTCCAGTTAAGTAAGAAAGATCTCTCCTAGTGGCGACTGCATGTCGCAGTTGTGCTAGCCTAGAAGTCCGGTCAACTGGCGGATTTTTTTCCCGAAGCCGGGGCTGGAGCCATCCGACAGAAGCTGTCGTGGTGCCGAGTGCCTGTATTTCCATCTCGAATGGCCGATGCCGTGAATCTGCGACTCGCATTAGTTTCCGCCGCCCTTTTAGGATTCCGGCATGGACTCGACTATGACCACATCGCGGCCATCACCGATATCAGCAGCGTACAATCCCGAGCCCGTGACGCCATGCGCTTCGGGTTGCTCTATGTGGCGGGGCATGCGGCCACGGTAGCCGTGCTGGGGAGTGCAGCCGTAATGTTCCGAATCTCGTTGCCTCCGGCCAGCGACCGCTGGGCGGAACGTTTGGTTGGGATCACCCTGCTGCTACTGGGATTGTACGTTTTGGGCACGTTCTTCCGTCCCGTGGCGCACAGCCATGCTCCTCGCACCCGGATCACAATTCTGGTTAACGGGGCGCTGTGGGTCTACTGGCGATTGAGCCTGTTGTTCGGAGGAACGCGCGTAGAGCCGCCGCAGATCTTTAGAGACGGATACGGTACCACGTCCACGTTCGTGGTCGGCGTGGTCCACGGCCTGGGGGCGGAGACCCCGACCCAGATCCTGCTGTTTCTGATGGCGGCGAACCTGGGTGGTACGGGCGTAGGGCTACTTGGGCTGCTGATGTTCATCCTGGGTCTTCTGTTCATGAATACTCTGCTCTGCGCTTCCGCGGCGGGGTTGTTTTCGGCGAGCTTAGCGCGCCCATATGCCTTGCAGGCTCTGACTTTGGCCACATCGGCCTATAGCATTATCGTCGGTGCGATTTTCCTGCTAGGATCGGCGGATCGACTGCCTTCCTTGACGGGCTAGCTCTCATCCGCGACGCCACACTCCCCTGGTCTCCAAGTCATAACAAAACTGACTGTGTGTGCATCTGTTTGCATTCGAGTGTTTGCCTGGATGAGTCCAAAAATCATCTATCACACTGATGACTAATGGCTTAGTTGATATGTGCGTTTGGTATCCCATGTGCGCATGCAGTGTCGGCGAAGTTTGGCTTCAGGCTCAGCTTCAGCTTGCGATGATGGGTCCGTAAGAACCCAAAGAAGAACTAAAGAGCGGTCATCGGGGAAACCAAGATATGAAGAGGATTGTATTGCTGTTTTTGCTGGCTCTGGCGTTGCCGATGGCGGCGTTCGCAAATAACTCGGTGGACTTTGCAAACGTCGGGGGCACCCTGAGCGGAAGCAGTGCGGGACTGACCATGAGCGGTTCCACGTTGGTCGCGATGCAGACCAGCGGCGGCATTCTGACCGGCAATTTGGGCACACTCGCCTTCTCGACCGCCGGATTGAGCAGTGGAAACCTGCAGACGGGCACGACGACCTTTATGGCCGGCGGAACCTTCACCATTACCGGCAACGGTACGAACGGAATCCACAACGGCGTGATCTTCTCAGGGACGTTCTCCGGACCGGTTAAATGGACAGTTATCAAACTAGCGAATGGCACCCACAACTACACGTTAAGGGGCGCTCTGAAGGGAACCTGGTATACCGGCGAGACGATGGACGGCGCAACTGTTCAGCTGACGATCAACACAGGCCTGGGTTTCTTTAGCGGAACCACCACCATCTCCGGCGGCTCCACCAACATCGTGGTTCCTGAGCCTGGCTCTCTCACCCTGCTTGGCACCGGATTGGTTGGCCTGGCTGGCATCGTCCGGCGTAAGCTGAAAGCGTAGCGAAATTAACCCGAATTTCGAACTTCTGTGCCCCGCCCTTCTTGGGCGGTTTTTTTTGGGACGGTTCTCCTGGCAAGTTCCTTGCTTGCACGGCCATTACCCCGCCATTACCCCAGTAATCGCAGCGTGGGGATTACCGTTGACCCGTATGCCATCGGCTTCTTACATTGGCAACAGGGGGGTGGTATGAAAGATATTCACGAGGTCCTGCGTCAAAAGCAGGCGAAATACGCCCAACTCGGCAAACAGATTGAAATGCTCCAGCAAGCGGCGGAGAAACTGCGGGAAGTAGCGCCGCTGCTGGCCGAGAGCGACGAAGAAGACAACGTCGTGCTGGCGGAAGTGGATGATGCTGGCTCTGCCGACGCATTAGCGGCGAAGGCTGGCGCGAGTGGCGGCGGTTCGACCGCATCCAAGGCAGCGCGGCCCACAGCACCTCGCTGGCCGTAAGGCTGAAGGCGAGGTCCCATCCCGATCGATGCTATGAATCTTCAGGCACTGCTGGTTTCGAGCGATGATTCCGCGGCGGACGTGCTGGGCAGAGTTCTGTCCGGTTTTGGCATTGCTACGGACCGTTCCAGCGATCCGGAAACTACGCTGGCGCGCATCCAGCAGCAGAAGTTCGACGCGCTGGTCGTAGACTTTGATGACCAGAAGGTGGCGGAAGACGTTCTGCTCGAAGCCAAGAAGCTTGGAACAGAACCGCTGAGCGTCGCCTTGGTTGCTGACACGGCGAAGGTTCGCCAGATCCTTAGCGGCGGGGCGCACTTCGTCCTCTATAAGCCAATTTCCGAGGAAGCCGCGCGAGCAGGACTGCGCGCGGCTGCGGCTCTGTTGACGCGCGAGCGGCGCAGGGCATTCCGCGTTCCGGTGCAAGCACCGGTGGAAATCACGCTGCCTGACTCCCGAAAAGTCGACGGCATCTTGCTCGATCTCTCCGAGACCGGCATGGATGTGCTCACGGCCGAATCTCAAACGGCAGGTTCGTTGCTGGCCTTCCACTTCCAGTTGCCCGATGGGGCCGTCGAGATCGATGGTCACGGACAGGTGGTTTGGGCCAATCCCAATGGGCAGACGGGCGTGCATTTCATCGACGTGCCTGAGACTGTGAAGGAACAGCTGAAACACTGGCTGAAAGCAGCCGCCGCGGCTGGTGGCTCCGCCGATGACGACGAAACCGTGCCGCACTGCAAACTCACGGATTTAAGTCTAGGCGGATGCTACGTGCAGACCGACGCGCCCTTTCCCGAGAGCTCACTCGTCGATTTATGCTTCAAGACCAACGAGCTCGAAGTTCACACCGAGGGCATGGTTCGCGTAACGCACCCCGGGCAAGGGATGGGACTCGAGTTTCCGTCGCGCACGCCCGAACAGCGCGCGCAAGTGGCCACTCTGATCACCTTCCTGCAAAAAAACTCCGATGCGCTGCCCGAGCTAAGCATCTCTCCCAAGGCCCTGGTCGCCGACCTCACGCAATTTGAGCCCGTCGACAAAAGCGCAAAAGACGCAGCTGAGGACATGGAAGATGCGCTGCTTGAACTCTTGCGCCGCGGCACTTCCCTGCAGCAGGAATCGTTTCTCACCGAGCTTCAGCACCAACGCAATCCACAGGACGTCGCCACGGCGTAAATCGTCGTTGGCCGTTGGTCGCTGGTCGTTCGCCAAGTCTCCGAACAACCCGCCACATTCTCCGGACTGGCATCCAAACCGGCTTATTCCACATCACCGACAAATAGAAAGCCTCTAGCCCAGTGCCCGAGGTCGATCTTGCCAACAACCAAGGACCACGACTAACGACCGACACAAAGCCTCCCGTTGCAGGTCATTTTCAGAGGGAACTTCTGCTGGGTAGGAAAGACAGGTTGGGCGGTGCGGCGAAAGGCCTGTGGGAAGCGAGAGCCTTCAGGGGCGGTTTCCGAAGAATTGAAGAACCCGAACCCCGTCTCTGGTGCGGATCCCTCAATTCTTCGTGGTCTGTTCCAACCCCAATGCGAGTACGGTAGCCCTTTCTCATTGCTCCGTGGTTTCAGCAGTATTAAATCTGGGTTAAATTGGAGCGACTGAATTTTGCATTGCCGGTATTGAATCTCTCAGCTGGAAGAGGACATTCTGGGAACCTCGAGCTCGACTCTTGACGCGCAGAACTCGCCAGAAACCTGCAGCCTTTGGTGGAAGCCACTCCTGGCGATCACTTCGGCGGTCTTCGCGGCCGAAATTCCGTTCCTTTTTTTCGGCACTCCATCCGGGCACGATGTTGAGTTTCATCTTTACTCTTGGCTGGACGTGCTGGCGCAGTGGAAGCAAGGGATTCTCTATCCGCGTTGGGCGGCGCTCGCGCACTTCGCGTACGGAGAGCCGCGCTTTGTGTTTTATCCGCCCGCTTCGTGGACGCTGGGCGGAGCGATCAGCACACTCTTTCCCTGGACGATGGCGTCTCCCGTCTACATCTGGATGGTGCTGGTGCTGGCGGGAATTTCAATGTTTCTGCTGGCGCGGCGCTGGTTTAGTCAGCGGGATGCGATCTTTGCTGCTGTGCTTTATGCGGTCAATCCCTACCATCTCGTGATTGTGTACTGGCGCAGCGCCTTTGCCGAGCTGCTTGCCAGCTGTCTGGCGCCGCTCCTGGTGCTGCTGGTCTGGAAGGTAGTCGAAGGCGAACGGCGCGCCGTCGTGCCACTTGGATTGTTGCTCGCGGCGGCATGGCTCACGAATGCTCCAGCAGCGGTGATGATTCACTACTCGCTGGCACTGTTGATGGTGTTCTTCGCGTGGGGAAAAAAATCACCAAAGCTCTTGCTGATCACGGTGGGCACGGTTGTGCTGGGCGCATGCTTCGCGGCCTTCTACCTGCTTCCGGCAATCTACGAACAGCGCTGGGTTGAAATAGCAAATGCGGTCTCGGCAGGGTCGCGTCCCGCAGACAATTTTTTGTTCATTCACACGTCCGACGCAGATCACGATGCGTTCAACCGGGTCATCTCCTGGTTAGCGCTCCTGGAGATGGGAGTCATTTTGGTCGCGGCCCTGGCATCGAAGTTCTGGCGGCAATCAAAACCTTGGTTCTGGAGTGTTTTACTTGGATGGGCGGCAGCCTGCAGCGCGATGATGTTTTCAGCGACTTCATTTCTCTGGAAGTTCCTTCCCAAGCTGCAGTTTATGCAATTCCCCTGGCGATGGCTGCTTTGTCTGAGCATGATCTTCACTGTTTTCGTGACCGTTGGGCTGCGGCGCTGGTGGCAGCGCGGTGCAGTATGCGCCCTGTCTCTGATCGTCATTGCTGTGGCTTGGCGGCACGTGCAGGCTCCGTGGTGGGACACCGCCGCCGACCTACGGGAGATGCAGGACAATATGGCCACCGGCGCCGGTTATGAGGGCACCGATGAGTACACGCCTCTGGGAGCCGATCCCTCGGCGATCGACAAAGACGCCCGCAAGGTTACGGTCGCTGGACCGGCACATGCCGCCATCGACGTGCTGCACTGGGACACCGAATGGAAGATATTCACTGTGCAAATGTCGGCGGACGATCAGGTCGCGCTGCGGCTCTTTCGCTATCCCGCGTGGCGAGCCGTTGTCAATGGACGCGAGGTGGAGACAACCGCCCGCGAGGGCACGGGGCAGATGCTGGTCCCGGTCGCAGCAGGGATGAACCGCGTCGAGATCACTTTTGTGCGCACGTGGGACCGCACCGCGGGAGGATGGATTTCGGTTTGTTCAGCGGCTGCCGCCATTGCGTGGCTAGCATGGAAGCGCCGAACAATCACGTAGCGCCGGCACCCTTCGACTCCGCTCAGGGCAGGCTCTGCCGGCTGTCGCGGGGGCAACTTGCCCCCGCACCGCAGGCGAGACGCCTGCGCGACAGCCGCCTGGAAGGCGGCGCTACGAATCGGAATATGCGGCGAATTCTTATTGCCACATCCAATCCCGGCAAGCTCCGCGATTTCGCGGGGGCTGCGGCTGTGCACGGAATCGAGATTGCCGGAATCCCCAACTTCTCTTCCCTGCCGCTCGTCGTCGAAGATGGGCAAACCTTCGAAGAGAACGCGCGCAAGAAAGCGGAAGAGTACAGCCGCTACGTGTCCGGAGAGATTGTGGTCGCTGACGACTCCGGGTTGGAAGTGGATGCCCTAAACGGCGCTCCCGGCGTGCATTCGGCTCGCTATGCTGCCGATGAGCCGTATCTGGCCGATGCAAACACCGATGACGAAGCCAATAACGCTCGCGTGTTGCGGAAATTAGAAAACCTTCCTGTAGAAAAGCGGACGGGACGATTTGTCTGCGTGCTGGCCGCAGCCCGCGACGGCAAGACGCTCCAGACCTTTCGCGGTGTGGCCGAAGGAATCATCCTTAATTCTGCCCGCGGGACCAACGGCTTCGGCTACGACCCGTTGTTTTATTTCCCGCAAATTCAGAAGACATTCGCGGAACTCTCTGCTCAGGAAAAATCGAAATACAGCCATCGCGGCGCCGCTTTTCGGCAATTTCTAGATTGGTGTGAGAAGCGAATTTCCGAAAACGCAATCTAAAACGGCCTGTGACCATCCATCAGCGCCGAAGCCCGATCCGGAAGTGTTCCTGATCCCGTTGGAGAAGCTGCAGTTGCAGGCAGCCCCTGGATCGAGGACTCAGTAAATGGATTGCGAGCTGCGAAGGCTGAAAACGGTTTTGGAACGGGTATAGTCGAGCTCAGCTCGACGGACAGCCGAGGGCGGCTGTCCCCACATTGGAGTCGTCACTCGCATCTGCGAACTGAGTTGGGTACTGAGTACTGCTGTCTCATTTGACTTCCCTTCTTCGGGCGCAAGATAATGACAGGTTCTTTTGTCATCATTGGGTTGATAAGGAGATTCTGTGGCGTCCGCCAGTTCTTCTGCTCCCGTTTTAGCGCATGGCGTGGCCCCGTTGCGCGCTGGTCAGGGGATTTCGTTCGTACTTCGCAGACTTCACTCCCTCACAGGCATCGTTCCGGTGGGTGCCTTTCTCTTCGAACACATTCTGATCTCGAACTCGACTGCGATCGGGCAAAATGGGCCTTCCGCCTATGCCCGCCAGGTCAGCTTTCTGGCAAATCTGCCGCTGGTGTTCTTCCTGGAGTTGTTTGGAATCTGGATCCCGATCGCTTATCACGCGCTCTACGGCTTCTACATCTGGTATCGCGGCGAGGGCAACACCGGATCCTATCCCTGGTCAGGCAACTGGATGTACACGCTACAGCGCTGGACTGGGGCTATCGCGTTCATCTACATCGTGTGGCATACGTACACGATGCGGTTCACGGGCATAGACCTGCATGACCATCCGTTGGCATCGTTCGGCAAGGTGCAAGAAGAGGTCATCCACACGCCGCTGTTTCTGTTCTACGTTGTCGGACTCGTAGCGGCTTCGTGGCACTTCGCTTACGGCATCTGGCTGTTTTCGGCGAAGTGGGGGATCGTCTCGGGCGACAAGGCGCAGAAGCGATTGCTCCGAGCGTGCCTGGTGTTTTTCCTGCTGCTATGCGGCGTGGGCTTTGCGAGCTTGTACTCGTTCCGCTCCCGGCCTGTCGCGGACGATGACCAGAATCGCGCGATGACTCAGTCCAATCACCCGCCAGGCGGTCAAAGCACCGTTGTTGGAAAGAGGGCACAATAACGTGGCAGCTCCCAGAATCATTGTCGTGGGTGGCGGACTAGCAGGTCTAGCAGCCGTGATCAAGATCGCCGAGATGGGCGGCCAGTGCGACTTGTTCTCCATCGTCCCGGTAAAGCGTTCGCATTCGGTCTGCGCACAGGGCGGTATCAACGCGGCGAAGAATCTGAAGGGCGAGGGCGACTCGACCTGGAAACACTTTGACGACACGGTCTATGGCGGGGATTTTCTCGGCAATCAGCCTCCGATCAAGGACATGTGCGAAGCGGCGCCCGGTATTATCGATCTGCTCGACCGCATGGGCGTGCCTTTCAATCGCACGCCGGAAGGATTGCTCGACTTCCGCCGTTTCGGCGGAACTCTATACAACCGTACTGCGTTTGCCGGTGCGACCACCGGACAGCAACTTCTTTATGCGCTGGACGAGCAGGTGCGCCGCTATGAAGCCGAAGGCAAAGTTGAGAAGTACGAGCACTGGGAGTTCCTCTCGGCCGTGCTGGATGGAAATAAGGTCTGCCGCGGCATCTGCGCGATGGATCTGCGGTCCATGGAAGTGCGCACCTTCCCTGCTGACGCGGTCATCATCGCAACGGGCGGCATTGGCGCCATCTTCGGGAAATCGACCAACTCGGTCGTGTGCACTGGTTCCGCGCAGTCGGCTCTGTATCAGCAAGGCTGCTACTACGCTAACGGCGAGTTCATTCAGGTTCATCCGACCTCCATTCCCGGTGAGGACAAGCTGCGGCTGATGTCGGAATCAGCCCGCGGCGAAGGTGGGCGCGTGTGGGTCCCGAAGACTCCGGGCGACAAGCGCGATCCCAAGTCGATTCCGCAAAGCGAGCGCTGGTACTTCCTCGAAGAGTGGTATCCGAAGTACGGCAACCTGGTGCCACGTGATGTGGCGACTCGCGCAATTTTCAAAGTCGTGTACGAGCACAACCTCGGCATCGACGGCAAGCCGATGGTCTATCTCGATCTGACGCACATCGATCGCAAGATTCTCGACCGCAAGCTGGAAGGAATTCTGGAAATCTACGAGAAGTTTGTGGGCGACGATCCGCGCGATACGCCGATGAAGATTTTCCCCGGCATGCATTACACCATGGGTGGGCTGTGGATCGATTACAAGCAAGCGACAAACATTCCCGGGATCTTTGCGGCAGGCGAGTGCGAGTACCAGTATCACGGCGCGAACCGCCTGGGCGCAAATTCGCTGGTGTCGTGCATCTACGGCGGGGGCGTCGCCGGGCCGAATGCTGTGAACTACGCGCGCGGGCTGCAGGCAGCAGCTTCCGACGGCGGCGGGCACTTTGATGCCGAGAAGAAGAAGCAGGAAGAGAATAATGCCCTGCTCATGAAGAACGAAGGCAACGAGAATCCGGTGAAGTTGTGGCGCGAACTCGGCGAGTTGATGACCAGGGACTGCACCGTAATCCGCTACAACAAGAACCTGCAGCAGACCGATGCCAAGCTGGTCGAGATGCTGGAGCGTTATCGCAAGATCAACCTGAGCGACCGGACACTATGGGCGAATACAACCGTGGTCTTCGCGAGGCAGCTCTACAACATGCTGCAGCTGGCGAGGGTGATCGCGCAAGGAGCGCGCATGCGCGACGAATCCCGCGGCGCTCACTACAAGCCGGACTTCCCCGACCGCGACGATAAGAACTGGATGAAGACGACGAAAGCGTACTTCGCGCCAGACGCCGATGAGCCGAAGTTTGAATTCGAGCCGGTGGACGCGTCGCTAATTCCGCCACGGCCGAGGAAGTACTGATTTTGTATTGTCATCCTGAGGCGCGCTTTTGCGCCGAGGGATCCATGCAGTTTGCTCCCGGCAGGGAGCATAGGTCCTTCGCTTCGCTCAGGATGACAAGAGACTTGAGCTAGTTGCTAAAGGCTAAGAGCTAATGGCTGATAAATCCGTCATCATAAAAATCAAGCGTCAAGCGACTCCTACCTCCAAGTCCCACTGGGAGGAGTTCTCCGTTCCCTACCGGTCGAACATGAACGTGATCTCGGCGCTCATGGACATTGCCGCCGACCCAGTCACGCGCGACGGCCAGGCGACCACACCCATCACCTACGACTCGAATTGCCTGGAAGAAGTCTGCGGGTCATGCGCTATGCTAATCAACGGCAAGGCGCGCATGGCGTGCTCCGCGCTGATCGACCAGCTCGAGCAACCGATCCGACTCGAGCCGTTCTCGAAGTTTCCCATCGTCCGCGATCTGGCGACCGACCGCAGCGTGATCTTCGAAAACTTGATGGCCGTGAAGGCGTGGGTTCCGATCGACGGCACCTATGATCTTGGCTCAGGCCCACGCATGACCGCCGAGGACCAAGAGGCCGCCTACCCGCTTTCGCGCTGCATCTCGTGCACCTGCTGCATGGAGGCTTGCCCGCAGTTCAACGAAGACACCGGTTTTGTCGGAGCGGCCACGATCGCCCAGGTACGGCTCTTCAATACGCACCCCACGGGCAAGGCGCTGAAGCGCGAGCGTCTGGCCGCCCTGATGGGCGATGGCGGCATCCAGGAATGCGGCTATGCCCAGAATTGCGTTGAGGTCTGCCCCAAGGACATTCCCCTGACCAAGTCCATTTCCGAGGTTGGTGGCCAGGTGATGAAGCAGGCGCTGGGTGACCTGTTGCGGCGCTAGGATTCATTCTCTATTTGTAAGTGACCATATGAGAATTGATCTGAGCCAACTAACCGAAGCCGAACTCGTCGATCTGAACCGCAGAATTGTCGAACGTTTGCGGATGATCCGGCAGGTGCACGCGCACGTAAGAATGCTGGAGTTCACCATCGGGGAACGTGTATGGTTCCAGACAGACATGCGCAAGATCGAGGGCGTGCTCGTACGCTACAACAAGAAGTCAGTGACGGTCGTTACCGATGACGGAGAGCGCTGGAACGTGGCGCCCGGCCTGCTGCACAGAGGCACAGCCGCAGATTCCGCCCGGGAGAGCGGCAACATCGTTCAGATGAGGAAGGCAGAGCCCGGGAAGTAGCTGGTGACCCGTTGCGGCGCTAAATTTTGTCACTCGAGCACTGCCGGGGCGCGGGAACCTTCATCCAAACCGCGCCAAATCGTAGCAGGCAGACCAAATAGAAAAGAGCAAGACGGCTCATCATTGGCCCTTCACCTGCCGATAGATTCCGTGGGCCTCGTTTTTCGGCCGCCAGTAACAGGCAGTAATCAGATGCAGTAACTGGCCGGTCCGAGGTACCCAAGTAACCGTTGGCAGGCCACATCGGGTTGGTAGGCTTGACAGGATGGCTTAGAATAGCCGCACTCGCGGACAGAGTCGAAAAGACTCAGTCCCACACGGAAGCCACTTCGTGAAACGAATCGTCCGAGCCCAATTCGCGGCTGTCGTTCTTCTCGCGCTTGTATGCGGCGGGATGTCGGGTACCGCTTTTGCCGTACATCACGCGACTCCGCAGCGCACGCATCGGCATTTACGCTGGCTGCGCTGGCATCCGATGTTCCGGCCGTCTCACGAATCGCTTCTGATTCAGAACGCCGAAATCGACCGGTTGGATCTGCCGCGCATTCAGGATGAAACCGAACTGGAAGCCCTGAAGGCGGATGGCTCGCTGCTGGAAATTAAGGCAGGAGAGACCCTGCGCTTCGATCCACGGCTCGATCCCTCGCGGCGTTTCTGCCGTCCCTGGACGCTCGACTTTGTCAACGATCTCAGCCAGGCATATTACAACCGCTTCCATGAGCAGATTCAGGTCAACTCCGCCGTCCGAACCGTGAAAGTCCAGAAGAAGCTGCGCCGCCACAATCGCAATGCCGCTCCGGCGGATGGCGACACCGCTTCGTCCCATCTTGCGGGCGTGACGGTTGACCTGCAACGCCGTGGACTGAGCAAAGAGCAAGTGCGTTGGATGGAACACTACCTCTTCTACATGAAGTCGATCGGCCTGGTGGAACCTGAAGAGGAGCGGCGCCACTGGTGCTTCCACGTTATGGTGAGCGGACGCTACAACGAATGGCGCGAGACGCAGACGATCATTCCCATCGACCGCCCCGATCAGGATAAGCCGCAAACCCCGGCACCCACGCAGACCGAAGTCGCGCTGGGCAGCGGAACGAAGTAGATCCGGATTTCAACCTTCTAGCTAGCCTGCCTTGCAGCGGTTCCTTTACGATTTCCCTCATGATCGTTCTTATAGCGGGACTGCCCGGCACAGGTAAATCCACCCTTGCGCGCGAATTGGCTCGACGAACCTCGGGCCGTGTCCTGAGCAAAGATGAATTCCGCCACGCGCTCTTTGCGCGGGAGGAAATCGAATATTCCACTCGCCAGGATGATTTCTGCCAGGAGTTGATGCTGCAGACGGCGGGCTATCTGCTGGCGCAAGACCCAGCGAGGATGATCTTTCTCGACGGCCGCCCGTTTTCACGCCGCTACCAGATCGCCGATGTGGCCAGCGCAGCGGCTTCTCTGCATCAATCCTGTCGCATTCTCGAATGCGTTTGCTCCGACGAAGTGGTCCGCCGACGCCTGGAGGCAGACGCGAGCCGAGGTGAACATCCTGCTGGAAACCGCGACTATGCGCTCTATTCGGAAGTAAGGGCGCGGTTCGAGGAGATTCTCCATCCCAAAACCGTGATCGATACGGACCAGCCTCTCGAGACCTGCATTCAAGTCGCGATTGCCGCTCTATCGAATCCAGATTGAGGCTTTTCCTTCGTGTACCTTCGTGTCCTTTGTGGTTGATGATTTTGTCAGCCAGACAGAGAGCCTATACAATCGAAATCTTTGCTTAACATTCCGATGGCAAAACTGACGAAGCTTTTATTTGCAGTCGTATTGATTTCAGCGAGGGGGGTGGCTCAGAATGCGGCAACGCCTTCTGATGCGAGTATCAGCCCGCGCGCGCAAAAGATTCACGACTCCGCCCTCGTGATCGACACCCACGCCGACACGCCCCAGCGCTTTCTCGACGAAGGCTTCGACATCGGCTCGACCGATCCCAACGACATCGGCCACATCAGCCTCGACAAGGCGCGGCGCGGAAACCTGGGCGCGGAGTTCTTTTCCATATGGGTCGAGCCGGAAACGAATCAGGGACACTTCGCGCGGCATACATTCGACCTGATCGATTCCGTGTACGAACAAGCGGCCCGGCATCCCGATCGCATGATGATGGCCTTCTCGACCACCGACATCGAGCGCGCCCACCGCGAACACAAACTCGCCGCGCTGATGGGTATTGAGGGCGGACACTCGATCGAAGCCGACATCCATCTGCTTCGCGACTACTACCGCCTCGGCGTGCGTTACATGACGCTTTCCTGGTCGAACACGAACGAGTGGGCTGACTCCTCTGGCGACATCAACGATCCCAAAATTCAGCATCATAACGGCCTCACCGACTTTGGCAAACAAGTCGTGCTCGAAATGAACCGCCTTGGCATGATGGTCGACATCTCGCACGTGGCCGACAAAACATTCTGGGACGCGATCGCGGTGACCAAGGCTCCAGTGATCGCTTCGCACTCTTCGGCGCGCGCTCTGGTGGACGCTCCGCGCAACATGACCGATGACATGCTGAAGGCTGTGGCCAAGAACGGCGGCGTCGTGCAGGTGAATTTCTTCAATGGCTTCGTCGACGAGAACTTCCGCAAGGCCGAGGAAGCTCAAAAGGCCGATCGAGAAGCCGCCAAGCAGAAGTACATCGCGCAGATGAAGAGCGAAGGCAAGGAGGTAAATTACATCGAACTGGACCGCATCGAGCGCGAGTGGACCGCGAAGATTCCGCGGCCGCCGCTGAAGTCGTTGATCGACCACATCGATCACATTGCGAAAATCGCCGGAGTGGACCACGTGGGATTGGGCTCCGACTTCGATGGGGTCAGCGGGGCAACGCCCGTGGGCATCAACTCAGCAGCCGACCTGCCAAAGATCACACAGGCTCTGCTCGACCGAGGGTATAGCACGGAAGACATTCGCAAGATTCTGGGCGGCAACCTGATGTGTGTTTTTGGCGAGGTCGAACGCGTGAGCCGCGAGATGCAAGTCGCCGGCTCACGATGAGCTCCGTCCTGTCATTCTGAGCGGCGTCTTTTGCCGCGAAGGACCTGTGCAGTTTTGCTGCTGCCCGCGAAGTGCACAGGTCCTCCGGCGCAAAAAACGCGCCTCAGGATGACAAAAGCAGGTCCAGCCAAACTCCACCGCCGGTGTCGTACAATGCAACGTTGCGACTCATTCAACAATTCAGGCTTCGCTTCCAAGGAGCACCCATGCGTAGAGCACTCGCTATTCTCGGACTGATAGTAATATCCGCATCCATGTCATTCGGCCAGGCTGCCGCCAGCAAGCCGGCCGCGTCCGCCACAGCGGCCAAGCCGGCCACGACCACAGGATCGGCGACCAAGCCCACCGCCATCATTGACACGGCCGCCGGCAAGATGACCTGCACGCTGTTTCCTGATAAGGCCCCAATTGGCGTGGCCAACTTTATCGGCCTCGCGACCGGAACGAAAGATTGGAAGAATCCGGTGAGCGGTGCCATGAAACATGGAGTGCCGCTGTACGACGGCACGATTTTTCATCGAGTGATCCCGCAGTTCATGATTCAGGGAGGAGACCCGGCCGGCACTGGCTCGGGAGCCGATCCGGTTGCGCCCTTCAAGAATGAAGTCTCGTCCGACCTGCTATTTGACCAACCCGGCCGCCTCGCCTATGCGAACGCAGGCCCCGGCACGAATACTTCCCAGTTCTTCATCACGGAGGTGGTGTTCACCGGGCAACAGGCGACCATGCTCAACGGGAAATACACGATCTTCGGACAGTGCGATGAGGCTTCGGTCGCTCTGGTGAAACAAATTGCCAGAATGAGCACGGACGCGAATGATCGACCATACCGGCCGATCAAGATCAATCACATCACGATCCTGAAGGCGGGAGCGACGGCAAGGCCGGCATCGGCGGCCAAGAAACCCACTACTGCCGCCAGCCCGAAACCTGCAACGACACCGAAATAGTGTTAATGCTGCCGCTCGCTTCGCTTCACGGAACAGCCAAGGCGGCTGTCTCTACGTAAGCACGCTCGGCTAACGACGAACGACTAGCGACTAACGACCGACATTCGAAAGGATCCTATGACTCGTCAACCCGGAAAGTACGCCACCTTTGAAACCACCGAGGGCACGATCGTCTGCCGCCTGTTCGACAAAGAGGCGCCGAAAACCGTCTCGAACTTCGTGGACCTCGCCGAGGGCAAACGCGAATGGAAGCATCCCTCGACCGGAAAGAAATCGAATGACCGGCTCTACGATGGCACGATTTTCCACCGTGTGATCCCCAAGTTCATGGTTCAAGGCGGCGATCCGCAGGGCACGGGCACGGGTGGCCCCGGATATCAGTTCGAGGACGAAACCAAGGGCTCGCCGCACAGGTTCGACAAGCCCGGCAAACTGGCCATGGCCAACGCGGGTCCGAATACCAACGGATCGCAGTTCTTCATAACTGTCGTTGCTACGGACTGGCTGACCGGCAAGCACACGATCTTCGGCGAGGTGGTGGAAGGCCAAAACGTCGTCGACCAGATCACTCAAGTGCCGCGCGGCCGCAACGACCGTCCCAACAAGGATGTCGTGCTGAAGAAGGTGACGATCGAGACGGTGTAAGGTCAGCGATTCGCTAGAAAGTGAATTCCAGGCAGGTTGATCAGGCGCTCATCCGCCGTGACGAGCGTCAGACCGAAGACCTTCGCCGTAGCCGCGAGAAAGTGGTCGGCGGGATCGCCATGTGGAAAGTTCATCGACGACATAGCGAGCGCGACTTCTATGGTGAGGGGCGCTTCGGTGAGTTGCAAGTCCTGTAGGGTCTTGGTGACCCACGCTGCAAGATCTTGCGGCAGCTGAATACGTCCCTTGCGGAGCAGCACGATTAGCTCTCCGACGCTAATGGGAGACAACCATAATTCATTCGCAGGATCTGCCAGCGCCTTCTCCACGCGGCGCATGAGGCGCTGTGGTTCGAGCGAGCTCCAAAGCCAGATGTGAGTGTCGAGGAGCAGCTTCACCGGGACGCTTCCCAGTCGTCCCAGCTGCCGGTCGGGCCAACGATGTCTCCCGTGATTTTCCCGGTTCCAACCATGGATCCGAGCCGCCGTCCGGTTCCCTCTTCGGGAGACGCGGGAATCACCTCGGCAACGGGTTTTCCGAAGCGGGTGACACGGATCGGCTGGCGGGTCTTGCGGACCTGTTCGAGGATGCCGAGGCATTTTGCCTTGAACACGGAGATGGCAATTTCCTTCATATAGCTACTTATACCATGGTCAATGACCATGGTCAACGCGCTGCGGAGCAGTCGCTGAGTCCGATTACAATCTCCGGGATGCTGCTCGCGACGGTGGCGGTCCCGCTGGACGGACTTAAGCTCTTATTGTTGGTCGTGGTAGGAGGAGGCCTCACGGCTCTCGGCCGCTGGAGTTCGCGGCTCGGCGCTGCCAGGACCGGAGATTCCCCGGCTGACGTCCCCACGCCCGATGGGGCCGAACTGCTGCCGGGATCTACTCCGAGGGTCTGGCCTCCGTCGGCAGAGGAAGTCGCCGCTTCCCTGCCGTTCGATCCTGAACTTGGAAACCTCCGGATTCGCAAGTTCTTCTTCAAGCAGACTGACGTGGCTCCCGGGCTCGATGATCCGGAAACATTCGCTGACGAGCTGAACGTCGAACTCTACGATCCGGATTCCAATCATGCCTGGTGGCAGTCTTATTTCGTTGCCACCCCGCAGGGACTGGCAAAGAAGCTGCGGGAGAAGTCCTGGAGATATCTGTACGCGCCCGAGATTTTAGTTTTGCCTCGCTACAATCTGGAGGAAATCCGGCGGGCAGTTGTCAGCCGCATCGTGGCGGACAACGAGTATTTCAAGGGCAAGGGGCA
>Ga0209698_10002238_pt1 | contig 22019 bp, 18 predicted proteins | sample LitLauG_LLR_2012_FD_187203 | JGI IMG/M metagenome (GOLD analysis project Ga0209698, IMG submission 187203) | Freshwater sediment microbial communities from Pennsylvania, USA - Little Laurel Run_MetaG_LLR_2012 (SPAdes) (version 2) | ecosystem: Environmental > Aquatic > Freshwater > Creek >...
GGCCCCGTCCCAGCCCGGCTGCTTCCCCGGCGCCAGCCCCCCTGCTCGCGGCCGCGATAGGCGCGGTCGCCCACCACACCGCCGAACCGCTGATGCGCGGGCTTTCAGCGGCGCTTTAGCAACCGCCATACCCTGGGTGGATGGCCGGAAACGCCTATACGGCAGCAGCGGTGCCCGGCGGGCGCTCGACACGCGTGCCCGGAGCGCGCGGCGCGGCGGCGCCGATGCTCGCGGCGGCCGCGTGCGCCCTCGCGCTGGTAGCGGTGTGGCTGATCGCGACGCGGATCCCCGCCGCACGCGCTCGGGACGCGCTCGTCCTGAGCGACTTCATAGGGCTGAACACTCCGTCGATCGAAGCGGTCGGCAATTTCCTGCTGAACCTGCTCGAACCGCGGCTGTTCATCATCTGGGCGGCGGTCATCGTATGCGTCGCGCTCGCGCGCTCGCGGCCGTGGCTCGCGGCCGCTGTCGCAGCCGTGATGGCGCTGGCGCCTCTCACCGCAGAGACTCTGAAGCCGATCCTCGCGCACCCTCACATCAGTGCTGGGGAGGTCCAGATCAACCCCGCGTCGTGGCCGAGCGGCCATTCCACCGCGGCTCTCGCGCTCGTGCTCTGCGCGATCATGGTGACCCCGGCGCGCTGGCGCCCGGTCATCGCAGGGGCCGGCGTCGTCTACGTCGCCGCCGTTGCGTTCTCACTGCTGGTGCTCGCGTGGCACATGCCAAGCGACGTGCTCGGAGGCTTCCTGGTCGCGGCGCTGTGGGCGTGCCTGGCGGTCGCGGCGCTGCGCGTCGGCGCGCGCCGACGCCGGGATCCCGCTGCCGCCTAGCTCGCCTCGTGTGAGCCGGGCTTCCAGAGCGGCTCGGTGCCCTCGCCGTTCGCTGCCCGGCCGAGGATGAAGAGCAGGTCCGAAAGGCGGTTCAGGTAGCGGACCACCTCGGGGTTGGCCTCCGCGCCGACCGCGATCGCCCGCCGCTCGGCACGCCTGCACACCGTCCGGCAGACATGCAGGTGCGCGGCCGCCGGCGTGCCACCCGGGATCACGAAGGATTTCAGCGGCGCGAGCCCGGCGTTCACCTCATCGCATGCGCCCTCAAGCCACGCCGTGTAGTCGGGCCCGACACGCAGCCGTGCCCGTTCCTGCTCGCCGCTCTCGCCCTCGGGCGCGGGCACCGACAGATCGGCGCCGACGTCCAGAAGGTCGTTCTGGACGCGCCGCAGCCACGCCGCGAACGCATCCGGCATGCCCGACGCCGTCAGGGCAAGCCCGATCTGCGAGTTCAGCTCGTCGACCGTGCCGTAGGCCTCGACCCGGGGGTGCAGCTTGGACACCCTGCTCATGTCGCCGAGGTGGGTCTCGCCGTCGTCGCCGAGCTTGGTGTAGATCCGCGTCAGGTTGACCGTCATCGCCTCGAGTCTCGCATACCGCGCAGCCTCGATCGGCGGTCGGCATGCCTTCCGGCGTCCCGATCGGATACGTTCCGCGCCTCACATGAGGATCGGAGTTCCGAAGGAGACCGCAGCTGGTGAGCACCGTGTCGCGCTCGTCCCGGAGGTGGTCGCCAAGCTGAAGGCCAAGGGCCTCGACGTCGTCGTCCAGGGCGGCGCGGGCGACGACGCGCTGCTGACCGACGAGGCGTTCCGCGAGGCGGGCGCCGAGATCGGTGACGCCGCGGCCGTCTGGAGCTCGGACATCGTGGTCACGATCGCGCCTCCCGACGCGCAGGCGATCGCGTCCCTCGGGAAGGGCTCGATCCTGATCGGCTTCCTGGCGCCCCTCACGAGCCCCGACACGACGCGCGCTCTCGCCTCGGCGGGTGCGACCGCATTCGCGATGGAGGCGATCCCGCGTATCTCGCGCGCCCAGGCGATGGATGCCCTGTCGTCGCAGAGCAACGTGGCGGGCTATCGCGCGGCGCTGCTCGGCGCCGAGGAGATCGGCCGGTTCTACCCGATGCTGATGACCGCGGCCGGCACGATCCCGCCCGCGAAGGTGCTCGTCCTGGGCGTCGGCGTCGCCGGCCTGCAGGCACTCGCGACCGCAAAGCGCCTCGGAGCGCGCACGACCGGCTACGACGTCCGCCCTGAGGTCGCCGAGCAGGTCGAATCGCTGGGCGCGCAGTGGCTGGACCTCGGACTCGAGGCGAGCGGCGAGGGCGGCTATGCCCGCGAGCTGACCGACGAGGAGCGCGCCAGGCAGCAGCAGGCGCTGACCGATGCGATCAAGGGCTTCGACGTCGTCATCACGACCGCGCTCGTGCCGGGCCGCCCGGCGCCGCGGCTCGTCACGGCGGAGGCGGTCGAAGGCATGAAGCCCGGCTCGGTCGTGATCGACCTCGCCGGCGAGGCGGGCGGCAACTGCGAGCTCACCGAGCCCGGCCAGACCGTCCTGCGCCACGACGTCAAGATCGTGTCTCCGCTGAACCTGCCCGCCACGATGGCCGAGCACTCCTCGCAGCTGTTCGCGCGCAACGTGCTCGCGCTGCTCGACCTGTTCGTCGCCGAGGACGGCTCGCTGAGCATGGACTTCGACGATGAGATCGTGAAGGGCGCCTGCGTAGTGCGCGCCGGCGAGATAGTGCACCCGGGAGCAAAGGCGGCGGTTGAGAAATGATCCTCGCGAGCATCCTCACAACCAACCTCGCGATCCTCGTCCTGGCCGGCTTCGTCGGCTTCGTCGTGATCTCCAAGGTCCCGAACACGCTGCACACGCCGCTGATGTCGGGCACGAACGCGATCCACGGCATCGTCGTGCTCGGAGGCCTGCTCGTGGTCGGCCTGGCAGGAAACGACGCCTTCAACAAGATCATCCTGGTGATCGCGATCACCTTCGGCACGATCAACGTCGTCGGAGGGTTCCTGGTCACCGACCGCATGCTCGAGATGTTCAAGACGAAGCCGAAAGCGGCGGCTGATGACTCGGAGAAGGACGGCAAGCGGTGACCGGGATCCCCCTCGCGACGTCCTTCTGGCAGGACCAGAACTTCCTTGACGTTCTCTACATCATCGCCTTCGCCCTGTTCATCCAGGGTCTGCGCGGGCTCGCCGGCCCGACGACCGCTGTTCGGGGCAACCGCATCGCCGCCGTCGGTATGGCGATCGCGGTCATCGCCACGCTGCTCAGCCCGAGCGAGGGTAACTGGGGGCTGATCGCGCTCGGCGTCGCGCTCGGGACCGCGGTCGGCATCCCCGCGGCGCGCCAGGTCAAGATGACCGCGATGCCGCAGATGGTGGCCCTGTTCAACGGGGTCGGAGGCGGCGCGGTGTTCCTGATCGCATGGGCCGAGTTCCGCCGCCACGGCTCGACCTACGGCTCGCATTCCGTCACGATCGTCGGCGAACACACCGCGTTCACGGTCACCGGAGGAGGCGCGCCGACGTATGTGGCGATCTTCTCGGTGTTCGCCGCGATCGTCGGCTCCGTGTCCTTCTGGGGTTCGAACATCGCGTTCGGCAAGCTCCAGGAAATCCTCCCGGGCCGCCCGATCACGCTCGGGCCGGCGCAGCAGATCGTCAACCTGGTGCTACTGGTCCTCGCGGTCGCCGCGGGGATCGACCTGATCGCGGGGGCTCACTCCGAACTGCTCTTCATCGGCATGCTGATCTGCGCGGCGCTGCTCGGAAATGCCGTCGTGCTCCCGATCGGCGGCGCCGACATGCCGGTCGTGATCTCGCTGCTGAACGCCTTCACCGGCCTTTCAGCGGCCGCCACGGGAATGGCTCTTGACAACACCGCGCTGATCGTCGCGGGCATGATCGTGGGGGCATCGGGAACGATCCTGACGAACCTGATGGCGACCGCCATGAACCGCTCCATCCCGTCGATCGTCGCAGGGGGATTCGGCGGAGGGGGAGCCGTCGAGGGCGCGAGCGGGGCCGGCGAGCACGCCGGCACGGTCAGGTCCACGAGCGCCGCCGATGCCGCGATCCAGCTCGCCTACGCGAGCCGCGTCGTCATCGTCCCCGGCTACGGGATGGCGGTCGCGCAGGCACAGCACGCGGTCCGTGAGCTCACGAAGGAGCTCGAGAAACGCGGCGTCGAAGTGTCCTACGCGATCCATCCCGTCGCGGGACGAATGCCGGGCCACATGAACGTGCTGCTCGCGGAGGCCGACGTGCCATACGACCAGCTCAGAGAGATGGACGACGCGAACCCCGAGTTCCAGCGCACCGACGTCTCGCTCGTGATCGGCGCGAACGACGTCACGAACCCGGCCGCCAAGAACACGCCGTCCTCCCCGATCTACGGCATGCCGATCCTCGAAGTCTCCGACAGCCAGTCGGTGATCGTGATCAAGCGGTCCATGAACCCCGGGTTCGCGGGCATCGAAAACGAGCTGTACTACGACCCCAAGACGTCGATGCTGTTCGGGGACGCCAAGACGGCCGTCGGCGAAATCACCGCCGAGCTCGCGCAACTCTGAGCGACGCCTCTGCGAGACTCCGCTCGTGATCGAGCGCAGCCAGGCCCTCGCGGCTCTCGCGGAGGAAGAGTTCGACGTCGTCGTCGTCGGGGGCGGCATAACGGGCGCGGGGGTCGCGCTCGACGCGGCGGCTCGCGGATACAGCGTCGCTCTGCTCGAGCGCGCGGACTTCGCGTCCGGGACCTCGAGCCGGTCGAGCAAGCTCGTCCACGGCGGTCTGCGCTACCTGCAGAACTTCGATCTCGGGCTCGTCAGGGAGGCGCTGCTGGAGCGGCGCCTGATGGTCCAGCTCGCGCCGCACCTGGTGCACCCGCTGCCGCTTGTCGTGCCCGCGTTCGAGGGCGCCCACCCGGATCGCATGGTTGGAATGGGGCTGAACCTGTATGACGTGATGGCGGTCGACCGCGGCCGCCTGCGCTCCCGGCGCTCGCGCAAGGGGCGCGGGCAGGGCGCGCCGGCGGAGGAGTCCGCGGACCCACAGGAGCAGTCCGTCGAGGAGGCGGAGTCCTGGAGCCCTGAGCGCCACCGCGTGATCAGCGGCGAGGAGGTGCTCGAGCTTCTGCCCGCGCTCGCCTCCCGCGAACCGACCAGCGGATACCTGTTCTACGACTGCCAGACGGATGACGTGCGGCTCGTTCTCACGGTCCTCGGGGAGGCGGAGCGCTTCGGCGCGGTGTGCGCGAACCGCCTGGACGTGACGGGGCTCCGCGAGCAGGACGGCCGCGCCACCGGCGTGCATGTGCTCGACGTCGAGAGCGGCGAGCGTTTCGACGTGCGTGCCGCCAACGTCGTCAACGCGACCGGCGTGTGGGCTGACGAGCTGCGCCCGCAGGAGCTGCACGACGAGGCCGAGCTGCCTTCGATCCGGCCGAGCCGCGGCACCCACATCACCCTCAGTCACGAGGACCTTCCGCTGGTGGGCGGCGCGATCGTCCCCGCCGGCGCGGGACGATCAATCTTCGCGCTCCCGTGGCTCGGCCACACCCTGGTCGGCACGACGGACAACGACTACGAGGGGCCGCTCGACCACATCATGCCCTCCGACGAGGATGTCGACTACCTGCTGCAGGCGGTCAACGAGTTCTTCGGCACCGAGCTCGCACCCGACGACCTCACCGGCGCCTTCGCGGGCGTGCGCCCGCTGATCGCGACCGGTGACCCGCGCAAGTCGGTCGATATTTCCCGCAAGGCCGAGCTGTATGAGACGTCCTCGGGAATGATCACGATCACGGGCGGCAAGCTCACGACCTGGCGCCGGATGGCGAAGATGACGGTCGACCGGCTCGTCGAGCGCGATGCGCGCGTTGCACCCTGCAGGACCCACGAGATCCCGCTCGGCCAGGCCATCTCAGCGCAGGAGCTGCCGCGCGTGGAGGGCGTCCACGAGGACTCATATCGTGCTCTCGCTGCGCGCTACGGCCACGGAGCGCATGACGTTCTAGCGCTCGCCGCCGATCGCGGCGAGCTCGCCCAGCCGATCGTCCCGGGCCTCCCGGACCTGCTCGCCGAGGCGGCACTCGCCTCGCGCCGCGAGCAGGCGCGCAGCATCGGCGACGTGATGCTGCGCCGCACCCGGCTCGGCCTGCTCGCCGCGCGCGAGCTGACCCGCCCAGGCGCCGAGGGGGATGTGCCCGGGCCGGTGGGCAGGGTCGGGGACGTGCTCGCCCGCGAGCTCGGCTGGGACGGCGCGCGGCTCGCCTCCGAGCTGAAGTCATTCGAGCGCGAGGCCGCGCAAGAGGGCATCGCCGGGCAGCTCGGCAGGCCGGCGCCCGTCGCGGCGCAGGAGCTCGCCGAGCCCGGCGACATCGCATGAGCGGTCGCGTGTTCGACGTCAGAGCAGCCGGCGCCACGCTGCGCCTGGGGGAGCGGCCGTGGCTGATGGGGATCGTCAACGCCTCGCCGGACTCGTTCAGCGACGGCGGCCTGCACCGCGGCCTGGAGGCGCAGGTCGAGCTCGCCCGCGAGCTGCTCGCCGCGGGAGCGGACATCCTGGACATCGGCGGCGAGTCGGCGTCGACGGGGCGTGACCCCGTCGAGGTGCGGGAGGAGACGGCGCGCGTCGTCCCGCTGATCGAACGGGTCGCCGGCGAGCTCGGCGCGACCGTCTCGGTCGACACCTACAAGCCGCAGGTGGCAAGGGCCGCCGTCGACGCCGGCGCCAGCATCATCAACGACGTCAGCGGCCTGCGGGACCCCGGGCTGGCCGACGTCTGCGCGGAGAGCGGCGCCGCGCTCGTCCTGATGCACACGCGGGCTGCGCCACGCGTGCGGCTGCAGGACCCCGACCTGTACGGAGACATCACGAGCGAGGTGATGGCGTTCCTCTCCGAGCGCTCGCGGGTGGCGCTCGAGCGCGGCGTCGCACCGGACCAGCTGATCCTCGACCCCGGCCCCGATTTCACAAAGACCCCGGCGCAGACGATCCGCCTGCTGAGTGAGGTCGACCGGCTGCACGAGCTCGGCAGGCCACTGCTGATGGCGATCTCGCGAAAGGACTTCATCGGTGCGCTCACGGGCCGGGCGCCGCGCGAACGCGGCGCCGGCACGCTCGCGGCGCTCGCCTACGGGGTCGAGCACGGGGCGCACATATTCAGACTCCACGACATCGCAGCGGCGTCCGATTTCCTGGCGGTCCGTGCCGCGCTCGACGGGGAGATCGAGCCGGGCAGGGATCTCGCGCTGGGTGATGAAATCCGGTATGACCGCGTGACGGCCGACTGACTCGGTCGCCGCGACCGCTAGGCTTGAGCCCAATCACGGGTGCCCGCCGCTGTCCAACGCGACGGGACGCCAACCGCCCCTCCACAACGAAAGAAGGAACACCATGGCTGTACTCGAGCGCTCCGAGCTGGAAGCGAGCCCACTGGCCGATCTGCATGCGATCGCCAACGAGATCGGCATCGACGGCTTCCGCCGCCTCCGCAAGGCCGACCTGATCAACGCGATCCTCGGCGAACCCGCGTCAGAGGAGTCCGGCGAGGAGGAGCCCGCGAGGGCTCCCCGCGCAAGGGCGCGCCGGACCCCTCGAACCCGCCGCTCCGGCGCCTCCGAGGAGGCCGAGGACAAGAGCGGCGACGAGGACGAGCGCCCCAGCGCCCGCAACGGCGACGCTCCCGCGTCACGGCGCAGCAGGCGAGGCGGCGCGCGCGGTGGCCGCTCCGCGGCCACCGAGGACGGCGCTGAGAAGGACAAGGACGGCGGCTCCGACGGCGACGGGCGCATCGCCGAGGGCGTCGTGGAGGTGCTCGGCAACGGCTCGGCGTTCCTGCGGGTCGACCCGCCCGAGCCCTCCGACGAGGACGTCTACATCTCAGCGGCCCAGGTCCGCCGGTGCGAGCTGGTGACGGGCGACAAGGTCTCGGGCCCGGTCCGGACGCCGCGCCGCTCCGAGCGCTACCCGTCGCTGGTGCGCATCGACACCATCAACGGGTCCCCCGCCGACAGCGTCTCCGACGGCGCCCGCTACGACGACCTCCCGGTCGCGTGGCCGGCCGAGCGCATCTCGCTCGGCTCCAAGCACCCGACGCTGGAGGCGATCGAGGTGCTGACGCCGATCGGGCGCGGCTCTCGTGCCGTCATCGTCGGCGCACGGCAGAGCGGGAAGAGCGAGACGCTGCGGCGCCTGCTCGACGCGCTCGCGGGCCGCGAGGAGCTTGAGGTGAGCGTCGTGCTCATCGGCATCAGGCCGGAGGAGGTCTCGGAGTGGCAGGAGGGACCCGTGGCGCCCGCGGCCGCCCTCAGCTTCTCGGCGTCGCCGGACTCCCAGAGCCAGGCACTCGAGCGCGCGCTCGACGCCGGCAAGCGTGTCGCGGCGCGGGGCGGCGACGCGCTCGTGCTGATCGACAGCCTCGACGGGCTCGCGCCGCATGCCGCCAAGCGGGCACTCTCCGCCGCGCGCAACCTGCGCGAGGCCGGCTCACTGACGGTGATCGCGACCGCCACGAGCCCGGTGGGTGGGGAGACCACTGTGATCGCGCTGCACCCCGCGGGCACGGGCGAGCAGCCGGTGCTCGACCTCGTCGCGAGCGGCACGATGCGCCCGGAGCTGCTGGTCGGCGAGGCGGACGCGAAGGCGATCGCCAAGGCCAGGGCGAAGGCGACCCGCGACAGCTAGGAAGTCAGCGGCGGTAGGCGACCCGGCCCCACGAGGGCTCGGGCGCCAATTCAATCGGTTCGCCGGTCCCGGACGTCCCGGGGTCGGCGGGCTGGACGTAGATGAAGCTTCCGGTGTCGTCGTCGAAGCTGAGGCCGAGCTCACCCTCCTTGACGCGCTGATCGAGCCAGGCGCCGCGGAACACGAGGCGCCTGAGCCAGTGCACCAGCGAGCGCTCAGCCGGGCCGACCAGCTCGGGCCAGCAGTCGTTGACATGTTCGCCGAGGCCGGATGCCGGCTCGGAGATCTCACCGTTGACCGCGAGGTTGACGAGATCTTCGAGCTCCTCGTCGCCGAGGCGGCCGCCCACGAAGCCGAGCTTCAGAGCCGCCTGCTCGCAGCGCTCGGAGAAATCCACCTCGTTGAACGTGAACCGCAGCTCACCGTATTCGAGGACGAAATGCTCGCCTGAGTCGTAGTTTTCGCGTCGTGCGGTTTCCATGAGATGTGCCCGGGGCGCGGTCGGCCCCCCGGTCGTCGGGATCATAAGCCCCGCTCCTGCTTTCGCGACTGCGATGAATGGGATTTTGCATCGGCCCCGCGCCACTGTCCTCTGTAGCCTCATGGCCGATGGCACGACTCTCTGAGCGCGGACTGCGCCGCACCGTCGGCACGTCCGGGATGTTCGCGACCGCCTACGGGAACGTCGGGTCGTCGATCTACTACGCGCTGGGCCTGGTTGCGGCGCACGCCCTGGGCCTCACCCCGCTCGTGTTCCTGTTCGCCGGCGGCCTGTTCGCCCTGACCGCGAAAACGTACGCGGAGGGCGCTTCGATGTTCCCCGAAGCGGGCGGCTCCTCCTCGTTCGCGCGCCACGCCTTCAATGATGTCGTCTCGTTCTTCGCGGGCTGGGCGCTGTCGCTGGACTACATCCTCACGATCGCGATCTCAGCGTTCTTCGTGCCGCACTACCTGAGCGCGTTTCCGGGCCTCGGCGCGCTCAAGCACAACCCGGACGACATCATCGGCGGCGTAATCGTCGTAGTCCTGCTGACGTGGCTGAACATCCGCGGGCTCGGGGAGTCCGCGAAGCTGAACTTCATCCTCGCGATCGCGGATCTCAGCACGCAGATCCTGCTCGTCGGCCTTGGGGTGTTCCTCGTCCTCGACCCGCAGCTGCTGATCAACCAGGTCCAGCTCGGGACGGTGCCGACGTGGACGGAACTGATCTTCGCGCTGTCGCTCGCGATGCTCGCCTACACCGGCATCGAGACCGTCGCGAACATGGCCGAGGAGTCCAAGGACCCAGGCAAGCAGGTGCCGAAGGCCGTCAACCTCGTCGTGATCGCCGTTCTCGGCGTCTACGCCGGCATCTCCGTCGTGGCCCTTTCCGCGCTGCCGGTGGTGCATCACGGGATCGGCTACAGCGCGGAGCTGAAAGAAACGTTCACCCATCCCGGCTATGCGACCTCGCTCGGCGGGTTCTTCCAGAACGACCCGGTGCTGGGGGTCATCTCGCGCCTGGGGCTGCACGGCACGGTGCTGCACCTCGCCGAATGGTACGTGGGGATCCTCGCCGCGACGATCCTGTTCATCGCCACGAACGCGGGCATGATCGGCATCTCGCGGCTGTCGTGGTCGCTGTCCGAACACCGCCAGCTCCCGCAGCTCTTCTCGCGCCTTCACTCCACCTACCGCACTCCCTGGTTCACGCTCATCTTCTTCTCGGCCCTGGCGAGCCTGCTGATCCTCTACGGCAACACAGAAGTGCTGGGCAACCTCTACTCGTTCGGCGCGATGCTGTCGTTCACGACCGCCCATATCGCGATCATCGCCCTGAGGGTCAAGGACCCGGACCGCGAACGCCCGTACGTGAGCCCCTTGAACGTGCGGATAAAAGGCTCTCGCATCCCGATGACGGCGGTGATCGGTGCGATCGGCACTGCCGGCGCGTGGGTCGCCGTCACGGTGCTGCATGTCGAGGCCAGATACGTCGGCATCCCGTGGATGATCGTCGGGATGGTCGGCTACTTCTATTACAGGCACCACATGGGCCTGAGCCCGTGGAAGTCCTATCGGCTGCCGCGCGCCGAGCGGCCCGCCGACTTCGAGGAGCTCGAGTACAAGACCGCGCTCGTGCCGATCTTCGGCGACGACGTCAGCGCGACCGCGCTCGCGAGCGCGTCGAAGCTGATCGGCGAAGACGGCATCGTCTACGCGATCTATGTGCTGCCGGTGCCGAGCCAGCTGTCGCTCGAGTCGGGCCTGGAGGAGGAGGAGGCGCACGGCCGCTCGGTGCTGGAGAGCGCGCGCATCCAGGCCCGCAGGCTCGGGATCAAAATCCGCACAGGCCTGATCCGCACCCGCAACCCGGGATCCGCGCTCGTCGAGGAAGCCGAACGGGTCGGCTCGGACGTGATCTACTGGTCGACGATCCACGCGCCAAGCGACGAGCAGCGGATCGGGCCGACCGCCGCCTACCTGCTCAGCAAGCGCCCGTGCCGCGTGATCATCGAGAGCAAGAACCGCGAGGCCGACGAGGCTCGCGCCGTCCCGGTCTGAGCCGGGTTAGCCGATCGCCGAGGAGAGCGCCGGCTCGAGCTCGGGCTGCGCGAACGTGTAGCCGAGCACGAGTGCCTTCGCGGGCATCACGCGCGCTCCGCTGGTGACGATCTCGGCCATGTCGCCGTAGAGCAGGCGTAGCGCGAATCCGGGCACGGGGAGCAGCGCGGGGCGGTGCAGGACGCGTCCGAGCACCCGCGAGAAATCGCGGTTCGAGAGCGGTTCGGGCGCGGTCGCGTTGACCGGTCCGCTCCAGCGCTGATCATCGACCGCGGCGATGATGATCCCGACCACGTCATCGGAGTGGATCCACGAGATGAACTGCCGGCCGCCGGCGACCGGGCCGCCCACGCCCATGCGGAACGGCGGGAGCATCTTGCCTAGCGCGCCGCCGGAGCTGTCGAGCACGACGCCGGTGCGGACCTGGACCGATCGCATGCCGAGCTCCTGCGCGCGCCGTGCCTGCGTCTCCCACTCGACGCAGACCCCGGCCAGGAAATCCTTGCCCGGCGCCGCGTCCTCGTCCAGCGGCTCTTCGCCGTGGGCGCCGTAGTAGCCGATCGCCGAGGAGCTGACGAGCGTCGCGGGTCGCGGCTCGGCGGCCCTGAGGCCCTCTATCAGGTTGCCGGTGCCCGTCACGCGCGTCTCGCGGATCGCGCGCTTTGAGCTCTCGCTCCAGCGCTGAGCCACGTTCGCGCCCGCGAGGTGGATCACCGCGTCGCGGCCGGCGAGGGCGTCGGCGGGGGCCGGTTCGCCCATCAGGTCCCAGCGGACGGCCTGCACGTCGCCGAGCGTCGAGCGGGCACGATCGGGGTCGCGCGTGAGGACGGTCACCTCGTCGCCGCGCCCGTGCAGCGCGCGGACGAGCCGGGGTCCGATCAGGCCGGTCGCACCGGTGATCGTGACGCGGAGCCCGCTCATTGCCCTGAGGGACTCAACCGCGGCCCTCGCCGGGGGGCGGCGTGACCGCGGTGAACACTCCGGTGTCGCCCTGCGCGAAGCCGACCTGGTTGCCGGCGAGCGCTTCGCCGGCGGCGCGCGCCTGTTCGGCGACGGCGGCAGCGACGGCAGGCGCGACGTCGCGGTTGAAGACCGACGGGATGATGTAGTCCTCGCGGAGCTCCTTCTCGTCGACGATCGCCGCTATCGCGCGCGCCGCGGCCATCTTCATGTCCTCGGTGATGGAGGGGGCGCGCACGTCCAGCGCGCCACGGAAGATGCCCGGGAAGGCGAGCACGTTGTTGATCTGGTTCGGGTAGTCCGATCGGCCCGTCGCCATGATCCGCACGTACGGCCCGGCCTCCTCGGGGTCGACCTCGGGGTTGGGGTTGGCCATCGCGAAGACCATCGCGTCGCGGTTCATCAGCTCCAGGCACTCCACGGGCAGCGCCCTCGCGCCGGAGACGCCGATCAGCAGGTCCATGCCCTCGATCACGTCCTCGGGTCTGCCGGTGCGTCGCTCGGCGTTGGTGGACTCCGCGAACCAGCGCTTGATCGAGCTCATCGAGCCGTCGAGGTAGTCCTCGCGATCCACAGAGAGCACGCCGCGGGAGTCCGCGCCGATGATGTTCCGCACGCCGGCGGCGAGCAGGATCTTGGTGACGGCGACGCCCGCCGCTCCGAGCCCGATCACGAGCACGTTCAGGTCCTGCAGGCGCCTGTCGGTGAGCTTGACCGCGTTGAGCAGGGCGGCGAGCACGACGACCGCCGTGCCGTGCTGGTCGTCGTGGAAGACCGGGATGTCCAGGTCGGCCTTCAGCTGCTCCTCGATTTCGAAGCACCGGGGAGCCGAGATGTCCTCCAGGTTGATGCCGCCGAACGTGGGCGCCATCAGCTTGACGGTCCGCACGATCTCCTCGGGGTCGGTCGTGTCAAGGCAGATCGGGAACGCGTCCACGTTCGCGAACTCCTTGAACAGGCAGCACTTGCCCTCCATCACCGGCATCGCGGCGCGCGGGCCGATGTCGCCGAGCCCCAGCACCGCGGTACCGTCGGAGATCACCGCGACCGTGTTGCGCTTGATCGTGTACTGGAAGGCCTTGTCCGGGTCGTCGGCGATAGCCAGGCAGACACGCGCGACGCCCGGGGTGTAGGTCATCGAGAGGTCGTCGCGGGTCTTCAGCGGGTGCTTGTTGCGCTGTTCGATCTTCCCGCCGACGTGCAGCTGGAAGGTTCGGTCGGTGGTGTCGATGACCTGCGCGCCGTCGAGCGCGGCGATCGCGGCCGTGATCCGGTCCCAGTGCTCGCGCCCGGAGGCGTCGACGACGATGTCGCGGACGCTCTGGCCGGCGTCGGTCTCGACCAGGTCCACCGAGCCGACGATGCCGCCGGTCTCGCCGATCGCGGTCGTGACGCGCCCGAGCAGGCCTCCAGAGTCCTGAAGCTTGACGCGGATTGTCAGTCGGTACTGCGCGCTCGGGGTTGCGCTCACGGCTTCAGTGCTCCTCGTTGGTTGGCGGGCGGGATGTTATGAGGTATCCGTGAGGAACACGTGTTCCTGCGGTTGCTCGCTGCGACGGCGTGATGCGGCGCCGCCTCGTAGAGTGCGCAGGTGATGGCGGTCGACAGCTCAAGCGGACTCCGGGAGGGCGCGCAGGGCGCACCCGCGGCGGCGGGCCAGCGACTGTTCCTGATCGACGGCCCGAGCCTGGTCTACAGGGCCTTCTTCGCGCTGCCGGAGTCGATCGCGACCTCCACGGGCGTCCCGACGAACGCGATCTTCGGGTTCGCGTCGATGCTGGTGAAGATCATCACCGAGTACGGCGTCTGCCCGACCGTGGTCGCGTGGGACGCCGGCACGTCCGGGCGCAGCGAGCTCTACCCGGAGTACAAGGCACAGCGCCAGTCCCGCCCCGATCTGCTGAAGGCGCAGTGGCCCGCGATGGAACCGCTCGTGGAGGCGTTCGGCTACAGCAACGTGCGCGTCGAGGGCTACGAGGCCGACGACGTGATCGCATCGCTGAGCGAGCGCGCGATGCACGCCGACCCTCCGGTGCCGGTGATGATCGTGACCGGCGACCGCGACGCGTTCCAGCTGATCGACGAGCGGGGGCTCGTGAAGGTGATGGCAACCGCGCGGGGCATCACCGACACCAAGATCTACGACCGGCAGGCGGTGATCGACCGCTACGGGATCCCGCCGGAGCTGATCCCCGATTTCTACGGGCTGAAGGGCGACAGCTCCGACAACATCCCGGGCGTGCCCGGAATCGGGGACAAGACGGCCAGCGAGCTGATCCAGTCCTACGGCTCGCTCGAGGAGATCCTCGCCCACATCGAGGACGTCAAGGGCCCCAAGCGCAAACAGAACCTGATCGAGCACACCGAGAACGCGCGGCTCTCGAGGAGCCTTGCGACCGTGCAGCGCGACGTCGACGTGGACTTCGACGTGGCCGCGCACTCACAGCGCCCTCCGGACCGCTCGCGCGTCAGGGAGGTATTCCGCGAGTACGAGCTTCGCGATCCCCTGCGCCGGCTCGAGGAGGCGCTCGCGAAGGATGAGCTCGAGCCGCAGCCGCCGGCTGGCGAGCTCACGCTGACCGCGCGGATGCGCGCCGGCACGCCCGCGGACGTCGCGGGGCTCGGCGACGCCTCGAGCGAGCTGAGCGTGGCGGTGAGCGCGAGCGAGCCTCCCGAGGGGGCGCTGTTCGCCGACGGGCCTCCATGGAGGTTCGCCGTGGCCGCTGCAGGCGAGGTGATCGCGGGCGAGTGTGCAGGTCCCGCCGAGGTGTCGGCCGCGTGCGCCCACCGCGCCGTGATCGCGCATGACGCGAAGGCCCTGGACGTGGTTCCGGATCGCCTCGTGCACGACACCCTCCTCGGCGCCTACCTGCTCGAGCCTGCAAGGCGCGGCTACCCGCTGGCGGAGCTGTGCGAGGAGCAGGGCCTCGCAACCGCGATCGAGGATCCGCTCGCCGGCGAGGCGGTGATGCTCGGAGCGCTCGCCGACTGGCAGCGCGAGCAGATCGCCGAGCGCGGCCTGAGCAGCCTGATGCAGGACATCGAGCTGCCGCTCGTGTCGGTGCTGCGGGAGATGGAGATCCTCGGGGTGAGGCTCAACGTCGAGCGGCTGAACGAGATAACCGGTCGTGTGCGGGGCGAGATCGATGAGCTCGAACGCGAGATATTCGCGCTCGCGGGGACCGAGTTCCTGATCTCCTCGCCGCAGCAGCTCGGGGAGATCCTGTTCGAGAAGCTCGGGCTCAGCCGCAAGCGACGCGGCAAGACGGGCTACTCCACGGACGCACGCGTGCTGCAGTCGATCCGCGGCGAGCACGAGATCATCCCCCGGATCGAGCGCTGGCGTGAGCTGTCGACGCTGATCAAGACCTACCTGGACGTGCTGCCCCAGCTCGTGGACGAGCGCTCGCGGATCCACACCACATTCCTGCAGGCCGTCGCGCAGACCGGGCGCCTTTCGAGCACCAACCCGAACATGCAGAACGTGCCGATCCGCACGCCGCTCGGCCGCGAGATCAGGGGCTGCTTCGAGGCCGAGGCGGGGATGCAGCTGATCTCCGCCGACTACTCGCAGATCGAGCTGCGGGTGCTCGCCAACGCGGCGGGAGAGGACGCGCTGATGGAGATCTTCGCCCGCGGCGAGGATGTCCACACGGCGACCGCCTCACGGGTGTTCGGCGTCGAGCCGGACGCGATCGACCCCGGCATGCGCTCGAAGGCGAAGATGATCAACTACGGGATCGTCTACGGGCTCTCCGACTACGGCCTCGCGGATCGCCTGAACATCCCCCGCGAGGAGGCGAAGGCGTTCATCGACGCCTACCTGGAGCGTTTTCCCCGCGTCGCAGCGTTCATGGCGCAGACGATCGAGCAGGCGACCGCCGACGGCGACGTCAGGACGCTCTGGGGCCGGCGGCGCCAGATCCCGGAGCTGAAGGCACGCAACTACCAGGTGCGCACGCAGGGGGAGCGGCTCGCCGTCAACACCGTCATCCAGGGCACCGCCGCCGACATCATCAAGCTCGCGATGGTCCGCTGCTCGCGTGCACTGCACGAGTCCGATCTGAGGACCCGGCTGCTGCTCACGATCCACGATGAGCTTCTGTTCGAATCCCCTCCCGGCGAGGTGCCCGCCGCGCTCGAGCTGATCGAGCGCGAGATGGTCGGAGTGTGGGAGGGGAGGGAGCCCCCGATGGCGGTCGACATCGGCGTCGGCGAGAACTGGCTGGAGGCGAAGTGAGCAGGAGCCTGGCTGTCGCGCTGGTGGCGGCGGCCGGCTGCTTCGTCGGGATGCAGGCGCCGATCAACGCGCGCCTCGGCAGGCAGATCGGGAGCCTTCAGGCCGCCAGCGTCTCGTTCCTGGTGGGTGCCGGCGCGCTGGTGCTGATCACGGGGCTCTCGAGCGGAGGGCTCTCACCGATCGGCCAGGCCAGGAACGCTCCGTGGTGGGCTCTGATCGGCGGGCTGCTCGGCGCGTTCTACGTGACGATCGCGATCCTGACGGTGCGCACGCTCGGCGTCAGCGGCCTGACCGCAACCGTGATCGCGGCGCAGCTCGCGACGGCCGTCGTGATCGACCGGTTCGGGCTGCTCGGCGCCGCCCGCCAGCACATCGGCGCCGGCCGCATCCTCGGCCTGGTGCTGCTGATCGCGGGGGCCGTGCTCGTCGTGCGCCGCTGAGCTAGCCGTCAAGCGCGTCCAGGAATCCTCGCCGCCAGCTGGGGTGCTCGGGCTCCCATCCGAGCGTCCGGCGCGCGAGCGCGTTGCTCGCCCCCTGGATCCGGGTCATGGTCGCGACGCCGTACTCGCCGGCCGCGAGCCGCGCGATCAGCGTCGGCACGCGCCTGGGCTTCGGGGCGCCGATCGCCTTCGCGAGCGCGGGCAGCCAGCTCGAGACGGGGGCGGGCTCATCGTCAACCACGTTGTAGGTGCCGCGGTGCCCGCCGGATAGAGCCATGGCCGTCGCCCGTGCCGCGTCCTGCACGTGAATGAACGACCACACTCCCGTTCCTCGTCCGACTAGGGGCATCCGCCGGCGCCTGACGTCCTGCCCCATCGAGCCGCTGCTGGAGATCGCCGTACCGGCGCCATATAAGTACCCGTAGCGCAGCACCGTGCCATCGGCGCCGAGTACCGTGCGCTCGAGGTCGAGCAGCGCGGCCGCGGAGCGCTCGAACGCGGTTCCTGCACCCGTCTCGATCGGGTCGCCCTCGGCGTGCACCGTCCCGGGAGGGCCCGGCGCATACGCGAACGCGATGCTCTGCGCGAGGATCAGCCCCGCCCCCGCGCTCCTCGCCGCATCGACGAGGATCCTCGTCCCCTCGCTGCGCAGGCGGTCGTTCAGCACGAAGTCGCGCTCGATCCGCCGCGGGTCGATCCTCGCCGGCAGCGCGGTCATCTGGTGGATCACCGCGTCCGGCCTCGCGGCGGTGAGCGCCGCCGTGACCGCCGCGGAGTCCAGCGCGTCCACCACGACGGGCTCGGCGCCCTGCGCGGCGAGCTCACCGGTCTTGCCGGGGGTGCGCGTCATCGCGGTGACGGCGTGCCCTTCGCCGATCAGCATCGGCACGAGCCGGCGGCCGATGACCCCGGTCGCGCCCGCCACGAAGACCCTCATCTCGGCCGGCCTCCCGGACCAGGCCCGCTCGAATCGCGTTCGAGCGCGGCGACCCTCATCAGCAGCACGAGCGCGACCGTTGCGATCGCCAGCGACGCGAAGTCGAAGTAGCCGGTCCAGACGGGATGCGCGTTGCCGATGTCGAGCAGGTGGTTGAGGCTGTGCAGGGCGAACTGCAGCGCCGCGACGCCGAGCACCGGCACCCTCCAGGAGGGCCTTGCGATCGCGACGAGCAGCGAGATGCCGATCGCGAGCTCGAAGGTCGCGACATCGCGCGCGTAGTGGGCGTTGTAGGGGCCGAACGGCCCGATCGCCGTGTAGAAGGCGTGCGGGGCTGCGCCCTGCACGATGCCTATCGCGACCTCCGCGAGTCCGAAAGCGGCGAGGCCGACCGTGACGACCGGGCTCGCCGGCGTCTCGGCGGGCTGCAGTGAATGGGTTGCCGCCATCAGCCGAGAACGATATGGTCGCCATGGTGCAGCGTAAAGGCCCAATTTGAGCACGCTTTCGGGTACCAATCGAGGCTCAGAGCTGCTCGTCGAGCTCGACCGCGGCTCCCGGGTGACGCTCCGGTCCCAGCTCGAGGGCACGCTGCGCGAGGCAGTCAGATCCGGCCGCCTGACTCGCGGGACCCGACTTCCCGCCTCGCGGACGCTCGCGGCCGACCTCGGTGTCTCACGGCGCCTGGTGGTCGACGCGTACGCCCAGCTGATCGCCGAGGGCTATCTGAATGCGCGCGCCGGGGGAGGGACGTTCGTCGCCGACGCCGCGGGCACCGCCGCGGCGCGCCCCGCGGCGCCGCCGCAGCCCAGCCCGGCCCTGGACTTCTTCCCCGGAAGCCCGGACCTCGCGGGATTCCCCCGGCGCGACTGGCTGCGCGCTATGCGCGCAGTGATCCGCGAGGCACCAGACAGCGCGCTCGGCTACCCGGACCCGCGCGGTGCGATCGAGCTGAGGACGGCGTTGGCCGGACACCTCGGCCGCGTCAGGGGCGTCGTCGCCGACCCCGACTCGATCGTCGTGTGCGCCGGAGCGGCGCAGGCGTTCGCGCTCCTCGCACGCGTCCTCGGGGACGTGGTCCTCGCAGCCGAGGACCCGTGCCTGGCCGCGCATCGCGCGATCCTCTCGGCCCACGGGGCGACGCTCGCCCCGCTCGCCGTCGACGGGGCGGGCGCCAAGGTCGAGGAACTCGGCGCCCTCGGCGCGCACGCCGTGCTAGTGACGCCCGCACACCAGTCGCCGCTGGGTGTGGCGCTGTCACCGCCGCGCCGCTCGCAGCTGCTCGAGTGGGCGAGCCGCACGCGGGCGCTCGTGATCGAGGACGACTACGACGCCGAGTACCGCTATGACCGGCCGCCGCTCGCCGCGATGCAGGGCCTCGCACCGGACCGGGTCGCCTACGTCGGGACCGTCAGCAAGACGCTCGCCCCCGCGCTGCGGATCGGCTGGATGGTGCTGCCGCGCGGCCTCATGGACGCGGTGATGGAGCAGAGGGCGGTGATCGACCACGGCTCGCCGACGCTCGACCAGATGGCGCTCGCGCGCATGCTCGACGGCGGCGACTACGACCGGCATCTGCGCCAGGCCCGCCGGCGCTACAGGGCGCGCCGGGACGCACTCGCATCCGCCGTCGCAAAGCATCTGCCCGGAGCCCGCGTCGAGGGCCTCGCGGCAGGACTCCACGCCGTCATCCGGCTCCGGCGGCCCGTCGACGGCGGCGCACTCGTGCGCGCCGCCCGCGCGAGATCGGTCGGCGTCTACCCGCTCGGCTACGCCTACGCCGAGCCCCGCAGGATCGACGACGGACTCGTGCTCGGCTACGCCAACCTGGCCGAGCCGGCCATCGAGGAGGGGATACGCCGGCTCTCCCTGGCGCTCGGCGAGATCCCGCCGCCGCCGCGCTGCACGAACGACGGGTGAGCGATGTCGAGGTAGTGCCCGAAGCTCCACGAGGTGAGCGCGCGGTTTTCCGTCGCCCTGGCCAGCAGCGTCACCGCCCGGCTCGGCATCATCCGGCCCACCGATCGCTGCACGTTCAGCATCCAGCGGTATTTGCGCTCGTGGGCGTCCGAGAACGCCCCGTAGCGGGCAAGCGCCTGCTCGCGCCCGCTGCGGCCATCGAGCACCGCGCGGATCTCGCGGCCGGCCGCGAGCCCGAAGTAGATCGCGGTCCGAATGCCCTCGGCGGTCAGCGGCAGGCAGTGGCCGGCCGAGTCGCCGGTGAAGAACACCCCGTCCTCGACCGCGCGGCGCAGCTTGTGGGGTATCCAGTTGCCCTGGTAGCCGTCCGGCTCGAGGCCCACCTTGCGCGCGAGCCGCACCGTCGGGTCCTTCACGTGATGCTCGGGCCAGAAGGAGCCGACGCCGATGCGCAGCTCGTCGCCGGCGGGGAAATTCCACGCGTAGCCGGAGCGGATCACGCCCGCGTCCAGCCACAGTTCCATCTCGCTGCCGGTGCCTTCGGGGTGAACCTCGAGGCCGCGTGAGAGGGTTGCCCTGGGCGGCTGGATCGGTGGTGCGTTGGAGAGCACGCGGCGCCAGCCCAGCCCGTCGACGAGGAGCGGCGCCGTCAGGTCGCCGCGGTCGGTGTGGACCGTGTTCCGCGTGCGCCCCGTCACCGTCGCCGTCTCGAACTCCACCTCCTCGCAGGCGGCCTGCTCCCACATCAGCGCGCACAGCTCGCGGTAGTCGAACGTCGAGAACGACCACGGCAGGCGCCAGCGCGCGGTGCGATACGGCGTGTGGACGAGCAGCTCGTCGAAGGTCTGCCTGAGCGACCCCTGCAGGTCCATCGCCTCCAGCCAGAGGGTGGGCATCGCGCAGGCCGACGTCTGGCGCTCGCCGATCTCGTAGCGATCCACCACGAGCACGCTCGCGCCGGACCCCGCGAGCTCCCGCGCGACCGCCAGGCCGGCGAAGCTCGCCCCGCAAATGAGCACGTCGCAGTCTCGCTCGAGACGGGTCCGCAGCTCTCCCCGCTTCGTCGCTCGAACAGGCATGTAGCGGCGAATGATACGGCTGCGCTAGGCTTCGGTCGGTGCAAACCTTGGTAGATAACCCCCAGGCCCGCGTCGTCGACGGGTCAAACGGCCTGCTGCTCGAGATCGACGGGCAGATAGTTCCCAACTACGACGCCACATTCCGAGTCATCGAGGAGGGCGAGGTCGTCACCGGCCACGTCGTCCGGATCGACAAGGACGAGGTCCTCGTCGACATCGGCTACAAGTCCGAGGGCGTCATCCCGGCGAACGAGCTCTCGATCCGCAAGTCGGTCGACCCCAACGAGGAGGTCCACCTCGGCGAGGAGGTCGACGCGATCGTCCTCACGAAGGAGGACCAGGACGGCCGCCTGATCATGTCCAAGAAGCGCGCGCGCTTCGAGAAGGCGTGGCGCCGCATCGAAACCGCCGCCGAGTCAGGCGAGCCGGTCGAGGGCACCGTCATCGAGGTCGTCAAGGGCGGCCTGATCATCGACCTCGGCGTCCGCGGCTTCCTGCCCGCGTCGCTGGTCGACATCCGCCGCGTGCCGAACCTCGACGAATACATGGGCACCAAGATCGAGACGAAGGTGATCGAGCTCAACCGCTCGCGCAACAACGTCGTGCTCTCGCGCCGCGCGGTGCTCGAGGAGGAGCGCAAGGAGGTCCGTCAGCAGATCCTGGACCGTCTGCAGCCCGGCCTCGTCGTCGAAGGTCAGATCTCGAACATCGTCGACTTCGGCGCGTTCGTCGACCTCGACGGCATCGACGGGCTGATCCACATCTCCGAGCTTTCCTGGTCGCACGTCAACCACCCGAGCGAGATCCTCACGATCGGCGAGACCGTCAAGGTCAAGGTGCTCGACATCGACCGCGACCGCCAGCGCATCTCCCTGGGCCTCAAGCAGACCCAGGAGGACCCGTGGCAGCGGATCGTCGACACCTACAGCATCGGCGACGAGCTCGCCGGCAAGGTCACGAAGGTCGTCACCTTCGGAGCCTTCGTCGAGATCCTCGACGGTGTCGAGGGGCTCGTGCACATCTCCGAGCTCGCCCCGCACCACGTCGAGAGCCCACGCGAGATCGTCCACCCGGGCGATGAGATCCGCGTCAAGATCCTCGAGATCGACTCAGAGCGCCGCCGACTGTCACTGTCCGCGAAGCGCGTCGAGGACCAGATCCTTCCCGTCTCACGCCCCGGCGAGCCCGCCTCCGAGGAGGCACAGGGCGAGGACGCCGGACCGCAGGACTCCGCGGCAGCGGTGGCCGAGGTCGAGGCGCCCGAGCAGGCCGAGGTCGCGGCTGAGCCGGCGGCGCCCGCCGAGCCCGAGGCGCAGGCCGCACGCGAGCTGCAGGCAGAGCCGGAGCTGCAGGCAGAGGCGCC
>Ga0209698_10002239_pt1 | contig 22015 bp, 15 predicted proteins | sample LitLauG_LLR_2012_FD_187203 | JGI IMG/M metagenome (GOLD analysis project Ga0209698, IMG submission 187203) | Freshwater sediment microbial communities from Pennsylvania, USA - Little Laurel Run_MetaG_LLR_2012 (SPAdes) (version 2) | ecosystem: Environmental > Aquatic > Freshwater > Creek >...
CCAGGATGATGGTCCCCCTCGTAGCACTCGCTACGAGCAAGTCCAACCAGGTCATTGCGGGTCTCCTTCCTTTTTGGCCGCTTCTATCAAGGCCGAAATGCGGTCCAGGTCCTCTTTGCCCAATCGGGCGTCCGAAAGATCGAGCATCGCGGCCATGGCCTGCTCAACCGAGCCGTCAAAGAACGTCGCGAGCATGTGGCGCAGCGCGGAGCGGCGCGCGGTTTGCCGCGCCAAGGTCGGAACATAGACGTAGCGCAACATCTCCGCTTCGTGCCGCACGTGTCCCTTCTGCTCGAGCACGCGCAGCTTAGCGCGCACGGCCGAATAGCTCGGGGCATCGGGCAGGCTCTGATGGATCTCGGAGCCGGTGGCGCGCCCCTTCTGATAGAGAATGTCCATGATCTGCCGCTCGCGGCGGCTGAGATTACGATGTCCTTCTTTGCGCCCGGCCATATGTGCTTCTAAAGCAGCACCATGTTGCAAAAATAGCATTCCGGGGGCCCTCTGTCAAGGGATTTTATGCCGGGCGGGCGGGCATTCGCGGCGGCCGGCGGAGGAAAGGGTGTTGCCGGCGATCACCGTGAACCGTTTGGTTTCGCATGGGACGAACCGTACGGTTCATTATGAAACGCAGGGGCATCGGGTAGCACAAATTACTGATGACGTACGGGCACCTGGGCGGCAGAAAGCGTTTGGGCCGTGAATTGCTTTGCCCAGCATGTCCGAAAGCACCGAGGAGGTGAAGGCGATGAAGAGCACTACCGAGCGTTTGAGAATCCATGCTGCTATCCTCGAAACGATCGACCGGCGGAGACTCGAAACCGGCGACCCGAGCATCGGCTCCGCGATTGAAGATCGCATTCTCAGCGACGAACTTCAGGAACTGGAAGCGGACATCTTGTCGAATCAGGAGCCTCTGGAGGCAGTACCGGTTCTTGTGCCACGAACCCTCCGCCCACCTCTGCGGTCCCGGAAATAGCGGGCTCTTGCCAGGACAGCGTATAATCCCCAGTGATGGGGGCAACCGAACTCGAATCGTATCGCGAACAGTTCGAAAGGGTCGCGGAGCAAGCCAAGTCGCTGACTGAGGGGCTTTCGGAAGCGCAGTTTAACTGGCGTCCCAAGCCCGGCGAGTGGTCCATTCAAGAATGCATGGCCCACCTGATCATCGTGGGCCAGCAGGAAATCAAGTTCATCGAGCGCGCCGTTCACTCCGGGCGGCAAGAGGGCATCACGGGCGCCGGGCCGTTTCGCTATGGATTCATCGAGCGCACCATCCTGCGCCAGACGGAGCCGCCGGTGCGCCGGAAGTTCTCGGCCCCCGCGCACTTCCGGCCGGTCGACGGCCAGCCCCTGACCGCCATTGTCCCGACCTTTCTGCACCTGCAGAGCCAACTCGGGAGGATCGCCGGTGAATGCGAAGGTCTGGACCTGGCGCGCGTCAAGGTAGCGACTCCGATCACCCGCTGGCTCAAGCTCAGCCTGGGAATTACCTTCGCACAGGCGGCGGCACACGAGCGCCGCCACCTAGAGCAGGCTCGCCGCGTTCGGGAGCATTCCCAGTTTCCGAAGCGGCCATGAGAGAAACCTCCGGCTCGCGCATTGTCACGTGGATTAATCGGACCATTGCCGTAGTAGTGGTCGCGGCCCTGGCGGTAGTCTACTGGTATGCTTGGCGTCCCTTGGCCCAGAGATCGGGAACCGTGACGGCGGACGTTTCCCAACCGGTCACCGTGTCGTTCGATAAGCTCGGCGAGCCCCACATCCGCGCGGCTACTCTGGACGACGCCCTGTTCGTCCAGGGCTACGTGACGGCGCAGGACCGCCTTTGGCAGATGGAAGGCCTGCGGCGCCTGGCGGCGGGCGAACTGGCGGAGATCATCGGCGCCCCGGGACTGGAAAACGATCGCGAGGCGCGCCGGCTGAGGATGCGCCGCATCGCGGAGGCGGGTTACGTGAACCTGCCACCCAGCGATCGGGCGGCTCTGGCGGCCTACGCGCGCGGCGTAAATGCGTTTCTCTCAAGCCACCGCCATACTCTGCCCGTCGAGTTCACGCTGCTCGGCTTCCCTCCACGGCCGTGGAGCGCCGTGGATTCGATTCTCGTCAGCCTGCAAATGACCCGCAACCTGACCACCACCTGGCGCAACGACCTCATCAAGCGCGACTTGATGAGGGAAGGCGATGCCCAAAAGGTGGCGGTGCTGTTCCCGGTGCGGGCGGGCAATGAAGTGCAGCCCGGATCGAATGCCTGGGCCATTGCAGGAAACCATACCGCGTCCGGGAAGCCGCTGCTCTCCAACGACATGCACCTGGAGTATTCGCTGCCCGGCATCTGGTACATGACTCACCTGCAGGCGCCCGGGATGGATGTGGCCGGAGTAGCCTTGCCGGGAACTCCGGGCGTGATCGTCGGCCACAACCAGCGCATCGCCTGGGGCTTCACCAATCTGCAATTTGACGTGCAGGACCTTTACATCGAGAAGTTGGACGAACGAACGGGGCGCTATCTCTATCGCGGCCAGGCGGAACAGGCCAGGCCTCAACTGGAGATCATCCGCATCAAAGGCCAATCTCCCACGGAGCTGCTGGTGTGGTTGACCCGGCATGGCCCGCTTTTCGTCACGGAAGGCGGCGACCGGATGGCTCTCCGGTGGACCGCGGCAGATCCCACCCTGTTTCAGTATCCGGTTCTGGACTTTGACCGCGCGCAAGACTGGCAGCAGTTCACCGCCGCCATGGCGCGCTTCCCCGGACCGGGGCAAAACGTGATCTACGCCGATAGCGATGGAAACATCGGCTACCACGTCATCGGCAAGTTGCCCATCCGCCGCGGCTATAACGGCGACCTGCCGGTGGACGGATCTTCGGGAGAGTTCGACTGGGATGGCTACATTCCCTTTAACCAGCTTCCTTCCGCATTCAATCCGCCCAGGGGCCTGATCGTCTCCGGTAACCAGAACCCTTTTCCGCCGGACTACCCTTACCCGGTGAATGGCAACTTTGCGCCGCCGGCGCGCTCGCAACAGATACTGGATCGGCTTTCGGCGCACAACGGATGGCGCGCGGAGCAGTTGCTGGGCGTGCAGACGGATATCTACTCGGGGTGGCTGCAATTTCTCGCCAGGCAAGTGGTTGCCGCCTATGACAAGCGCGGCGCCCGCAATCCCGGCCTGGATCCCGCGGTGGCGTTGCTGCGTGCATGGAACGGCCAGACGGCAACGGATTGGGCCGCGCCCTTCCTGATTTCCCTGATCTATCAATACGTGCGCAATTCGGTAGCGGAAAGCGCCGCTCCGGGCAAGGGCGCGGCTTACGAGTTCACGCTGGCGCCGGCGGTGGTGGAGCACCTGTTACGCACCCGGCCCGCCGGATGGTTCCGGGATTACGACGAAATGCTGCTGCGCGCCCTGGCAGACGCCGCGGAAGAAGGCACTCGCAGCCAGGGGCGCGATCTGAAACGCTGGCAATACGGGAACTACCTGAACGTGACGATCAACAACCCCGTGACCCATCAGATTCCGCTGGTCGGAAAATATTTCGACATTGGGCGCGTTCCCATGAGCGGCTCGGGCACCAGCATCAAGCAAACCACGCGAGCGCTGGCGCCCTCCATGCGAATGAACGCCGATACGGCAGACTGGCAACGTTCGCTGCTCAACGTGACGACGGGCGAATCCGGCCAGATTCTGTCCAGCCATTACAAAGACCAGTGGCCCGATTATTACAACGGCCGGAGCTACCCCATGCAGTTCCGCAGTGTGCAGGCAGAGAGCACGCTGGTGTTTCGGGCGGCGAAGCCATAGCGCTCTGTCCGGCTGTACTCCAGGACGTCCGCGTGGGGCGTTAGTTTTTCGACACGCTCAAACCCGCAACACCGACCTCGGTGTTGTGAGCGAAGCGAAGGCCATAAATGCCATCGGTGGACCTGAGCTTTCCGGCCGTGACCAGCTCGGGCTTGTTGTAACCCGCTACGACGGTTCCGTTGATCGAGCATTCGATCCGGTTGCCTTTCACGGAAACAGCGATCTCCTGTGTCACCGGTTGGCCTATCCCCGGGGCCTTGTGCACCGCGGGGTTCGCCTCGCCTGCGAAGCCGTTCATCTGGAACGGACTCGGCCCGAAGCCGCGCACGATGAATCTCCCATTGCCGTACGCCGCGCAGTAGAGATAGCTCTGGCCGGCAGCGCCCATCTCGTTGCCGGCGATGAAAATGCCGTACGGATGCGGGTGGCTGTTCAGGTTCATGTACTTGGGCTCGGTAAACGTCGCTTTCACCATGTAGTCGCCCGTTGCCTTGTTGGCCGGATTCCAATAAGTCACGGCAGGACCCGTGACGACGTGGAATGTGTCGCCCTCTTTGGTGAGCTTCGCATCGTTTAGAGTCCGGCCCGACCTCTCTTCGTTGGCGTCGATCTTGCCAGTCCACTGCGGGACGGAAATACCGCCGCCGGCAACGACGCGAGACGCATCATTCTGCGCATGGAGTGCCGGCGCGACAAGCATGCAGAAGGAGACGGCGAGCCTGGAAACGTAGACCATACCTGTTTATCTTACGCCGATCGCCACGCCCGTGGCCGCCTCTTAACTTTACGCTTCGCCGCGGGGCCGGCAGCCCGCGCCGGGCGGTCCAAAAAGACTCTGCCTTTCGGCTATCAGGTTCGATAATCGGTTTCGATATATGATTGCACGGATGACCTCACCCGCAAGCGGACAGACAATTGCGCTGGTAACCGGCGCCAACAAAGGGATCGGATATGAAATTGCCCGAGGGCTTGCCCGAAAAGGAATGACCGTAATGTTGGGTTGCCGCGACTTGGGGCGAGCGGAAATAGCCGCTGGACAACTGGCCCAGGAAGGCTGTACCGTGGTCCCCGCACTTCTGGACCTCACTCGGCCCGAAACAATCGGGTCGGCCGCATCCCAAATCGGTTCGACGCACGGGAAGCTGGATGTGCTGGTCAACAATGCCGGCATCGCGCTGGAATGGCAGTCGAAACCGAGCCAGGTCGATCTGGCTTTGGTAAAGCAGGTATATGAGACCAATGTATTCGGCTCCATCGCCGTAATCCAGGCCATGCTTCCGCTGTTGTTGCGCTCGGAAGCCGGCCGGATCGTGAATGTATCCAGCAGCCTGGGATCGTTGGGCCTCACCAGCGATCCAGGCACTCTCATGTCTAAGTTTGTGGTGCTGGGCTACAACACGTCCAAGACGGCGCTCAATGCCGTCACCGTGCAGTTCGCCAACGAATTGCGGGACACGCCGGTGAAGGTCAACGCCGTTTGTCCGGGCTACGTTGCGACGGATTTGAATGGCCACAGCGGCCCGCGCACCCCGGAGGAGGGGGCGCGCATTGCCATCCAGATGGCGACGATTCTCCAGGATGGACCCAGCGGCGGTTACTTTAATGAGGACGGGCGGATTCCCTGGTAATTTTCGGGTCTGTGAACCGGTATTAGGAAGAGACGCCGCGCTAATCCCGGACGGAATCGCGAGCGAAATCGCGTTGCCAATCACGCTCCGCCGGTATAAACTGGACCCACACTAAGATCTCGACCGGGAGGCTTCATGTACATGCTATCGACGCTTCGTATCGCGATCGCCGGGTTATTGCTGGCGAGTTCGCCGCTGCTGGCGCAGAATTCCGCCGGATCCATCAGCGGCGTGATCCAAGATGCCCAGGGCGCCGTCGTCCCGAACGCCAAAGTGGCGTTGACCAATGAAGCTCAGGGGGCCGTAGCGCGCGAGCAAGTCACCAGCCCCGAAGGCACATTTGTCTTTACGCCGGTTTTGCCAGGCACCTACACCCTCACGGTGGAGGACTCCGGCTTCAAACGATATGTCCAGTCGGGGATTAAGCTGGACGTCAATGACAAGCTGGGCCTGCCGCCCATCTCCCTCGAAGTCGGCGCCACCGGGGAGTCGGTGACGGTGGAAGCCAACGCCGTACAACTCCAGACCATTACGGCCGAGCGCTCCGGCGTGGTGACCGGCCGGCAGATGATCGATCTGGCCCTCAACGGACGCAATCTCACCGGCCTTCTCAAAACGGTCGCCGGCGCCAACATCGACACCAACAACTTCAATGGCCAGCGCACCGACCAGATGAACTATACCGTGGATGGCCAGTTGGTGATCGACTCCGGCGTCAACGCTCTCACCGTGCAGCGCATCAACGTCGACGCCATCGCCGAGTTCAAGGTCTCCTCTAACAGCCAGGGCGCGGAGTTCGGACGCAACTCGGGCGCCCAGGTCCAGGTGGTTACGCGCAGTGGAGCCAGGGATTTTCACGGCGTCGGCTATTACTTCAAGCGCGGCGAATTCATGAACGCCAACACGTTCGTAAATAACGCCAGCGGCGTGCCTCGGCAACTCTATCGCTATATGACGGCGGGCTACAATTTCTCAGGCCCCGTCTTCATTCCGCGAAAATTCAACAGCGACCGCAACAAGCTGTTTTTCTTCATCGCCAATGAGTGGAACCACTCGAAGACGCCGGGCACCTTGCAGCAGCTCACCGTGCCTACTCCGCAACAACGCCTCGGCGATTTTTCGAACACGCGTGACGCCGCCAACGTCTTGCAGGTAATCAAAGACCCCACCACTGGCCAGCCCTTCCCCAACGGCCAGATTCCCGCGGCGCGCTTCAACCAGTACGGGCTCGCGGTGCTCAATTTTCTGCCGTTGCCGAATATCACCGGCAATCCGGCCTACAATTACACCTCGCAGTTCACCTCCAGCGCGCCGCAGTTCGATGAAGTCTACAAAGTCGATTACAACCTGACGGAGAAGTGGCGCTTCTTCGTCCGCGGGCTGCGCAACCGGTCCACCACAGTGACGCCGTATGGCACCTTGGCTTCCCAGAACGCGCTCGGCCTTGTGCCCCTCACCAACCCGACCGGAAGCTGGTCGTACATGGTGAATGCCACGGCCATCCTCAGCCCCACGCTCACCAATGAATTCATGTTCGGGCAGACCCTCAACTTCATCCCTGCCGATCCGGCGCCCACCAACAGCGTGTACGCGCGGAAAAATTCCGGCCTGGACATCCCGTTGCTATATCCCAACGCCGACCCCTTCGGCATCGTGCCCAATTTCGGCTTCGGCGGCGTGCCCACCGGCTCAGGCACCTTTCCGGGAGGCCTGTGGTCGCAGTTTATCCTGCCCTACAAGAACGAGAATCCGATTTATAACTTCACCGACAATGTCACCAAGGTCCTCAACACGCACACGATCAAGGCCGGAATTTACATCGAAGGCCAGCGCAAAACGCAGACTCCCTACGGCGATGTCAACGCGTCCATCCAGTTTGCGCGCGATTCGGGCAATCCCGGCGATACCAACTGGGCATTTTCCAACGCGCTGCTCGGCAACTTCCAGAAGTACACGCAACTGCAGAAGTACGTCGTGGGCAATTACCTCTATCACAACGTCGAATGGTTCGCGCAGGATAGCTGGAAGGTCACGCCTAAATTCACCTTGAATTATGGGATGCGGTTCTCGCTGGTTCCGCCGATTTACGAACAGGACAACGCCGTGGCCAACTTCGATCCCTCGCTCTGGAACTCGTCCAAGACGGTGAGCCTGTACACCAAGACGCTGGTGGGCGGCCAGTTGTTCGCGCTCAATCCGCTGACCGGGCAGACGGCCCCGGCGGCCTTGATCGGCGCGGAAGTGCCCGGCATCGGAGATCCCAACAACGGCAACATCCAGGCCGGCGTCAATGGGTACCCGCGCGCTCTCACCGACAGCCGCGGTGTGCAGTTCGGCCCGCGCCTGGGAATCGCGTACGCCTTCAACAACAAGACTGTATTCCGTCTGGGCGGCGGAGCCTTCTACGAGCGCATGCAGGGCGGCCCCATTTATTACCAGATCGCCAATCCTCCGGTGCTGCGCCAATCGCAGGTGCTGTACGGGAATCTCTCTTCCATCGCCGCGTCGGCCCAGGCCGCCTTCCCCGTGGCCGCATCCGGCATCTCGCGGGATGGCCACATCCCCACGGTCTACAACTACAGCGCCGGTGTCCAGCGCGAGTTGCCGCTGGGTATTCTATTGGACGTTTCCTACGTAGGCTCGCTGTCGCGGCACCTGGTGATGCTGGTGCCGTTCAACGATCTGCCGTTCGGCAGCGCCTGGCTGCCGCAAAACCAGGACCCCACGTTGACGGCTAAATTCGACGGCACCACCACGTTGCCCGCCGACATGTATCGTCCTTACCTGGGGCTGTTGGGTCCCACCACTTCGAACATCAGTAATCAGGGCTACATCACCACGTTTGGCGGCTCCGCCAACTACAATGCGCTGCAGATTGCCGTGAACCGCCGCGCGGCCCGCGGCCTGCAAATCGGCGCGCAGTATTCCTGGGCCAAAGCGCTGGGCGCCGCCAGCGGCACTTCGGGCGGCAACGTGGGCGTGTTCCCCATCCAGATCCGGAAGGCCAGCTACGGACCGCTCACCTTCGACCGCACCCAGTCGCTAAGCGTCAATTACATCTACAACCTTCCCAGCGGCGCGCGGAAGGGCAGTTTTCTCGACAACGCGGCTGGCAGACTGGCTTTGGATGGCTGGCAATTCTCCGGCCTCACCAGCATCAGCGGCGGCGCGCCCGTCAATGTGAGTTACAGCGTCACCGGTGTCAGCGGGGCCGTGCTCAACCGCGAGATCACCGGCAGCGAAGATATCGCGCCGCGTGTGATGCTGACGTGCAATCCGAACTCGGGCGGCGGCAATCTCAACGCGTTTATCAACACCTCGTGCTTCGCGCCGGCGGCCAAGGGCAGTGTGGGCATCGATTCGGGATTCGACCGGATCCGCGGCCCGGGCCTCAACCAGTGGGATATGTCGTTGTTCAAGAAGATCGCATTCGGCAAGGAAGAGGCCCGCTACCTGCAACTCCGCCTGGAAGCGTTCAACGCGTTCAATCATGCCGAATGGAATACCTTCAACACCTCGGTGCAATTCAATGCCGCTGGACAGATCGTGAACCTGCCCAACACTCTCGGCGGCAACGGCGGCCGCTTCGGATTCGGCGCGCTCAACACCGTGCGGGCGAACAGCCAGAGGATCCTGCAAATCGCCGCCAAGTTCTATTTTTGACGGCGGCGGGCGCAAGCCCGGGGGGCCGGCAATTCTCCGGTCTCACCAGACGGCAGCCTCGATGTCAATCTTCTTAACTATACAGGGGAATGCGGGGCGCCGCGTTGAGCAGGCACTCGAGCCGAACGCCTGACTAATGCAGGGTTATTACAGGGTTCTTAGTGACCTCGCCAGCCCTGGCAACTTCCACCCGAACATCGTGGACAATGCCTTCGTCGGGGGCACTCACTGCTCTCCTGGTAAGGGACCGATTCGATGGTCTTTCCGGCCCGCTTAGTTCCAGGATGGTGAACAGTAAGCCTCCGACCAACGCTCCGGCCGACGATGCCAAGGCTATGGTTTCCATTGTACTGAGAGGCAAGAGCAGACCGATCAGCAGCCCGGTGTTGATCACACCACCGATTGCGACAAGATATCCTACAAAGAGCCAGCCCTGCGCAGTGCGAACGGGCCTTTTGTTCCACTTACGTTTATTTAGCACTTGGGCCCACTTTCCGCCATCATTGAGTTGATGGGTATTTTGAGCGGCTACAATGCGACTGTACGCCGCGAGGTTGAGAGATAGGGCAACCCGCCACCGAATATAGCCCTCGTAACGAATGCCTCCAGCGTCGCCTGAGCTTTCGCGAAGCTGGATAGCAACACCGCCGACAAGGCTGCGCCCGGTGTTCTTACCCTCGAAGCGCGGTGCAACACCCGTCGCTGCGGCTGTTGAATACGCTTCTGCTCGCCCATCAAAACCGATCGTCCTCCTTCCAAGACAAAGCGCTTCGAAAACAAATCTAATCTGTTCCCTATGTATGCCACACGACGGCAAAGGGTGCGTTGACGACGGTCAAGTTAAAGTAAAACTGATCGAACGGGAAACATACTGGGTAGACGGGCAAGGAGGTCGCCGGACCTTCTTAAAGCGAGAATAACCGCGGAGCGGAGTAACTAGTGTCTTCTTTCCGAAGTGCCGTAACACATGTAACATTCTCTCGGTCACGGTTCTGTGGCGGGACACAGTACCGCGACTGTAAAGGAGCGGACCGGTTGAGGCACTTCGGCAACACGACACTAGGGACTTTCCGTTCTTACCTGATCCGGCGAGCCACCTTCGGCCGCTTGCAGGTTCAGGCTGACTCGTTCGCCATTGATGAGCACGAAGCTTGCGTCTATCAATTGCTGGCCGGTGGAATTGTACTCCGCATAACTGCTCAGAAGCTTGAGGGGGAAGATGAACTCGACCGCCACCGGACTTGTGTCAGCATCCTGGCCGGGTGTCAGGCGGACGGTGGTGCTGAAGTCGATGCCATCGAAGTCGCCGCCGTCTTTAAAGTAGGCGACCACAGGCCGGATGAGATGCGCGATGTGCTGGTCAAAAGCCAGCGCCGCCAATCGGTACTGGGAACCCGCCGTAGCCTTTGAAAGCGTCGTAGTTACGGGTAACTGGAGGTATAGACCATTGTGGAAGGGGATAAAGGCCGGCGGGGCGTAGCTCACGAAGCGAGCCTGCGATCCCATTTCCTGGGCCATCCGGTCAAGGATGGATTGATACGATTTCTGCATCTCCTTGGCGGCATCCGGCGAAGCGCCGCGCGCCGCCGGTAGCTTTTCCGGAGACTCGACCGCGACTTTGGCGGGAACAGCTAGAGCACCGATGCCTTTCATCAGGCGGGGGGGAACCGTGGGCTCCGGCGTTGCGACCGGCGCCGGTGGCGTTTGCGGAGCCGTCGCCTGCACGAGTTCTTCCTCCGGACGCGGCCAGAAGGAAATCGGAACGGCGTTCAGGTAAGCTTCGCCTTCCAGAACCGAGGCCTGCTGCACTTTGGGATCGGTGGCCGCGACCAGACGCTGGGCAGCCTCCCTGGGGAGAACCAGCACTACATTCTCCACGGCTTCGGACGAGACTCCCAGCACCCTCTTGCGCACGTGGTGCGAAATCTCGAACGCGAACGCTTGCGGCACGTCCGCTTTTTCGAGCGCGTGGACCTCTGCCTGCAAGAGAGGCAGCATCACGCTCTGAAAGGTCTGACGGGCGCGCTCCTCGGGCTTCATCAACTCTGCCGAATAGGACACGAAGTAATTCGCGGTGATCTTGAGAACCACTTTACCCTCATACCGGTCAAACTGAACGGAGCGCTGGTCGCTTCCTGTCTGGTCCTTCTCTTGGAGGTCAAGCTTCCGGCTGAAGTAGAAATGATATGGAAAATTATGCGCCGCGGCAGCTTGCGTGATGAGTTTCAACTCATTCCAATACTTCTGCTGCAGGGCGCGCAGTTGGGCGTCGCGAATCTCCTCGGGGGCCAATACTTGGGCCCGCCCGGCTGCGACGGCCAAAAACAGCATAAGGATAGCGTTAGTTACTCGCATTAAGATGACTCCTTGTCGCCGATAAAAGAGAAGACGACGGCGCAAATGAAGAATGCCTGTGTGTCGATTTCTTACTTTGGTCAAGCGCCTTCCATAGAGCGACGTTTTTGTAAACTCGTTGAGCGCGGCGCCCCCATGACTCATCCTGTAACCTAAGACGCATCGCTGACCGTTTCAGGTGAGGAGTCCATGGTGTCGCGGTGAGAGCCGCGCTCTGGTAATAGCGGTTGGTCAGTGTTCATTTAACCAGCGTAAAATCAACCTTTGCATCGCTCGCCACCGTGACGGGCTTCGACAGGCTCTTGAAGCCCTCGTGCCACGCCGTGACCTTATAACTACCGTCCGGGACGTTGGCGATCTTAAAACTGCCCGACTCGTCGGTTTCCGCACGATAGGGAGTTGGAGTGACGATGAGATAGGCCGACATCTCGGGGTGCACGTTGCACAACAGGGGCACGACGCCCGCAGTAGTGAATTGAAACGCTCGCTTCTGGCCCTGCGGCCAGGTTCCCAAGGTGTGGCCTAGTTTCTTGTTGCCGCTGATCGCGGGCCAGAAGATGTTATGTTGCACGGTGTCACCGTTCAAGAACTCCACGGTCGCTCCGACGGGCACGACCAGAACGTGCGGCACGAAGCGCAACGCTTTCTGGGAAATCGCCAGAGGCTTATCCGGCTTGGGATATGTCTGTCCGTCCGCGGCTTCCACCCACACCGCCGAAATGCCTCTACCGGCAGTGACTTTGCCGATAATGTTGCCGGAATGGCCGCCCTCGACGTTTTGGGGGGCGGGCTCGGTGTCGGAGGTTTGCGCACTCACCACCAGTCCGGTGGCAAGCGCGGCGGCAGCCAGAGGCAGCCAGGGTTTCAGAAGAGTCAAAACCGATCGAGAGGTTGACATGACGTAATTTCGTTCCTTTCGCAATCTAGTAGACAAACTCGAGACTGAACAACGCTGTATTGACTCGAAACGGATTCACCGCGGTGAGCTTACCGGTCGCGGCATCGAGATCGACCTGGGCCGTTTGCAGCGGCCGGAATTGGTATTCGAAAGCAAACTTGATATTGGGATGAATCAGGACTTGAAGTCCTGGCGTGAAGCGCTGGCGGGTGGAGTGGAGCGGCCCGAAAAACGGAGTGCCCGTCGCCAGTGCCAAGCCGTTAATCCGGTCGGCGCTGGAGTTGACGCCGTCCCAGCGCATAATCGCCATAATCCACGGATGCACCATGAAGTCCGCCTGGACGAAACCGCCGTTGAGCTTCGCTGGCACGCTCTTGATGAAACTGACCGGAAGCGGCGAATCGGACGATAGCGGCAGTGGGATCAGGTCGCCGTCTTTGTCCACCGGAAGCAGGTTTTGGTCCCGGCCATACATGTAAACGCCGTACATATTGAAGCGCCGGTAATTGAAATTGAAGTCGCCTCCCGCGCGAAAATACGGCTCCTGGACGCGGAGAACGGCGTCCGCCCCCGCGAATTGCTGCAGCGACTTTCCGTACAGATAGAACGAACCGAAGTTCAGATACGTGTGGTCGCGCGGTCCCGTCGCTCCCGCCGCCTGTATGTCGTGCCGGCTTTCCGAATCGCGTTCCAGGTTGAAGCGGTAGGAAAGCCGTCCGTAGAAGGTCTTGAAATTCGAATTCGATCCGAACCCCACACCGCCATTGGCGCCGCCGGTGGCCGAGGGCACGTACGGACTGGTGTTCGACGATTGGTCGACACCGGCCGCGTTCTGATCCACAACCGCCGCCGAATAGTGATACCCGCCATATTGATGGCCGCCGCTCACCTCGATACCCTTCGCCGGGTTCGCGAACGTGAACTGGTTCGACACGTTCTGCTGCAGCGACACCATCGAGTTCATGGCGCCAATATTGGCCTGCTGGTAGATGTCGTAAGGGCTCAAGTTGTAGCTGCGGGCCTGCGTCACCGGGAGGTCTAGCTCGAACTGGCCCACCCGTACCGTCACGGAATCTTTCGGAAGCTTCACTAGACGGCTCACATCCACGAACTTCAGGTAGGCGTCGCCGAGACTGCCGGCGGCGTTCTGGCCAGCGACACTGATGTCGTCGTCCACCCAAAACGCAATGCGGCTGCCGAAGTTACCCGCCGTGAAGATGCTGAACAATCCGCTGGCGAAGTCCGTTGCCGGGATCGTTTGTGGCACGCTCCCGTTCGGGGTGAGCGTATTGAATAGGTTCCGGTTCGCCCCGGTCACTTGGAAGAAGGAATTGAACCGAAGACCAATCGGCGGCATGCCCGGAATCGAGCCCGGCCACACGGACTTGGGGAAATTCAGTTTCTGCGCCTCCGCGCCCAACATCACTGGCGGGACCTTGATTTGCGATTCATCATCTTTGGGGAACTGAAAACCCGCATCCTTGAAAGCCTTGCCGAAATCGTTCAGCTTCGGAAAATCGATATGGCACGTCATGCACGAGGTGGCATATTGGCGGGCGAATGCCGGAATTGCGTTCCCCTTTTGTGTCAACACGAATGCCGTGAGCGCAAGCAAGACGAGCGAACGTAAAGCCCTGAGTATCGCGCGCACCAGTAATCCCCGTTCCCGCTTAAGCCGCGGTTTCCCTTTTCGGGATTCTTGGCGGAGAAAGCGTATTCGGATTAGTTTCTGCTGGCCTTTTGCGAAAAGGCGTGATCTAAAATGGCTCATAGTTTTTGAATCCTTTTGTGTTTACAAATCGCCTCGATCTGCAGCCTCTTCTGCTTGCGAGGCGGGGATATCGATGAACCTTGGCATTTTTCGGTACGGCAGGAAAGCACGAGACTGTTACCGCCACGCACATGGATGCACCGTGCGTTGTCGCCGCTGAAGGAACCCTATGCGGCAGTGATGGTTAGCGACCATTCGCCGCCTGCACCGTGCGCCATCCGATAATCTTTCGCAGACCGGCGCACGTGCGAACGGGAACGCACGTATAGCTCAAAGTGATCAGGTCTGCCGAGCACTTAGTAATGGTACGTATGAGCCTCTCCGGTCCAGGCGGAAGCGGATTTAACAAGTAACTTGACCGTAGTCAAGCTTCTCAGGCTGTCGTGCGGCCTATACTTTTTCTAATCCTTGTCGATGTCCGGCAGTCAAATTGGAAATCCTGTGTTACGGGGGGATAAGAGTGGGCTCTTTTTACTGATTCGCTCCAAACGGCGCGAAGTCCATAAGGAGGAAAGGGAAGCGTGCATACCATTAGCGGGCGGCGAGGCGCCACAATGCCTGATGGTACTCCTGTGGATGTGGTCCAGGCACAAGTAGAGAAGATTCTCGCCAGTCCCGGATTCGCAACTTCCGAGCGGCATAGCGGGTTGCTCCGCCATCTGGTCTCGATGTCGTTGGCGGGTCGCAGTTCGGAGATCAAAGAATACGGGCTCGGCGTCGAGCTATTCGGACGCGGCGATTCCTTCGATCCCCAGACGGACGCCATCGTCCGGACCGAAGTGTCGCGGCTGCGCGGCAAGCTCAAGGCTTACTACAGCGCCGATGGGCGTGACGATGCTCTAATCATTGACTTGCCTAACCGAAGTTACGCGCCGGTTTTCACACTCCGGGAAACACCTGCAACGGACACCGCCTCACCCCCTGCGGCACACCGTTGGAAGTGGTTGGGGATCTCGGCGGCGTTGTTGGCGGCCGGAGGCCTGATTTTTTATCTGTCGTATTCGCTCGGGCGCGCAAGCGCCACGGGAGCGCGACCGGAGACCGACGACCTGACGTCGGTAGCGGTCCTGCCCTTCGTGAATTCTGACGCCAACCCGGAAGTGGAGCAGTTCGCCGACGGTTTGACTGAGGAAGTGATTGAAACCCTCGAGGAGATCGACGGCCTTCGAGTGGTCTCCCGAACCTCGGCTTTCCAATTCAAAGGCAAGCAAGAGGATCTACGGGCCGTCGCCGCAAAGCTCAACGTCGGAGCGGTACTCGAAGGTGCGGTCCGGCGATCCGGCACTCGTTTGCGCATCACAACCCGGCTCGTGAATGCGGCCCAAGGGTACCAGTATTACTCACACGTATATGAGCACGAGTTGAAGGATGTCTTCACCATTCAGATGGAGATCGCCCAACACGTGGCGAATGCCTTACGGGTTCGTCAAAAAGGGGAGGAGGTCGCGCGATTCACCAAGAATGCGGACGCTCATCGGCTCTATCTGCAAGGCCTTTACCATGCGAGCCGAAGCAGCGAATCGGAACTGAGAGAAGCGATTGACTGCTATCAGCGGGCCATCGGATCCGACCCCAATTACTCTCCCGCCTATGCCAGCCTGTCGGACGCGTACATCCTTCTGGCACTGCTGAACGAGGCTCCGCCGGGCGACGCCATGCCACGGGCAGCCGAGGCCGCCCGATCCGCCGTGAAAACGGGGGACACGTTTGCCCACGCCCACGCTGCTTTGGGAAGTGTCCTGGCGCTTTACGAGTGGGATTGGGCCGGCGCGGAAAAGGAGTTTCGCAAAGCCATCGAACAGGACCCAAACGATTCCCCCATCCTGCAGCAATATGCCATGCGGTACCTGGTGCCGCAAGCGCACCTGGACTCGGCGCTATTCGAGTTGCAACTCGCGCAGCAGGTTGACCCGTATTCGCCTCAGGTATTGCTGAATCGCGGGAGGGTGCAGTATTTCAAGCGGGATCCTGCGCGAGCGCTCGCGGCCTTCCATTCGGCACTGGGACTCGACCCGGAACTGGAGGTCGCTCCCCTGGCCTTGGCTGAAGCCGATGTGCAGAGTTCATTGTTCGACGAGGCAGCGAAGACCTTGCAGGAGTCTTCGGCGCCGACCGAGGATGAGGCTCGCCTGGCGGTTCTCGGCCGCGTTTACGCGCTCTCCCGGCACCCGGAACTCGCACGCCAGGTCCTTCAGCAGTTGGTGGAGGTGAATCGGAACCGGCACATCTCGGGATACTACTTCTCGCAGGTCCATCTGGCGTTAGGCGAGACGTCGGAAGCTCTCGGTTGGCTGGAAAAGGCGGCCGAGGAACGCAGCCCTCTGATTGCATACGTGAAGGTCGCTCCCCAGTTCGACAGCCTGCGCGAGGAGCCTCGTTTCCACGCGCTGCTGAAGAGGATAGGGTTAGAGCGTTAAGTTCAGGGTCCAGGAAAGATCACTTCTACGAAGCACTCGCGGGTTGGATTTCCCGTCAACATCTGTACGACACTACGTCATTTGCAGGCCGGATATCAAGTTGTGTATGATAACGTGATGACGTTTGTCCGCGCCTTTTTCCTGCTTGGCTCTGGTTGGATGTTGGTGATCTGGCGGCGCAATCTGCGCATGGCCGGCAAACCCTGAGGCACGCAGGGGCGATTCCATATGCAATTACCTCTTTTCCCAGAGCAGGCGTCCACCATCTCAACCGAAGTGGATCATTTGCTGTATTTTCTTCTCGCCGTATCCGTGTTCTTCACGCTGGTGATTTTCGCGGCAATCGCTTATTTCGCAGTCCGGTATCGCCGGAAATCGGAGACCGAACTGCCGCAGCACCAACACACTGGATGGACGCTCGAAATCGTCTGGTCCGTGATCCCGTTCGGGCTCACCATGGTCATGTTCATGTGGGGTGCCCAAATCTTCTTCAAGGAGAGCCGGCCGCCGGATGACGCCATGCAGATTTATGCGGTGGGCAAACAGTGGATGTGGAAGCTGCAGCACGTGGAAGGTCCGCGCGAGATCAACGAGTTGCACATTCCGGTGGGCCGCCCGGTGAAGCTCCTCATGACCTCGGAGGACGTGATTCACAGCTTTTATGTGCCGGCCTTCCGCACCAAGCAGGACGTAGTCCCGGGACGCTACACCACCACTTGGTTTAATGCCACCAAGCCCGGCAAGTATCATCTTTTCTGCGCGGAGTATTGCGGCACCAACCACTCCGGCATGATCGGATGGGTGTACGCCATGACGCCGCAGGACTATCAACAGTGGCTGTCCGGCGCTCCCACAGGCACGTTAACCGAAGCCGGGGCGAAGCTGTTTGAAGATCTGGCGTGTGTCAACTGCCACAAGGAAGACGGCTCGGGCCGCTGTCCCAGCCTGAAAGGCCTGTTCGGCCAGACCGTACTACTTACCGGCGGCGCCACGGTGGAAGCCAACGAAGCGTATATTCGCGAATCCATTCTGGACCCGGCCGCCAAAGTGGTGGACGGATATCAACCCCTGATGCCAACCTTCCGCGGTCAGGTCACCGAAGAGGGGGTAGTCGAGCTGATCGAATATATCAAGTCGCTCGCTCCGAAGCCCACGGGAGAGCAAGCCGGCCCACAACGGTAGGCCCGGGACTGCGCTGCGGGCCTTCGCAGAACGTTCTACGACTGGATTTTCAGCAACTTCGCGGCGTTCTCGCTCAGGATCGCCCGTTTGTCGGCGTCGCTCAGGCCGGGTGTGTTGAGGACGTGATCCACCGTCGTGGTGCTCCACGGAAACGGGTAGTCGGTTCCGATCATGATCTGGCTGACGCCGCATTCGGCCACCAGGTGCCGCAGGCCTTCCGGAGTGAAGACCATGGAGTCGAAATAGAGCTGCCGCAAATATTCCGATGGTTTCTTCTTGTTCGCCTTGCAGCTCTCGGGAAACCGGACACAGCCGTAGTCCGAGCGCGCCGCGTAGGAGGGCAGATAGCCGCCGGCGTGCGCCGAACAGATTTTGAGGCCGGGAAAGCGATCGAGGGTCCCGTCGAAGATCAGATGAGACAGGAAGATAGTGGTTTCGAGCGGATTGCCGATCACGTTCGTCAGCCCGCCGCTTCCCTGGAAGCGCTTCTGCATTTCCGGAATGCCCTGCGGATGCATGAAGACCACGCACCCCAGTTCCTCGGCCTTCTTCCAGAACGGATCGAACTTAGCCGCCGATAGCTCGTCCCCATTGACATGGCCGCCGATCGCCGCGCCGCGCAGGTTGTACTTCTTTACGCCTTCTTCCAACTGTTCCGCAGCCATATCGGGGAATTGCAGGGCCACTGAGGCGAAAGCCACGAAGCGGTCCGGATACTTCGTGCACAATTCGGCCAGCTTTTCATTTTGCACTTGGATAACCTGGCGGGCCACCCCGCGCTCCACCGAATACCAAGTCGGATTGATGCTGAGCGCCTGCATGTCCGTACCCCATTCGTCCATGGTCTGAAAGCGCCCGGGCGCCATCACTGAGGCATTGTCGGGTGCTGTCTTGACGCCCAGTAAAGCGGTGGCCTCGGGTACAATCACATGCGCATGAATGTCTATAGTCCTCACCGGGCGGCCGCCGACCATCACTTTCCTGCGTCTACCGGCATTGCCCACCTGCGCGCCTAACCGCCGGTTCAACAGACCGCAACCGGTAAAGACCACTCCGGCCGTGGCTGCCGCCTCCTTGAGAAACTCCCTGCGATTAGTCATCAAAACCTCCCGTGCAGTGTATCAGGCGAACGCTTCGGAATTTACGGATTGAGCAGTGGAATGCTCTTCGCCGCGGGAGCCTCCGGGATCGTCGCCAGCCAGGCACGGATGTCGGCGACTTCGGAATCCGGCATCACTTTCACCGAGTAAGGAGGCATTCCGCCTCCCGGTTTGCGCACGTACGCGGTCAACGCGGCGGTCGCCAGGGGCCGCGGCGCCAGGTGTGGGCCCGTCCCTCCCTGTCCCACCGTCCCGTGGCACTCGTAACAGCCGTTCTTCATAAATAGCTGCTTGCCGTTTTCCGCGTTCCCGTTTTGGGAGTACGCGCACAGTCCCGAGAGAAGAAGCGCCGCGGCCGGCCAGAGAGTCAGCTTCATGGTTTTCTCCTTACCGCGGCTGCGTCACCGTATCGATTAAATAAGGTTCACCGCGCTTGACTACTTCAATGCCACGGCGGAGCGCCGCCGCCAGTTCCTTCGGGTCGGAAATCGGTCCTTCCGCGCGAACCCCCATGCTCTGCGCCAGCTTGGCATAGTCGATATTGGGATTGTCGATCTTGGTGCCGATGTGAATGCGGTCGATGCCGCGATTGTGGCGGTTGGCCAGACCCTGGATCCCCATCACCTCCTGATGGTACGCGCGATTGTTGTGCATCAAGGTCAGCAGAGGGATGTGGTGATGGGCCGCGGTCCACAATACTCCGTTGGCCACCATCAGATCGCCATCGGTCTGAATCGCAACGCTCAGCCGGCCGTGCTTCTTGTTGGCCAGAGCCGCCCCCACGGTGGCGGGCGCCATATAACCGATGCCCTCCGAACCCGAGCCGCCGATGTATTGGTAGTGCTTATCGAAATTCCAGAGCCGCAGGGGCCATTCGCGGATCCAGAAGGTATCCGACAACAGCGACCAGTCTTCATTCTTGATTTGGGCCCACAGCTCGGCCGAAAGACGGGCGGTGCTGATGGGGCTCGCGTCCCAACCGTAGGCCGCGTCGGCGCGCGCCTTCTCCGCAGCCAGCCGGCCGCCCTCGGCCAGTTTGGCGCCACGCGCCTGAAATGCCCGCTTCCGGTCGTCCGTGAGCAGCCGCTTCACCGCTTCAATTAGCGAGGGCAGCGTTGCCTCCACATCGGCGGCGATCGGCAGATCCACGTCGGTGAATCGCATGAAATCCTGGTAGTTGCTCTTGAGAAAAAGATCGCTGGCGCTGATGCTGATCAATTTCAGGGTGGGGTTGCGCTGCCGGGCCTGGCGAACGGTGCTGTACAGGTCGCTGCTCTCCAGGGCCAGGACCACATCGGCTTCCGTCACCGGCGCCCCCGTGGTCGGCTTCCCGCTCACTCCGGCGCGCAGCGTTTGATTCAGCGGATGCCGCGTCGGAAAATTCATGCGGCGGTGCTGGTCCACCACGCCCGCCTGCAGAGTCTCCGCCAGTTCCACCAGCAGTTTCAAGCCGGCTGGCGTGCGCGCGGCCCGGCTCGCCACGATCACCGGGTTCTGCGCCGCCACCAACAGCCGGGCCGCTTCCGCCACCGCCCCCGTGTCGCCTTGAGGAGGCGCCGCCAAGGCCAGCTTCGGAATGCGCGGGCTTTCCCCCGGCGGGATCGCCTGCTCCTGCATCTCCGTATCCACTGTCAACACCACCGGCATCATCGGGGGAGTCATCGCGATCTTGTAAGCACGCACGGCCGACTCGGCGAAGTGCGTCAGCGATTGCGGCGTGTCGTCCCACTTGGTGATCTCGCGGACCATCGCCGCCGCATCCTGCACGCTGTGCAGCCAGGTCACTTCCCCGCCCCGGTGCGCCGCGTCCAGCGTGTTGCCGAGCACGAGATAAATCGGAACCCGGTCGCAGAATGCGTCATAGATCGCCATCGTCGCATGCTGCAATCCCACCGTTCCGTGGGCGCATGTCATGACCGGCTTGCCTTCGATTTTGGCATAGCCGCTGGCCATGGCGACCGAGGACTCTTCGTTGCAGCAGGTGATGTACTCGGGGGCCTGGTTGCCGCCGTAGTTGATCATCGACTCGTGGATACCTGCGAAACTCGAGCCGGGCATGGCGAAGCAGTATTCGAAACCAATCGACTTGAACACGTCGATCATGAAGTCGGCTCCGGGACGCTCGGTGATTCGCGGGTCGGCCGCGGACCCGCCTGCCTCGGCCGTGTTCGCTGGAGCGGCTACGCGCACCTGTTGCGCGATGGCAATTGGCGCGGTAGCGGCCAACGCCGCCCCTTTGATGAAGCCGCGACGATCGACTCTCTTCGATTTGGCCATAGAGACCCCCGAGGGGGTATTCTATGCGCATCGAAGCAGTGTGTCAATGCGCGTCGGAAGTTTGGGAAGTTTGCTGAACTTGAGCGGTTAAGGGGGCCACTGGAGTCATCGGCTGGCAAGTAACTGGTCCGGCACGAGAGCCGTCCGGATCAAGCAAGCACGCTTATCGGGATATTTGCGAAACCAGTCGGCGAGTTGCCGCTCCAGGTCCTGGTGAAATAAATTCGACAGGGGATAGCCGGCAGGGAGAAGTCCGCTGGCCCCGTTGACCGTTGGTTTGCCGGAAAGGGCCGAGGCAATCATGGCGGAGACTTGATAGTGAAAACCCTCGAATGCCTTGAACGCCAGATCCCCAGGTTCCATACTACGGCCCTCGCGAAATCCATACTGCCTATAGTGCTCCCATGCGCTGCCGCGCCAATTCCGGGCGACGTCGGGATTCGCCGCTAGATATTTCTGCTCATCGAATTGTTCCCGGCTGATCATACCCGGTTCGACAGATTTTCCGTCGGGAGGCCGTCTGAACGCCTGGCGGCCTTCATGAAAACCGTACAGCCTGTAATGTTCCCACGCGCTGCCGTGCCAATTCCGGGCGACATCAGGATTCGCCGCTAGATATTTCCGCTCATCGAATTGGTCCCGGCTGATGATTCCCTGCGGCAGACCAGGAGCTAAAAGAAACGCCTCGCAGGAATCCGGAATCAGATCGACTATTTTTTCGTGATACCGGGTTGCCACCGTCGCGGAATACTGCCCTTCACTTCGGCCCACCTGCTCTGCCAGAAGCAGCAAACTGACCACGGCTAACGTGCCGGCCACGGCTAAGCGATGCCGACTGCTCCGCCGCAAGCTTACGTCGATCACGACAGAGAGAAGGATCGAAGCTGGCAGCATGAGTGTGAGCACCCACCTTCCGGT
>Ga0209698_10002241_pt1 | contig 22004 bp, 20 predicted proteins | sample LitLauG_LLR_2012_FD_187203 | JGI IMG/M metagenome (GOLD analysis project Ga0209698, IMG submission 187203) | Freshwater sediment microbial communities from Pennsylvania, USA - Little Laurel Run_MetaG_LLR_2012 (SPAdes) (version 2) | ecosystem: Environmental > Aquatic > Freshwater > Creek >...
CGCGCAATCAGATACACGCCGAAACATACATAGGCGAGCCCGACCAGGAGTCTCCAAATGACGCTGCCAGCTTCACGGGAGTGAAAAGCCACGACGAAGTGGACTATACCGGCCAAAACGATCAGCCATGCGACCAACACGTTGACCGCGACCGCCGCCACCATCGGCACCGCCACGGCTAACATGCCCAAGCAGATGAGCGAAACGCCCCACAGGATTGACAACGTGGAAGCCCGCCGCACGAGGTCGGAGGAAATCTGTGCCATAAGCACCTCCTCAACGGACGGGGCGAGTCTATCCCCAGGGAGGTAAAAGATGCAACCCTGGCAGGCACTTAACGTCGCGGGCAGAAATCCTGGGCGGACGGGACGCTCCCACTCACCGAGGTTCCCCTTTTGCAAAGAGAGGTTCTTTTCAATAGTGTGTTTATTTGGTCTGAGAAACCGTACGGCGGATTCAATGGCTGGCCCCAAAGGAGGCGCAATGTCGAAGCTATTCGCAACGCGGCTCATCTACCTCTTCGTACTCGCCATCACTCCCTCCATCCATGCCCAAACGATCAACTGGTCTGGCCATACCTGGAAGGTGACAAAAGGTGGCATGGCCGGCGTCGCTCCGGGAGATCCCGCCAACGTCACTATCGATGGCAAAGGCTATCTGCATCTCGGCATCGTCGATCGCAACGGGAAGTGGACCGCCTCGGAATTGTTTACGACCGACAGCCTGGGCTTCGGAACTTATCAGTGGGTGGTTGTGGGCAATGTTTACGCGATGGACCCATCCACCGTGCTTGGACTGTTTACCTACGGCCCCGCGCATAACATTGGCGTCGATGGAGAGAACGAAATCGATATCGAGTTTTCTCAGTGGAACAAAACCTGCGGCGGCTGCAATGCTGACTTCACCGTTTATCCATCGACCGGAAATCGCAAGCCCAAGGGCGCTCCTAGTTGGGAAGACAATTTTCACGTCAGCGGCGGCACTCTCACAACAGCAAGAATGGAGTGGTTTTCGGACCACATCGTATTCACCGTCATGAAGGGAGTTCACCCCATCGGAACCGTCGGGAACGTCATCAAGACCGAGACCTATTCGTCCAATAGCGTGAACATTCCACAAGATGCATCCCCGGTAGGCATTAATCTCTGGTGCTTCGAAAGGACGCCTTCAAAGAATCAGTCGGCGATTATTCGCGATTTCCAGTTTGTTCAGCATTAAGGTGGGCGAGCGTCCAGTCTCGCATCATCTCTTTGCAAGACGAGGACCAGTGGCCTACACCAGCAGCCTCATCTGCGGACCGGCAGGTTCGTCCGATTCTCCCGCCGGGTCCGCGAATTTTCTCAGTTCTGGATATTTCTGGATCAGGGTGTGCGGAGCTGTTACACGCTTGCCCGAGATCATTGATTTCAGCTCAATCGCGTTCACTCCCGCTTTGCTTTCGAAGTGATTATTCGTGATCACGTACGTGGTTTGCGCCTTGTGCGCCACCCTTTCGATCCGTTCTTTCCAGTCCTCCAGCTCCGTTTCTTTGTAGAGATAGTTATAACGATCATTGCGGTTATCGGAATCAAACCACTGATCGTAGTTGCGTCCGTGGAGTCGAACGTAAGCGATCGGCGCGGTGACATGTTCCGTAGGCGCGAGCGAACGTCCGAGCTGCGGCTGGTCGACATTGCAGAAGCTGACATTCTTTTGCGCGAACGAGGAGAGCGTGTCCTGATTGTTCCAGCTGGAATCCCGGACCTCCACCACGCGCGGATATTCGATGAACTGGCGCAGCAGGCGATCGAGGTATTCACGATTCAGGGATGTGTTCTTGAATGAGACCGGAAACTGAATCAGCAGGGCGCCGAGTTTTCCTTCGTTGGCGAGGGCATCAAGGCCCTCGCGGGTTCTTATCTCATCTTCGTCGGTGGGGCGGATCGTGGCAGCAGACGTCGGCTCCATCACTGCAATCGGCGAGTGCGTGAAAGCACGGTAGAGTTTGGCGGTGAAGAGAAACGCAGGATTCACGGCTGAAACCTTGCGGCACCAGAGCTTGGCCAGTTCGGGCTTGAGTGGTCCATAGAACGACGTGTTGATCTCCGTGGTATCGAAGAAGTGCGCTAAGTATTCGAGAGGATGAGTTTTCTTGTGCTGCATGCCGGAGGGATAGAAAATTCCCTCCCAGTCCTTGTAAGACCAGCCGGCGGTGCCGATGTGAATCTTAGGGGGAGACGCCGGATTTGGATCGGCGCTGGCGCTTTCGCGGCGGTCTAAAGGGTTTGCTCCCATAAGGAAGCACGAGCGGCGTTAGGGGAAAGCCTAGCACAAGCAGGGCAACCCGGTCCCACTAAAGGAACTTGTGGGAATGGTGACGCTGTGCGACATACATAAAATGCACAAAATTCTCTCCTCGGTGTCCGTCCTGCTGCTGTGCGCGGTCGGGGGGATTTCATCGCGAGCGCAAGAGAAGTCAGACGCAGACCAACTTCGATCCCTCGAAATAGAGGTGACCAACCTGTATCAGCAGCGGAAGATCGAACAGATCGCTCCCCTGCTCGACGACGACTTCGTGATCACGTTTGAGGATGGCAGTGTGTACTCGAAGACCGGCTACATCAGCTACAACGCCGCGGCTTCGGTGCGCATCATGGAAGCCGAGACTCTGGACGTGAAGGTCCATCTGCACGGCAATACGGCCGTGTTGACGGGCGTATACCACGAGCGGGGAGACGAGAAAGGCAAGCCTTACGACTATCGGGACCGCTTCACCGATGTCTGGATGAAACAAGACGGAAAGTGGCGGCTGATTGCGTCGCAGTACGCTGTTCCAGCAAAAGATTGAGCGCCTCGGCCGTTGCCGGCACCTCTTTCATTTGCCTTCGGGGTCGGCCCGCTTTCCTCCCCAACTGAACCGTCTCCCGATGATGAACTTCACCATCATGTGATCGCTGGTGTGGTTGGGGTCCCAGCCTACCCCGAAATTCAATTCCCACTTCGGTGAGAGATCCACATCAATCGACGGAAAGAACTGGTGATACTGGTGGGCAAGGGGCAGGAACTCCGTAGCCGGACCCAGGCCGCCGTAATACTCCAGCCCGCCTGCAACCTTCTTAGTGAAATCGAAACTGACTTTTGCATCGGGCGAGAACTCCCATCCGCGATGCACGTCGTTACCATGGAGCGCCCGGTCGAAGGTGGGATCGAACGCGAAATACCAGCGTCCAACTTTCTTGTCCAGGATGGGTTGCAGTTCGTAGCTCCAGGTATTTTCCGAAAACTGGCGGCGCTGGTAGCCGATCTCTTGGCCAAGGCTTACTCCGATGGGCCAATGCCACGACTCCGGCACAGTGAACTGTGGACGAATGTGACTGCCGACAAAATGCCATCCGCTGTCGGATTGAACCGTGGTGAAGAGATAAACGCCGGTCTCAAACCAATTGGTGAAGCCGTGAGAAACTTCGAGGGTCTCGTGCAGCGCGTGTTGCGTGGGCACCACACCTTCCCGGCTTGTTCGGCGTCCGTCGACCGTGAAGTTACTGTGCAATTCGAAAATGGTGCTGCCGGGCGGATCGAGCTCTGAGCCGTACACCTGAATTTCGTAATTGTCCTGGCCGTGCGCTGTAGAGAGGGCGGCGAGACCGAACAGAAAGATGAGGGCGGCCGTCCGTCGAGACTCCATGGCGCGGAACCGTTTCACGAAGTCAATGAGCTTAGCCCGGAGAATTTTGAATGCCTCCCTCGCTGCAGAATTGTCGGATATCAGCATTGATGCTGAATGAAAATTTGCTCAGGAAACTCGAAAGTTCGGCATGCGATCGAATCGCTACACTGTACAGATATCACGACAAGCGCCGGATTTCTGAACGAATTTTGCGGCTTTTCTTTACGGATGTACGGCGTTTTGTCCACTACGGGGTTTTGTTAAGCAAACGGAAGACCTTGTTAAGGAATCAGTACGGATGCGATGAGCAACAAAAAACCCGGAGCCGATGGGACGACTCCGGGGGGAGGGATGCTCCTTGGGGGAGCAGCCTTTGGGAAACTTGAAGGTGCAGCCTCACTTCGCCGAGTGCGGGAACTCGGCTTGAGGACTAGAGAGGCTGCACGATGATCTTGAGGATCGCTCCCGTGTGGGCATCGACCCAGACTTCGTATTCATGGGTCTTGCCGGTAATGTCGACGGACCAGGTGAGTTTGCCCATGTTGGTTTCGAGAACTGCGAGAGTGACGGTGCCGCCGTGGACCGCGGCGAGCGCGTCTTTCTCTGCTTGAGCTTTCGTGATCGTCCCAGCCGCAGCAGCGCCAATGACACCAGCGACCAGGATAAGTACCAGCAACATCGATATGCGAGCTTTCATTTCTAATCTCCTGAGAGTGAGTTTTTTGTGGAGCCCCGAGCACCGCTACTTGATCTTTACTCATGCACACAGCGTGCCAAGCTCTACTTCGCAGAAAACAAAGGGAGTCCCGCTTGGAGGGGGTTTGAGTTGTCGAGAAATTCTTTGAACAGACCAGCGATACCGTTCAGATTTCTTACTCGAGCGTGAGAACCATCCAGTACACACCGGTGGGATACGTTTTCGTGCGCGCGTAGCACGCTCCGATCGAGAAGCTGTGCAGATTCGCGCTGGAGAGGGCATGCAGGGCACCGCTGGGCAGGGTTTCCGGATGCAGGCTGGTGTAGGTCAGCACGGTGAACCGTTCGGCGAGCTTGTGGACAGGTGACGTCCCGAGCTTGTCAGCGTGCGCCATGGAGCACGCTGCGTCGTCGGCAATGAGAAGATCGCGGCGTGCGAGATCGGACCGATTCGCCCCATGGCGGGCTTGATTCACGGCAATCGCGATTTTGTCTTTCAGTTCCGTCAGCGTGTAGGCGAGGAGGGCGTGGCCGAAGTCCTGCACGATGTAGAGACGATCTCCGCTGCGAACGACTCCGAGTCCGACGACATTGTAGGAAGGGTTGAGCAGGTTCGCACGATGCGGCGGAGAGAGCATCAGATGTTCGTGTCCCTGCTGCGCGTCATAATCGAGCGCGACGTTTTCAGCCTCTTCGTCAAGTTGCAGGTCGGTGGTGGCGGCCAGGCGTTGCGGAAGCGAACCTTCATTTTCAAACTGGTGCGAGAGTTGCCGTGCATTGAGCATCGCTTGGGCATGAGCGCGGGCGGCTTGTGAGAGTCCGGGATCGAGAGTGAGCGGGGGCGCTCCGGCTAAATGGCGCGACTGGTTCGCGAGCACAAGCAGTTGCTGCTCGGTATCAAGTTCGTAGGAATGGAATGGAATGTCGGCGGACTTCGCCGCGGCCGTTTTTAGCGTGGCACTCTGGCTGGTCTGGCCGGAGGAGGGACCGGCGGAGGCCATTAGGCGCGCTGCTGGTCGCAGGGTGACTACACCTGTGCCGAGCAGGAACGCCAACAATAGTCTGGGGGCTCGATGCATTCGTTCGGCCTGCCTCAGACCCCTGGGAAGGATCAGCTCACACAACGCTTCTGGCGCGGTGTTTGAAGCTCGAACTTGGTTGCTGGTGCTAGGCTATGGGTTGGACGCGAGGGGGCGAAGTTACCGGTGTCTATGGAACTAGGGATCAGTGGGGGCATTGGCCTACTGTTTGGCGCTTTGCTTGCGTGGCTGGTGCTGCGCTCGCGCACGGCAGCGCTGCACGCTCGTTTGTCGCTGACAGAGAAGGAATTAGCGTCGGCAAAGGCAGATCTGGCGCGGCTTTTGCAAGATCAGAGAGCACTGGCAGAGGTGCGCGGAAGGTTGGAATCGGCGCTGGAATTGGAACGAAAGGCCAGCACCGAGAAGATCGAGTTGCTGAACCGCGCCGGTGAGGAACTACAGAATGCGTTCAAGGCGCTGGCGGCCGACGCGCTCAAGAGCAATAATTCGTCCTTCGTGGAGATGGCGCAAGAATCGTTAAAGCGATTCCAGAGCGAAGCCAAAGGGGACTTGGAGGCCCGGCAAAAAGCCGTCGAGAATCTAGTCACCCCGGTTCGCGCATCGCTCGAGAAAGTAGACGAGCAGATTCAGCAGATGGAAATTGCACGCGGTGAGGCGTACGGCGATCTGCGGGCACAGATTCAGTCGCTGATCATCACGCAAAAGGAATTACATTCTCAGACCGGCAATCTGGTGCGGGCGCTGCGCACTCCCAATGTTCGTGGGCGCTGGGGCGAAATTCAATTGCGACGCGTGGTGGAAATCGCGGGCATGCTTCCCTACTGTGATTTCACCGAGCAGGAAACGATCACGACGGAAACCGGCAGGCTGCGCCCCGATCTGGTGGTAAAGCTGCCAGGCGGAAAGCACGTTGTGGTGGACGCAAAGACGCCGCTCCAGGCTTTTCTGGATGCCTTCGAGACCACGGACGAAGAGGCGCGCCGGGTCTGCCTGGCGAATCATGCACGTCAGGTGCGCGACCACATCAATACGCTGAGCGGGAAAAAATACTGGGAGCAGTTTGAATCGACGCCCGAGTTCGTGGTGATGTTCCTGCCCGGAGAAACGTTCTTCAGCGCGGCCCTGGAACAGGATACGGCGCTGATTGAACACGGCGTTTTAAACAAGGTCATTCCGGCATCGCCGACGACGCTGATTGCCCTGCTCAAGGCGATCAACTACGGATGGAACCAGGAGAAGCTGGCGCGCAACGCGCAGCAGATCAGCGAACTGGGGAAAGAGTTGCACGAGCGGCTCAGGCGGCTGGCAACACACATCACGGCAGTCGGGACCAACCTCGATCGCGCGGTGGAAGCCTACAATCACGCCGTAGGCTCACTCGAAAACCGGGTGCTCGTATCGGCACGAAAGTTTGCCGAGTTGGGAGCGTCGGTGGCTGAAGATATTCCAGAATTGGAGCCGATCGAGACCACAGCTCGGGCTTTATCGTTTGAGTGGGACGATGAGCCGCCGGAGGCATCTAAGGCAACTAGCGCGAAATGAAAAGGGCAGATTTTGGCGAAGCCCAAGGGGCAGGCAGTGGTTTTAGGCCTCGCTTATGTCCATACGAAATTCCACAGGTACCTCCAAAAAGACATAGCTTGCGTTCGAGAATCCATCTATAATTTTGGAAGTGCCTCCATACAAGGAAGTTACAGTTCCCGAAATCGGATACAACATGGCAGCGAAGTTGCACATTACAGAAAGGCGTTCTGTTGCATCCGCGCCTCGCCCCACGGGTTCGGGGTTCGTACAAAAGCCCATGAATCGGGAGACTCAAGCTCGGTCTGTTGCAATCTTGCTGTTTCTGGCGACGGTAGCTGCCGTCGTCTTCGCGGGATTCAACTTCGACCGGGAGCGGGCGTCTGCTGTGCCGGACGACGGCGTCTGGTGGGTTGAGCACAATGGCCAACTCATTGCCGACCGCGTCGACCCGAACGGGCCAGGGGCGAAAGCTGGTATTAAGGCCGAAGACCAGTTGGTCTCCGTCAATGGGGAAGACGTTAAAAATACTCCCGGCCTGGAGCGCCAGCTTTACCGAACCGGTGTTTGGTCGAAGGCAGCGTATTCGCTAGTCCGCAACTCGGTTCCTCTCGAGTCGCATGTCATCCTGGTCCCGGCCGATCGTTCTCTCAATGATTGGCTGCGGCTCATTGCGCTAATTTACCTGGGAATCGGAGTCTACGTCTTATTGCGGCGCTGGACCGCGCCCGGCTCGACACACTTCTACATCTTTTGCCTCGTCTCGTTCATTGCGTACTCGTTCAAGTACACCGGCAAACTCAACGATTTTGACTGGACCATTTACTGGGGCAACATCGTTGCGTGGGTATTGCAGCCCGCGCTTTTCCTGCACTTCGTTCTAACATTCCCAGAAAAGCGGCAGTTTGTGCGGCAGCGGCCATGGATGCTGGTGCTTCCCTACATTCCGGGAGCGATTCTCTTGGCGCGGCACATCGTGGCGCTTCGGTTGGCACAAGCGAGCGGACATCTGCGTTGGGACATGGATCGGCAGGAAATGGCGTATGGAGCCCTTTTCTTCATCGCTGCGGCCGCAGTGTTGTGGTTCAGCTATCGGCGCGCCACCACCACGATTCTGCGCCAGCAGTTGAAGTGGGTGACTCGCGGGACAATCCTGGCGATCCTTCCTTACAGTTTGTTCTACGTGATTCCCTACCTGATGGGCTCTCTACCGGGTACAGGGATGAAGCTGTCTGTGCTGTCGCTGGGTCTGCTGCCGCTGACGTTCGGCTACGCCATTTTCCGCTACCGGTTGATGGATGTCGACCTTATCTTCAAGCGCGGCGTCGTTTATACGCTGGCCGCGGCCGCCGTGGTGGGATTGTATTTTGGCCTGGTCGCGGGCGTGGCTGAACTGGTGCACATGCAAAAGCCCGGGACGGGGCCGGTCGGGCTCATCCTGGCAGTCGTAGTTACGGCGCTACTGTTTGATCCGGTCCGCAAGTGGATTCAGGATCGTGTGGACCAGTTCTTTTATCGCACGCGGTACGATTACCGCAGAACGCTGCTGGAGTTTGGACGCGAGCTGAGTTCGGAAACCGACCTGAACACGCTGCTGTCGTCAGTGCTGGATCGTCTTTCGAGGACCCTCGCGGTCGATCGAATTGCGATTTTCCTGAACACGGGCGAGGAGAAGGAACAGTTTGTCCCGTCAAAGGCCCTGGGCGCGCAGCCACCCGCGAATCTCGATCTCAGTTTTCTGACTCTGCCTCGTCCGGAGCCATCCGCACACCTGTTCTTTGAGAACACGCATCAAGTTCTAAGAGAGACTGCGAGTGCGCAGGAGTCAATCGCGCGTTTGGATTTGAACTACTACATTCCATGCCGCGCCTTGCAGAAGACTGTGGCGGTGCTGGGATTGGGAAAGACCACGAAGGGAGACTTCCTTTCGAGCGAAGACGTGGAGTTGCTGGAAACGCTCGGTGGATACCTTGGCATTGCGATCCAGAACGGCCGCCTCTACGCATCTCTACAGCAGAAGGTCGCGGAGTACGAGCGGCTGAAGGACTTCAACGAAAACATCGTGGAATCCATCAACGTTGGCGTGATGGCGCTCGACATGGAAGACCGCATTGAGAGCTGGAACGCGCAGATGGAAGTGATGTACGCGCTGCCGCGCTGGCAGACCCTTACCCAGCCCGTGCAAAAGATTTTCCCGGCGGAGTTCGCGGAGGAGTTCTATCGCATCCGGCAGAATCCGGGAATCAATAATCTGTACAAGTTCCGCTTGAAAACTCCTGCCGGCGAAACGCGCACGCTAAACGTAGCGATCGCTCCGCTGGTTACGCGCAAATTCCAGGTTGTCGGGCGACTGGTCATCATGGATGACATCACCGAACGGGTGGATCTGGAGAGCCAACTTTCGCAAGCCGACAAGCTCTCCTCGATCGGATTGCTCGCCGCGGGTGTCGCGCACGAAGTGAACACGCCCCTGGCCGTGATTTCATCGTATACGCAGATGCTGGCTAAGCAACTGCACGGCGATCCACAGAAGTCTGGATTGCTCGACAAGATCACGCGGCAGACTTTCCGGGCTTCGGAGATCGTCAACAACCTCCTGAATTTCTCGCGCACCAGTGGCACGGAGTTCACCGACGTCGATATCAACAGGGTCATCACCGATACCCTGGCTTTGCTGGAGCATCAATTCAAGACCGCCAAGATTCAGGTCGCGCGCGAATTGACACCCGACATCTCCTCGGTGCAGGGGAACGCGGGAAGATTGCAGCAAGTCTTCCTCAACCTGTTCCTTAACGCCAAGGACGCTATGGCGGGCGGCGGGACACTCAGCATTGCAACCACGAACGGCGAACTGGTCAGCGTGCGCGTTTCTGACACAGGATCGGGTATCGCCAAGGAACACATTCACCGGATCTACGATCCGTTTTTCACCACTAAGGCCACTCCTAAGGAAGGACAAAGCCGCGGAACCGGTCTTGGGCTTTCTGTAACCTACGGCATTATTCAGGAACATGCGGGAAAGATACGGGTTGAGAGCAATCCTGGTGCTGGAACGACCTTTGCTCTCGATTTCCCCCTGAGCAGAAAGGCAGTACATGTCTGAAGCAGTAGTCATTTCGCGCAGCATGGTGCACGGCAATTCGTCGCAGTCGGGGTCGGTCCTCATTGTGGACGACGAGGCTGAGATTCGCGAGTCGTTGCAGACGCTGCTCGAACTGGAAGGCTTTGAAGTCGAGACGGCGGTTAGTGGCGAGGATGGACTCGCCCGCATGGGAGATCGCCCCTTCGATCTCGTGCTGCTAGACCTGACGCTTCCCGGGCGCAACGGCATGGAGGTCCTGTCGGAGATTCGCTCGCACGATGCGCAACTGCCGGTGATCATGATTACGGCTTATGGCACGGTTGAGAATGCCGTGCGCGCCATGCAGTCGGGCGCTGCAAACTTCATCCAGAAGCCGTGGGACAACGAGAAACTTCTGGCCGACGTTCGCGCGGCCGTGGGCTGGCGCCGCGCTGAAGAAGAGAATGTTCAACTCAAGCGTGCGCTGAAACAGCGCTACAACTTCGAAAACATCGTGGGCAAGAGCGAGCCCATGCTGAAGATTTTCGACCTGGTGGCGCAAGTGGCGAACAGCCGCTCTACGGTGCTGCTGCAGGGAGAAAGCGGCACGGGCAAGGAAGTCATCGCCAAGGCGATTCACCTGAATTCTCCCCGGCGGGACAAACCATTTGTTCCGGTCAATACCGGCTCGATGCCAGCCGACCTGCTGGAATCCACGCTGTTCGGCCACGTGAAGGGCGCATTCACCAGCGCGATTGCTTCGAAGAAGGGACTCTTTGAAGTTGCGGACAAAGGTACGCTGTTCCTGGACGAGATCGCAACGATGGGGCTGGAGACGCAGGCCAAAATTTTGCGTGTGCTGCAGGACCGGCGCTTCATGCATCTCGGCGGAATTCAGGAAATGCAGGTGGACGTTCGCATCATTGCCGCCACCAACATCGATTTGCGCCAGATGGTCCGCGAGGGCCGATTCCGCGAGGACCTTTTCTACCGTCTCAATGTCATCACCATCGAATTGCCGCCACTCCGGCAGCGCAAGGAAGACATCCCACTGCTGGTAGAATTTTTCCTGAAAAAGTATGCGGAGGAGAATGGCCGTTCCGTTCCCCGCATTACTCCTGAGGCCTTGCGTCCGCTGATGGCGTACTCCTGGCCGGGCAATGTGCGTGAACTGGAGAACGTGATTGAACGCGCCGTTGTGCTCTCGTCCGGGCAGGAGATCAATGTGGAACTACTGCCGGATTCGCTGATGGGACGCGGATCTTCACTGGGTTTCCACGAACCGCCCTCGGATGCTTCCCTGTTCGAAATCGTCGACGACGTGCAGCGTCGGATCATCACCGACATGCTGGAGCGTTGCAACTGGAACCAGACAGAAGCGGCAGAGCGATTCCATGTGCCACTATCGACGCTGAACCAGAAGATCCGAAGGCTGAATATCGAAATCAAGAAAAAGGGCAGAGGCTAGCCGACGCGGAGCGCCCATGCTGTTCATGAAGCTGGCGTTTATCACCTGTGTGGTCTACCTTGGACTTAACTTCCTGATGTACGCCACATTCATTGGGCTCGTTCGGGAAGGAGTCATTGTCGGCATTCATTTTTCACATCGTGTAGGGGTATTCGTCTTCTTTGGGGTCATCTGGCTTGTATCCTTCTCAGTCGCGTGGCGAATCGTCATGGCTCCTCTCCTCGCCAGGCACCACTAGCAAATTTCAGGAGTAGCCGATTCGGCAACTGTCGAATGGCCCCTGACGGCTGATGGCCGTCGGCGTTCTCTGCTATATTTCGGACAAGCCGGCGTATTCGCGATCCAGCGCGAATCGGCTCGCCAATCGCATGCCTCTGACCTCGCCAACGGAGTTCGCCAAAGAGAAGGTCCTGGCGGTTCAGGAATACACCAATCTGGCTGTAGAGTCGATCGCGAACCTGTTTCGCAAACCGCTGTACTTCGCCGACATGGTGCAGCAGGCGGATCTGATCGGCTTCGGTTCTCTTCCCATCGTTGTGTTGACGGGCTTTTTCACCGGCGGAGTTCTCGCCCTCCAGACCTCCAATACACTCCAGCGTTTCGGCTCGATCACGCTCATTGGACAACTGGTTTCTACCTCGATGGTACGCGAACTAGGTCCGGTACTTACGGGATTGATGGTGGCGGGGCGAAACTCTTCTGGCATGGCCAGCGAACTTGGCTCGATGGTGGTGACCGAGCAGATCGACGCCATGCGCGCCCTGGGCACCGATCCAATGAAGAAACTGGTGACGCCGCGAGTCACAGCCACCGTATTCATGCTCTTTTTCCTGAGCATCATCTCTGACCTCGTCGGTCTCGCGGGCGGCCTCATGGTCGCGAAGCTCTTCCTCGCTCTCGATGCCCGGCAATATTGGAGCAATGCCTGGCAGGTGCTGGTGTTTCAAGACGTGTTCATGGGACTGATAAAGCCCATCCTGTTCGGTTTCATTATCGCCACGATTGGCTGCTATTACGGAATTACCGCGAAGGGTGGAACCCAAGGAGTAGGGCGAGCAACCACTCAGGCTGTGGTCGCCGCGTCAGTGTTTATCCTGGTTACAGACTTTTTCGTGACTAAGCTGCTGATCTCGGTTTTGTCTTATAAGTGAGCTATGTCGAGCCCAGCTACGCCCCCTGCTTTCGAGGAATGCCCGCCGCACGCGGCGGATCCGGCCATTGTCTTCGACGATGTGCATCTTTCGTTCGAAGACAATGCAGTCTTGCGCGGGGTTTCGTTTCACCTGCCTGTGGGTGAGACCAAAGCTCTTTTTGGAGTCGCGGGCGCCGGAAAAAGTACCATCTTAAAGTTGGCCTTGGGACTTCTACCGCCCGACTCCGGACGAATCACCGTCCTGGGGAACGAGATCACGCAAATGCACGAGCAGGACTTATTTCCGCTGCGTGGGCGGCTCGGGATGGTATTCCAGGAGAGTGCGCTATTCGATTCGCTGACAGTGCGCGAAAACGTTGCCTTCCGGCTCATGGAAGAGCACGGCGTCTACGACGAGGATATCGATCGCCGGGTGCGGGAGGCCCTGCGCTTCGTAGAACTGGAGCATACGCTCGATATGTTTCCGTCAGAATTGTCGGGTGGCATGCGGCGCCGGGTCGCAATCGCACGCGCCGTCATCACGCAGCCAGAGTTGCTGCTCTATGATTCGCCGACTGGTGGGCTCGATCCAGTCACCTCCAACACCATCATTGAGCTGATCATGAAGCAGCGGGACGTGTACCATACCAGTTCCCTGCTGGTCACGCACCGGCTGCAGGATGCCTTCACCATGGCGACGCACCAGTTCGATAAGCAAAGCAATACCTTGCGTGCGTTGCCGCGCGGACAATATTGCGATGTGCCGATGAGCTTCCTCGTCTTGCGCGAGGGGAAAGTCATTTTCGACGGGGATATCCGACAGCTCGCGCATACGAAGGACGAATACATTCGCGAATATGTCTCGTAGGACGGGGTAGCTCTTGCGTGTTGGGCATTCAACCAGAGCTGCTCTATCGAACACTCCCTAAGTCCCAAGATCTAACCTCATTTCGGCGCGCTTGCTACATCCTTTCCCGCCTGCAGGAACGCAGCCACATTGCTCTTATCGATCAGATCGGAACCTGTGTCGACAAAGCTCGGGATGGGCGCGTAACTGTCTTTCGACCAGTCATGGTCGAGTGAAGAAGGCTTGTGGTGATACAGGTTGTCGAGCATCTGCATGCCGACGAAGGCCATCGTGTACGGCTTCTGCGCAATCGTCGCAGCAATCACGCCTTTCTGGATCCAGTCGAGCGTCTCCGGGTCGGTGTCCATCGCCATAATGGTCTTTCCCGTCACGTGGTAACTATTGAGGACTCCGGCGACTTCTTTGCCGGACTGCGCTTCGAGGCACACGAAAGCGTCGACTTTGTCACGCTCCTTACCGATGATCGCGGTTGCCGTATCGAAGGCGATGCGGGGATCACCCTGAATGTCAACCACGCGAGTGATCTTGATGTCTGGGGTTCGCGCCAGCGCGGCTTTGTATCCCCCGAGGCGCTCCTGCATATTGGGCTGATCGGGATTGGTGAAGACGACGACGTTGCCTTTGTTCTTGAGTTCCTGCACCAGGCGCTGGCCGCCCGTGACTCCCGCCTGGTAGTTGTTGGTGCCGATGAAAAACAGGCGTTTACTGGCGGGTGCGTCGGAGTCGATCGTGATCACAGGGATTCCGGCGCCCACAGCCTTATCAATGCTGTCTTTGAGCAGCGCAACATCCGTAACATCGAGCAGGATTCCGGTAGCTTTTTTCTTCACAGCCTCATCGAGGGCATCGCGCTCGGCTTTGGGATCGAAGGTTTGCGGGCCGGTAAAGTCGGCGCGAACCTTGAAATCTCCCGCGGCGTGGGAGAATCCCGCACCGGCCGCCTTCCAGTAGGGAATCTGCAGGTTGGCAGAAACCAAAACATAGTACTCATCGGAATCGTGCGTGGAACCGCAACTTAGTGCGAGAAACAGAAGGAGTGCAATGACGATGGAGTGGGTAATCCTGCGCGAGAGCAACATAGGGTGCTCCTTCGAACGGCTTGGGCTTAAATCTGGGAGCTATTTGGAGTGGAAGCCGTTCAGCGACAGGATTGTAAACGAGTGGTCAAGCGAAAAACCAGAAATCAGCGCAGGACCCTGTCGAGCAGTGGAGATATTACGTCCTCGCTGACCTCACCCGAGGAGTTGTAAAGAGCGGCTCCCGACCGATCGAGCACGACCACGTGCGGAATATAGCCGCGGTAATACTTCTTTTGGAGCTGCTGCTGCTCAGACGACAGCGGGTGGTCGAGATCGATGATTACAAACTGCACGCGTCCTTTGTACTTTTCATAGAGGCTGACAGTGCGGCGGGCTTGGTGCTTGGAGTTGTAGCAGCCTTCGCCGTACAAAATGATGTAAGCAGGTTTGCCCGGGATAAGGCCCGCGTCCATGCTGTCGCCCGTGATCAGCGGACCATCCTGGCTGTCGCTGGTGTAATCAAGGTGAGGGTTGAGTTTGAGGTTCTCTCCGGCGAAAGTGGGCAGTGCGAACGCCAGTACAATCGTCGCAAAAATCAGGATTGAGCGCATGTATGTCTCCCGGGAATAAGACGCTCTACGTTCGGGAAAGTTTCAGCCTTCAAAACTGTTCCACCACAGAGGCCACGGGACGATCAACGAGAAGGTCAGACGCCGACCGGAAAGGGTTTCGTGTGCGTAGTGGTGCTCAGCGAAGCACCTCCGAAACGTCCCTGCAGCAGCGACATCAACCCCGTGTACCAGTAGCCCACAACAAATAACAACAAGAACGGCACGGTGATGAAGTTTTCGTTTTCCACCGCGTAGTAGACCGTGGCCGCGAAGTACGTGCCGATGGCGAGTTCCACCCACGGAACCCATCCCAGGCGCTTGCGATACTTGGTGGCGCCGACTTTGTCTTGCTTCGAGACCACGCGATATTTCGGAGTCCGTGCGAAGGCGCTCTCTTTTCCGATCAGCGCCTCGATTACGGCCTTCGTATTCGTAATTGTCAGGCCGATTCCAAGCGCCATGAGGAACGGCAGATACAACAGCGCCCGCGGCCAGCTTCGCGGGAACAGTTCGCGCTGCGAGACCAGGTAAAAGCTGGAGATGGAGAATGTCGATGCCATGAACAGTGGCAGGTCGATGTAGAGCATCTGGAACCATCCCTGGTAGAAGCGAATCACCATCGCGGGCAGCAGAAGGACGGAGAGCACGATCATCAGCGGATAACTGATGTTGGCCGTCAGGTGATACCAGGCCTCAATTTTCGTGTGCAGTGGGGCATCACTCCTCAGCACGCGCGGCAAGATTTTCTTGCCGGTCTGAATCAGCCCTTTGGCCCAGCGCGCCTGCTGTGTTTTGAAAGCCGTCATCTCCACCGGCAGTTCAGCCGGACACTCGACATCCTGCAGGTAGATGAACTTCCATCCCTTCAGTTGGGCGCGGTAGGAAAGGTCAGTGTCTTCGGTCAGGGTGTCGTGCTGCCATCCGCCGGCTTCCTCGATCGTTCTAGTCCGCCAAATGCCCGCCGTGCCGTTGAAGTTGAAGAACAGCCCGGTGCGCGCGCGCCCCGAATGCTCGAGCACGAAGTGGCCGTCGAGCAGAATCGCTTCGACTTCAGTGAGGAAGGAATAATTGCGATTGAGGTGCGTCCAGCGGGTCTGCACCATTCCGATCTTTGGATCGGTGAAGTGATGCACCGTACGCAGCAGGAAATCCTCAGGCGGCGTGAAATCGGCGTCGAAGATGGCAATGAATTCGCCTTTCGACGTCCTCATGCCCTCCGCCAAAGCGCCCGCCTTGAAGCCTTCCCGGTTGGCGCGGTGGTGGTACGTGATCGGATTACCCAGCGCGGCATAGCGGTCGACCAGCCCACGAGCTACTTCCACCGTCTCGTCAGTGGAGTCGTCGAGTACCTGGATGTCGAGTTTCTCGCGCGGGTACTCCAGCTTGCAGACTGCCTCGATTAGCCGTTCGACAACGTACTGCTCGTTGAAGATCGGTAGTTGCACGGTGACCCGCGGCAAATCCTCGAACCGGGCGGCCGGTTCAGTGGTGCGGTTTTTTCGGTGCTTGTAGTAGAGGTAGACCAGGATGTAGCGATGGATGCCGTATCCGGAAAGCAAGATCAGGACAATGAAATAGGGGATCAGCAGCCCGAGATCGAAGGCGTTCGCGTGATAAAGCCCGCGAAACGTCGTGTCGAGAAAGTGCTGGCGGATGTAGGGCCCAATGCCCTTTGGGCCCGCCCACATCGCCAGCTTCAAAGACGGAATGAGATCAGAGATGAACACGTCGTCCGGTGGAAACCTATATTTTACCGGATGACCCTTCTTCTACGGATAAACAGCGAATTCCCCGGCAACTTAAGCGCTGGGAGTTCGCAATAATCCGACTCCGAGCGTCAATACCGACGCCGCCAACGCCACGGCGCCCACATAGATCAACGTGATCAATCCGTTCGCTTGCGTAGCTGTCGGAGATGTCATGGACAAGAAGAATCCCATGGGAATGAGTATGGCCGCAGCGGGTACACCGATGCGCGCGACCCACATCCACGGCGTGGGTAGGACTGCCGCGTCAGCCAGCAACTGGCAGACCAGAGACAAGATCACGAAAACGCCGGCGTGAGCGTGTCCGGCGCGGAAGAAACTCTGGCGCAGGGCATTATCCATGTAATGGCTGTTGCGATCGCGCAGAGATGTGAGCAGAAAGTATCCGCCGTATTGAATCGTCGGCACCGTCAGCAAAATGATTCCAGCCATGGTTCGAGCTTCGCGTGTCATAGTTCCTCCTTTTCGCGTTCGCGAGAAAACACTTCGGGCGTCCCCCTTCTCGCGCCTGCGAGAGGTAGGTGAGGCTTCACGTCAATCCTCGGAGGATCAACGGTTCTGCGCGACTTCTCCGCTGTCAGGCACGATGAAGGCGTCTACGCGCAACCCATCGGGAAGCTGCGAGCCGGGATCGAGTTCGACCAGCGTCTCGAGGATCTTCGTGTCCACTTTCTCGGTCGGTTCATCGGTGCGCACGTTTTTCGGACCGAGTTGCTGCCCCACCCGCACCACGTGTCCCCAGAACTTCTGTTTGCCGAAAGCATCGGCGGTGACGTATGCCTTCTGCCCAACCTGTACTTTGCTGACATCGGTCTCGTCGACATCCACGCGAACGCGCAGCGTCTTGCGATCGCCGATCGTCAGGATAGGGTCGGGCACGGTGGACGAGTTCGATACGCTCTCCCCGGCACGATGGTGCTTGCGCATTACGCTGCCGTCAATGGACGAGCGAATGAACGTCTTTTCGTAGCGCGCCTCGGCCTCGGCGAGTTGTCCCTTGGCCAGAGCGAGATCAGCTTCGGCGAAGGAACGGTCTTCTTCACGGGCGTGGTCATCCACAAGCGCATGATGCTGGACCACAGCGTCGTACTTCGCCTTAGCCACGTCGGCCTCGCGCGCGTAGCGATCGAGTTCCTCGCGCGAGACCACACCGGCAGCGAACAGTTCCTGGCGACGTTTGAGTTCCGACTGCGCATTGTCCATCACCGCCTTTCCTTCGTTCACCGAGGACCAGGCCTCGTCGCGCTCCTGCCGGCGAGCGCCGTTGATCACCTTGCGCAGCGTGGCTTCTTTGGCCACGACATTGGCGCGCGCAGACTCAACTTGCGCCCGATAGTCGGCATTCTCCAACTCCGCCAGCACTTGCCCGCGTCGAACTGTGTCGCCCTCTTCTACATTGACGGTCTTCAGGCGCCCGCTGAGCTCCGACCCGATTTTGATGTCTTCCGAATACGGTTCCACACGTCCGGGCCCCGCAATCAGCAAAGGAGCCCGGGTCGCGGCAGCTAGCTTTGCGGAAGCCGACGCTTCGTTCGACCGTCTTGATGCGAGCACCAGCGATCCGGTCAACAGAAAGGCTCCAAGACCGACTGCCAATGCCGTTTTGCTTTTCAGAAGATTTCCAAACGTGACATTTGCTTTCATAAACATTTCTCCACATCTACGGCTGATACAGCGTGAATCAAACCAGGCCCAAACGTGCCTGGGGCAAATTGGGCACGAGCAGCGCGGGCGGAACGTCTTCCAACGACGGAGCAATGGCTCCATCCTCGATCTTGACAATGCGGTCAGCGAAATTCAGCACGCGCGAATCGTGGGTCACGATCACAACGGCGCGCCCTCGCTGGTGCGCCAGTTCAGTCATCATTTCCATCACAGTGCGCCCGGTGTGAGAATCGAGTGCGGCGGTCGGCTCGTCGGCAAGGATGATCTGAGGATCACCCGCCAACGCCCGGGCGATGGCGACACGTTGTTTCTGACCACCGCTCAGATCGGCCGGAAAGCTGTCGTATTTGTTACCTAAGCCGACCTGCTCCAGCAGTTCGTGTGCGCGCCCCTTCGCTTTCGCGGCAGAGATGCCTTTGAGGTCCAACATGAGTTCCACATTCTCTCCCGCGGTAAGAGTAGGAAACAGATTGAAGCCCTGAAAGACGAAGCCGATGTTCTCCAGGCGAATGGCCGGCAGTTCTCTTTCGCGCAAGCCAACCACTTCCCTGCCCCCGATCCGCACGCTGCCGGAGGTCGCCGTCAGGATGCAGCCCATGATTGAGAGCAGCGTGGTCTTGCCGCTGCCCGAGGGACCCATCAGCAGCAGCATTTCTCCAGCATGGACATCCAGATCAACTCCACGAAGAGCCAGCGTTCCGGTCGTGCCTTCTTCATACGTCTTATTGAGATTGCGAACAGCAATTGCGGATTGCATTTAGAAACCCCTTTACGAATTTCTCTAATTTCCCCACGTTTCGGGGCGAGGTGCCCTCTCGACACCCGGCCGGAGGCCAGCGCTCCCAGACCTCTACCCCTTGAACACCATCGCCGGATCGATCCTCGTGACTTTATTGATCGAAACCAGCGCAGCTCCCACGCACATCAACAGCGTGAGAAAGAACATTCCTGCCGCCATCGAAGGCGGCATCAGGATCGCAGCGCCACCTTTCTGGCTCCCCTGCACCACGAAAATGCTGACGATCATTCCCAACACGTATCCGATCACGGCGCTGATGGCAGCCTGCTTCATGATGACTCGGTAGACGTAGCTGTTGGGCGCGCCCATCGCTTTCAGCGTCCCGTATTCGCGAATGTGATCCATAGTTGTGGCGTAGATCGTCTGCGCCACGACGACAAATCCGACGACCAAGCCAAGAACCGCGGCGATCAGGACCGCCACTCCGGCTCCCGTTGTAAACATCCAGTAGAAAGTCGTCATGTGGCTGAACTCGGCGGACGTCAGCACCTGCACGTCAGTCACGTGCGCCAGAATCGTTTGCCGTACCTGATTCACGCTGGCACCAGGGGCGACTTTAACCAGGATGAAAAACGTCTGATCCTCAGGCAAGTGCGTATAGTTCTGCGCATTCTTGAATGACGTAAACACGTATGGTGAAGTAGTGAACGATCGAATGCCGCGCGTGAATCCGACCACGCGCGCGCGATGGCCGCCAATTTCAAAGACCTCGCCAATGTGCGTGACTCCCAGCTTCTGCTTGTAGAGTTCGTCCAGAATGACGGCGTCCGGAGACTTGAGATCCTCGACGCGTCCTTGCACTAAGTTCCACGGACGCTCCAGCGGATCGTCCACATTGATGCCCACGATCTGGACGGAGTCTTCGCCGCCGTCGTGACGCTTCCATTGCGTCCAGCGCGCGATGATCTTTTGCGCATCAGCCACGCCCGGTACTGCCCGTACCTGATTCAGCTTGCGCTCGCTGAAGGCAACTCCCTGCTCCACGTAGGGAACGTTCGCGGAAGTGATCCACAGATCGGCGCCTGAGTGATCGATCAGGTTCGAGGTTGCCGTGGTGAAGCCGAGGAACAGTCCTAACTGCACCACAATCAGCACCACCGAGAACACAATTCCCGTAAGCGTAACTGTCAGTCGAACCTTGTCGTGAAAGAGATTGCGTTGTGCCAGAGGAGGCATTAGCTAGACTCCTTCCTTCGCCGGGCGCACCAGTCCGCGCAGCGTTAGATCGAGCATCATCTCGGCCCGGTCGCGAATCGGGCGCCACTCCACCCATTGGTCGCAGCCTTTGGCGATCTGCAGCGAAATCACACCGTGCACCGACGCCCACAGCGTTTGAGAAACCAGCTCGGCATCCTGCACTTCCTCACGGAAGCAACCCGCATTAATCGCCTGCTGCACGGCCCACTTCAGAAAAGCGTAGGCGTCCTTCTCGGGATTGCCCATCATTTCCCGGTCGATCTCATCCGGCTCGTGCGCCGGATGCTGCGTCATGAACATGAACTTGTAGTGATTGGGATTGCGGGTGCCGAAATCGATGTAAATCGCGCCGATCTGCCGGAGACGCTCGATCGGGTCAGTCGATATCACCGAGCTTTGAAAGACCTCCGCGAGCCGCGCGTAATCCTGATGGCACAGTTCGCGGAAGAGTTCGACCTTATCGGCAAAGTGGACGTAGATGGCCGTGGGCGAGTACTCAATCTTCTCCGCTACTTTGCGCATCGAGACGCCCTCGTAACCCTCGATCGCGAAAAGCTCGCGCGCCGCATCGAGAATCTTGTCTCGCGTTTCCGACTTCTCGCGTTCGCGTCTCTCTTTGACTCCCATAACGTCGATCCCTTGGTTAACGTTGTTAAGTTAACACCGTTAATTTAGTGCACATCGATATCTCTGTCAAGAGAAATCTTGAGCCTGCCCTGTGAATTTTCTGTAAGTGCATGGCAGTAAAAGAAATATAGTCCGGATGGGTTGCACACGCGGCTTTCCCTCAGCTACAAATAGAACCATTCATGAATCTGAGCTCGCCTGTGGGGAAAGCTGTCAGTAACGTGAACTGGCTGCTGAAGATGTGGCGGCGGGTACGAGCCTGTGAATTCTGGATCGTCGTAATCGCTCTGGCGCTCCGCGTCGGATGGATCTTGATCGGCCACACCTACAAGTTCAAAGCAGCCGACAACAACTTCGGCTTCGGTTGGGAGATGGGGCGAATTGGGGCTTCCCTGGCTTCAGGACACGGTTTCAGCAGTCCCTTCGGCCCACCCACCGGCCCGACTGCGTGGGAACCGCCGCTGTATCCCTACCTGACGGCAGGAGTATTCCTTGCTTTCGGGATCTATTCCAAGGCGTCAGCGTTCGTACTGCTGACGCTCAACAGCGTCTTCTCGGCGCTAACGTGTGTCCCGATTCTCCGGATCGCACGCCGAGTTTTCTCTGATAAGGTCGCAGTCGGATCCGCGTGGGCATGGGCCCTTCTGCCCAATGTCCTGTACTGGTGCACGAAGTGGGTATGGGAAACAAGTCTCTCGGCGCTGTTGCTGGCCGTTCTGCTTTTGCTTGCACTGACCATGGAAGAGCGCGAAGGCTGGCTGCCTTGGCTCCAGTTCGGACTGCTGTGGGGCATCGCGGCACTCAACAGCACCACACTGCTTTCGTTCCTTCCTGCGGCCGGATTGTGGGCCTGGTATCACTGCGAAAAGAGAGGCAAGCGATCCTTAG
>Ga0209698_10002242_pt1 | contig 22003 bp, 13 predicted proteins | sample LitLauG_LLR_2012_FD_187203 | JGI IMG/M metagenome (GOLD analysis project Ga0209698, IMG submission 187203) | Freshwater sediment microbial communities from Pennsylvania, USA - Little Laurel Run_MetaG_LLR_2012 (SPAdes) (version 2) | ecosystem: Environmental > Aquatic > Freshwater > Creek >...
GGTTCAGCGTGAAGTGGCTCGGGCCGGTCAGAGAATTGATGGGAATGGGAGTATAGGAACTGGTCGGCACCACGTAGTGGTCGCAAGCAGCGGTCGTTGGAAACGGGCATGAACCAGGAGGATTGGTGCCGAATGCGGGCCGATCATTGAAGACGGAATCGTGGTTCAGGTCCTGGCCCACAGTAACGCTGTAGGGCGAACCGGAAGTGAAAATCATAAATGGACTGACGCGAAACCCACGCGGCAGTCCGACCGTCCCGCCCATGAACACCCGATTGCGCACGTCGAAGGAAGCTCGTCCGTAGTCCGCCCCCAGGTCGTACTGGTTCGACGGAAAGCTCGAAGCGCCGGAAGTGTCGCTGTTCGCATAATTCAGACTGTAGTAGCCGAAGAGCGACAGTTTGGCACCTGCGCGGATGTTGAAATTTGCAATCAACTGGTTCTGCCGAAAAACTCCACCCGAGACGTATTGGTAGATGGGGCCGGCCGTCGGGTCTGGAAGCGGACCTGACGAGAACGGCGTGCCCGGCGGCGGGGCGTTGACGTTCAGGGATACCAACTGGTGTACGCCGCGGGCATTCAGGTACGAAACGGTAACGTTGGCAATCTTTGTGACCTGACGCTCCAGGCTGAAGGCGGTCTGCACGATGTAAGGAGCGTGCAGATGCGAATTGATCTGGTAGATCGACTGTGTCGTTGTCGGCAACGTGTTTACCGGAGGCGGGACGGGATAAGCCGGATCGGGCACGACGTACTGTTGCTGGGTCACGCCGTTCTGGCGGTCGGCATTCAGTATCAGGTCCTGGCCAAAGCGGTCGTAAAACAGCCCAAAGCCGCCGCGCAAAACCGTTTTCGGTGCGTTTTTCCCCCCTCCGCCGATCCCCCATGCAAAACCGACGCGCGGCGCCCAGTCGGCGTGATCGTGGATTGCGTTCTGCGTTTCCATGCGCAGCCCCCCGCTCAGCGTGAGGTTGGGACGCACCTTCCAGTCATCCTGCAGGTAGAGACCTGCGTCCACCACAGTGACCGGCACGCGGGCTGCCGCGCCGCTCGGGGTTGCATTAATCACGAACTGGCTGGGAGTGCCACTGTTGTAATCCGCGAGGGTCGAGAAGGTATAGGTGCCATTGAATCCAGCATTGGACACGCTGGTTTCATGAATCGCCCGCAAACGCCCTCCGAATTTCACGAAGTGCTTGCCCCTCGCCAGGGATGTGTAATTCTGCAACTCGTAATGATCTTGCTGATCGGTCTGCACTCCAGCACCGCTGCCGCCTCCGATGAAACTCCCGAGCACGTTGAGGCCGATTGCCGTACTCAACGGAGTCTGCTGACTATTGTCGCGCAGGTACTGGAAGCGGGTTTCGTTGACCGTCTTCGCTCCCAGGATCTGCGTGTCGCTGATCTGTACCGTGTGTTCGGTGGAGGTGGTGTCATAGCCGGCTTCCGGCAGAACGCTCGTACCGACACCGGCGTTCTGCTGAGTGTCACGGTAGAACTGGTACCGGGCGGTGAGCGTGTTGTTCGGGCTGATCTGGTAATCGATACGCGGACCGATGTTGGTGCGGGTACGCGGATTGGGAACGCTCTCGTCCAGGGTCAGCCCCGGCGGGTTTACGACTGCGATTTCGTCGATGTTTCGCCGCTGCACGTTGAAGAAGAAAGATGCTTTTTTGTTGATGGGGCCGCCCACGTTACCCATGTACATCACGGAATCGTACGGCTCTTGCGGAGCGGTGCCGAGAAAAGGGTTGCGCGAGTTCATTGCCGAGCTGTTCCCCTCGACTGAGAACTGTCCGTGGAACTTGTCCGTGCCCGGCTTGGTGAAGATTTCGATTCGTCCATAGCCGAGCTTGTCGTATTCCGCCGAAAACGGATTCTGATTGATGCGGATCTCGCGAATCGACTCCTTGGGAGGCAGTTGCCCGGCGGTAAATCCATCGATGTAAATCTGCCCGCCGTTGGGGCCGGCGGACGGTCCGGCGAGTGCTTCCAAGTCTTGCTGCAACTCGTCGGGATCGTCGGGGAGCGCTTCCAGATCTTTTCCAGTGAGCACGATGGCGCTGGCATTGCTCGCCGGGTTGACGTCGACTTGCGGAGTCTCTTCCTGGACGTTGACTTTTTCCTTCTGAACACTGATCTCGAGGGCGATGTTGAATTGCGCAGTTTGGCCGGAGGTTACCTCCACGTCGGTTTGCGCAAAGGTGGCGAATCCCTTTGCGTTGGCGAGGACTGTGTATTTGCCGGGCGCCAGATTCCCAATTTCATAGACGCCGTTGTGGTTGGTGGCGGCAGTCTGCGCCGGCACGCCATTTACGACGATGGACACCGTCGCATTGGTCACGACAGCGCCCGAGGGATCGGTGACCTGGCCGCGCAAGGTTGCCGTCGGCACCTGGGCCACGGCAAAGACGGAGAGAGCGATCAGAACTACGAACGACAAGATGGATGACGAAACCTTCAACTTACACCTTTTCTTTCCAGGCAGATCATTGCCCAGCAGTTCCAATTATTGAGCGGCCTCACCTTCGCCACCTGGGGTGCTGAGCGACCACGGTGAAAGAATGGATGCACTCCGACTAGGCGCGGCCGTCAGAATGGCTTCGACTCCGGAGAGCAGCGTGATGGCGGTGACAGTTCCCGCGTCGCCGCCCTGGGTTGAGACGATCATCACCGCATCACCCTTTTGCATGTCGGCAAGTGAACTATTCGGAAGCCGGCTTAAGAAGCGCTGCAGATCCGGCGGACCATTTCCGTTTCCGTTTTGCATTGCACCCGGCCCCCGGGACAGGGGTGAGCCTGCGCCCGGTGGAGGGCTTCCGGTTGATGTGGGCGAACCCTGCGGTCCGGCGCTGGGTTCGCCATTGGCGCCGGCGCTGCCTTTCAGCCGCATTGCGATGCGCTGCGCGAATTCTGGTGGCAGCTTTTTCAGCTGCGAATCGGCTGAGACTTTTACGACAACTGCTACTTTGCCGATTGCGTCCTGCACCGTCATCGTGTGGGCGACGTTGTCGATCGCGGAGATGGTTCCTGCTATGTTACGAAACGATCCGGAGACGATTTCTTCAGCCGTCAGTTCGCTGCCGTCCGGACTGCGTGTGCCGCGCGCGCGTAACTGATCTCCGGGCTTGATCTGGTCGAGGGACGACGGTTTAGCATCATCAAACTTCACCGAGGTGGGCGCGTAGCGGCGCAGGACCGTGTTCTTGGCGGTGTGGACGGCGATCTTCCGGCTGGCACCAAAGCCTCCGGATGAGATGGTGATGGTGCCGCTGGCGGCGTCCACCGCATCGACCAGGCCGCCGGTTCCGCGCTTCTGCCAGTCGTCGCGCTCGCGCTGCTGCTTGGCCGACAGATCGCCCTGCTTCATGACGATGACCGCTAGAGCCGCGACGGAGTGGCCGTCCGCGGAGGCCTGGCCGCGCACCAGCACGCGATCTCCGGGTTGCAAGTCTTGCGCCGTGAGGGGCACGGCGTTCTTCAGATCTTTTTCCCCGGGAGGGACCCGGAGGATCTTCGTGGAGCCGGCCAGCGTGGCGTTGATTTCGCCACCCGAGTCCGGGACTACGGTAATCGAATCGGCTTGCACGTTTTTGATCGTGCCGACCGCGCGTGCAATCAGTGCGTCCCCTGGCAGGGTGGGCTTGGACTGAGCGCTGCCAATGCCGGCAAGGCTCACAATGGCGACGGCAGCCATCAGACCGAGATCTGCGCGTCGGTGGGAGAAATGGGCCATGTCCAAATTTAGCATCGGCAATGACGCGGAAGGCGGGTTTTACGAAGTTTTACGCAGGTTTCATTTCATCGCACTCAGTTCCCATGGTTCTGGGTTGAAATGGAGTTCGCGGGAATCCAGCTTTACAAGACTTTACTGCCGCTGGTGCAACTTGGTATTCGCCCTGGGCATCCCTCCTGCATAGATGTGAGGAAGAGATGACTGCGAGTGAGCCTAGACGCGAGTCACGTGCAAACGGTGCATTCGGAGGCCTGCTGTACCGGTTAGCGGTGGTGTTCCGGAGCTGCGCAGGAGCTTTTCTGGCGCTGTACACGCTGAGGATGCGTTTCCGATAAGGGGAATCTGGTTGGTTGAGTATCTACGGAAGTTCCTGGTCTATGAGTTGGTGATCATCCTGGCGGGCCTGCCGCTGCTAGCACAGTCGCCCGAGAGGCCGCAGGCCGCTGCGACTCTGTCGGTCGACGTGAAAGTAGTGACCATGCCGGTCACCGTGCGGGACAAGCATGGCCAGATTGTCCGCAATCTGACGAAAGAGGATTTTGCCCTGGCCGAAGATGGACGTCCGCAGACCATCAAGTACTTTTCGCAGGAAGCCAATCTTCCGCTCACGCTCGGCCTGCTGGTGGATACGAGTTTAAGCCAGAGAAACGTCCTCGATCAGGAGCGAAACGCAAGCCGCAGTTTTCTGGACCAGATGCTCGTGCAGGAGAAAGACAAGGCATTCATCCTCCACTTTGACCGTGAGGTGGAACTACTGCAGGATCTGACCTCTTCGCGCGGCATGCTCCAGAAGGCACTGGATGCTCTGCAGACACCGCCACCGGATCGGGAACGATCGGGGGACGACGGAGACTCCCGGCCCGACGGCCAGCGCGGAACGCACCGAGGGGGCGGCACCCTGCTTTACGATGCTGTGTTCCTGGCGTCGGACGAATTGATGAAGAAGCAGCCGGGGCGCAAAGCGCTGATCATTCTTTCCGATGGCGTGGACCGCGGCAGCAAGAAGTCGTTGGAAAGCGCGATAGAGGCGGCCCAGCGCGCCGACACGGTGGTCTATTCCATCCTGTTCAAGGATACTCAGTCGCCCGAGCGGGGTGGTGGCGAGCATCAAAGACATGGCGGCATGGGCGGCGGCTGGCCCGGTGGTGGAGGTGGAGGTTGGCCGGGCGGCGGAGGTGGACGAGGCGGAAGGGGCGGAGGTCAGCGTCCTCAGCAGGAAGCGCGGCCGGACGGAAAGAAGATTCTGGAACGGATTTCCAAAGAAACGGGTGGACGCCTTTTCGAAGTTTCCAAGAAGGAATCGGTCGGCGAGATCTATACCAGCATTGCTCAGGAACTGCGGACTCAGTACAGCCTTGGATACACTCCCGATAAACGGGAGTCAGCCGACGGATATCACAGGATCACGCTGACGGCAAAAGGCAAAGACCTGTCTGTGCAGACGCGCGACGGGTACTACGCCGACCGGTAGGCGCGTTGTTCTCTCCGGTGGAAGAATAGGAGCCTCGCCCGTGCGGCCGGGCGGGGACGCCTGGCTCTCCTCAACAAAGACGCTCCCGGTTCTCTGCGAACCGAGCATCTAGCGGGCACTGCGCCTCTCAAGAACATCGACGGGCTGATTGATCCGATCCTAACTGGACCAAGGCTGAGGCGCTGGCTTGCGTCTCCTTGGCTGCTGAGCTGCGCTCGGCCGGACAGCCGGGAGCGGCTGTCCCTACGTGATTCTCCGGGTTTGCGCTATGCTTGGGAGCCCGGACGGTAACCGTCGGCGAAATTCAAGATGAGGTTCCCGCGCTCCAGCGGCGTCCTGTTGCACCCAACCTCCTTGCCTGGGCGGTTTGGCATCGGCGACCTCGGGCCTGAGGCGTATGCCTTCGTCGATTTTCTCAGAGCTGCGGGGCAGAAACTCTGGCAGGTGCTGCCGCTGAATCCCACCGGCTACGGGGACTCTCCCTTTCAGTGCTTCTCGGCTTATGCCGGCAATCCTCTCCTGATCAGCCTCGAGAAATCGATAGAGGATGGAATTTTGGAGCCGGGCGAAGTGTGCGAGGCGCCGGATTTCTCCGCGGAGACGGTGGACTTTGGCCCCGTAATCCGCTGGAAAATGCCGCTCCTCAAGAAGGCGGCAGAGCGATTCTTGAGGTCTTCCGCCAGCGATCACAGACGCGCATTCGAGGATTTCTGCCGCGACAACTCGGCTTGGCTCGACGATTTCGCGTTTTTCATGGCTTACAAAGATCGGGATAGCAAACTCATCTGGAACCAGTGGCCCGAAGAGGTTGCGTCCCGCCGGCCGGAGGCTTTGCGCGAGTGGCGCGAGCGTCTGCAACAGGAAATTCAGGCAAATCAGTATTGGCAATTTGAGTTCTTTCGCCAATGGAACGATCTTCGCGCGTATGCGCTTCGCCACGAGATCCGCATTCTTGGCGATATTCCCATCTACGTTGCCCTCGACAGCGCGGATGTCTGGGCCAATCGCGAGTACTTTCGCCTGGATCTTCGGGGCAATCCGCTGCAGGTCGCCGGTGTGCCGCCGGACTATTTCAGCGCGACGGGGCAGCTTTGGGGAAATCCCATCTACGAGTGGGAACGGCACAAACAGGCTGGCTACCGCTGGTGGGTCGACCGCTTTCGCGCGGCGCTCCGTTTGTATGATGCGATGCGCATCGATCACTTCCGCGGCTTCGAGGCGTACTGGGAAATTCCCGCCCGGGAATCGACGGCGGTCAACGGCCGCTGGGTCAAGGGGCCGGGCGGCGAGTTGTTCAGTGTGCTCCAGCGGGAACTGGGCGAGCTGCCGATTGTGGCGGAGAATCTTGGCGTGATCACCCCCGAGGTGGAGGCCATTCGCTCTCAATTCGGATTTCCGGGGATGTCGATTCTGCAGTTTGCGTTTGGCAACGATCCGCAGGGCCCCAGCTTCCGCCCGCACAACTATGTTCGAGATCTCGTCGCCTACACCGGCACGCATGACAACGACACCACGGTGGGCTGGTGGTCGAGCCAGGGCGCAAAAGACAGCACGCGAACTCCCGAAGATGTGGTGAAAGAACATGCCTTTGCTCGCGCCTATCTGGGATTCGCCGACGAGCCGATTCATTGGGTGATGATCCGCGCCGTTCTGGCGTCGATCGCCGACACCGCGGTGATCCCGGCGCAAGATCTGCTTGGATTGGGAAACGCAGCGCGGATGAATCTTCCGGGCACATCGAGCGGCAACTGGCGGTGGCGCTGCAAGAAAAATGCGCTCACTTCGGAACTCGCACAGCGTCTGCTGAAGATGGTTACGATGTACGATCGATAGAATCGCGAAAAATAACGGAGATCGCGCTCATGGAAAAACCGGCACGCAGTCCGTGGCAGATCTGGAACATGAGTTTCGGCTTCCTCGGGATCCAGTTCGGTTGGGGACTGCAGTTGGCCAACATGAGCGCGATCTACGAATATCTGGGCGCCCATCCGGACCAGATCCCGTTCCTTTGGCTGGCCGCTCCGCTGACGGGACTCATCGTGCAGCCGATCATCGGACATTCGAGCGACCGGACATGGGGACGGTTGGGTCGCCGCCGCCCGTACTTTCTGACGGGCGCTCTCTTGAGTTCGGCCGCGCTCACTTTGATGCCGCGCGTTACCGCGCTCTGGATGGCTGCCGGCCTGCTTTGGATTCTCGATGCCTCCATCAACATCAGCATGGAACCGTTCCGTGCGTTTGTCGCCGATCTTCTGCCGGAAAAGCAACGCACCCTCGGATTCACCATGCAGAGCCTGTTCATTGGCATGGGGGCCGTGTTTGCGAACGCCTTGCCTTACCTGCTCACTCACCTGTTCAAGGTCAGTGATACGGGCGGTGCAACGTCGCTCATTCCCTATACCGTTCGACTGTCGTTTTCGATCGGAGCAGTGGTTTTCTTGGCCGCTGTTCTCTATACGATCGTGACTACCAAGGAATATCCGCCCGACGACCTGGCCGCGTTCAAGCGGATGAAACAGGAACGCTCGGGACTTTGGGACAATGTAGTCGAGATTCTTCGCTCCATCCGCGAAATGCCGAAGACCATGCGCGAACTGGCTCCCGTGCAGTTCTTCACCTGGCTGGGCCTGTTTTGCATGTGGCTCTATTTTGGGGTGGCAATTGCTCGCAGTGTGTTTGGAGCAACCACGCCCACCTCTCCCGGATACAACGATGGCATTAAGTGGGGAGGAGTCTGCTTTGCGGTCTATTCTGCGGCCACGTTTGCATTCGCTTTCCTGCTGCCGGCCATCGCTGGCAAGTTAGGCCGGAAGTGGACGCACACTCTGTGTCTGATTTGCGGAGGCATCGGACTGATTTCCGTCAGCATGTTTCACGACAAATGGTTTCTGATCGGGCCCATGGTCGGCGTTGGAATTGCCTGGGCCAGCATTTTGTCGATGCCGTACGCGGTACTCGCCAGTTCTCTGCCTCCCGCCAAAACCGGCGTCTATATGGGGGTTTTCAACTTCTTCATTGTGATTCCGGAGATCATCGCCGCTGCCTTCTTCAATCGCATCGTTAATTTCCTCGGACCGAAGCTGCCGAAGTCGGTAGATGTCCGGCTTGCCGTCGTCCTGATTGGCGGCATGTCGTTGCTGCTGGCCGCGCTCTTGATGCAACGAGTCAGCGATCCGGGAGAAAAACTCGCATAAGCTTTTGCGGGTTGCTATTGCGGCGCGGCGAGGCAGGAAATCAGCGCGAAGCCTCGAACCGGTAGCCGACGCCACGCAGCGTTTTCAGATAGCGTGGATTCCGCGGGTCAGGCTCAATCTTCTCCCGCAGACGGCGCACGAATACGTCGATGGAACGCGGCGTGACAAAGGAACCTTCTTTCCACACCGCGTCGAGAAGTTGATCGCGGGTGAAGACCCGTCCGCGGTGCCGGGCCAGGTATTCCAGCAGCCGGAACTCCCGGACAGTGGTGAGCACGGTGCGGCCCTCGACCCGCACCGTCATGGACGCCAGGTCAATCTCCAGACCGCCCGCCTGAACCACTTCGTGATTTGAAACGCCAAAGGAACCGCGGAGGGCATTCCGCACCCGGGCAATCAATTCTCTTGGGCTGAAAGGTTTGGTGATGTAGCCATCGCCGCCCAGGTCGAAGGCGTGAACACGATCCGGTTCCTGTGTCCTGGCAGAAAGAAAGATGATCGGCGTCTGCGCCAGGTGTTCATGTTGCCGAATCTCGCGGCACAGGTCGAACCCGCTCATGCCGGGGAGCATGATGTCCAGCAGGAAAAGGGAAGGCCGAAGCATCGCGGCGGAACAGACGACCGGAGCTCCGGAAAAGAAAGCTGACACGTCATAGCCCGCGCCGCGCAGGTTGTGTTCAATCAAACGTGAGACGTCGGGATCATCTTCCACCACGAAGATGAGGTTCGCGGAGCGCGAATTGTCGGCCGCCTCCAAGGGATCCATGGGGAGAGACACTGCTAGTTGCTCTGTGCTGAGTTAGCTCCGATTTAATCGACACTAGATCGCCCATGTTGCCGTAATGTTGCGGAATTGTTAAAACGCAGTGAATTTTGATGCTCCAGGGAGAGCATCCCCGCCTCGGCCCGCTCAAGCACGGTGGCCCCCACAAGAGTTTGCGGAGAGGTACACGATCTGAGGAAATCGTCAGGAACCTTAAAATGTAGGAGGTCCTTCCGCTCGTAGGTGCGGGCGGCACCCTTTCCGTTCGCATAAATCATGGTGAGCAGTCCCGCACCGCCCAGACCCCCTAGCGAAATACCGCCTTCACCAGTTCGACGTGGTGGTTTTTCGACCGTTGTCCCGCACTTCTTGCACTAATTCTTCAATTTTCCCCGCAGGCGCTCGAAGGCGCTGCGGTAGGTCGCATCCTTGGGATCCAACTCACTCGCCTTGCGATATTCCTCGAGTGCGCCCTGCAGATCGCCGTGCTTCTCCAGCGCCTCGCCGAGGTTGTTGTGCGCGCCGGGGCTGTCCGGCTTAAAGTGAATGGCCTCGCGATACTCCCGGATCGCGCCCTCCCAGTCACCTTTTTTCAGGAGCGCGACGCCGAGGTTGTCGTGCGCATTGGCGTCGTCCGGCTTGAGGCGAATTGCCTCGCGAAATTCCACGGCCGCGCCGTCCCAGTCGTTCTGGTTCGCGAGCTCGCAGCCGAGGTTGTAGTGGGCGTGAGGGTTGTCGGGCCAGAGGCGAATGGTCTCGCGATACTCCTGGATCGCGCCGCCCCAGTCTTTTTTCTTATCGAGCGCGATGCCGAGGCTGTTGTGCGCGTAGGGGTCTTCCGGCTGGAGGCGGATCGCCTCGCGAAACTCCCTGGAGGCGCCGTCCCAGTCACCTTTGTTCAGGAGCGTAGTGCCGAGATTGTAGTGGGAGCGATCGGGAGCGAGGTGGGGAGCGACGAACCAGAGGAGAAGTCCGGCTGGCAAGAAGATCCCACCCGCGATCAAGAAAAGACGATATTGTTTTTCCTGGCCGGCCAGCCCCTTTTCGAGTACAGCCCGTCGGGGGTGGTCGGGATCCACAAAAACCTGGACGCGCGCACCCACCGGATTGCGCGCCACGAGGGCTTCGGCTTGTTTGCGCGGGTAGTTGACCTCGACGAGGATGATCCGGTCGGAATGGTAAGTCTCTCCCTGAAACTGGTACTCGTACTCGATACAGGGCCAGAAGGTATCAATCGCTTTTTGAGGCGAATCCGAACCTATTTCGGCTCGCACCTCAACCCGTGAGCTAAGCACCCGGCCTTCCGCAGGGAACCAGTACTCGCTTCGGCGGGCCTCAACCCGCGACCACCAACCGTACAGCAATGCATGAAGACCGGCCAGCGCAAACAATCCACCAAACATCCGGATCATCAACAATATCCGGCCGGTAAAACCCAGCCAGATGACGGCACCGAACCACAGGAAGAAAACCACCCACCCGACCTTCCATAAGCGGTCGGCGAGGGAAGGAGGCTGCTGATTAATCTCGGGTTGCAAGAGGCCTCCTGAATGTGGCGCCGAAAGTACCTGCGCCGTTCCGTCCCAAGCCTTGCTCAGCGCCCTCCGCGCCGCCGGCGGACAGTGCCGATTTCTGAAGATCGCGGCCTACATCTTCGCCAGAAATTTTCCGCTCTTTGCGCTTATGTAGAAGACCGTTCCGTCCTCACTACCAACCGTCCAGACGAAGGACTCCGACAGGCCGCGGGGCTGGTCCGCGAGCGACATGCTGATGCTCCCGCCCTTCGCCGAGAAGCCGTTCTTACGGGCTTCTGCAATGGCCTGGTCGCTATCGATGAAGGTTTGCGGCAAGAACTTGGACCCAATCATTTGGGCTGCCACGGGCTCGGATTCCAGTGCTTCGAGCCCTCCTCGATACACCTGAACGGATAAGCTCCTCTTGGCGGCGACGGAATCAAATATGTAAGCCCACCCATCGCCGGCAGATTCGGCATTATTGTCAGCCTGGCCTTTGTCATCCACTTTCGCGGCGATGACGGTGAGCTGTGCGTCCGCCTTCCACGCTTTCGCCTTCGCCATGACTTTGTCGAGCGCAGCCCTGGCGGTCTGGCGATTTTCCGGCGGAGCAGAGGCTGCTTCCTGTGTGGAAACGGCCATCGCCAGAATCATTGTGACGCTCAACAACCAGATGGTTTCTATCCTGGGTCTCACGATGTCCTCCTGTAATAGCGGTGCCATTAGCGGGCGACCAGTCTCAGTCAGGTCGGGTGGTCATTCAGGAAGTTTTCCCTTGACGGTCCACCACTGCCTTCGTCAGTTTCAGCACCATACCCCCGCCCGGAACCACCAGGTTCATGGTTTCGACGCCGATGTCGAACAACATGTCGCGGTTCAGCACGCGCTTGAGTTGGTCCCCGAAGGCTTTGCCGGTAGGCTTGAATTCGAGGGTAAGCCCGTCCACCTCTACCGTGGCTCGTTTGTCCTTGACTTGCCACACGTACTCGAACGCGTAAACGGGCCGGTAGAAGAGCTCAAGAGCGTCGACCACCACTTCCTCTTCGAGAATCTTGTCGGCGGAAGGGGGATGGAGGACGTCGCCGAGCACCTGGCGCACCACGACCGATGCGCGCACTTCAGGAGGCACCAGGGCCATGTCGGCAGGCAACGCTCCATTGCTGTCACCCTGGATTCGGTCGAAGGAGAGGTAGCGGCGGAAGTCCTGAGCCTCTCCGGTGAGGCCGTCGAGAAAAATCTCGTGCCGCTCTTCGAACAGACAGTGGTCCACGCCTGGTAAAGTCAGCTTGCCCTGCGCGGGAGTGTATGTCTGGCCGGTGATGTCTACCGATTGAACATCGGTCAGGACAGGCACCGGATACTGAGCGCGGCGATCGTAGCGGAAACGCTTGTGTCCGATGGCGTGCCAGAAAGGCTGGTAGCGCAACTCGAGCAAAGTTACCTGGATCTCCTCTCCCTTGGGGCGCATAAGGAACTTGGCGAGCGTGCCGAAAACGTTGAGTTTCTGTTCCCAGGCCTTTTCCCTGGCTTGGTCCTGCGTGACTTTGACAGGAAGTACGAAGACTCCTTGTTCCGCCAGTGCGATTTCCATAAGTGCCTCTCCTCGCCCTTCAGGGTGTGAGCCGTTAATCCCTATCCACCGCGTTCATCTTCACGGGATAGGGTCCGCCGGTTGCCCACTCGCCGGAGGTTTCATTTGGTCCATGAACCAGTCAACACACTTCAAGCCCTTGGTGATTGCTCCGTAGGCACCTAGTCCGCCGGCCATGAGAAACCCCAAAAACGTACCTTCCCACAGGGCCCACCAAGCCAGGCCAAGTCCGAAGCCGAGAGCTCCAGCCGCGGCGATGAGGCATGGATTGCAGGCGCCACCCGTCTTGCCGAGTTTGGAACAGATCAGGCTGGTGCCCGTCGCATACAAACCCGGAACCATGTACCCGACCCGCTCCGACAACGCCTGGCCTTCTCCGCTCTCCATTCGGCCCAGAGTCTCTCCGCCCTGGGGAAGAACCCGCCACCACCCGATCTGTGGAGATCCGGCAATCTCAACCCGCTCACTAGGGACGATCACGACGTAGCCAGCGCTCAGGTCCTCGCTAATCCCGCGTTTCGCCTCAGCGCTGCAATGCAATTGCGCCAAGTTGTTTGACTGTCCGGGACGCAAGACCAGGATCGAAGCCCGCGATCGTTCAAATACAACTGTGGTGTTTGCGACCTCCATACCTTCCATGATCAACCGCTCAAGATGAGTCTCTAATACGCCTTGGCGAACCATTTCGAGTGGGTCGGTAGTCTCCGACCGGTTGAAGAGAATATCCACGGACTTGACGAAGACCGTACGGCCTGCAGGTCCCTGCCGCAGGCGCAAGCGCTGGCCCACAACCAAGGGTTGTTTGAAGTAGCGGCGCATCTGCTTCGGATGTCCTGCCAGTTCCCCCATCTCTGGTCGCGTCGCGGCGATTGCGAGATTAAGCAGGTCGAGAGGAATCATTTCCATTGTCTCTGGGCCTGTTTTTTCGAATTGCTCCAGGAACGACAGGTAGGAGGCTCCCACCCACTCCGGAGAGAGGGCGCCTCCGGCCACCACAAACTGATACACCGTGACCAGTTGCTGCCTCGCTTGTGCAATGCGAGCAGTGGCGTCCGCTCCGGCACGGTCAGGTGAGGCGATAATTGTCCGTGTGACTTGTGTGGGTGTGAGGCCCGGCGCTTCGAGAGTGATTTCCAACGATGCCCGGTTGAGATGCTGCGGTTCTCCTTCCGATAACGCCGACCCGAACAAGCCGCCGGGCCCGCTCGCTGGAGCTTTGGCCGCGTCGAGGTAGAAGGTTGCTCCTGTGTCTTGGCGTGAACCAATGATGAGCAGCGCGCGAAACGCGTTGGCGGTGTCCCGCGCGGACGTTTCACCGCCGTCGGCTGGCACAAAACCCAAAAGGATCGACTTACCAGCCAGGTCGGGGACGCGGAGCCGAACGTTTAGGACCTCACTCGGTTGGTCCGTTCCTTCATAGTTTGTGAGGACCCGCAGCCGTAAGGCCTGTACCCACTCATCGGGCACAGTATCAACCGGGATTTCACCCTCGGGTTCGGCAAAACGTTGGCCCAGTTTGGAATCCGGGAAGCTGGGATCCAAGTCGCGCCACTCTCCGTCGATTTGCGTTTGCACCCAGACGTGGCTGCGTACGTCGTCGAGGGTCGGTCCGGGCGCGGGCTGCAGCTGGATTTGCGAGTTACGAAGGAATTGTTCGATGCTGGCCGTATCGCGCTGCATCCGCTCTTGAAGAGTGCGCGTGAGCTCGCGGCTTTGCGTCTCCGCTGCCCGGTTCAGCCTGCGCAGGTTTTCCACCGGCAAGCCGCTGACCTGTGCAGCCTGATCGGCAGTGACGCTGGGTACGACGGGCAACCGCGGCGGCAGCTTCGCTCGATTGAGCAGGCGCTGTCCATCACTGTCGCTCAGCATTCCGTGGACCAGTCGAACCGGATAACCGTGGACCGTAAGCAGCGCGCACATCAGTTGGCTCAGGTCCAAGGCATTTCCGCCCCTGGCCATCAGCGTTCCCTGAGCGCCCCGAAGGCTGCCGCGATAGGGATCGAAGGAAAAGTTGTCGCGGAGGAAAGCAAGAGTCTTCTCGACATCGGGTCCGATCAGCTGGGCGGCAGCCGAGATGTCATAGGTCTCAGAATTCGTTTTTGCCTGAAGCCGGCGAAGCGCGTCGAGCGTGGCTTTCAGGTCCGGGTCCGGCTCGGGGAGGGAAGGCCAAGGCGTCGTGCCGGACGAGGATCCCGCTGGACTTAGTGCTGGCGAGGCCGCGAATGCAGAACCCGTTCTGACGCCGGAGACGGTGATAGCACCGCACAGTCCCAGGGCCAGCATCTGCCGGCTCCAGTCGCGCAATTGTCCAGTGCGAATCTGCGAGACGCCGTTTACGAGATGCAACAGGAGCGCTACAGGAACTACTACCGCCGCTCCGATAAACGCTCCCTGAAGCCAGAACGGCACGTTTACCGAAAGGCTCGCGCCGTGCAAGAGAGCGGCGTAGGGGGTACGAGTCGCAATGCCCACGACAAATGCGGCCACACCGTATGCGGCGAGGAGAAGGAGCACGACTCGGGCCAGCCACGGCAAGAATTTAAATCGTGCCAGAATCCAGCCAGCCAGAAGAATCCCCAGGGCTGTCACACCCGACAGCAACGTGGAGACCTTCTGCCGAAACAAGGTGATAGCCGAATCAGAACCTTCTGGGTACCATGCTGCGAAGGTCGTCAAGGCGAGCAAAGCGATGAGCGAAACGGACGCTTTGGTTTCCCAGTTCAGCTTCCGCCAGAGCAGCCCACTGAGTACCAGGTATCCAGCGACGACCCCGGTGACGATCCACCGCAGCGGCGAACCGCTGACCAAGGTTTCGACCACAGCATCAACCAACATCAGATAAAGGAGAACCGCGAGCAGCGCGAACATCGACGTAGACAGCCGGGAAGGAGATGCAAGCTGTTCCCGTGACAGATTCGTATTGTGAGAATCGTTCATGGCTCTACCTCCTCGTCGTTGCTGCGGTGACACGTAATCGCAATCGTCAAGGTGTCCTTCCTTACTTGCAGGTATCGATCAACACTTCAACCCGCCGGTTCTTGGCGCGACCCGCCGGGTTATCCGAACCGTTGGGATTCGTGTTGGGTGCGACCGGGTTCTTCTTGCCGAATCCCTGGATCGGCGTGGTGGCGGCAACGAAGTGATGGGCTGCCAACCAGTCGCGCACCGCGCGCGCACGTTGTTCGCTGAGCAACTGGTTGTACGCGTCGGACCCGATCGAGTCGGTGTAACCATGAATTTCTCCGGGATGCTGGCCGGCTTTCTTGATCGCGGGCCCCAGCGCGGCGAGCGTTTTCTGTGCAGTCGTCGTAAGGGTCGCCTGATTGAAGGCAAACAGGGCATCGGAGCCGACCGTCAACGCTTGCGTGCAGCCGTTGGACACTAATTCAACTTTTTCAACCGCCGGCGTGGGGGCGGTCACCAGCGTGATGGTGGCCGAGGCCGTGTTCCCCTGACCATCGTTGCCGGTCACCAGAAACTCATGGCCGCCGGGTGCGGCACTGGCCGGAACGTCGATCGTGAAATTGACGGGGACCACGTCGCCTTTCAGGGTGACTTGTCCGACGGAAAGTGCTGTCTTCCAGGGAGCATCCGCGGGCGCCTTTGGGGCGAGAGAAACCGTTCCGGCATATCCCTGGTTGGCGAGCACCTGAAGCGGGACTTGCACCTGGGAAGCCTTGCCCGGTACGAACGGCACCTGTTTGCTCGGCGCGATCAGGAAGTTTCCTGCGACCGACTCCGTGCACGGCAACAGAGCTGGCACCGGTTGCTGCAGTTCGAGCGACTGTATTTTGTCGTAGGCGGCGGTTCCGTGATCATCTTTATCGAAGCCGTTATAGATGAAGAGTCCCTGCCCAAACGGCGCGTACATGTGCATGAACCCGTCCACATTGAGAACGTTGGTGCCGAACAGGTGCCCGCACCAGTGAGGATCCTTGGTAAAGACTGTATTGGCGTCCCCGATTTGATTGTCAGCCCACGAAAACCATGGCTTCAGATCGACATATTGCTTGGAGGCCTTAGTGTCATCCCCGAGCGTGCTCGGCTCCACGAGGATGAGGTTGTTTCCTGACGCCGCGCGGGCACCAGGATTTGACGTGCGAAACTGATAGGGAAGAAAACTGTAATCGGTGGACGTGCAATTATCGGCATCGTCAATGATCAATTTGTGTCCCGACTGGGTAAAGTCGAGCAGTGCCTGCGCTTGCCAGGGCGCGATTTTCTTTCCCAAGTCGCACATGTATCCCAACACCACGGTGTCAACGCCGGCCAGGGCCGCAGGCGTAAAGACTGCGATCGACAGCGCCGTAAAGTGATAGCCCGGATATTTCGGCAGCTCGGTCGTGGCCGGTGGATACGGGTCAAACTTGCCTTCCTCAGTCAGGACGAGGATGTTCTTCTGGCCGGCGCCGACGGGCTTGACCACATGGGAACAGTCTCGGTCAGCCGGGAGGCGCAGCAGAATGTATGGCTGATACTCGTCGCTGCCCGCACCGACGATCATGTTGCCTTCCGCATTGATCACGCCGTCGGTCAGGGGAGGTGCGACGCTCAATTCTTTCCAGGTAACCCTCGCACCGTTTTGGGATCCGCCCCGCACCGGCTGGACAATGTCTGCCGTATGACAAGGGCCGGCACGGAACTCGCTGCCCTGCTGCACAATCTGCAGCATGAGGAACGTCTCGTCCGCCAGCGCCGGGTCCGCTGCGAGTTTGCCGGCGCCCTGGAAGAGTTTGTTGTCGGTGTCCGTTGGTTCGTAATCGAAGAGCCACGTGCCGGAAATTGAATTCGCCGTCGCCGGAAGGCGCAGCTTGCCGTAGGCACAAACTTGGGTCAGCGAGGTATGCTCGGCCCCTTGCCGCTGTTGCACCGTAACCTTCAACCATCGCACCGTGGCCGAGTGAGGGAGTGGAAAATCCTGCTCGTCGGTGGTGGCCCGCAGAGTGTATGCACCCAGAGGGCTGTAGCCGGAATCCGGGCCCTGCGTAGAACCCTCAACCCGCACTGCTTGAGCGGCGGTCGGTGCCAGATCTTCGTGCCAATATGCTCGAAACCCCAGGGAGTCAACATCCGCCGGCGCAGCGAATTCGAAAACAAATACATAGGGGCCGGGAGCACCACTCTGGGACTGCCAGCTGTATGGGCCGGGTTTGAGAAGGCCGTTCGCCCCCCTGCCCGAATCGGGCGCTGTTGGTGGCCACTCGCGTGTTACCGTGCCTGCCGACATCGCAAGCAGGTTCATGCGCCCAGGAGCAGAACCCTGCGAGCCGGTGCCGTCCCCGGCTGATCCTGGCGCGGCCGGCGACGCGGGAGAGTTCGGTGATCCAGAGGGCTCTCGGGCTGCGGTTGACCCGTTCGCCGCTCCCTGTTTCTCGTTTGCGCTGGACGATCGCTTGCAGCCCGAAACCATGCTGAGTCCCAGGCATGCAATCGCGAAGCAAACGCACAACAACAAGCGATGGCGCACGCCGCGAGTCGCGTGAACTGAACCCGGCATCGAGTGATCGTCTGCAACCTTCAATTTTGTCGTCCTCTCATTTGCAGGTATCGATCAGCACTTCGACCCGCCGATTCTTAGCCCTTCCCGATGGATTGTCGGAGCCGTTGGGATTGCTGTTGGGTGCGACCGGGTTCTTCTTCCCGAATCCCTGGATCGGCGTGTTAGCAGCCAGGTAGTGATGGGCCGCCAGCCAGTCGCGCACCGCTCGCGCGCGTTGTTGGCTGAGCAACTGGTTGTAGTTGTCAGATCCGATCGAGTCGGTGTAGCCGTTGATCTGCACCGGATGCTGGCCGGCTTTCTTGACGTCCGGTCCCAGAGCGGCGAGGGTTTTTTGCGCAATCGCCGTAAGGGTTGCCTGATTGAAGGCAAACAATGCGTCGGAACCGACCGTCAACTGGCGCGTACAGCCCTTCTCCATCGACTCAACTTTTGCAACCTGCGGGGGCGGGGCGGCCACCAGCGTGATCATGGCCGACGCCGTGTTCCCCTTGCCGTCATCACCGTTGACGAGAAATACGTGGCCGCCAGGCACGGTGTTGGCCGGCACGTCGATCGTCAAATCCACGGGCGCAACGTCGCCTTTAAGAGTGACTTGTCCGACAGAAAGCGCGGCCTTCCAGGGAGCATCCGGGGGCGCCTTCGGGGCGAGCGAGACGGTACCGGCATATCCCTGGTTGGCGAGCACCTGAAGCGGGACTTGCACCTGGGAAGCCTTGCCGGGCGTGAACGGCACCTGTTTGCTGGGTGCAATCAGAAACTTCCCGGCAACCGACTCGGTGCACGGCAGCAGTGCCGGCACCGTTTGCTGCAGTTCGAGCAAAAGCACCTTGTCATACGTCTTCTTAGTGCGATCATCCTTATCGAAGCCGTTATAGATAAAGAGGCCCTGTCCGAAGGGTGCGTACATGTGCATGAAGCCGTTCACATTTAGAACGTTGGTGCCGAACAGATGCCCGCACCAGTGCGGATCCATCGTTTTGACCGTGTTGGCATCACCGATTTGATTGCCGCCGTCGGAAACCCAGGACTTCAGATCGAGATATTGCTTGGAGTCTTGTGCGTCATTGCCGAGCGTACTGGGTTCGACGAGAATGAGGGTGTGTCCCGGTGCTCCTTGTCCGCCGGGATTGGAGGTGTGGAACTGGTAGGGCAGAAAGCTGTAATCGGTGGACGTACAATTGTCGGCATCGTCAATGATCAGCTTGTGCCCAGCCTGGGTGAAATCGAGTAACGCCTGCGCTTGCCACGGCGCTATTTTCTTGCCCAGGTCGCACAGGTAAGCAAGGACTACGGTGTCGACGCCAGCCAGCGCCTCGGCGGTAAACACCGCGATCGACAGTGGCACAAAGCGGTATCCCGGGAACTGCGCCAGCCTGTCCGGGACCGGCGGATACGGGGTAAAGCCTCCTTTGCCATCTTCGGTTAGCACGAGGACGGTTTGTCCTGAACCCGCTGGCTTCACGACATGAGCGCAGTCGGGGCCGGGCGCTAGGCGCATCAACAGGTAGGCACTTTCGCCGGCGCCGACGATCATCGTGCCTTCCGCGTTCACCACTCCATCGTGCAGCGGACGTATGTCGGAGAGGGGTTTCCAGTTGACCTGCGTGCCGGATTGCGATCCGGCCATCTCCTCGGTGACATTCGATGTGGTATGACAGGTTCCGGCGCGGAATTCACCGCCCTGCTCGGCAATCTGCAGCATCCAGTACGCGTCATTCACCAGGGTGGGATCTGCTATCGCGGGGAGTTTGCCGGGACCCTGGAAAAGTTGGTCCAGTCCCTGATCCGGCCGATTGTCGTAGAGCCAGACGCCGGAAATCGGAGTCGTAGCCGCTGGCGGTTGCAGTTTGCCATAGGCGAAGACTCGGGACAGAAACGTAGAGTTGGCACCTGGCGGTTGCTGTAGCGTCAGTCGTAGCCAGCGCGCCATGGCCGGGCGTGGGAGTGGGAAATCCTGCTCGTCCACGGTGGGCCGCAGAGCGTATTCGCCCAGGGTGCTATAGCCGGAATCCGGGCCTTGCGTTGAGCCCTCAACGCGCACTGCCTGCACGACAGAGGACCGGTCGATCGCGTCCCATCCATTCCATGGTTTAAACCCCAGAGAATGAATTTCCGCCGGCGCGGCAAATTCGAAGACAAACACGAATGGACCTGGCGCACCGCTTTTGGAACTCCAGAAATTGCCGGAGGCGAGGGCATTCGGACCCCAGTCGTGCGGCCCCATCGCTGTCGGCGGCCACTCGCGTGTGACCGTGCCCGCCGACATCGCAATCAGGTTCACCGGGGCGGTGGATGCGGGCGGCGAGTTTGTTTCGGAGGCGGTCGTTGCCGGTGCCGTCGGTGGCGCGCCAGTTGGTGCTGCGTTGGACGGCGTCGCTACTGGTGAAGGGGTGGGGTTGGGAGCTGCGGCCGCAGAGCTTGGCGATCCGGCCGGCGGCCTCGCGGCGTTCCCGCCTGAGCCGCTCTCCGCGACACGCTCTTCGTCGCTCCCGGACGATCGTTTGCAGCTTGAGCTCAAGGCGATCGCCAAACATGCAAGCGCGATAGAAACGTAAAGAAACGAGCGCTGGGTCATGAGCTAGTCACCTGAGATTGGTCCTCGCATGGGAACGCGTCGGTCCTGGCAGTGTGGAAGTTTCCCTGCTGACGGGTTGCCTCACGCTCCAGTGTTGTATTTCTTTTGCGCCTGCTCGATCTGGTCTTTGTACTTTTTGACCAGTTCCATATCGGCCGCATTCAGAGCCGACGAGGAATTGGACTTGTTCATGTCATCGATCGCCTTTTGCATGCCGGCGATCTGGTCCTCATCGAACTTGCGCTGCTCCGGACTCAGGTTGGGCTTCTTCAAATCCGCTTGCGCGTCGTCGATCGATTTCTGAAAGCCCTTGACGCTATCCTTCATCATTTCCTCTCCCCAGAGTTGGATCTGGCCCGCGGTAATGCGGCCCCAAACCGCGGTGTAGTCCTGATAATCGTCAAAGCCGTACTTGCGCGCGAAGGCATTGAACTCGTCCATCCGGCTCCCGAGATTCAACAGGGTCGTCGGGCTGCCCTTGTCCTTGAAGAGCAGATCAAACGGGTTGTGCTCTTCCTTCATGGAAGAGAGGAACTTGTTCATCTTCACGTCGGTGAGGTAGGGCTTGGTGTAGTCGTTCGCGGCGCTCGCTCTCGCCGATGAAGAAGAGAACATGCCAGACGCCGCCGAGGGCTGGCTGCTCTTGCAGGAGGTCGTCACCGCACTTGCGAGCAGCAGCAGACCAACGCTGAGGCCGATCATTTTGTTGTTCATCGAAAGCTCCTTTTTGATTCACACTTAGGCTCTTCTGGGTTTGTTGGTGGCGGCTCCGGCAGCGGTTCACCGGTTTCCGAGCATTCCCCCCAGGCTCATCTTCGTGTAGCCGGGAGGAATCTCGAACAGCGAAGGATCCTGTGGTCCCAGTTGCACATTCTGAAATTCCTTGGACCAATCCCCTTTTTCGCTCGCCTGCTTCACCGGGAAACCACTCAGTTCCTTGGCGTCCCACTCGAAGCTGGTGTAGACGTGTCCCTCTAACGTGGCCCGGACGCGGTACTTGTCGCAGTGGTAGGCCCCTACCTGTTCGGAGCCAACCGATTCGCGCTCGACCTTTGCACCCTCCACGCTGGTCGCCATGTCCATGGACGCAGCTCCCAGCTTTCCCATATCCATGTACATCTTCTGGTCCGGCATCAGAACCCAGACGGCTTTCTGGTCCAGGCGCATGATGTTGATACTTTGCTTGCCTTTGTTGTCTTTCGACTCGACGCGGATGGCTTTTTCGGTGCCATATACTTTGGCCGTTGTGGTTTTATTGCCCCGGGTGGTGATCTGGTCGGCCGAGAAGGGCCGAGGGTTGAGCTGGGCATGGACGCCGATGCCGGTGAACATCAGAATGCCGAAGACAGCCGTTTGAGCGACCGAAACTGCAAAACCTTGCTTTGCTGGGTTCATTGCCTCTCTCCTGGTTACCTGATTACGTACAAGATGGTGCGACTGCGGACGACCAGCGGTGCGCTCTGACGAGCGTCGATGCGTCCTTTGTGGAACGAAAACAGTTACGAATCTGCCGACTTTGACGGCACGCTCGCAACAACCTACGCCGAGGCGTGCGGTGCTGAGTCGGTCTGTTGCGCCTGCCGCTCCGCCAGTTCGCCGATCACCGGCAACTTGAACCGCTCGTTGCCGTAGGCCTTGTACATCAGCAACAGCCATACC
>Ga0209698_10002243_pt1 | contig 22002 bp, 19 predicted proteins | sample LitLauG_LLR_2012_FD_187203 | JGI IMG/M metagenome (GOLD analysis project Ga0209698, IMG submission 187203) | Freshwater sediment microbial communities from Pennsylvania, USA - Little Laurel Run_MetaG_LLR_2012 (SPAdes) (version 2) | ecosystem: Environmental > Aquatic > Freshwater > Creek >...
ATCGGGCACCGGCAACTTCCGGGCGGCTTCGACCAGTTCGCCGTAAGTGGCTTGGCGCGAGGATTTCTCATGCCGTACGGCTCCATGTTTGGTTTTGCACTCGGCTGCCGGCACACTCCAGTTCGCGGCGGCGGCCGCAATCATCAACTCGCGCACGCTGGCACCAGCGCGACGGAGTGGGAGATAGCTCTCCATCGTGCTGCCGCTGCCGCCGGTGCCCAGATGGGCGTAGATATCGGGGCGCGTTTCGGCCTGCTCTACCGTAACTGAGTCGAGATCGAGGTCGGCTTCTTCGGCGAGGATCATGGCCAGGCCGGTGCGAATTCCCTGCCCCATCTCCGACTTGGCTACGATCAACGAAATCTTCCCGTCCGGCTTCACATGGATGTAGGCGTCGAAGGGATTCGGTTCCGGCTTCTTGGCGGCCTTGGCATCCTCTTGCGCAAGCGCGGGCAGGGGACCAAGGCGCACGCCGAGGACGACGCCGGCACCGGCAGCGGTTCCTCGCACTACGAATTCGCGGCGACTGATGGGCATGGTCAGGCTCCTTCGGCGGCGCGATGAATGGCTCTCCGGATCCGCTGATACATTCCGCAGCGGCACAGGTTGCCGATCATGGCGGAGTCGATCTGATCGTCGGTGGGGTGAGGCGTCTTGGCCAGCAGCGCTGCGGCCGACATGACCTGGCCGGGCTGGCAATATCCGCACTGGGGTACTTGCTCGGCGATCCAGGCTTTTTGTACAGGGTGTGCGTGGTTGATCGAAAGGCCTTCGATCGTGGTGATCCGCTTCGCGCCAACGCTCGACACGGCGGTTTGACACGAGCGCACGGCCTCGCCATCGAGATGGACGGTGCAGGCCCCGCACAATCCCATGCCGCATCCGTATTTGGTGCCGGTCAGGCTGAGTTTATCGCGCAGAACCCAGAGTAAGGGAGTGTCGGGAGCGACCTCGACGTGGTGCGGACTGCCGTTGATCAGCAGGCGAATCGCGGACATGGGAGACTCCGGAGACGGAGAATTGTGGTGTTAGACGAGGGTACTCCGCGGAGGTTTGCGGGAGCAAATTGAGATTGTGCAGGCGTCGTTGATCATGTCGGCGATCGCGTGCGCCTGCGGCGCGCGCATCTCCCACCCTTCGAAAACCACGAAGGGGTACGGCAGCCTCGCCCTCGGAGAGGTCGAGGTGCGGGAAAGAGATTCTGCCGTCTGCTTCGGGACTTACTCAGTTTTTCCATCTCGACCCACGACTTAGGTGCGGAGCCGACGTATGCCGCTCCTCCCGGGCTGCCCCGCCGCGGCATCTTTCTTCCGCGCGGGGTACGGCGTCCGGCTTGGCGGTCTACGGCTTCTTTTCCTCCTCATGGGGTGCAGCGCCAGGCATAGCGTTTTTCAGCGGGGCTTTGCGCTGCTCTTCAAGGTCCGGGCGCGGCAACGGTTTGCGGGGCAGCATCTGATCGCGCATGGCGGTGTTGTAGACGAAGATGGCTTCGACCGTGGCGGCTTGCGCCAGATCATCGGGTTGCAGGCGTTCGTAGACGTCCATGTTGGAGTGGTGGGTACGCGAGCCGTAGTCGAGCTGATCCTGAACAAACTGGAAACCCGGGATGTCAACAGAATCGAAGGCCTCGTGGTCGGTGCCGCCGGTGTCTCGCATGGTAATCGTGCCCACGCCGAGGTCCTTCAAAGGCTCCATCCACTGCTGGAAGATGGGGGCCACGGCGGCATTTTGCTGCAGGTAGATGCCGCGAATTTTGCCGGTGCCGTTGTCGACGTTGAAGTATCCGGAAATTTTCTGTTGCTCCGGCTTCAGTTCAGGTGGCCCTGCGGCCTTGCGCAGGAAGTCGGGCAACGCGACCTGGTCGGGCGCCGTGGAGAGCGGGACCGAACCGAAATGCTGCTTCACGTAGCCGTAAGAGCCGAACTCGCCCTGCTCCTCGCCGGTCCACAGGCCAACGCGGATGGTGCGCCGGGGCTGGACGTGCAGGGCGTTGAGGATGCGCATAACTTCCATGGCGACGATGGTTCCGGCGCCGTTGTCGGTGGCGCCGGTGCCAGAGGCCCAGGAATCGAGGTGTCCGCCGACCATGACCACCTCGTCTTTCAGCCTGGGGTCGGCGCCGGGGATTTCGGCGATGGTGTCGAAGGCATGTTCGTGATCACCAGTGAATTCGGTGTCGACGTTCATCTCGACGGCAACAGGTACGTTCGCCTTCAACAGGCGGTAGATGCGGCCATAATTCTCAATGGCCATGACCACGATGGGCAGGGGTTCGGCGTGTTCGCGCTGGTAGGTGAACCAGCCCAAGCCGCTTCCGCCATCATCGAAGATGGTTCCGCCGGAGCCGCCGCCGTTGCGGCCGTCGCGGCTCGGAACCACGATCCCGGCCGCGTGTTCGGCGGCGAAGAACTGGCCGGCTTTTTCGCGAAACTGCAGGCTTCGGATGAAACTCTGGAAGCCATCTCCGCGCTCGCCAACGTGGACGGGATATTCGGCGGTTTTCTTGAGATCCTCCTCGTCCCTGCGCTCGAACAGCGGCTTGTCGACCGGCTTCACCTCGCGCATCTCGCCGAACAAGACGATCTTGCCCGCGAGCTTGCCCTTGTACTTTTCAAGATCCTTCTCATCTTTGGCGTTCACCCAAATGGCGGACCCGCTCAACGGTCCGTGGCTTGAGGGTGACCAGGGCAGTGCCTGCGCGATGAACACGGCGGTGTCGGGGGCCGACATGCGGATCCAGGTGTTGAGCTGGCGCCATCCCATGCCGAACTCGCCCCAGTCTTCCAGGTGAGCGTTGCTGCAGCCCATGGCGGTGAACTGGTCGCGGGTCCATTCATTGGCGCGCTTCAGGTTGGGCGAACCGGTCAGGCGCGGCCCGATCCCATCCATCAGGCCAGAGGCGTAATCCATCACGTGCGAGTGTGAGAGGCCTTCATCGCGGATGCGCTGGTACATGGTGTAGTCCAGCGTTTCGGCCGCGGGCTGCGGGAGTTCGTAGGAAGGCTTGGCGGTGTCTTCGGCCTTGGAGTCTTTGGATTTCTTGTCGGCGGCATAGAGTGAAAAAGCCAGGGACAACACCATGACCAGAATCGTGGTGACGGATTTCGGCAATGACATAGTTTTCCTCGGGAGGGCGGAAAGCAGAGTAGCAGATGCGCTGGGCCCTTGCCAAAGAGCGTGGTTCGAGGTTCGCCGATTTGTTCGGGCCAGGCTCGGGCGGTTCGAACGGGAAAGATTGCTTTGGAGTGGTTGTGTTGTAAACGATGTAAAGCAAGACCGTTGCATAATCGTTACTGGTCGCCTGATCCCGGGCGGTTCATTAATTTTTATTCACGCAAAATTCAACTGCCTGTAACATTTCGGCGCGCCGCGTTTCTTACCATTCCTGCCTGAGGTTCACTCCTAAAAATGAAAAAGACACTTGCTGTTCTCTCCCTCGCAGTCGTCTGCGCGGTGGGCATTGCGACCGCCCAAGACGACCACGGCCACATCAAACGGGTTCTCCTGATCAGCGTCGACGGCATGCATGCTGTTGATTTCTCGAACTGCGCCAACGGAGTCAGCGGCGTCAACAACGGCAAACCCTATTGCCCGGCGATTGCCGCCCTGGGCCAGACCGGCGTGAACTACGTGGCTGCCAGCACCTCGAAACCGTCGGATTCATTTCCCGGCCTGACCGCGATCATCACCGGCGGAAGCCCGGCCCTGACCGGCGTCTACTATGACGTCGCCTACTCCCGCAATCTCGACGGACCCGCGGTGCAGACCGGCAACGGCAATGGCCCCGGCACCTGCACGTCCGGCGCTGCACCCACCGGATTTACCACGGAATACGAGGAAGGCATTGACATCGACCAGAGCAAAGTGAACGGCGGGGCACCCGGTGCCGGCCTGACCGACGGCACCATCGCCTCGATCGATCCCCAGAAACTGCCTCGTGATCCCGCCAAGGGTTGTGCTCCGGTTTATCCCTGGGAATTCGTCCGCGCCAACAGCATCTTCAGCGTGATCCATCAAGCGGGCGGGTACGCCGCGTGGTCCGACAAGCACCCGGCCTACTCCTCGGTCGCCTCCGGCATCGGACCGAGCGCGCTCGATGACTTCTACGCACCCGAAATCAACTCCACCGTGATCGGCCTTCCCGGTGTGACCACGCCCACGGGCGTTTCCTGCGTTAACGTCCTCGATCCAAACTCGGACACGTCGGCTTGGACCAACAGCTTCCAGAACATCCAATGCTATGACACGTTGAAGGTCAACGCCGTCCTCAACTGGATCGATGGCAAGAACCACCTCGGCACCATGCGGACCAAGGTTCCCAATATCTTCGGCATGAACTTCCAGGCCTTCAGCGTCGGCCAGAAGCTGATTGAGGCGAGCAACGGCGTGACGGGCGGATATCTGGATGCAGCCGGCACCCCGTCGGCGGCGCTGCTCAACGAGCTCCAGTTCGTCGACGCCTCGATTGCGGCCTTCGTCGGCGAGCTCAAGGCCCGGCATCTGCTGGAATCGACACTGATCGTGATCACGGCAAAGCACGGCCAGTCGCCCATCGATCCGAGCCGCTATGTCCCGCAGACTCGCAACTACACTTCACCCGCAACCCTGCTCTCCAACGCGGGCTATATTCCGTTCTCGGAATCGACCAATAACGCGAACGGCATCGGACCGACCGAAGATGACGTGTCGCTACTCTGGCTGACGAGCTCCGCCGATACTCTGGCCAGCGTCGGGATCCTTGAGGCCAACGCTTCCGCCACCGGCATCGGGCTGGGGCAGATCTACTACGGCCCTTCGCTGGTGCTGAACTTCAACGACCCCACCGTAGACCCGCGCACGCCGGATATCATCGTAACCCCGAACGTCGGCGTCACCTACTCCGGCAGCCACGCCAAACAAGCCGAGCACGGAGGATTCTCGCATGACGACACCAACGTCTTGCTGTTGCTGTCCAACCCGCGCTTCAAGCCGAGGACGGTGAGCGCCGTGGTGGGCACGGCCCAGGTGGCTCCGACCATCCTCAAGGCTTTGCACCTCGATCCTTCAGCCCTTGATGCGGTCCGTATCGAGGGAACGGGCGTACTGCCAGCAGTTCAACTCCCGTAATCTGCCGGCTAAGACCGGGCCAACCACAGAGGACGCTCCTTCGGGGGCGTCTTCTGTCATTGGAACAAGAAACTCCCCTTGACGGGATGCCTATCCCGGGTTCTATCTGCGAACCTGCAACGATTTTGACCCGTGTTTGGGCACCTGTTAAACTACTAGTTTGTCCTGCCATCCGAATCAGTGAAGGGAAGTCTGTGCGCGCCGAAACCCGCCATCAATTAAAACAAGATGCATTCAGCCGGGCCACCATCGAGGCGGCCGAGAAAACCGCTCACTGGACAGTTGAGCACCGGTCGACGCTGATTATCACCGCCGTCGTGGTCATCGTGGTCGTGGCGGCGGTGATTGGCGGCTGGTACTACATCAGCGCCCAGGACGAAAAGGCGAGCATGGAACTGACGCAGGCGGTGCGCACTCTGGACACGCCACTGCGTCCGGCGGGAACCCCGGCACAACCGGACTTTCCGAGCTTCGAATCGGCGAAGGAACGCAACCAGGCAGCCAAAAAGCAGTTGCAGGCCATTGCGGACAAGTATCCGCACACCCGCACTTCCGACATGGCGCATTACTTCCTGGGTGTGACCGCCGCGAACTTGTCGGACAACGCCACCGCCGAGCGCAATTTCAAAGACGTATCCGCTTCGGGCAGCCGCGATCTGGCAGCGATCGCCAAGTTCGCGCTGGCCTCCCTTTATGGCCAGAGCAACCGTACCAAGGACGCCGTTAATCTCTACCAGGAACTGATCAGCAAGCCCACCGCATCGGTCAGCAAGGTTACCGCGCAGTTGCAGTTGGCGGATTTGTATCAGAGTTCCAACCAACCCCTCGACGCCAAGCGTATCTACGAACAGGTCAAGAAAGAGAATCCGGGCAACGAAGCCGGACAACTGGCCACGCAGAAGCTGGCGCAACTGAAGTAGGGCCTGCTGCCAGAGCTCGTGAGCGGGGCTCGTTGCGTGATTTGCGGCCGATCGCCTGATGCGCGACCGCTCAGGCCGAGGCCATCGCACGGGTTACCCGCGACCCACGCCTCCGGGAATATTCCCGCCTGAAGACAATCTGGTGAGACGCCGCGCGCGGCCGTCCCTACCTAGCTATTTCGCGGACCGAGGCATGGTCCAGCGCAACCTTCATTTGCCTTTTCCCGGTGGATGAGTACCATGATGACGAGTTCCACACCTCCACCATGGAGCAACATGGCCGACATCACACTCCGCGTTAACGGCATTGAAAGGAAAGTCAGCGTCTCACCGGAGACGCCATTACTCTGGGTTCTCCGTGACACACTCGAACTCACAGGAACAAAATTTGGCTGCGGCGCCGGCTTATGCGGGGCCTGCACCGTTCACGTCGAAGGCAACCCGGTGCGATCGTGCTCGACTCCGGTTTCGCAGGTGGCGGCTAAGAACGTCAGCACGATTGAAGGACTGGGGGCGGGTGAACTTCACATTCTGCAGGCGGCGTGGATTGCCGAAGAAGTCCCCCAATGTGGGTACTGCCAGACCGGACAGATCATGTCGGCGGCGGCGCTGCTGGCGAAGACACCGAATCCTACGGACGAGCAGATCACTCAGGCGATGAACGGCAATCTCTGCCGCTGCGGAACTTATGAGCGGATTCGCAAAGCAATCCACTGGGCGGCAAACGCCGCCGGCAACGCACGCAAAGAAATTGCAGAAAACCGCGTCGGGCATGGAGGTGCGCGATGAGCCCACTTTCACGCCGCGAATTCGTGGCCGCAGGAGTGGCGGCCGGCGCCGGATTAGTGATCGGTTTCTACCTGCCGCACGGTGGAGAGTCGCAGAAGGAATTTTCGCCCAACGCTTACTTGCGGATTACCCCCGACAACAAAGTCACCATCGTGGTGGCGCGGTCGGAGATGGGTCAGGGCGTGCGCACCTCGCTGCCCATGATTCTCGCGGAAGAACTCGAGGCCGATTGGAAACAGATCGAAATCGAGCAGGCGGGAGCGAGCACGCTGTTCGGCGATCAGACGACCGGAGGAAGCGCCAGTGTGCGCACGACGTGGGATCCCATGCGGAAAGCCGGGGCCGCCGCACGCGAGATGTTGATCTCGGCGGCGGCGTTGAACTGGGGGGTTCCCCGATCTTCGTGCACGGCCGAGTCTGGGCACATCAAGCATGCGCCCTCGGGCCGCAGTTTGAGTTACGGCGAATTGGTCAGCAAGGCTGTGGCTTTGCCCATTCCGACCGACGTCCCGCTGAAACAGAGCAAGGATTACAAGATTGTGGGGCAACGGATGCGGCGCCTCGACACGCCGTCAAAAGTAAAGGGGGAGGCGATTTTTGGCATCGACTTCCGGCTGCCCGGCATGAAGTTTGCCGTGCTGGCCCGCTGTCCCACGATCGGCGGAAAGGTCGCGGGCTTTGACGACAAGGAGTCGAAAAAGATTGCGGGCGTGAGCTACGCCGGCAAGATCGGAGATTCCGCGGTGGCTGTGGTCGCCGATAGCGTGTGGGGCGCGATGGAAGGACGGCGGGTATTGAACGTCAGCTGGGACGACGGTCCGAATAAAGATCTCAACACGGCCGCGGCTATGGCTGCCTTGAAGGAGGCGGGGGCGAAGAAAGGCGCCAGCCTGTTCCTGGCCGGCGATCCTTCGAAAGCTGCGGGGCGGCGCATCACGGCGGAATATGAATTGCCGTTCATGGCGCACGCTCCCATGGAACCGGGGAATTGCACAGCGCATTATCAAGGCACGAAATGCGAACTTTGGGCGCCGACGCAAGTGCCGCAGGATTGCCGCGATTCGGTTGCGCCGGCGGTTGGGCTTGATCCTGACCAGGTGAAGGTGAACGTCACGCTGATGGGCGGAGGGTTCGGCCGGCGGCTCGAACACGACTATGCGGTCGAGGCTGCCCTGGTGTCGAAGGCGATCAATGGTCCGGTGAAAGTCATCTGGACTCGCGAGGATGATATGCGCTTCTCTACCTACCGCCCGGCCAGTTTGCACCAGCTCAGTGCGACGCTCGAGGGGTCGGGATTCCCCGTGGCCATGACGCATCGCATCATTTCCCCTTCTATCGCCGCGCAAAAGGGCCAGCCGGCGCCGAACAACGTTGATCCGGATTTGCCCGACGAAGCTGGGCCGGTGTACGGGATTCCGAACTACTCCGTTGAGTATGTAATGGCGCAGACGGCAGTGCCGCTGGGATGGATGCGTTCGGTGTACGCGCTGCAGGCGGCATTTGCGCTCGAGAGCTTCATCGATGAACTGGCCATCGCGGCGGGAAAGGATCCGCTGCAATACCGGCTTCACCTGCTGGCGAAGGATCAGGATCTGCAGTATTTCACCACCACCTGGCACACGACGCGCATGCGCGGCGTGCTGCAGCTTGCAGCCGATCGGGCAGGCTGGGATAAACCGCTTCCCGCCGGGCACTATCGGGGAATCGCGTGTTTCGGTTGTTTTGCTTCGTACATGGCAGAGGTGGTCGAGATCACGATGGAAAACAACCAACCGCAAGTGCATCGCGTGGTGGCGGCGGTGGATTGCGGCCAGGTGGTGAACCCGAACATTCTGGAGCAGCAGATTCAGGGCGCGATCGTGTTCGGGTTGGCCAATGCGCTGCGGGCGAAGATCACCATCGAGAAGGGGCGCGTGGTGCAGGGAAACTTCGACGACTACGCTCCGCTGCGGATGCAGGAGACGCCGATGGTGGAGGTGTATGCCGTGCCCAGTACTGAGAGTCCGACGGGCATCGGTGAGCCCTCGTTGCCGCCCGTGGCGCCGGCGCTCTGCAATGCCATCTATGCCGCCACGAAGAAGAGGATTCGGGCGCTGCCGGTTCTGAGTTAGGCTATGACGGCGCCGCCGGACAGCCGAGGGCGGCTGTCCCCACACACACAATCGTGGAGCATCTTCTGTCTTCGCGGTGTCTAACTGTTCGGGTTCGCTCCGCTTCTCCAATATCGCGTGTCCCGTGCGGTCGTTTCGCTTCGCGAGGTCGGCCATGCTCGAAGCCGTGCATCTCACCAAAAGTTACCTGTCGCTGCCCGCCGTGGAAGATCTGACATTCAGCTTGCGGCCGGGGCAGGTCCTGGGTTGCCTGGGTCCGAACGGTTCGGGCAAGAGCACGACCGTGAAGATGCTCACCGGGCTGCTGGAGCCGACGCGGGGAGTGGTTCATTTTGACGGGCGCCGCATTCAGGACGACCTGCAGGCGTACCGCAAGCGCCTGGGATATGTGCCGGAGGAGGCTCATCTCTACCCGTACTTGAGCGGGTGGGAGTACCTGGAGATGATTGGGGCTCTGCGCGGGATGGGCCCGGGCGACGTCGCCGTCAAAATCGATTCCCTGCTGGAACTGCTCGCTCTGCATCCGCACCGCCATGCCACCATCGGCACCTATTCGAAGGGAATGCGGCAACGCATCCTGCTGATCTCGGCCATCATGCATAATCCGGAGATTTTCATTTTCGACGAGCCGCTCTCCGGGCTGGACGTTACCTCGGCGCTGATCTTCAAGAACCTGGTGCAGGAACTGGGCCGGAGCGGCAAGCTGGTGTTTTATTGCTCGCACGTGCTGGAGGTGGTAGAGAAAGTCTGTACCGACGTGCTCATCCTGCGCAAAGGAGTCGTGATCGCGCAGGACACGGTGGCGAAGATCGGTGAAATTATCGGGCAGTCCCTGGAGAACACTTTCCTGCACCTGGTCGACGACGTGGACACGATGAGTGTGGCGCGTGACATCGTGGGCGTGATGAGGGCCGCGTGAACTCGCCCTTCGAGGTGCTGCGTCATTGGTGGGAATACTACCGCGAACGTCCCTTCCTGCGGCTGGTGCGGCTCTTCGTGGCCCGCATTTTTCGCGGTGGAGGAGATGCCGATGCCGAAGGGATCGATCTTGGCATCGGGCTGGTGCTGACCCTGCTGGCGATGCCCGGCGGATTCGTTTCATTGCTGCTGCTGAACAAGTATGGAACGTTCCTGCAGTGGTTGCGGGGAAACACCAACGTCGATCCTTTGCTGGTCTCGCTGCCCGACGAGTACTTTTTCATCGTGCTTTCGATGACCGTGACGGGAGCGGTGGCGGTGTGGCGGTGGGACGCCATCTTCCCGGACCGACGAGACTTCATCAACCTGGTGCCGCTGCCGATCTCCACGAGGACGATTTTCTTGGCCAATCTGACCGCAGTTCTGTTTCTTGCGGCTTTGATTGCGTTGGATGTGAATGCGGTGTCGTGCGTTTTGTTCCCGGCGGTCGTGGGGGCGACGCAAAACAAATTCCTTTTCTTCTTGAGATTCGCCGGGGTCCACGCCCAGGGGGTTTTGCTCTCGAGCGTGTTCTCGTTCCTGGCGGTGTTTTCCATATTGGGATTGCTGATGGCCGTACTGCCGCCGCTCGCCTTCAAACGCATCTCCGCCTACATTCGCGGCGTCGTCGTGGTGTATCTGGTCACCCTGCTCTGCACCACGGCTGCGGTTCCGGACAAGCTCATGCGCGTGAAGGAACACGCACCTTCATGGACCTTGCTGCTGCCTTCAAGCTGGTTTCTGAGTTGGTGCCAGGCCTTGCGGGGGAGAGCCGGCGCAGGGTTAGTCGAACTGGCAAGGCTGGCCCTGCCGGCGGTTGCGGTCATCCCGGTGATTGCTTTTGGCGCCTATGCCGTGGCCTACCGGCGACATTTCATGCGTATTCCGGAGATGGCTGAGGCGGGCTCCGCAACCTTCACTTCGCGAGAGTCGCGCTCGGAAAGCTGGCTGCAACGCCTCATTTTGCGAACGCCTTTCCAGAAGGGCTGCTTCGGGTTTGTATGGAAAACGCTGCTGCGGAGCGAAGCCCACCGTCTGGTGCTCACCGCCGTGGGCGGGCTCGGCCTGGTTCTGGCTTCGCAGGCCCTGATGCATGCCTTTGAAGGCGCGAAATCGCTGCGCGAAGCCGCCCTGTCACCCGATGCCCTGGCAATTCCATACATTCTGACGTTTCTCATCATCATTGCCCTGCGGGGCGTGTTCGAGATTCCGGTCGACGTGCGATCCAACTGGGTGTTCCAATTGATGCTCGATCAGGATCGGCAGGAGTGCGAGAGCCTGGGCAGAAAGGTAGTCCTGACCGTGGTGCTACCTTTGGTGGCGGCGCTGGCGTTTCCGGCCTATGCCTATCTGGAGGGCTTCCGGGTCGCGGCCCTGCATACTCTGGTTGTGGGGATCTGGACGGTGTTGCTGACCAATATGGTTGTGGTTCGTTTCCGCAAAGTCCCGTTCACTTGTACTCTTCCAGTCTTCAAACAACATTCCATCGTGGTTCTGGTGTCCTGGTGCTTCGGATACCTGATCTATGCGGTGTCGACGCCGGAGTTTGAATCGTCGGCGCTGGCGCAGCCCTGGCGACTGTTGAGTCTGGTGCCCGTCGTGGCCGTAGCCTGGTTCGTTCCACATAGCCTGAACAAAAGCACGATCGATATCGAAAAGAAGCTCATCTTTGAGGAATCGGCGACGCGGGCTTTTCAGACATTAGGGTTGGGGGACTAATTCAAGGAATCGGCGCAGCTAGCCAGGACAGTTCAGAATTCACCAAGCGATTTCACCGGTAAGCGCGCCGCTAGGGCGTTTGCAAGGCGCTCGTCGGCTCGGGTCACCGTTCGCGATCCTCACGCATCATCTCCTCGGCGGAGGGAGAAGGTCCGGGGCCGAGAGGTCCATGGCGCGCAGCCGGGCCAACCCTTTGAAAGTCCTGCGCCGACGCTTGAGTTCTTCCTCAGTCGGGATGTTCCGCTCGAGCAGCGAAATGACTTCCGTCTGCGAGGGGCTTGCGGTTGGCGCGGGCCCGCTTGCGGAGGGCTTTTGTAGATTTCGTCAGGGACCCTGCTGCACGTAAAGTGTTGCCATTAGGTTTTTCCCAGGGAACTTCTGGCCCAATTCAAGACTCGCGGAGCGATAGGATGCCTTCAAAGCACCTTGCCGGGTCGACCCGGGTCGACGTCGTTTCTTGACACCTCCGCTCTTTCCCCTTTATCCTAAGTCTTGCTCCTTGCGGTACTTACGCCTCTTGGCGTGCTTCCGCGGGCCGTTCGGCACGATGCCGCGGAGGTTTCACGATGTTCCTCGACATCAAAGAGTTGGAAATTCATCCTCGTGATTTCGAGGAGGAGTTTCAGCCCGGCACCATCGACTTGGGGGAGGAAGTGCGCCAGCGAACTGGGCTGGAGACTTCCGGGCGCGCCGAGCTGGTCGAGGAGCATCACGGCAAGCATAAGATTATTAAGGATATCCGCCTGCGCGGGCGCCTGTCTGCGGGACTGGAATTGCAATGCGCCCGCTGCCTGGAGCCAGTCGAGCAGGACGTGCACCGCGAGTTCGAATTGCTGTACCGGCCGCTGGGCGCCGATGCCGGACGCGACGAGCTTTCGGTGACCGACGCGGAAGCCGAGATCGGCTATTATCAGGGCGACGGAGTCCTGCTGGAAGACGTTTTGCGTGAGCAGGTGCTACTGGCATTGCCGTTGAAGGTCGTCTGCAGCGAGAACTGCAGGGGGCTGTGCCTGCATTGCGGCAAGAATCTGAACCAGGAAAAGTGCTCCTGCACGGCTCCGATGGAAGATCCGCGGTGGGCGGCGCTGCGGCAGATCCGCAGCAAACTGGAGCACTAAGAAGTTGTCGGCGGTCAGCTATCAGCCATCGGCGCTCGGTGGGATTGAGCGCGTTGGTGACGCAGTTTGAGTTTTTCACCCTAGCCATCGGCAGTGGGTGCTCGGCGCAAGCAGTATCGGCTTAACGCTGACGGCTGAGAGCTGACAGCTTTTTTGAGCGGCTGGCCGCCGAGGCCCCGCGAGAGGAACTTACAGACCATGCCTAATCCGAAACGGCGACACTCCCAGAAGCGCACCTCGACCCGGCGCGCCCACGACGCTTTGAAAGGCCATTCACTATCTGAATGCCCCAACTGTCACGAAAAGAAAATGCCGCATCGCGCCTGCCCGAAATGCGGGTACTATAAGGGACGCGAAGTGCTCGACGTCGAGGAAGCCAGCTAAACTCATAACCATGCCTAGCGTGATCGCGCTGGATGCGATGGGTTCGGATCGTGCGCCCAAGCCGGAGATCGAGGGCGCCATACTCGCAGCCCGCCAGTACGGAGCGCGGGTGCTGCTGGTTGGTCCAGAATCCCTGATCAGGCCGGAACTGCACCGCCACCGTGCGGCGACGCATCTGCCTATCGAAATCGTTCACGCCAGCGAATACATCACCATGGAAGACAAGGTGGAGGCGATTCGCGCCAAGCGCGACTCCTCCATGCGCGTGGGCTTGCGCCTGGTGCGCGAGGGGCAGGCCGCAGGTTTCGTCACCGCGGGCAACACGGGCGCGGCGATGGCCACCGCCAAGATCGTGCTGGGCGCCGTTCCTGGCGTCGATCGCCCCGCTCTGGCAGCGGTCTTTCCGACCGCGCCGGGAGTGCCAGCCATGCTTCTGGACGTTGGTGCCAACGTCGACTGCAAGCCGGAGAACCTGGAACAATTCGCGGTGATGGGGGACATCTACTTCCGTGCCATGTTCGGCAAAAGGCCGGGGACGGCTGGCCCGCGTGTCGGGCTGCTGTCGATCGGCGAAGAAGAGACCAAGGGTAATGATCTTACCCGCGAGGCGTTTCAGTTGCTCAAGCAACTGCCGCTGAATTTTGTGGGCAACGTTGAGGGCCGCGATTTGTATAACGGGCAGGTTGACGTGATCGTCGCCGACGGCTTTGTGGGCAATGTCGCGTTGAAGATTTCCGAAGGCGTGGCCAACCTGGTGCGTACCGCGCTGAAGGAATCCTTGAAAGCGACTATTACACGGCAAGTGGGAGCGTTGCTCTCACGCAGCGCGTTTACCGATTTCAAGAAGCGACTCGATCACACCGAATACGGCGGTGCACCGCTGCTGGGCGTGAAGGGAGTCTGTATCATCACGCACGGATCGTCGAACGCCAATGCGATGAAGAACGCGGTGCGCGTGGCGGCGGAATTCGCCGAGCGCGGGATCAATGATTCGATCGAACGGGGCCTGGCTGCGTTGCGGTCCTCTTCGGTCGATGCGGAAGTGGCCCAGCCCAGCTGAAGCCGCGCCTTTTCCGAGCGTAGCCAGTTTCATGACCGATTCCCATCACTCCATAGCGCTGCTGTTCCCGGGCCAGGGCTCGCAATCCGTGGGCATGGGCAAAGAGCTGGCCGAAAAATATCCGGTCGCGCGGCAGACGTTTGAAGAAGCTGACGAGGCGCTTGGCTACAAACTCTCGCAACTCTGCTTCGAGGGGCCGGAAGAGCAACTCCGTCTGACCGAAGTCACGCAACCCGCGATTCTCACCGTATCGGCGGCCGTCCTGCGCGTCCTCGAGACCCACATTCCCAAGCCCAGCTTCGTTGCGGGCCACAGCCTCGGGGAATATTCCGCCCACGTGGCGGCGAGAACGGTCTCGTTTGCCGATGCCGTGCGCACGGTCCGCAACCGTGGGAAATTCATGCAGGAAGCGGTGCCGGTGGGCGTGGGCGCGATGGCTGCGATCCTGGGCATGGAGTTCGAGAGAGTCGCTTCGGTCTGCCACGATTCGGCGCAGGGCGAGATATGTGAACCGGCCAACATCAACTCGCCCGAGCAGATCGTCATCTCGGGAAACGTGGCCGCGATTGAACGGGCGGTGAAGATGGCTGAGGAACGCGGTGCCAAGAAGGCGAAACTGCTCCCGGTAAGCGCGCCCTTCCATTGTTCGCTGATGAAGCCTGCGCAGGACCGGCTGCAGACCGCCCTCAATGCCTTCACGCTGTACCCGCCGGTTTATCCCGTCGCATGCAACGTGGACGCAGACCTGGTCACCGACGAGCTACGCGCCCGCGACACGCTCGTGCGGCAAGTGACCGGCGCGGTGAAGTGGGATCAGTGCGTGCGGCTGCTGATTGCAAAAGGCGTGCAGACCTTCATCGAAGTGGGGCCCGGGAAGGTTCTCTGGGGGTTGATGCGGCAGATTGATCGCTCGAAGACCAGTCTCAACGTCAGCGATGAAGTTACGCTGGCGAAGACTCTGGATTGGCTGGCGAAGACCCCCGCTTGAGGCTGGCGGCGCTGTTGCGCCGCGACCAAACTGCACGGGTCGCTCGCTTCGACAGGATGACAATCGAAATTGCGGGCGCCGCGCCGATATCGCTTCAACGAAACACGAGTTCGCAGGGCGGGAAACTGAGGGTCTTGTCGGAATCTTCCACCCAGACCTGGGCATGTTCGGCGCGGCCGTTCACCACGACATCTACGACCACTCCGCTGCCACCTCCGGGACAGGTGCTGGCGCCAAAGACTTCCTGGGTTTTGATGGCTCCCCACTCTCCGCCGGGACCCCAGTCGCGGTAGAACGCGCCGAAAGGATAATTCGTATGACGCTCGGGATGCTGAAGCCAGTCCGGATCGTGCATCCAGATGCCATAGGCGCTGTTGAAGTCCTTGTTCTCGAGGGCGGTGAAGAACTTGCTCACCCTGTGTTTTTCGGGCCAATAGCGATTCCACCACCATACGAAGAGCACCAGCACAAGCACTACGATCGCAGAGATGATCCGCTTGTTCCGTTTGCGCTCTTTTCCAGTGTCGAAGTCCTTGGCGTCCAGAAGGGTCATACCTCTCTAGCATAACGGACACGGGGTGGAAGTCGAAAGTTCCCGACTAGACTTGGCAATTGGGTGAGCGGAGAATCTGGTAATTTTCAGACCGGGACGAAGGCTCCGGGTTTCAATTACGAAATTACCGAATCACTTCATTGCCGAATCCTTTCAGAGGGTCCGCTTGAAGAGCGGGATGGCAATGCCCAGGGTGACCGCGGCGAAGATCGAGAGGAACGCCATGTCTCCCCATACCGCCGAGAGCGACGTTTCCTTAAGCAGCAGGCACTTGAAACCGTCGACCGCGTAGGTGAAGGGATCAACTCTCGCGATTCCGCGCAGCCACACGGGAAATGCCTGAATGGGATAGACCGATCCGCTGGGGAAAAACAGCAGCGTGTTGAGAATGCCGAACATGGCGCGGGGCACCAGCGGATCTTCGATGCGCACCATCAGCAGGAACATCATGGTGTTCAGCGCCAGCGAGGTCAGCACGATCATGATGACCAGCCCGACGATTGTTGCGGGGTTGAAGATTGACCCCACACCCGCCAGCATTGACCCGATGCCGACGATGATCACTCCGGTCATCACCGCCTTGATCGCTCCCGCGAGGTTGAGTCCCAGCACCAGTTCGAGTTTCGTGATGGGCGTGACCAGGTAGCCTTCGTGGACTCCGCGAGCTTTGTCGTCGATGTACAGCATGCCGCCGCCAATCATCACCGAGACGAACATGGCCAGGACCAGCGATCCCGGCAGCAGGTATTTCATGTACTCGATGTAGGGATAGAGTTCGACAATGTCGAGCGCGGTTTGCTGGAGAATGCGGGGCGAAACCGTGGGCTGGTTAAGCGCATTGGTCAGGTCCGAGAGTTCTGCCTCTACGGCGGAACTCATGAAATTGTCGCTGTTATCGACCACCAGCGCGATGCGGGGATGGTTCTCTTCATACACACGGCGGGAGAATTGCGGCGGAATGATGACTGCACCCTGCAATTTCCCGTCGCGGACATCTTCCATAGCCTGCTGGTCGCTGTCGTAGTCAATCGGGGTGAAGGTGCGTATGTTGGCGCGAACCGAATCGAAGGCCTCGCGAATGCGCACCGCCTGCGGGCCGCCGTCCTGGTCAACCAAGGCGATCCGGGCGTCGTGAATTTTTCCGCCGAAGGCGTTGCCCAGGATGATCAACTGCACCAGGGGGAAAATCATCGACGCCAGCATCAGGGCGGGAGAGCGGAAGAACTTGCGCATTTCGCGCTCGACAATGGCCATCATCCGGTTCATAAGACAAACTCCGCGCCTGTTTTCGTACAGGCCGAACGAAAAAACTAGGGTTGCAGCCCCGGCCGCTGTGGCATAACGAAGGCGTACGATTTCTGCAGTTCGTCGCGCAATTGGCGTCCGGTATAGTGGACGAAAACGTCATCCAGCGTGGTGTTCTGAACGGAAAGCGACTTCACCGGCACCCCGGACGCCACCGCCATCTCCACCAGCGCTGTCGTGGTACGCGAGCCGTTGCCGGTGAGCACGCGGTACATGCCGGCGCCTTCGCGCTGAACCGATGTGACGTCGTCCAGCGCGTGCAGGCGCTGCTCCCAATCGGCCGGAGGATTCTCGAACTGCGCCTCGATGACGGTCGAGCCGGGCACGCTGGCTTTGAGCGCCATCGGCGCATCCAGTGCCACCAGCTTGCCGTGATCCACGATGGCGATCCGGTCACACAGGCGGTCGGCTTCATCCATATAGTGGGTTGTTATCAGAATCGTGAGCTGGCGCTTCTCCTTGATGTTGCCGAGCATCTCCCACACGGCCACGCGCGATACCGGATCCAGACCGGTGGTAGGCTCATCGAGAAAGAAAATGTGGGGATGATGGACCAGGCCGCGGGCGATTTCCAGCCGGCGCCGCATGCCGCCGGAGAGCGTCTTGGTCTGGGCGTCACGCCACTTCACGAGGTCCACCAGCTGCAGGAGTTCATCGATTGATTTCTTCCGCTCTTTGGCGGGAACGTCGTAGAGCTTGGCGTAGATGTTCATGTTTTCTTCGACGGTGAGGTCGAGATCGCTGGTCAGGGCTTGCGGAATCACGCCGATCATTCTTCGCGCCGCGTTCGGCTCTTTAGCGACGTCGTGTCCTCCGATACGCGCTTTGCCGGAGGTGATGGGGATGAGCGTGGTCATCATGCGGATCAGTGTCGACTTCCCTGCTCCGTTGGGGCCGAGCAAGCCGAAGATTTCTCCTTCTTTCACGCTGAACGAGACATCGTCGACGGCGGTAAAGTCGCCGTATTTCTTGACGATGTGATCGACCTCGATGGCAGAGGGGGCCTGCGGGTCATGCCGTGGCTTCTCCATCAGCGGCGCGCTATCTGCCGTCGGGGCATGGCTCGGATTCGGCTTGAGCTCGGCCATCACTTTTGCTCCGCCGCGGCGGCGCTTTGGGTGTTGCTGCCTCTGATCTGATCAGGCGAGACCAGCACTTCGGCCGTCATGCCCGGCACATAGGCGCCCTTGGGATTGTCCAAGCGAATCTTGAGCACGATGGTTTTGATGTCGCGCTTGCGCCGGCTCACGTCACGCTGGGTGGCAAAGTCGCTTTCTACGCCTTTGAAAAATACTTTGCCGCTGGTGACGGTTCCGCCGGGCAGGCGAACGCGGAGGGTGTCGCCGTAGCCGATGTGGTCGGCATAGGTTTCAGGGACCGCGGCGCGTACCCAGGTATCGCTCAAATCGACGATGGTCACGATAGGCGCGCCGATGTTGACGACTTCTCCCTGGCGCGCGGCGCGCACGGAAACCGTTCCCGTCACTGGCGCGTTGACGTTGGTGTATCCCAGTCGCACCTCGGCCTGATTCTTTTGCGCGATCGCATTCTTGAGATCGGCCTCTGTTGCCGCGACCGTGCTCTTGGCAGCATTCGCCTGATGGGTGCGCGCAAGGGCCGAGTTCAAGTCGGCCTCTGCCGCCCTGACCAGATCCTGTTGCGCCTGCACCGTCGCCTGGGCAGCTTGCAGATTGGTCTCGGCCTGCACTCGCTCCTGGTCGGAAGCAACCCCGGCCTTGGCCAGTTCCACGATGCGCCGGCTGTCGCTTTCGGTCCGGTCACGAGTTGCCTTCGCCTGCAGGAGTTGCGCTTTTGCCGATGAGAGCTTGGCTTGCGCGTTGGCCACATCGCTGGTCGTCGACCCCGAGGTGGACTCTTCGGTGTGTTGCATTTCCGCGACTTTGTGTTGCAGGCTGGAAATGGTCGCCGTCGCCGCTGCTTCCTGGGCCTGCAGTTCCGACGGATCGAGCACGGCGATCGGGTCTCCGGCCTTGACTGGTGTGCCTTCATCCACCAGCAATTTCTGGATGCGGCCTTCCACTTGGGCGCTCACGATCACCTGATTCGAGTCGACCGTGCCGATCATCACCAGGTCGCGGGAGTGGTCGGTTGAAAAAAAGTAGTAGGTCGCGGCAATCACAAAAATGATCCCGAGAAGAATGAAAAAGCGGTTGCGCGCGCTCATGAGCGTGCTCCTTGCGTGGCGTTGTGGCTGGGGAGGAACAACGCGGCTGAGATGAAGTCCAGGACGGCGGCACGCCTTTCCGCGATGCGCTCCGCGGTCAGGGGGTTGAAGCCGACAATCTTTTGCATCATGGGAGCGCTGCTGAAATAGAAGACGATCATCGCAACCATCGACGGCACGAAGTGGACAGGGTCTACCGGGCGAAAGTCGCCGGCGGAGATTCCTTCGCGCATTACATGGCTGACGCGGGCAAAAATCGGCTGGATGTAGGTCCTGATCACTTTATCGATGTGGGGGGAATTGCCTTCGCGGGCCCGCATCATCTCGCGCTGCATCAGCATGGGGTATAGACGGTGGGAGGCGATGAAGTCGAAATAGGCGCCCACGTACGCCATGATCTTTTCCCGCGCCGATGCCGGGCTGTCGAGCACGTGGAAGACGGTGTCCTTCAGGCCGGAAAAGGCATCGTCGAGCACGGCGCCGTAGAGCGTTTCCTTGTTTTTGAAATAGTAATAGAGGAGCGCCTTATTGACGCCAGCCGCTTGCGCGATGGCATCGGTGCGAGCTCCGGCGACGCCGTGCTGGGCAAACTCCTGGGCCGCGGCCTGCAGAATGGCGGCTCGGCTTTCTTCCGGCTGGCCGCGCGAGCCCATGCGGCGATGAAGAGCGGGGCGGTGATGGAAGAGGGGTGCCATAGTCTTAATTAACCAGTTAGTTAGATTATACCGCAAAGCGAGAAGTTGCGCTTTTCCTAAGACGGCGGAAGATCAACGAGATCGGCGACATGACGGGAGAACTCTGGGGCGACGCCGGCGACCAGGTCTTCCGCTGGACCACGAAAAACCCGGCCTTCTCCGAACTCATCGGGTTTGGAGACTGGAGTTGGTCTTTTGGAGTGAACAACGCGCGCGTCGCGGTCGTCACCTACGGCGGTCTGAATTGTGCCGGCGCTTGCGGGGGTGCGGTGCGGGTCCGCTGACACCGGCACAGGGAAATGATCGACAGGGCGGGAGATCTCCTCGAAAGCCCTCGATCGCCCGCCCCCCTAACGTCAGCCTTCGTGTTCTAATTACTCTTTCGTTAGGATCGCCGTTCCCGGGGGACTTTCTTGAAATCGCCATCCACGCTCGTCGTCGCAATTCTCGGTGCTTGTTTATGCACACTTTCCCTAAGCGCACAGAGCGCGCAAAAGCTAGATCGCCAGGTCGCCATTACCATCGATGATCTCCCGGCGGGCATGGCGGATCGCCTGCCCGCGGCGGACATTACGGCCCTGACGGCGAAATTGCTGGGTACGCTGCGCGATCAGAAGATTCCTGTCGTGGGCTTCGTCAACGAGAAGAAGCTCTACAAGCCGGGAGAAGTGGACGAGCGCATCAAGGCGCTGCAGATGTGGCTCGACTACGGATTTGAACTGGGCAATCACACCTACAGCCACGCCTCGCTGAACCAGGTCGGGCTGAAGGCCTGGGAGGACGACGTGATCCAGGGCGAGAGCGTCCTCAAAATCCTGCTGGGCGACCGCAAGATGAAGCTGCGCTACTTCCGCCATCCCTATCTCGATACAGGCCGCGACCTGTTCACGCGGCGCGAGGCCGAGGCGTTTCTGGTGGAGCGCGGGTACCGGATTGCGCCCATCACCCTCGACGGGTGGGACTGGATGTTTGCCGGCGTGTATGAAGACGCGCGCAAGCGCAACGACGGGGCACTGCAGCAGCAAATCGTCAAAGAGTATCTCGCCTATCACGACGCTTCGTTCGCTTACGCGGAGCAACTCTCGGCGAAAGTCGTGGGCTACGAACCGAAGCAGGTCCTTCTGCTCCATGCCAGCAATCTCGAGGCTGAGCACATCGGCGAATTGCTCGACGTTCTGCGCAAGCGGGGATATCGGTTCATCACGCTGGAATCCGCGTTGGGCGACTCTGCCTACAGCCTTCCCGATACCTACGTCGGGGAGGAGGGCAGCGGGTGGATCGATCACTGGGCGATTACGCAGGGAAAGATTCCGCAGGGCGCCCCGGCATTTCCGCAGTGGGTGATGGACCGCTCCAATGCATTGAGGTTGCCGAACGGGCAGGTCTCAACGTACTGATTCGAACCTATCGATTCAAACCGGCCGTCGCGATCGAATGACGGATGGGCAGGAACCGCGTTGGGCTATTGGCCTGTGCCGCCCGCGATTGAGGGCACGAGCAGAACGTCATCGCCTTCCTGGAAGGCATATCCCGGCCCGCCCAGGAAGCGAATGTCTTCTTCATTCACATAAATATTCAGGAAGCGGCGGATCTGGCCCTTGTCATCGCGCAGGTGCGGCTTGAGTTCGGGAAACTTCTGGTCCAGCACGGAGAACAATTCATTAAGATTCGTCGCCGTGCAGGTGAGCGATGCCACGCCCGAAGTATGCCGGCGCAGAGCGGTCGGAATTTGTACCGTGATCGGCATGGTTACGCTCCGATGCTCACCGCTTCGGCGATGACTCCCGGCACTTCGGCGACATCGAGCGTGCTTTGCAGGTACGTCTCGAACTCAGCGAGCTTGGCGGCGATCGGCCTTTCGGTCTGATAAACACCCGCGAGAACGTCAGTCGTTTTCAATCCGTTTCCGGTGATGCACAGCACCGTGGTTTCCTCGGGTAGAATGCGATCCTGGCGATACAGTTTGCCCGCGGTTCCGACCGTCACCCCACCAGCTGTCTCGGTGAAGATACCTTCGGTTTCGGCCAGCAGCCGGATGGAGTCGACCACTTCGGGATCGCTCACGTCCTCACTCCACCCACCGCTGCCCCGGATGGTCTTGATGGCGTAATG
>Ga0209698_10002244_pt1 | contig 21998 bp, 21 predicted proteins | sample LitLauG_LLR_2012_FD_187203 | JGI IMG/M metagenome (GOLD analysis project Ga0209698, IMG submission 187203) | Freshwater sediment microbial communities from Pennsylvania, USA - Little Laurel Run_MetaG_LLR_2012 (SPAdes) (version 2) | ecosystem: Environmental > Aquatic > Freshwater > Creek >...
GGGGTGCGTCCGCCCGGATCACGGCGGTGGAGAACGCCAGGGCCATCAGGGCCATCAAGAAGAGCTTTTTCATAACGAGAATCCTTTCTGTCATCGAATGTGTTATCGAACCCACGGGCAGGGATTGCACTCCGGCAGGGGTGCGTCCGCCCGGATTACGGCAGTGGAGAACGCCAGGGCCATCAGGGCCATCAAGAAGAACCTTTTCATAAAGAGAGTCCTTTCATGCTATCCAAATGTGTTAACTAATGTACTATACTATACGGAACCGTACCGGTGTAGGGAGTTTCTCCGAAGAAATTTTCCAAAATCGGAACAGCGGGGGGGTGAACCACCTTAGGACTTCGAGCAACCTCCCTAGCCATGAGATATAGGTGTAAAATCGGTAGCGGGACGGAATGCACGCGCCGCAAGCCGTATTTCGGGGGTATAGCGCTCTGAACAAATCAAAGACAGAGCGAAAGCAGGGGCCGGCCGACCAGATTTGGCGCAACACGATTTTGCAGGTCCCCACCGTATTCGGCCGGTTGGTGTTCCTCGCTTCTTTGCGCGATCCCTCCTCGGGAAGGTATCGCAGTGGAGCTTTGGATTCCCTGCTTGGGCCGGAAGACACCGACCGCGCGATCCGCCACAGCCATCATCAGGTCTTTTCCCAGTGGCTGGCCTTCAGTCTCTCGGAGCAGAAACAGGATATCAGCCAATTCCTGAATGACCCGCGCCGCCCGGCCGCGGGCCCCGCCTGGAGGTCGGTCGTAACTTACCGGCAGCTCATTCCCGCGTCGGCTCGGGAGGTGGAGCGGCAGCTCTATTTCGCTGATCTGGAGACCCTGCTGGAGTTGCTGAAGGCCGAGCATGCCGGCGTTTTTTCAGCTCCAGAAGCGTAGCGGCCCCTACGACTTGCCCCACCACGTCAATCTCATCCGGATAGCGAAAGACCGACGGCGATCGCTCCGAAGCGGGGTGCGGCTGCACCAGAAGCCGGTCTCCGTTGACCGTACACCACCCGCAAATAAACCCGTCGCGGTGCTCCAGGAAATAGATCGGACGATCGAATTCGTTACTCCAGCCTCCGCGCGCAATCTTGCGCCGGCTCTGATCGATCAGGATCAACGAGCCGGGCCTCAGGATGGGGAACATGGACCAGTCTTCATTTCCCAATAAAGCGTACTGGTGCTGCCGGTGGTCGGTGCCATGAACCAGGCTTAAAGGTAGCTTTCCCCAGGAGCCCGCCAGTTGGCTTACCGTGGTCGTTTTCGATAGATCTATCCCGGTTTCCAGGGGATGAACAGAGTCCGAATGATCCTGATTCAGAATTGGGATGGTATGGGTTTCCTCCAGACCGATCTGGAGCGCTTCGGTGGCCAACAGTTCTACGGGAACGCCGTACCAACGCATTACCTCGTGGAGGTCCAGACGGTAAATGGCACACAGCGTATATAAGCGGTAAATGGTGGGTATGCGCCCGCCATTTTCAATGTCGGCCAGGCGGCTCAAAGGGATCAGAAACTCCAGGCTGGCACGCTTCTTAGCGATTTCCTGGCTGGCTTTCACTACGGACCGGTAGGTTAGTTTCAGCCGTTCTCGTGCCCGTCTGAGCTTTTCCCCTGCGCGGTCCATGTTATGATCCTCGCTTGTGGCCTGGAATTGGTTCTGAGCCCCTGGCAGAGTGGCAATACGCCCCTAGGTCCCCGAAGCTCGTCCCAGCAAATAGCAGTCAATAACATTGACTGTAGAGAGCACGTTGGCATTATATCTCCCGGGAGGAATAGCGGCAAGAAAAAGGATTGATTTTTGTTCCGAATTCGGAACACGACAGGAAAGATAACAAGAAATGATTGTGGTGGTCGGCATTTCCGGAGCCAGCGGGGCCATCTACGGGTTCCGTATTTTGGAGCTACTCCGTGAATTAAATGTGGAAATTCACCTCATCTTGACCAGATCGGGCGAAAAGACGATTTTTCTCGAGACCGGAAAGGCGGTTTCCGAGATTCGCCGCCTGGCGCATTTTTCGTATGCCGTGGAAGATATTTCCTGCCGGCTGGCCAGCGGGTCTTATCCCACTGATGCCATGGTGATTGCCCCCTGCTCCATCCATACCATGTCCGCCATTGCCACCGGGATCAGTTCGAACCTCCTGGTTCGGGCGGCGGATGTCACGTTGAAAGAAAGACGGAAGTTGGTCCTGATGGTGCGAGAAAGCCCCTTGCATCTCGGTCACTTGAGAAATATGACGGCATTGGCCGAAATGGGAGCGATTATCGCCCCGCCGGTGCCAGCGTTCTACCACCACCCGCAGAGCGTCATGGACATCGTCGACCACAGTGTGGAACGAGTGCTGGATCTGCTCGGTTTGCCGGCGCCGAACGCCCGGCGCTGGGAAGGCGCAAAGTGACCAAAAGGGGTAGAGAAACGATCGCTTTCCAGGGCGAGCGGGGCGCCTTTAGCCAGGAGGCAGCGCGGCAACTGCTCGGAGGGAATATTGGCGTTTTACCTTGTGCGCGATTTGAGGACGTCTTCCGCAGCCTCAAAGAAAAGCGCGCCACCGGGGCCGTGGTGCCGATCGAGAATACGCTGGCGGGCTCTGTACATGAGAATTACGACCACCTGCAGAATTTCGAGCTGCCCATCGTAGCCGAGACCAGCGTGCGCATCGTTCACAACTTAATTGTCGCAAAAGACGTTAAATTCTCGGCAATTCGCCGTGTATTTTCGCATCCGGTGGCTTTGAACCAATGCTTGAATTTTCTTGCCGGAAATCCGCAAATCGAGCGTGTGCCATTTTACGACACTGCCGGAAGTGTGAAGATGATCGTGGAACAGGGCCTTCTCGACGTGGGTGCCATCGCCTCCGCCGTGGCTGCCGATATCTATGGAGCGCGAATCATCCGCCGCTCCATTGAAGATGACCGCCAGAATTTCACGCGCTTTTTTCTCTTACGGCGGCCGGAATATGCGCGGAACTATCCAGCAAGATCGACCGGCTCTGCGACGCCCTGGAAGACCTCGCTGGTTTTCAGCGTGCGCAATGCGCCGGGATCGTTATTTCGCGCTCTCGCAGCCTTCGCCCTGCGCGACCTGAGCCTCACCAAAATCGAATCGCGCCCGTTCCGCGGCAAACCCTGGGAGTATCTCTTTTACCTGGACTTCCTGGAACGTGCCGATTCACCTAATGCACGCAACGCTCTCAATCACTTACGAGAGGTGGCGGACCATCTGCGCGTGTTGGGCTCCTATCCCAAAGGCGCGTGAGGTTACACTGTGGATAGCGTATATGGCTGTCCAAGAAGAAGCGTCCACTCCAGCGGAAGCCGGCGGGGAAACTCTAGACGAGGTACCGGTCCTCACGGTGCGGGATACCGTAATCTTTCCGGGCGCGATGCTGCCCATTACCGTGGGTCGCCCGGCCTCGGTAGCCCTAGTCCAGTCCCTGGGTGAGAACCGCACGCTGGCCGTGGTGGCGCAGATCGATCCCCGGATCGACACGCCCGCTCCGGAGGACCTTCACGCCATGGGAACCCTATGCGTGCTCCACAAGGTAATCCGTGTTCCCAAGGAGAACCTGCTGCTGTTTTGCGAGGGGGTCACGCGAATCGGCCTGCGCGAATTCACTGCTCGCGAGCCTTTCCTCAAGGCCCGCGTGGAGAGGATTCCCGATCTGGAACCGGATCCCACACCGGAGCTGGAAGCGCTGCGGCAGAATGTGGTCAATCTCTTCCAACAGATCGTGGCGGCTTCACCTAACCTTTCCGACGAGGTGGCGGCCAGCGCGGCACACATCACCGAGCCCGGCCGCCTGGCCGATTGGATCGCGGGGACACTGCCCTCCTTAGACGCTCCCGAACGCCAGAAACTGCTCGAACAACCCGAGGGCAGCACGCGGCTGAACGAGGTACACCGGCACTTGACCCGCGAGCTGGAATTGCTCGAGCTGCGTGGCCGCATTCAATCGCAGGTGCAGGGCCAGCTTTCGCAGAGCCAGCGGGAGTTTTACCTGCGCGAGCAGTTGAAGGCCATTCAGAAGGAACTCGGCGAAGGAGACGACTCGCAGAGGGATCTCGACGACCTGCGTAAGAAGCTTGAAGCTGCCGGCATGCCCGAGGAGGTAAAGACCGAAGCGCAACGGGAGATGAAGCGGCTCTCGCAGATGAACATAGCGTCCCCGGAATACGCCGTTACACGCACGTATCTGGAATGGATGGCGGCGCTGCCCTGGAGCGTCTCTTCGGGCTCGCAAGTGGATGTGAAACACGCGGCCGAAATCCTCGACCAGGATCACTACGATTTGGAAAAGGTGAAGGACCGCATTCTCGATTACCTGGCCGTGCTGCAATTGCGTCCCGTGCTGAAGGGGCCGATCCTGTGCTTCGTGGGTCCCCCCGGCGTGGGGAAAACGTCGCTGGGCAAATCGATAGCCCGGGCGCTCGGCCGCAAATTCGCGCGTATTTCCATGGGCGGGATGCACGACGAGGCGGAAATCCGCGGGCACCGGCGCACCTACATCGGCGCGCTTCCCGGGCAGATCATCCAGGCGCTGCGCCGAACCGGAAGCAACGATCCCGTCTTCATGCTGGACGAGGTCGACAAGTTGGGGCGCGATTTTCGCGGCGACCCGGCGTCGGCCTTGCTGGAAGTGCTTGACCCCGAGCAGAACTCGACGTTTCGCGACAACTACCTCGACGTGCCCTTCGATCTTTCGAAGGTTCTGTTCATCACCACCGCCAACGTGCTCGATCCGGTGCCGGACGCCTTACGCGACCGCATGGAGATCATTTCCCTCGAAGGCTACACCGAGCAGGAAAAGGTGATGATCGCTTTCCGGTACCTGGTTCCGCGCCAGATCCGGGAAAACGGTTTTGAGACCGAGAACGGAATCCGCTTCAGCGATGAGGCGGTGCGCTTCATCATCCGGCGCTACACACGGGAAGCAGGCGTGCGTAACCTGGAACGGGAGATCGGCGCGATCTGCCGCAAGCAGGCCCGGCGCATCGCCGAGGGCGTAGCCGGCAAAACGGAAGTGACTCCCGGGTTGGTCGAAACCGATTTGGGCGCTCCGCGTTTCCGAACCGATACGGAAGTGGCCGAGCGGACACGACATCCGGGAGTCGCGGTCGGCCTGGCATGGACACCCGTCGGCGGCGACGTCTTATTCATTGAAGCCGGGCGCATTCCCGGGGGCAGCAAGGGCCTGATCATGACCGGCCAGTTGGGGCCAGTGATGCAGGAATCGGTACAGGCCGCGTTGACGTGGGTGCGCGCGAATGCCACCCGGTACGGCATTGATCCCGACCTGTTCAAGACCAGCGACATTCACATCCACGTGCCGGCGGGAGCGATTCCCAAAGACGGCCCCTCGGCGGGCATCACCATGGCGTCGGCGTTGCTTTCCATGCTTACCGACCGCCGCGTCCGCTCCAACCTGGCGATGACCGGAGAGATCACTCTGACGGGCCAGGTGCTGCCCATCGGCGGCGTCAAGGAAAAGGTGCTGGCGGCCAAACGCAGCGGCGTGCTTGAAGTGATTTTACCCTTCGAAAACGAGGTCAACGTGCGCCAGGATCTTAAGACCGAGCAGATCGGCGACATGCAGATCCACTACGTGAAGATCATGGAGGAAGTCGCGGAGTTGGCGTTGGCGCCGAAGGGGTAACGGAGTGGTGGAACAGGACTGCCGGCCGGTAGTGCGGAGAGGCCGGCACGCTCCGCGGAACAAGGCAAGAATGTCTGCGCCACTACCGCTCGACCAGCACGCTCACCTGCGCGTGGGTCCAGCAGCACTGGAAACCGCCGCCGCCCTCTCCGGAGTAATCGTTCGCTACCACCTGCAGCACGTACTGCCCCGGCTCGCTGAACGTGACAGCGGTTGTCGCCCTACCGTTAAAGGGGACGTTAGTATCCTTGCCTTCGATCTTTTCGACGGCGGGCCTCTCGGCGCTGAAAGTCACTTCGCCGGGTCCCCGGTACTTGCTCCACCGCAAAGTCACGGGTGGTCCCAAGTCCCTGGGGGGCGCGCCTGACGATGTGGTCAGCTTGGCGTCATCCGATGCCCACGCCGTCACGGTGAGTGGGACTCCGACTTTCGCCGTGCGTTCCGCCGTCAACCCTCGCGGACCTTGTACCACAGGACCGCGCTCTTCCAATCTGAGGACCGGCGGTGTATTTCCCACGGCCGCTTCCTGAAACGGTGAGATCTCGTAATCCGGTTTCAGGCTGGCGGGGATTACCATGTTCTGGCCGTTGGCCACGATCGTCCAAGTGATTTTCTGGTTGCCGAAATCGCCCGGCACCTTGACGGCGAACATACCCCACTGCCGGCCAGTCAGGAAGTGGGTTGGCTGGCCGCGGTCCGGCCCGCCCGGCTCGATCCGGTTGTCCGGTCCGATCGCTATATCCAACTCCTGTTTCAGATTCCGATTGAAGTAGCCAAGCAGAAGACTAAAGCTTCCATCCGGATTCTTGTACCAGCCTTCAAACGCGCCCGTCACGCTGGCGCCGGCTTCGTGCAGAGGTTCCAGAGGCAACGCCTGTCCCCAGGTAAGCACGCTGGTGACCGCGATCAAACCGCCCAGCCGCGCAACTCTGCGAAATCCTATCTGGTCGCGGTAAGACGATTTTTGTGCTTTGCGGCCCACGCGTTATAGTCCTCGTCGCTGATATATGTCACGTTCATCCACGCATGGCCCATTTCGTCCACTGTGCGGTCGCCGAACCCGACCCATTGATCCGGATCGGGATTATTCGGGTTCGCGGCGGTATTGTCATACCACGCCGTGACCTTGATCATGGTGCCCTTGGGGAACACCGGGGCCGCGTCGTCGGCGTAAATATAATTCGTCATCCAGTTGAAATTGAACTTTCCGACGAAACTGACCACCTGCGAACTCCCATCCGGCAGGATGGCTTCCACAGACATGGCCTTTCCGCGCAGGTGCATGTGCGGCTGAAAATTCTCCAGGATGGCCGGTTGTTTGAGTACGGTGAAGTTCTGAGACTCCACAATCGAATTTGGTGCGATGTCCACCAGCTTGGCCCTGTCTCGCCCCTTGATAGCGGGGAATGCCGTCAAGTAGGTGCGGTACTTCGGCTCCTGCCCCTTGGGATAGAACCACAAACCGAGCTCCACGTTGTCGCGGATCTCCTCGCCCACGGCGTGGATGTGGACGTCCCAGGAGATCTGCGCTCCGGGGAGTATCAACTTGCCGGTGTCGGGACGATACAGGTCGTACCCCTTGCCGATCGCCCACTCCATCAGCATCGCGCGCCCTCGCGTGTCCGCATCGGTATCTGGCAGAATGCTCTGCGGATCGTTCTGCGCCAGGTAAGCGACTGCATGGTGCGTGATCTTACGCCCGGGCAGCGTCCCGGGACGGATCTCCACGGCGCGCACCCAGCGCGGCTCGGTCAAGGGAATATTGCTGACGGGCCTCCACCAGACGTCCTGGTGATGCGCGGCCATGGTGTAAGGCTCCGACTTGACGACGACATCGGGCGGGCCCAATTCTTTGGTGGCTTTCCAATCGTTGTCGGCAGGCCACTGCCGGGGAGCGGGCATATCCTTGAGATCGCCGAGCGGCGCACCCGCATCCACCCACTGAGCGACGGCCTTGATCTGCTCATCGCTCAGAGACATATCATTCTTAAACTGTTGGACCCCCACGGTCCGGTCGATATGCCACGGCGGCATCTGGCGCGCGATCACGCGTTGGCGGATGGACTTCGCCCACGGCCGCACCTCCTCATAGGTTACCAGCGACATGGGTGCCATCGAACCCTGGCGATGGCACTCCTGACACTTCTCTTGCAGAATCGGAGCAATGTCGTTGGCAAATGTAACCGGCCTGGCTGCCGCTGCGGCGCCCGTCGCATTAGTCAGGTCAGCGGCGATCGATAGCCCTGAAACCGCAAGGAAAGCACTCAATGCCAGCACGCACTTTCCGAGCACGCCGCAAAAGGGCAACGTGGCCTGTCTCATGATCCGCTCCTTTTTCACCCGTTTTTCCCCCTGTATCCAGCCGGCTCATAGTGTATCTCTCTCAGAATACGGTGTCAAAGGGGGATACAGGGGGTGTACCTTGCGAAAAGCCAGCACCCGGGCCACCTCTTCCGGCGTACGTCCTGGCCATGCCCGGAAATCGCGCGGCAACCCGACTGCCGACGTTTACCTCGCCGCTGCGAGCGCCCCTTGGAACGCGGTTGCGTCCGCCGGGGTGGGGAAAGCGAAGGACAGGAACGCCAGGCCCATCTCGTTGGTGGTCTGCTCGCCGTAGGTGACGCGCACGGGCGGGCGGGCCGGATTGCGCGGATTCTTGTCGGAGTTGTCGTAGGTGTACTCCATCTCGATGCGCGTGCCTTTCGGAAGCCTTACGGGGTCGGCATAGGTGTATGCGCCTTGCCAGTTGAAGTCCCAGTCTTTGATCCAGATCAGGGGAGTAATAGAGCCGTCGGGCAGAATCGCATTCACCTTCATGTCCTTGCAGATGTAGTGAGCGTGCGGGGTGATGCCGATCAACTCGGCATCCGCGGGCAGGGTTTGGGATGCCGAGACGAGGTAATGCGGGTCGCCGGGGGAAATATCGATGTGGTTCGAACCCAGCAGCACCAGGCTGCGCCCCTTGGTGGGAGGCTCGCCGAAAAAGAGTCCCAGGGAAGACTGATCCTGGGCGGCCGTACCCGAAGGATGATAGTGGATTTGTAGAATGAGGTCGGTGGACTTGGGCAGCGCGGCGGCATAGCCCTCGATGGGTTTGCGCGGCGTGATGCCGGGAGCCCAACCACCTACCAGGGCGGCCGGCACACCGGGGCTGCCGAAACAGGTGTAGCCTCCGTCCGGCGAGCCCGCGGCGAGCTTGCGGCCCTGGCGCGTGACATCGGCAAAGACCAGCGCATGATGCACGGTGCGGCGATTGTCGGCGCGAAACTCGAGGGCCTTCAGATAGGCGACGTTCTCGAAATTCATGGGGATCACGAAGCAGCGGTACACATCCGGGCCATCCGCGGGCACGGAGAACTTGGCCGGTATCATGACCACCTTATCGGGTTGCCCGAGCTGCCAGCCTTCGGTGAACTTCGGGGGAACCGGCTTGGAGGCGGCGTCGCCTTCCGGAGCGCCGTTGCCGGCCCACTGCTGGAGCAGCGCGATCTGTTCGTCGGTGAGACGGCGGGCATCGCGAAAGTCGCCATAGCCCGGCTCGGCTTTCCACGGCGGCATGACCCGCGCCTTGGTCACGGTAGCGATCAGCGCCGCGCGTTTGGCGGTGTCCTGGTACGTGAGCAAGGGAAACGGAGCCACTTCTCCGGGACGATGGCACCCGGCGCAGTTCTGGTACAGAATCGGTGCGATGTCCTTGTTATAGGTTGGTGTGGCGGTGAACGCACTCACCGTGGCAGCAGCGAACAGGATCAGGGTTTTCATTTTTTCCTCGTGATGGCGCAGCCCAGCGCCTTGGTACGCGGGTGGGGCACGGGTTTTCCGGCGAGCACGGCATCCAGGGCTTCGCGCAGGTCGAACTCGGTAACCTGCACGCGCTCTTTGCCGAACTCTTCCAGGCGGTTGTCGATGCGGCCGAGATAGAGCATGTCCCCGCGTGGTGAAAGCACGGCGGCTTCGGGGGTGGCCGTGGCCCCAGTAAATGCCGCGAGGGACTCCGTGGGATCGAACAGGTACGGGAACGTGTAGCCGAACTCTTTCACATGACGCCGCACTTCGTCTTCGGCGACAGTGGCATCGCCTTGCACGGCATAGAAAGCCACGCCACGCGCTGTGTAGGCGCTCTCGATACGATTGAATTCCGGTACGTAACGGTTGCTAAGCGGGCAATCGGTGCTCACGAAAAGCAGGACGACGGCTCGCTTGCCAGCCCAGTCGGCCGGGGTATGGGTTCGGCCGGCAGTATCGGTGAGCGAGAACTGGGGCGGAGCCGCGACGGCGTGGGCCAGAAGGCATGCGCCGAGCAGGAGGGTGCGGAAAGGTTGCGGCACATAGCCAGGAACCCCTGGGCTACGCCCTTTGAGTGCCATTGGTTTTATTGTACTGGGGACACGCGTCCGCCGGACAGCCAATCCGGCGAACGCCCACATCCGGCCGCCAGGAGGTTACCTGAGGCTACCGGACGGCGGACAGCACTTCCGACGGCTTCGGCATCCCGCGCTGGGCGAAACGGATCACCCCGTCGGGCCCGATCAGATAGACCGTACGCTTCACGATCAGCCCGTTAGCGTTATAGAGCTTGGCAACCGATCGTCCCTGGTCCACCAGCAGGGGAAACGGGAACTGGAACTTCTGCCGGAAATATACGTGGCTGCGCGCGCTCTGCGGGTTCACGCCAAAGATCTCGACGCCGCGCTCCTTGGCCGCATCCCAGCGGTCGCGAAACTCGCACAACTGCCGCGTACAACCGGGCGTGTCGTCACCCGGGTAAAACACCAGCAAGACATTCTTTCCTCTGAGAGACGAGAGAGCCACAGTACGCCCGGCATCATCCGAAAGAGCGAAGTCCGGCGCGGGCGTCCCGACTGCGAGCGGATCGGAAAAGAGTCCCGAAAACATCATTGCACCGCGATTTTGACTGCGTTGCTGCTCCCGCCGACGAAAATGCAACATCTATTTTCGCATGAGGCGATGCGCTAAAATCTGGCGATATGGCATTCTGCTCGAATTGCGGGGCGCGAATTTCAGAAGGGTCCCGTTTCTGCAGCGGCTGCGGACAGCTAGTCGGCGCAGCCGCGCCGGCTGCGGTTTCCGAACCGCTGGATTTCACCATCCAGGGCGATAACCTGCAGGTGGCCCGTGTCCGTCTGAAGCCGGGGCAGGAGGTCTACGCCGAAGCGGGCCGGATGGTCTATAAGACGGCCAATGTGCAATGGGACACGCGCATGACCGGCGCCACGCTGGGCGAGAAGCTTTTAGGCGCCCTGCGGCGGACAGTGACAGGCGAATCGCTGTTCGTCACCTATTTTCGGGTTGATACGGCCGGTGAGGTGGGTTTTGCGGGAACGTACCCGGGCAAAATCCAAGTCTTCGACCTGAAGCCCGGGCAAACCATCCTGGCGCAACGCGATGCTTTTCTGTTCGCCGAGACTGCCGTGCAATTCAATATCGCACTGGTGAAACGGCTGGGCGCCGGTTTCTTTGGCGGCGAGGGATTTATCCTGGAAAAGTTCACCGGTCCGGGCGCGGTGTTCATCCACGCCGGCGGCGACTTCGTGGAATTCGATTTGCAACCCGGACAGACGCTGCAAGTCGATTCCGGCTGCATCGTCGCTTTCGATGAATCGGTGGAATACGACATCCAGTTCGTGGGCGGGATCAAGACCGCGATTTTCGGCGGCGAGGGCCTGTTTTTGGCGACTCTCACCGGTCCGGGGCACGTGGTGGTGCAAAGCATGACTCTGCAGAAGTTACGGCGCGAGTTATCGCCCATGCACACCGGCGGCGACGAGCGCGGCCCACTGGGCGCGCTGGGCGGGATTTTCAATTCGAACGACTGAGCGAGTATGCTTCCACTGGCTCGGAATGGAAAACGACTCCCACGGAGTCGGTTGGATATACAATCGATGGCGGCAGGAAAAAAGACGGATCGCCTGGCTGATACGCGAATTTCCTGCAGAAGGAGGTTGTGATGTCCCCTGCAAAACAAGGAAACTGTGGGAGTCGGCGATCCAGCGTCGTGGAGCTCGCGGTCGTTGGAATCGTGCTGACCGTAGCTGCGGAGAGGCTCAGCGCGCAGCCCGATAGTGGATCCGCGGGGCCGCTCGCTCAATCCTGTGGCGTGCCTACCGCATCGCCCAGTGGTACAGGTGGTCAGGCCCGCGGTGGGCGTGGGGTTCCGCAGTTTCCCCCCGGTCAATATCCTGTTGCATTGCCGCTGGTGTCGATGCTGGGCGCGCGCAATGACCTCCCCAACCCGTATCGCCCCGGCGTGAGTTGGGGGCAGTTGCCGGAAGGAAGAAAATGGGGCTCGACTGCGAGCGTTACCACCGCGCCCGACGGCACAATCTGGGTAGTTGACCGCTGTGGGAATTCCGGAGCGGGGGGCACGACCTGCGGCGGAGCCAGTTCCAATGTCAACCCGATCTTCCAATTTGACACGTCCGGCAAGGTGCGGAAGACGTTCGGCGCGGGCATGTTTGTGAGCCCCCACAAATTGTCAGTGGACAAAGAAGGAAACGTGTGGCTCGCCGACAACGGGGGGAACCAGGTCTTCAAGCTCAACCAGGACGGAAAGGCCTTGATGACCCTTGGCAAAAAGGGGATCGCCGGTCCGGGCGAGGACGAGTTCGATGCGCCTACCGATGTGGCAATCGCGCCGAACGGCGACATTTTCGTGGGCGACGGACACAGCGGAGGCGGCACGGCTACCGGCAATGCGCGGATCGTGAAGTTCGACAAGAACGGGAAGTTCATCAAGGCGTGGGGAAAGAAGGGGATGGGGCCGGGAGAATTCGACGTGATCCACACGCTGGCCTTCGATTCGCGAGGCAGGCTGTTCGTCGGCGACCGTCAGAACAACCGCATCCAGATCTTCGACCAGAACGGTAAATTCATCGCCCAGTGGTTCCAGTTTGGCCGGCCGAGCGGCATGTACATCGATAAGAATGACGTCATCTATGTAGCCGACTCAGAATCGCGCGACGCGCGCACCAACACCGGACAATTTGCACTCCCGCAGACTGGTTATGGCTATAATCTGGGCGCCCAACGAGGCATTCGAATCGGAAGCGTCAGGGACGGTTCCGTCAGATCCTTCATTCCAGATCCGTGTCCGTATCCATATGCCGCAGGTTCGAGCATGGCCGAAGGCGTCACTGCGGATTCCGAGGGCAACGTGTACGGGGCGGATTTCCTGGGCGATGTCAGAAAATTCATCAAAAAGTAGGGAGATAATCAGGGCGTGGTAGAAGCGATCCATGCGATTGACGATTCGGGAGGCACATCAACTGGCCGCACGCGTCATGGCGGCACTTGGTCACGATGCCACTGACGCCGAATTAATCGCAGACCACCTGATCGATTGCGAGCTGCGCGGCCTCCCTTACGGCGGACTTGCGCGAGCGATCAGTATCGCCGAACGGATCGAACGCCATGGTGACTTTCGCCGTCCGATCCGCATACTTCATGAGACAACGGTCTCTGCCCGGCTCGATGGCGGCGATCACATCGGCTACATTGTCGCGCACCGTGCCACGATCGTTGCCATGGAGAAGGCAGAGGCAGCCGGGGTCGCGGTCGTAGGCGCCAGCGACACCTGGTACACGGGCATGCTGTCTTACTATGCGGAGATGGCGGCTGTTCGCGGGCTCGTGAGTATGATCGCGTCCAACACGTCACCCTGGGTCGCGCCGCACGGAGCGACTGAGGGCCGGCTCGGCACCAACCCGATCTGCTTCGGATTCCCGAGCGCCGACGACCCGATCATCTTTGACATCGGCACATCGGCGATCATCCACGGCGAGGCGACACTCGCGAGTCGTCTCGGCAATGATCTGCATGACGGTGTCGCTTTCGACCAGGACGGCCTCCCGACCCGCGATCCCGCGGCCGCGCTCCGGGGCGCCTTCGCGGCCTGGGGTGGCCACAAGGGGTCCGGCCTCGGCATCGTGGTGCAGCTCCTCGGCATCTTGGCGGGCTCGCTACCGATTCCGCCTGAACTCGCCGGATTTGGCTACATCATCGTTCCGATTCGGCCGGACCTGATGGGCCCGGCAGAGACATTTCGGGAGAACGTGTCGGCTTGCGCGAGGGCCGTGCGGTCTGCCCGGCCCGTCGCGGGTGGTTCGCCCGTCCGCATGCCTTTCGAGCGTTCCCGCCGGGAGCGACAGAGGCGTCTTTTCGAGAATGCGATCGAGATTCCCGCCGTCCTCATCGACCAGTTGGTGCGGATAGCCGAACCGAATTCCCCTTAGATTGCGAGCGCCAAGGGAGGCAGCTTGACAAGCGGAGAAGATAACGCCTCAATTGGAAATTGCGGCCGGTTTCTTCCGGACGCTCTTCGAAACATTCGGGTTCGTCGCCACAGAAGACGAAGTGTACACTTCCAGCGTGGTAGGATCCACGGACAGTCCGTGCGGCCTCCCCTCGACGTGGATTACGTCGAGGATTTTTCCGTTCTTCAAAATCGTGACAGCGCCCGCGTTCACGTCGCTGACGTACACAGTATCGTCGGGCGTGATCACGATTCCGCCGCGGCAGGGAGCTGCCCACGTCTCGACGAATCTGCCATCCCTGTCAAACACCGAGATGCGCTTATTATCGCTGTCACTCACCAGGACCTGCCCTTTCGAGTCGACGGCCACTCCGTGGGGGAGTTGCAGTTGGCCGGGCGCACTTCCTTTAGCACCACCGATAATCCTGATGAACTTTCCCTCTTTAGAGAACTGCACGATCCGCGAGTTGACATATCCATCCGAGACGAAGATGTCCCCGTTCGGAGTGAGGGCGACCCCATTCGGGCGATTGAATGTGTCGTGCGCGGTGTTGTCGCCCGCAACGCCCTTCTTGCCCAACGTCAAGAGTACTCTTCCGTCCGGGCCAAATTTGTAGATGACATGATCATTCGAATCGGTCGCCCAAAGGTTCCCGTCGCGGTCGAAGTAGGCGCTGTGTGCTTGGTTGAACAGGCCGTCGTCCCCCCACGATCGCACGAATTTTCCGTCGCTCGTAAAAACCCGGAAATAGGGCGCTTTCCGTACGAAAACGACGACTTGCCCCTTGCCGTCGGCGGCCACCCATGTGGTCTCGCCTCCCCAGGGCGCGCCTCCAGGCAACTGAGCCCATCCCGTCATCTTCACGTCATACTTGTCGAATAAACTGGATTGCGCTTTTGCGCCAGCGGTGAAAATGCCGGCGATTAAAACCAGGGATACTAAACTCTTCATGGCTGAATCTCTCCTGTCTGCCTCGCCTCAAAAACGCGCGCTTCCGTGCGGATGGCAGAAACCCACGAATCCCCGGACTGACCTGTAATCGCCGGGCCGATAACCGCAGTGCTGGTGATCTTATCAAAGGTCAGCCGTGGGCGGGTCCGCCCGCGTGATGCGCGGCCGGCCAAGGCAAGTGGGATAGTCGGAAACGGCCGCAAAAGACGGCATTCCGCCCGCGGCGACCTTCGCGGCTGGAACCGGACCGGCAGGCCGGGCCATGTACCTCGCAAGCGGCCGGAAAAAGGGAGACAATCGGGATATGAGGCGGGAGCGCTTCGGGCTCGGGAGCCGCACGGTCCGTCAGTCGCTATGGATCATCGTGGCGGCTGCGCTGTTCGAAGCCGGCAGCGCGCCCCTATGGTTCGGGCACGTTCGACCGCGCCCGCCTGTGGATAAGGCCGCAACCCAGTGCGCCTTTGTTCCGATCCAATTTACCCGCACTTCAGATCTCGCCAAAGGAAAGTTCCTGGTTGCGCGCCGGGGTCTGTTGGACCCGAATTTCGCTGCGACGGTAGTCTTGTTGGTTCAATACAGCGGGGAGGGTGTAGTGGGGCTGATCATCAACCGTCGAACGAAGGTTCCGCTTTCTCAGGCGTTTCCGGAGTTCAAAGGGGCTAAGAGTATCTCGGACGCAATCTATCTGGGTGGGCCCGTGAAGAGAACAGGGGCCCTAGCCTTGATCCGCTCACGCACGAAGCCCGAAGATGCCGAGCCGATTCTCGCGGACCTCTACTTGACTTCCAGCAAGACGATGCTGGAAAAGACAATCGCCGCAGGAAATACGTCGGTCTCGTTCCACGTGTACTTGGGTTATGGGGGGTGGACCGCCGAGCAACTGCAGAGAGAAGTGCAAATTGGGGGATGGTACATCTTCCCAGGCGATGCCGCAACCGTTTTCGATCCCGATCCCGATGCCATATGGACCCGGTGGATTCAGAAGACCGAAGGCCAGATTGCCTTGGGGGGCAAATATGGACGGTACCCCGAATTTCTCGCCGGACTTCGATCGGGAACCCGTGGCGGCTTGACCGAACATTGATGGTCAGTTCGGGAGTGGCTGGTCCGAATGGGGACCGGAAACCCTGCAACACCGTGCGGCTTCGAGTTGGGAAGTCGCGGCCTTCCGGAGCGCCCCTTACTCGCCAGGCTTGAGTCCGGGACGCTCGACGATCTCGATCTTCGCGCCGGCCGGCCCGGCCACGTAGGCGAAGTTGATCGTGGGACCGTTCGGGAGCGGCAACGGGCGCGGTTCAGTCAACACGGTCACACCTGCGGCGCGCAGGCCGTCGATCGTTTTCGCAAGCGCGCCCGCGGAGCGCCAGCCGATGTGGTCGATGGCGTGCCCCTCGCTTGGCTCCGCGTCGCCGCGCTGCACGAGGATCCACATGTCGCTGAAGCCGGCCGCGCTGTACTTGATGGCGTCGATGCGCCCTTTGAGCTGCGTGCGCTGTCCGCCGAACTTCGCCAGCAGCCAGTTGAAGACCTCGTCTGTGTTCGGTCCACGCATATGGATGTGGTGCAGCCCTAGAAGTTCCGGATCCTGCACGACTTCGATGCGCGTGCCCCACGGGTCTTCCACGAAACCGAGCTTGAAGAGCCCGGCCACTTCGCGCACGGGCGTGACGATCTTGATGCCCGCGGCCTGGAATTCCTTCATCTTCGCGTCGAGGTCCGCGAACGAGAAGCCCACGTGATCGATGGCACTTCCGCTGCTCGGCTTCGCGTCCGCTTTCTTTAGGAACATGAACCGGGTGCTGCCGAACATCAGCCGGTCCGGCGCCTCCGTGATCCGGCGCCCGCCGAAGTATTTCTCGTACCAATTGGCGGCCGCTGCCGGATCGGGCACGTTCACATGGATGTGGTCATAGGGAAACGTCTGCGCCGCAGCCGAGCCGGCGAAAGGCCCCAGGGCGAAGCATACGAAAGCGGCCGAAAGCATCAGCAGTCGCATCAGGAACTCCTTTTCCACAACAGGTCCGCGTTGCCAGACCGAGTTCCCAGTCTACCTTACCGCACGTGCTCCAGGCGCTGGAGAGCCTTTTCGGCCTGCGCGGCACCATCCGTTTGGTTCCCGCCTCGGATCGCATCGGTCCAGACCCTGCGAGCCTGGACAAAATCACCACGATCGGCAAAGATGGCGCCGAGATTGTACAGCGCGTCGGACTGGCCGGGCTCGATCCGCAACACCGCGCGATTCTGTTCTTCGGCGGCAGCGAGGTCCCCCATCTCCGAGCACACCAGCCCGAGTTCCAGCCGGACATCAACCTGGTTGCTATCGGTCGCAACGGCCTGTTCGAGATGTTGGCGTGCGCCGCGCAGATTGCCTTCGCTCCGTTCCATCTGCGCCAGGCGCAGAAGGATGGGTACATGCGTCGGATTGCGCCGCAGTTGTTCGGCCAGGAACACTTTCTCATGGGTGGTGTCCCAGGAGCGGCTGCTTTCCTGCGTAGGGGCCCCGCCACCGGATTCTTTCGACCGGCTGGCCAGCCATCCACCCGCGCCAATCAGCAGTCCGGCGCACAATGCCGCTAGTCCTTTGTGTTTCCGCATTTCAGGCTGACCTTTTGGGCGATTTCGAGCGCGAGGAGCGGCGCCTGTCCCGCCGCACAAAGTAAACAGTCACGGCAAACGCGATCGAAAGAGCAATCACAGTGTCCACGTTTCTCCTAAAGGAAACCCATCCAGGTCGCCATTCCGATATGGATGGCCAGGAGCAGCAAGAACGAATAGCTGAACGGGCGATGCACGACGTGCCACATCTTAAAGATTTGGCCCGCACGGTCGAGAAAACAGATCTTGGCGGTCAGCCACGACTGGCGTCGTACCATCGCGACAATGCGCTCCAAGTCGGGGTGGCTGCTGGCTAACAATCCGCCCAACGTCCAAACCCGCTCCCCAGGCGACAGCGCCTGCCGCCGCAGAGCCGCCATGCGAAAGGGCCGCGCCAGGTCCAGAGCCAGCATCAGTCCGAGGGCCTTGCCTAGCGGCATCTGCAACGCTTCCTCCCGCCGAACGGGTGTCACCAGCGGGCGCCACACCCGTTCGGCGATCAGATTCTGGCCGCGCAAATCTTCGCCGATTTGTGAATTCATTTTCTGCAGGTCCGCCAGCGATAGTTCCGCATCTTTCCGGCTTCTGGGAATCTGCGCATACAAATATCGGCCCACTACACCGCTGGCGACGACCGCCATCATGATCCAGTACGCCATACCCGCCAACCCACCGAATTTGAAGGCGGAGTGTAGAGCCACTAAAAGCGGCGCCGACAGGCCCATCACGATGTGGAAGTCGAGCCAGTGGCGGGTGGTGCCGATTTCGCGCAGCCACCTCCACCGCTTCCGCAGCGGATAAACATAGATGGCAGCGAACAGCATCGCGGAGAAGACTCCACAGCCAATGCCCACGCGTCCGGCGGGCCGCAACTCCTGGTGTAGGGGATGAAGCGGCCGCTCGGCAAGCGGGAGAAGATAGTAGCTCCATCCGGAAGCGAAGACGTAGAGGAAGATGCCCGCCAGAGCACAGGCCAGGACTGCGATGGTTACCCCGTGCGGCGTGACCTTGCTGGATTTCTTGGGCGCGATAGCCAAAGCACTCACCCTATTTCGCCGCCTCCTGTTTTTCCGTTGTAGTCACGTCGAAGCGCTTGTAGCCGCCGAACGTATGGACGTTGCGCCAGTGTTGATGTCGCGTCTTCAAGTCGATGACTGCTTCCCGGGGCAGCCACTCCCCGGAATCCTGGCCGGCCGGCGGCCCGTAGCGCACGCTGGCTTCCAGGCTTTCCAGGCCGATCTCTTCCAGTTGCGATCCCAGGCTGGCGTGAATCGAAGCCACCTGCCCGGTGGCTTCGTCCAGCCGCACTTCCCCCTTCCAAGCCAACGGATACTCCCGCGCCCCGGCGCGCAAAATGCTCGGGCTGCGCTTCCCGGGCCGAAACTCGAATCCGAGCCGCCGCCATTGCCGTCCCCCTTCCTCCACCGGCCCCAAATCGGTAAACTCGAAGCTGTTCTGGTAAGTGGGATGAAGAATCAGCATCATGGCGGCGAAGCCAGTGGAGGCTAGGAGCGGCTTGGTGTCGGTCTTTTTGGAACCGCTTTGCTCGACGCGCGATTCGGTGATGGCGAGATCGCCGTCCTCGGTATCCACCAGCGCCAGGTAGTCAAAGGTTCGGCGGCGGCGTTCCTCGGCCTTCTCCTTTAGACTCAGTTTCGTCTCCACTACGGTTTCCGTGCAGGCCACCGAAGAGAGCGCCGCGATTTCCCGCTCTGCCGCCTGGGAGGCGCGGTCCAAAAGCTCAGGAAGCGCCGCCGGACGGCCGAGCGCCGCGAAGACCATCGTCGCCATGAGAGTGCGTGTCATCTTCCGAACCGGTACCCCAGCGAAATCGAAATCTGGTCGTAGTTCTGCGACAGGCCGCGGTACGTCAGCCAACTGCCCATCACAAAGTAGTGCCGGCCAAGCTGCCAGTCGATCGTCGAATTGAAAAATTTTGCCCGCGTCTGGCTGGTGTACGCCGACTGCGTGTTTTGTATACCGGCTTGAAACTGTAGCCGCAAGCGGTCGGAGAGCTCCCGGGTAAGGCCAGCCGATTCGTAGGACCCCGTTCCGAAACTGCTGCTGAAGGAGCTGTAGCGGACATCAAAACGGAGGTCCAGAATCGGCAAACGTTTCCAAGTGACGCCATAAGCTTGATTGACGGCGTGGGACGTATCTCCGTTGCGCCGGCTGTTGCCCCAGTTAGCGGAAAGCAGCAGGTTATCGATTGGTTCCACCCGAACTCCGCCGCTGATCCCGGTAAACAGATACTGATCGAGCAGTCCGGTGCCGATCAGCCTCGTATCGAACGTCGGTACGCCGCGGAAATAGTTGTCGCTTACGTCGAAACTGATCCGTCTGCGCGGTGTGTAGCGCAGCGTAATGAAACTCTGGCTGAGCTGGGCGCCGGTCGCTCCGTTCATGAGCTTGGGGTCGCGATAGTCGGCCTGGGCCGTTTGAAAAATGGAGAACGTTCGTCCTATCGAGTAGTTGTTTTCGATGAAAATGTATTGCCTCTCCGGGCGCCAGTTGACGCGCGTGAATGCGATACCCGCGGTGCTGCTCCAGTGGATACCGTCGTAACTGCCCGTTTCGAAATTGACGAAGGACCCGATGGTCTGACGGTTGGGAGCGTAGTTCCACTGCGTGGGGTCGGGATTGGTCCCGGCGAACATCCCGGCCGTCACCTTGCGCGACACCTTTCTGGCTGCATAGCCCCCGTCTATGGCTCCCAGGCCGCTGGCCCAGGGCAGAATCAGGCGGCCCACACCCAGCTTCCATGGCGACTGCGGGTTGGCGTAGAACAGCCCAATCTGGTAGGTGCGGTTCATCAGGTCTACCAGCGTAGTCTGCGAAGGCGACTGCGTGGAAGTTATGTTGCCGCGCCAATAGCCGGTCAGCGTCCAATAGCTGCCGCCGATCCGCGACCAGTCGATGCGAATCACCGCGCCGTTTTCCGAACTGGACGCCGCGGCGGAATCGTGATCGATAATCGCCGTGCGCTCGAACGCGATCCGCCCCCGCAAGCGGTCTACTTCCTGCAACGGAGGCCGCGGAACGTACTCCCGGATTTCGTCTTCGAGCGGGTCGCCCCCGGTGAACTCCAGAACCTGCAAGTAGTGCCTGCGGCCCTGGTTGACGTCCGCGCGGACGCGGCTCAGTTCATCGGCGGCCGACAAGCGGGCTTCGTCTCCCTTCTCCGGGTCGAGTGTCTTCGATTGGATCTCGCAAACGGCCGATGCGGTCGCCACGGCGGTGACCGCGGCGATCGCAACCGCTTGGCGGTCCAGCAACGCGGCGCCCGCAGCATGCCTTGAGATCTCGATGATCATGCCCGGAACGATGCCCTCGCTGCTGCCCGCATCAATGTAGATCGCGCCTTGGGCCACGTAGCGCACCGAAAACAGGGTGCGCCGGACCGGAGCCGGGGTCTGCTCGCCCGTGGTGGTCTGGGCCCACCCCACCAGCGCAACCGCGGCCGCGCAACAGCAAAGCGTCAACGTTCCCCGCATTGCTCATGTCCTCCCTTGCGGGTGGCACTGGTAGCATGAGGTGGGCGCATAGGTGTACCCTCTGACACCGCGGTGACGGGGATCGGTCGCGGCTTCATTGTGGGTGTGGCAGTTCGTGCAACTGAACGAGTTGAAGTTGGAAGGATCGAGATGACAATCGGCACAGGTGGTCCATACTTTGGCGTGCGTTCCGGAGTAGATGGGGAACCACGTGTGATTGAAGGTCGCGCCTGCCCACGTCGTGGTGTTGTGGCATTGTGTACAGGTCGTGGGGAAACTCGAAGCGATGTGATTGGGGTTCTGCACCCCTGTGTAGTCGGCTTTATGGCACGAGTAGCAATCGGTCGGCACGGTGGTGTAATTGTTGCCGACATGGCAGGACGCGCAAGGGACGCTGACATGCGCGCCGGTCAGCGGGAAGGCCGTTTTCGAATGATCGAAGGTGGCGCTGGTCCAGTTCGTGGTGCTGTGGCAAACTCCGCAATTCAAGGGGAATCCGGCCTGGGCGTGGTTCGGATTGTTGGTCGTGTTGTATTCGGTGAGATGGCAGGCGTCGCAATTGGCCGGTATCGTGGTGTAGTTGTTGTTCACATGGCATTGTGCGCATACCACCGTCACGTGAGCGCCCGTAAGCGGGAACGCGGTCTTGGAGTGGTCGAAGGTCGCGCCCGTCCAATTGATCGTGCTGTGGCAAAGCGAACAATCGGTGGGGAACGCAGCCTGAACGTGATTCGGGTTCGTCGTCTGGTTGTAATCCGGCATGTGGCAACCGTTACAGACGCGGGGCGCAGTGGCGAAGCTGTTGCCGGTGTGGCACTGAGTGCATGCGACCGCCGCGTGCCCTCCGGTGAGCGGGAATCCCGAGATGGCATTGTGGTCGAAAGTGGCGGTAGTCCAGGTAGTCGTGTTGTGACACTGGGAGCAATCCGTGGAAAAGCCCGCCGCCAGATGGTTCGGGTTGGTGGCTGTCTGGAGATCCGCCTGGTGGCAATTCACGCAGGCGGATCTCCAGACAGCCACCAACCCGAACCATCTGGC
>Ga0209698_10002245_pt1 | contig 21997 bp, 20 predicted proteins | sample LitLauG_LLR_2012_FD_187203 | JGI IMG/M metagenome (GOLD analysis project Ga0209698, IMG submission 187203) | Freshwater sediment microbial communities from Pennsylvania, USA - Little Laurel Run_MetaG_LLR_2012 (SPAdes) (version 2) | ecosystem: Environmental > Aquatic > Freshwater > Creek >...
CAGAAATCCACATTGGTCACACTGAAGTGAACAACTTGAGGTCAACGGCGCCCTCTCCGACCAAAAGGAGTGGATGTGCTGTTTGCGGCCACCAATCTTCCCTATCCCAGTTGGTTGAATCCAGCCGACAACACATGGCAACTCGTCTCGGCGACGTTGGTGGGGCTCATGAGCCTTCCCGGCCTCGCCGTGCTCTACGGCGGTCTGGTGCGAAAGAAGTGGATCGTCAACACGATGATGATGTGCTTCACGGGATTCGCCCTGACCCTCGTGGTGTGGATGCTGTGGGGATACAACCTGGCCTTTGGCCCCCAGTCGCACTTCGGGCCTACGGGTTCGTTCTGGAGCGGGTTCATCGGACACTTCCACGCACTGGGATCTGCGTTCGCTGAGCAGGGACAGGCGGTATCGGGAGCCAATACATTGATCCCGTTCCACTTCCCGACGGCGACGCTGGCGTACTTCCAGTTCGTCTTCGCCGCGATCACCCCGCTGCTGTTCCTGGGTGGACTGGTCGGACGACTCAAGTTCAAGGCCTGGCTGATCATCGTTCCGCTGTGGATCACGATGGTCTACTGCGTCAACGCCGCACTGTTGTGGGGCGGCGGTTTCTGGGCCCAGAAGGGTGCCGTCGACTTCTCCGGTGGCTACGTCATCCACTTGAGCGCGGGATGTGCCGCGTTCGTCGGGGCGGCCATCGTCGGTCCGCGTCGTTGGCAGGACCGTGAGAACGCATTCCCGAGCAACCTGATGATGGTGGCGGTCGGTATCGGCATCGTCTGGCTCGGTTGGAACGGCTTCAACGGTGGCGACCCGTTCTACGCGGGTGCCGACGCTGCGTCGGCCGTGTTGAACACCAACGTCGCCACCGCGGTGGGACTCCTCGTCTGGATGTTCATGGACATGCTCTTCACCAAGCAGAAGAAGCCCACGTTCCTGGGTTCCCTCAACGGCATGCTCTGTGGTCTGGTCGCGATCACGCCGTCGGCGGGCTTCGTCAACGGCACCGGCGCCATCCTGGTCGGTCTCATCTCCTCCTTCCTCGTCTGGATCGCGTGGAACTACCTGTCCAAGGTCCGTCCCTTCTCCAAGGTCGACGACGCCCTGGGCGTGGTCTACACCCACGGTTGCGCGGGACTCATCGGCGGTCTGTTGGTCGGCATCCTGGCTGACCCCCACATGATCGAGTACGGCGTGGTCGGCAAGATCTACGACGGCGCGGGCAGCTTCTCGGTGGCCGGTTGGTTCTACGGCCACTCCTTCCACCAACTCTGGGAGCAGACGATTGCGGCGGTCTGGGTCATCTGTTGGACGTCGGCCATCACGGCGCTTATCTTCTTCATTGTGAAGTTCACCGTGGGTCTGCGCGAGTCCGACGAGGTTCTCGCGATCGGTGACCTCGCGGTCCACGACGAGGAAGCCTTCCCGGAGCCGACCTTCGGTGAGCCCGTCGGTACCCCCAGCCACCTACACTCAGACAACGTTTAAGGAGCGACATGAAGTTAATCAGCGCAGTTATCAAGCCGTTCAAGTTGGACGAGGTGAAGGTCGCGGCCCGAGAGGTTGGCGTCTCGGGCATGACGGTGAGTCAGGTTCGCGGCTTCGGTCGCACCGGTGGCCACATCGAGATCTACCGGGGCAAGGAGTACGAGTTCGACTTCGTCGACAAGCTCCAAGTGGAGATCGTCACCACCGATGAGCTCGCCGACCAGGTGGTCGATGCGGTCGCCAATGCGGCGCGCACCGATACCGTCGGTGACGGCATGCTCTGGGTCACCGACATCGAGCACGTGGTGCGCATTCGCACCGGTGAGCGCGGGCCCGACGCGGTCTAGTTCGCACTCACGAGGTCGAAGGGCGCCGGGGCAACCCGGCGCCCTTCGTCGTTGGCACCACCGTGACGCCACGGACACACCGGTAAGTTCGAGCCCCGTGCGGGCATAATGAGTCGTGACCTCTCTCATCGACTCCTCCTCCTCAACTCCTATCGCCCCCGTACGACGACGAGTGCTGGGAGCGAGCGGTCGTCGCCTGGTCGGTGTCGTGGTGGCACTGGGTCTGTGTGTCGCCTGGTCGGTGCCGGCGTCAGCCGCGACGTTCACGTCGCACCTGGGAACCGTGACGGCCACCCTCACCTACCAGGGGACCTCGTCCGATCCGCACCACACGACCCTCATCGTGACCAACGCCGGTCGCGTCGTCTACCGCGCCGCGGTGTCGACCCCATTGTGCGCGACGTCGTGCGTGCCCGAGGCGGCCTACTATCCCAACGGAGGCAACCCCCTGCGCGTGGTCCGACTGGAACCCGGTTCACCCGACGTCGTGCTCGGTCTCTACAGCGGCGGAGCCCACTGCTGCTTCGCCGATCTGGTCCTCGAGCCGCTGACGGCCTCACGCTACGTCGCCACGACCATCAACCTCGGTGATCCCGGAGCGCGGCTGCAAACGCTCGACGGCAATCCTTTCGTCGCCTTGGTCACCGCCGACGACTCCTTCGCCTACGCGTTCACCGATTACGCGGCGTCGGGGCTACCCGTCAGGATCCTTCGCGTCCAGGGGCATCGCGCACTGGACGTGACGCGACAGTATCCGTCGATGATCAGGAGCGACGCGAGTCGTTGGCTCGCGGCGTTCTACGCCCAGGCCTCATCGCACTACGACGACTCGGTCGGGGTCATGGCGGCGTGGGCGGCTGATGAGTACCTGCTGGGCCAGCGCGCGTCGGCGGACCGGTTCTTGAGTCAACAGGCCGCGGCGGGACATCTCAACAGCCTGCTGAACCCGACGCTGAAGGCGTTTGCGTACGTCCAGTCGCTCGAGACGTTCCTCGTCCAGCGCGGCTACTAGTTCCTAGCCGGCCTGGCGCGCGACCGCTTCAGCCGCGGCGGCCGCGGCGGCGGGGTCGCCGAGATACTGCGCCTCGACCACGTCGAGTGATTCATCGAGCTTCATCAGATACGGGATTCCCGTTGGGATCTCGAGCTCGGCGATCTCGTCATCGTCGATGTTCTGTAGGACCTTGCGCAGCGCGCGTAACGAATTCCCGTGCGCGACGACCAGTACCGCACCGCCTCGCACGCCCTCGCGACGCAGGTCCTCGGCGATCACGTCGGAGAAATACGGAGTGACGCGCGCGACCACGTCCTTCAGGCACTCGGTCATGGGGATCTTGTGGGGATCGACGTCGCGATAGCGCGGGTCGAGTCGGTTCGACCGCGGGTCGCCCTCGGGCATCGGCGGCGGCGGCACGTCGTAGGAACGGCGCCAGAGCTTGAGTTGCTCCATGCCGAACGTCTCGGCCGTCTCCTTCTTGTCCTTGCCGGTCAGGTCACCGTAGTGGCGTTCGTTGAGCCGCCAGCTGCGCCGCACCGGGAGCCAGGAGCGACCGGCGGCGTAGAGGGAGATCTCCGCGGTGCGGATCGCGCGGGTGAGGAGTGAGGTGTGCAGTATTCGCAGGTCCAGACCCGAGGTGGCCAGGAGTTCACCCGCCAGGCGGGCCTCGGTCTCACCTTGGGCGTTGAGGTCGACGTCGTGCCAACCGGTGAAGAGATTGAGTTCGTTCCACTCAGAACGTCCGTGGCGAAGGAGTATGAGATCAGGCACGAATTCATCGTAGTGACGCCGGCGGGTGGGTCCCAATTCGAACGTCTGGCCCGCCGATTGATGACATCCTGACCGGTTGGGTCAGAATTTGTCACACTTCTTATACATTTTCTTGACAAGAAGGGACTCAACTCTGTAGACTGGTGGTCGAAGTCTGGTGCTCGGAAGGTCCGGGGGCGGGACACAAGGATATTGAAGGAGCAGTTCATGGCTAAGGCAGTCGGTATCGACCTCGGAACCACCAACTCGGTGGTCTCAGTGTTGGAGGCGGGAGAGCCCGTCGTTATTCCGAACGCCGAGGGTGGTCGTACGACGCCGTCGGTGGTGGGATTCTCGAAGACCGGCGAGGTACTCGTCGGTGAGGTGGCCAAGCGTCAGGCCATCACCAACCCCGAGCGGACCATTCGCTCGGTCAAGCGTCACATGGGTGAGAACTGGAGCGTCGACATCGACGGCACCAAGTACACCGCCCAGGAGATCTCGGCGCGCATCCTGCAAAAATTGAAGAGGGACGCCGAGGCGTACCTGGGTGACGCGGTCACCCAGGCCGTCATCACCGTGCCCGCGTATTTCAACGACGCCCAACGCACCGCCACCAAGGAAGCGGGCCAGATCGCCGGCCTCGAGGTGTTGCGCATCGTCAACGAGCCGACCGCCGCGGCGCTCGCGTACGGCCTCGACAAGGGTGGCCAGGAGCAGACCGTGCTCGTCTTCGACCTCGGTGGTGGCACCTTCGACGTGTCGGTTCTCGACATCGCCGACGGCGTCTTCGAGGTCAAGTCCACCCACGGTGACACCCACCTCGGTGGTGACGACTGGGATGACGCGGTCATGCAGTGGCTCGTCAAGACGTTCAAGGACACCGAGGGCGTCGACCTGTCGGGCGACAAGATGGCCGTGCAACGCCTCAAGGAAGCGGCGGAGAAGGCCAAGATCGAGTTGTCCTCGGTCCAAGAGACCACCGTCAATCTGCCCTTCATCACGGCGACGGCCGACGGTCCCAAGCACCTCGACATCAAGTTGTCGCGCGCGAAGTTCAACGAGTTGACGGCCGACCTCGTCGAGCGGTGCCGCAAGCCCTTCGACCAGGCCATCAAGGACGCGGGACTGACGCTGGACAAGATCGACCACGTCATCATGGTCGGTGGGTCCACCCGCATTCCGGCGGTCCAGGAGCTCGTCGCCAAGGTGACGGGTAAGGAGCCCAACAAGAGCGTGAACCCCGACGAGGTGGTCGCCATCGGCGCCGCCGTGCAGGCGGGTGTCTTGAAGGGCGACGTCAAGGACATCTTGCTCCTGGACGTGACGCCCCTGTCGCTCGGCATCGAGACCAAGGGTGGCGTGATGACCAAGATCATCGAGCGCAACACCACGATCCCGACCAAGAAGTCCCAGACCTTCACCACCGCCGACGACAACCAGCCGAGCGTCGAGGTGCACGTCTTGCAGGGCGAGCGTGAGATGGCCTCCTACAACCAGACGCTGGGCAAGTTCCAGCTCGTGGGTATCCCTCCGGCGCCGCGCGGCGTGCCCCAGATCGAGGTCACTTTCGACATCGACGCCAACGGCATCGTGCACGTCTCGGCCAAGGACACCGCCACGGGCGCGACGCAGTCGATGACCATCACCGGTGGATCGTCGCTCTCCAAGGACGAGATCGACCGCATGGTCCGCGACGCCGAGGCCCACGCCGAGGACGACCGCAAGCGCCGTGCCGAGGCCGAGGTGCGTAACAACGCTGACGGACTCGTCTACTCGACCGAGAAGCTGTTGAAGGATCAGGCCGAGTCGTTCCAGGGCACCGAGCGAGAGGACGTCGAGGGCGCCCTGGCGGCGCTGAAGGAGGCCCTCGCGGGCACCGACAACGACGCCATCTCGGCGGCGACCGAGAAGTTGCTGACCGCGAGCCAGGGTTTCAGTCAGCGACTCTACGAGGAGGCCGCCAAGGCCAACTCCGCGCCCACCGCTGCGCCGACGGCCGATGACGATGACATCGTCGACGCCGAGATCGTGGACTGACCGTGAGCGACGTCTTTGAATCCCCGGAGGTGACGGCGTCGGAGGACGCCGTCACCCAGGATATTTCGGAGTTGTCCGAGGCCGAATTGCAGCGTGACGAGTACCTCGACGCCCTCCAACGGCTGCAGGCCGATTTCGAGAACTACCGCAAGCGGGTCGCGCGTTCCTCCGAGGACGCCGCCCAACGCGCCGCGGGGGCCCTGGTGGCGAGTCTGCTCCCGGTGCTCGACGCCTTCGACCTCGCCGCGGCCCACTTCGCGACGAACCCGTCGGAAGAGGCGACCGCGTTGAACCAGTCGCGCGCCCTCCTGCTCGACGCTCTCGAGAAGCAGGGCCTCGAGCGCGTTGCCGATCCCGGCGTTGGATTCGATCCCCAGATCCACGATGCCGTCGCGCACGTCGAGGGCGACGGCGGCGAGCAGCTGGTGGATGACGTACTGCGTGCCGGGTACCGGTGGAAGGGCAGTGTGCTGCGCCCGGCCATGGTGAGAGTGAAGGGCTAAGTGGCTGAACGAGAGTGGTTCGACAAGGACTACTACAAGGTCTTGGGTATCACGTCGAGTGCGACGGACAAGGAGATCACGCGCGCCTATCGCAAACTGGCCAAGCAGCATCATCCCGATACCAATCCCGGTTCTGAGGAGCGCTTCAAGGAGATCTCGGTCGCCTACGACGTCCTGGGCGACGCCGACAAGCGCAAGGAGTACGACGAGGTGCGTCGACTCGGTCCGGCCGCCGCCGGCTTCGGCGGTCCCGGTGGCGCGGGCGCGGGCAACTTCAATTTCCAAACGGGCGACATCGGCGACCTGGGCGACCTCTTCGGGGGACTCTTCGGCAACCGACGTCCTCGCGCCCAGCGAGGGGCGGACCTGGAGACGGCCCTGCACCTGAGCTTCCGTGATTCGGTCCTGGGCGTCACCACCACGGTGAGCCTGCCGAGCAACGAGGCCTGCAAGACCTGTCACGGTCGCGGCGCGGCCCCGGGCGGGTACGTCACCTGCGAGTACTGCAACGGTCGAGGGGTCACCAACGATGACCAGGGCCCCTTCGCCATGTCCAGCGTCTGCACGCACTGCGGTGGCCGCGGTGGCCGCATCGTCACGCCCTGTCCCAGCTGTCAGGGGTCGGGCCGCGAACCATCGTCACGTCGCGTCAACGTGCGCATCCCCGCCGGCGTCGTCGACGGCCAACGCATCCGCCTCAAGGCCAAGGGGGCTCCCGGCGCCCAGGGTGGCAATCCCGGTGACCTGTTCGTCGACGTGCACGTCGCGCCCGACGCCCACTTCGAACGCCGCGGTCGCCACATCACCACCTCGGTCAACGTCCCCTTGACCGCCGCGATCCTGGGCACGACCGTCGAGGTGCCCACACTTGATGAACCCGTCACGTTGAAGATCGCTGCGGGGACCCAGCCGGGCACGACGCTTCGCGTGCGGGGCCGCGGGGTGCCCGCAAGTACCAAGCACGCCCACGGTGACCTGCTGGTGAACGTGAACGTCGAGATCCCCAAGAAGTTGAACAAGGAGCAACGCGCGCTCGTCGAGAAGCTCGCCGCGGCGCTGCACGAGGAGGTGTCGTGACCGATCGACAGACCCACGCGGTGTACGTCATCTCGGTGTTCGCCGAGATCGCCGGGGTGCATCCCCAGACCCTGAGGAACTACGAGCGCAGCGGACTCTTGAGTCCCCAGCGCACCAGTGGCGGGTCACGTCGATTCTCCGAGGCCGACCTCGCGGCGCTGCGGCGAATCCAGGAACTGACCAACGAGGGTGTCAACCTCGAGGGCGTCAAACGCATCATGAAGCTCGAGGCCGAGGTCGCCCGCCTCCACGACGAGCTCGCGGCTCGCACCCAAGAAGCCCAGTCGTCACTCGCCGAGACCCACCGCCACTACCGGCGTGACTTGGTGCCCGTGTCGAACACCATCGCCATCTTTCTCGACGCACAACGACGTGGCCGAAGTGAGGGAGGTGTCAGATGACCTTGGACCCGCAACGATGGACGCAAAAGACCCGTGAGGCCTTCCAGGGAGCGACGACGCAGGCCGGTGCCGCGGGTAATCCCTACGTCACCCCGTCGCACCTGTTGCTGGCGTTGCTCAATGACGCCGCGGGGATCGCGCGGCCCCTCCTCGTGGCCGCGAAGCTCGACCCCATCTCGCTCACCGCGACGCTCAATGAGCTGGTGGCGCGCGAGCCGCGCGCCGTGGGCGGCTCGCAGCCGGGCCTCTCACCCGAGGCGCGCCAGGGTCTCGAGGACGCCGACGAACTCCGCGCCGAGTTGGGCGACGAGTACCTCTCGGTCGATCACATCATGGTGGTGTGGGCCCCCCTGTTGGGCACCGACCGCGAGACGCTCCTCGCGGCGCTGCGCGCCATTCGCGGCTCGGCGCGCATCACGAGTGAGAACCCCGAGGAGACCTTCGCCTCGCTCGAGAAGTACGGCCGCGACCTGACGGCGCTGGCCCGCGGTGGCAAGCTCGACCCGGTGATCGGCCGCGACGACGAGATCCGTCGCGTCATCCAGGTCCTCTCGCGGCGCACCAAGAACAATCCCGTCCTGATCGGGGAGCCCGGCGTCGGCAAGACCGCCATCGTCGAGGGTCTCGCCCTACGCATCGTCGAGGGCGACGTGCCCGAGTCGTTGCGCGACCGCAGGATCATCGCGCTCGACCTCGCGTCGATGGTCGCCGGGGCCAAGTATCGCGGAGAGTTCGAAGAGAGGCTCAAGGCCGTCCTCAAGGAGATCGAGGACGCCCAGGGCGACGTGGTCGCCTTCATCGACGAGTTGCACACGATCGTGGGCGCCGGTGCCTCCGAAGGTGCCATGGACGCGGGCAACATGATCAAGCCGCTGCTCGCGCGCGGCGAGTTGCGGCTCATCGGTGCGACCACGTTGGACGAGTACCGCCAGTACATCGAGAAGGACGCCGCGCTCGAACGACGCTTCCAACAGGTCCTCGTCGGTGAGCCCTCCATCGAGGACACGGTGGCGATCCTGCGCGGTCTCAAGGAGCGCTACGAGGTGCACCACGGCGTGCGGATACAGGACGCGGCGCTCGTGGCCGCCGCCTCACTGTCGGCGCGCTACATCGCGAACCGTTTCTTGCCCGACAAGGCGATCGACCTCATGGACGAAGCCGCGTCGAAGTTGCGCATCGAGATCGATTCCATGCCCACTGAGCTCGACGTCGTCATCCGACGGATCCGCCAACTCGAGATCGAGAAGATGGCCCTCGAGCCCGAGACCGATGACGCGTCCAAGGAGCGCCTGGCCAAGCTCCAAGAGGAACTCGCGGACTTGAAGGAACACTTCGACGAGTTGGCCGCGGGTTGGCAGGCTGAGAAGACCGCCATCCAGCGGATCCAGAGCGCCAAGCAGGAGTACGAGGACAAGCGCGCCGAGGCCGAGCGTCTCGAGCGCCAGGGTGACCTCGCGGGCGCCGCGGCGTTGCGCTACGGCACGCTGCCCGAGCTCGAGCGGACTATCGACGTGGCGACCGGGGAGCTCGACGAGCTCCAGGCCAACGGCGCGTTCCTCAAGGAGGAGGTCGACGCCGAGGACATCGCCGAGGTGATCAGCCGCTGGACCGGCGTGCCGGTGGCCAAGCTCCTCGAGGGCGAGGTCGACAAACTCGTGCGCATGGAGCAGTTGCTGCACTCGCGCATCGTGGGTCAAGACGAGGCCGTCGTGGCCGTCGCCAACGCCATTCGCCGCTCGCGCGCCGGGCTCTCCGACCCGAACCGGCCCATTGGCTCGTTCCTGTTCATGGGCCCCACCGGCGTGGGCAAGACGGAACTGGCCCGCGCCTTGGCCGAGTTCCTCTTCGACGACGACAAGGCCATGGTCCGCCTCGACATGAGTGAGTACATGGAGAAGTTCGCGGTCTCGCGTCTCATCGGTGCGCCCCCGGGCTACGTCGGCTACGAAGAAGGTGGCCAACTCACCGAGGCCATCCGGCGACGTCCCTACGCCGTCGTGCTGCTCGACGAGATCGAGAAGGCCCACCCCGACGTGTTCAACCTGCTCTTGCAGGTCCTCGACGACGGACGCCTGACCGACGGCCTGGGCCGTACCGTGAACTTCACCAACGTCGTGTTCATCATGACGAGCAACATCCCGGGCGATCCCCTTGACTACTTCCGCCCCGAGTTCGTGAACCGCATCGACGACATCATTCGCTTCCGGCGCCTGGACGAGGACGACCTGGCGGTCATCGTGGGCATCCAGCTCCAACGTCTGCGTGCGAGGCTGGCCGAGCGTCACCTGGCCCTCGACGTCACGCCGGCGGCGTCAGCGTTCCTCGCGCACGAGGGTTTCGATCCCGACTTCGGTGCGCGTCCGCTCAAGCGCGTCATCCAGCGTCGCATCGAGGACCCCGTCGCGTTGGCGATGCTCGAAGGCATCTACCGTGACGGCGACACGATAACGATCGAGGCCGAGGACGGCGCACTCATCTTTCGTTAGGCCTCTCGGGGGCAAGTAGGCTGAGAGGGCAAACTGACCGTTCCGAGGGAGCCCCGTGCCCGCAACAGTGGTAGTAGGAACCCAGTGGGGTGACGAAGGCAAAGGCAAGCTCACCGACCTCCTGGCTCGTGAGATGGATATGGTGGTGCGCTACCAAGGCGGCCACAACGCCGGGCATCGCATCGTGGTCAACGACGAGGCCTTCGCGCTGCAGCTCGTTCCCTCGGGCGTGCTCTACCCCCACATCACTCCCGTCATCGGCAACGGCGTCGTGGTGGACCCCGCCGTGCTGTTGGCCGAGCTCGACACCCTGTCCGCCAAGGGCGTGGACGTATCAAAGGTGGTGGTCTCGGGCAACGCGCACCTGATCATGCCCTACCACCAGGAACTGGACCGTCTCACCGAACGATTCTTGGGCAAGAACGCCTTGGGGACCACCAAGCGCGGCATCGGCCCCACGTACGCGGACAAGTCGTCACGGGTCGGTCTGCGGGTCCAGGACCTGCTCGACGCCAAGATCTTCCGCGAGAAGCTCGACGTGGTCCTGCACGAGAAGAACCTGGTTCTCAACAAGATCTACAACCGCCCCTCGATCAGCGCCGCGTCCATCGTGGAGAAGTACCTCGACGAGTTGGCGCCGCGCGTCGCGCCGATGATCGCCGACACCGTCGGCATCGTGCACAGCGCCCTGGCCCACGGCCAGCGCATTCTGCTCGAAGGGGCCCAGGCCACGTTCCTCGATCTCGACCACGGCACCTACCCGTTCGTCACCTCATCGAATCCCGTCGCCGGCGGCGCGTGCACCGGTTCGGGCCTGGGACCTCGCGACCTCACCGACATCGTGGGCATCGCCAAGGCCTACGTGACGCGCGTGGGCGCGGGGCCGTTCCCCACCGAACTCGACGGGGACATGGCGGAGTTGCTGGTCTCGCGCGGTCACGAGTTCGGGACGAACACCGGGCGACGCCGGCGCGTGGGTTGGTTCGATGCGGTCATGGCGCGACAGGCCGCCCGACTCAACTCCTTGTCCGAGATCGCCCTCACCAAGCTCGACGTACTCGACACCCTCGACGAGATAAAGGTGTGCGTGGCCTACGAAGCAGGCGGCGTTCGCTACGAGTACCCACCGTATCACCAGTCGGTGTTGCACGACGTGGTGCCCATCTACGAGACGTTGCCGGGTTGGCGCAGCGACTTGACCGAGTTCACCCGCTACGACCAGCTTCCCGGCGCGGCCCAGGACTACGTCGGCTTCCTCGAAGAGACGACCGGTGTGCGCATCTCGGTGGTGGGTGTCGGACCGGGTCGAGAGCAGTTCGTTCGGCCGTCGTGACACGTTGCGTGGTGGTCGGCTCGGGTGCACGTGAACACGCCCTCGCCTGGGGACTCGCCAAGAGCGCCGACGTCGTCGTCACGCCGGGCAATCCCGGTATCGCGGCGCACGGGCTGGCGTGCGTAGCGACGCCGGCGACGCAACTTGACGCCGACCTCTTCGTCATCGGGCCCGAACTCCCCCTCACCCAGGGGCTCGCCGACGAACTGCGCGCCCAGGGCAAACTCGTGCTCGGACCAGGTCACGAAGGGGCACGCCTCGAAGCGTCGAAGGCGTTCATGAAGGAGTTCCTCCGCGACGCCGGCGTCCCCACCGCCCACTTCGGGGTCTTCGATGAACCCGAGGCCGCGCTGGACTTCCTGGTCACCATGACCGCGCCCTACGTCATCAAGACCGACGGGCTCGCCGCCGGCAAGGGCGTGCTGGTGACCGATGATTTCGAGGAGGCCTGCAGTGACGTCCGTGACAAATTGAGCGGCAACGCCTTTGGCGCGGCGGGCACCACCATCGTGATCGAAGAGGGCCTCGATGGCGAGGAGTGCTCGCTCCTCGTGCTCTGCGACGGCGTCCGTGCGGTGCCCCTCGTGCCCGCCCAGGACTTCAAGCGGGTGGGTGACGGCGATACGGGAGCGAACACGGGGGGTATGGGCGCCTACGCGCCCATGGCCACCATGACGGCCGGCGACGTCGACCTCGTGATGACCAGCATCGTGGCACCGACACTCGAGGAACTGAAGCGACGCGGAATCGACTTTCGCGGCGTCCTCTACGCCGGGGTGATGATGACCTCGCGCGGGCCCCGGCTCCTCGAGTACAACGTCCGCTTCGGCGACCCCGAGACCGAGGTCCTCGTGCCCCTGTACGGTGCGCGATTGTTCGACATCTTGCGAGCGACCGCCGCGGGCCGCCTCGAAGCGGCGACGGCCAGTACGGGCGTGAGTGCGGTGACGGTCGTGCTGTCCTCATTCGGCTACCCCGAGTCACCACGTCGCGGTGACGTGATCAGCGGGTTGGGCGACGACGGGCAATTGGCCGCGCGCATCGAGGGCGTGACGATCTTTCACGCCGGCACCACGCGCGACAGCGACGGACGGTTCCTCACAAATGGTGGGCGCGTCCTCGCGGTGACCGCCGTCGGCGACTCCGTGGCGCAGGCGCGTGAGCGGGCCTACGCCGGTGCCGAGCAGATCACCTTCGACGGGCGCGTCATGCGCCACGACATCGCGCGGACCGCGAGTTAAAGGAGCATCATGATTCCCCGCTATTCCCCCGCCGACGTGGCCGAACTCTTCAGCGACGTCCACCGTTTCGACACCATGCTCGAAGTGGAGATACTCGCCGCCGAGGGTCTGGCCGAGCGCGGTGTCATCCCCCGTGACGACGTCGCCGCCTTGCGGGCTCGCCGGCCCGTGGTCGACGCCGCCTTCGTCGCTGACGTGGACCAGCGCGAGCTCATCACCAACCACGACACCGCGGCGTTCGTCGACGTCGTGCAGTCGCGCATCGGCATGCCCGAAGGTGCCTGGATCCACTACGGCATGACCTCCTCCGACGTGGTCGACACCGCGTTGTGCTTCACCCTGACCCGAGCGATGGACATCGTGATCAGGGAGGCGACCGCCCTGCGCGACGCTCTGACGCGACGGGCCCTCGAGTCCATCGACTGGCCGATCACGGGACGCACTCACGGTATGCACGCGGAGCCGACGACGTACGGCGCCAAGTTCGCGCTCTTCGCGCTCCAAGTGCAACGCGACATCGAACGCGCCACGCGCGCGCGCGAGGCCATCGCCGTCGGCAAGCTCTCGGGGGCGGTCGGGACGTACTCGAACATCGATCCCGAGGTCGAGGAGTTCGTGTGCGTCGCGCTGGGTCTCACCCCGGTGCCGGCGACGCAGGTCATCGCGCGCGACCGCCACGGCGAATTGCTCTACGCGTGTGCGGCGCTGGGAACCTCCATGGAGACCTTCGCGCTCGAAGTGCGCCACCTGGCCCGCTCGGAGGTCGGCGAGGCGCAGGAGCCCTTCGCACCGGGACAGAAGGGCTCGTCGGCGATGCCCCACAAACGAAATCCGATCCTCTCCGAGAGGCTCTGCGGGTTGGCGCGGGTCCTGCGCGGTTACCTCGTCGCGGGACTCGAGGACGTGGCGCTGTGGCACGAGCGCGACATCAGCCACTCCAGCGTCGAGCGCGTGGTGCTGCCCGACGCCCTCCAGCTCACCGTCTACATGCTGCGCAAGGCCACCAGCCTCGCCGACGGCCTGGTCCTGCGTCCCGAGCGGGCGCTCGAGAACTTGAACCAGGGTTCACTGGGACTCGTCTTCTCCCAGTCGGTGCTGTTGGCGTTGGTGGAATCGGGACTCTCGCGCGACGACTCGTACCGGATCGTGCAGGCCGCCGCGCGCACCGCGATCGAGGAGAAGCGCAATTTCCGCGACGTGGTGGAACACGACGACGCCGTCACGCTGGATCCGGCGACGCTGGAGCGGGCATTCGACATCGAGCGCATGGTGGCGCACCGCTACCGCTTCATCGACGCGTTGACCTGGCAGTCATGAACGACCTGGGACTCACCCATCTGTACTCGGGCAAGGTCCGCGACCTCTACGCGGTCGGCGACGAGCACGTATTGATGGTCGCCTCGGACCGCATGAGCGCGTACGACGTGGTGATGCACGAGCCGATACCCCACAAGGGTCGCGTGCTCACCGGTCTGACCGATTTCTGGTTGCGCGAGTTCAGTGACGTGCCCTCGGCCCTGGTGTCGTGCGACCCCGCGGTCATCGACGGCTACGTGCCGGGTTTCGCCGGGTCCCCTCACTGGCACGGTCGAACGATGTTGACTCGTCGCGCCGAGATGTTGAGCCTGGAGTGCATCGTGCGCGGGCGTCTCGCGGGACAGGCCTACGAGGAGTATCGGGCCACCGGCACGGTGCACCACATGCGCGTGCCCCAGGGCATGGAGTTGACCGATCCCTTCGTCGAACCGATGTTCACGCCCTCGACCAAGGCCGACGCCGGCCACGACATCAACATCGACCTCGACGAGGCGGCTGACCTCGTGGGAGAGGAGATGGTGCGACGCGCCAGCGAGCTGTGCCGTGGACTCTTCTCGCGGGCGGCCGATCGACTCGCGCAGCGTGGACTGATCCTGGCTGACACCAAGTTCGAACTCGGTTTCGTGGACGGCGACCTGGTGGTCTGTGACGAAGTGCTCACACCGGACTCCTCGCGCATCTGGCCGGCCGAGGCGGTGCGCCGCGGCGAGGTTCCTCCCTCCTACGACAAGCAGCCCTTTCGTGACTGGCTCGACGAGCTCGCGTGGGACCGCACGCCGCCGCCGCCTCCCGTTCCCGTTGAAATCGTGGCCATCACGTCGCTGCGCTACGAGGCCGCGTACGAGAAGGTGACGGGTCAGCCGCTGACCCGTTGGTACGGCGCCTAGCCCCTAGCGCCCGCGGGCGGGACGTCGAAAATGCACGAGCACTTGCGATGACTTCGACATGTTGATATTATCTATCAGACCACTAGAAAATATAGATAAGGTAGACAATTCAATGAGACCAGTATTCAGCCGCTCCCTTCGATTCACCTCCGTGGTCGCGATCGGGGCGATCTGTGTCGCCGGATTCGTGCCGGCGTCAGGTGCGAGCACGCCGACGACCACGGTCAATGTGGTCGGCTACTCCGTCCTCAAGGCGGCCTACGCCGCGGTGGAGACGGCCTTCCAGGCGACGCCCGCGGGGGCCGGAGTGGGATTCACCAACTCCTTCGGCGCGTCGGACACCCAGACGCAGAACGTCGCCAACGGCCAGGCCGCGGACCTGGTGAACCTGTCCTACGTGCCCAACATCCAGACGCTGGTCACCGCCGGCAAGGTTCCCGCCTCCTGGGCCCGCCAGGAGTACGTTTTCGCCCACGTCAACGCCACCCTCACGGGCGCCAAGGCGCAGACCACCTTCCCGACTCCGGGCATCGTCACCAACTCGGTGGTGACCTTCCTCGTTCGCCAGGGCAACCCCCTCAAGATCAAGACGTGGTCGGACCTCGTCAAGCCCGGGGTGCAGATCGTGACGCCCAATCCGCTCACGTCGGGCAGTGCGCACTGGAACATCCTCGGGGCGTACGCCTCGCAGTTACAGATCGGCAAGAGCGGAACGCAGGCACGGGCCTACCTCAAGGAGTTCCTCTCGCACACGGTGGCTCAACCCTCGAGCGGCTCCGCCTCGTTGGCCGCGTTCGTGGCGGGAACCGGCAATGTCTTGATCACCTACGAGGACGACGCGCGAGCGGCGGTCAACGCGGGTGACCAGGTGCAGATCGTCACGCCTCCCCAGACGTTCCTGATCCAGAATCCGGTGGCCCTGACGCTCAACGGTCTCTCCAAGCCCGCCGCGGTGAACTTCTACAAGTACCTCTTCTCCGCGGCCGGCCAGGGCATCTTCGCCAGTCTCGGGTTCCGATCGGTCCTCAGCAGCATCTGGGCGGCGACGAAGTCGCAGTTCCCCGCCCGCAACACGTCGAGCGCCCTGTGGAGCGTGACGAACATCAACAAGCAGGGGTGGACCTTCGTCAATCCGTTCCTATTCTCGCCCAACGTCACTTTCGTGAAGGGTTCGTCGACCGATCCCCTCGTGGGGGTCGCGACCTATTACGAACAATTTGCCGGTTCAGGCTCGTAATCCGCGCGTCGACGTGACGACGCACCCGCCCCGGCCGGAGCGGGTGCGTCGTCACGTCCCGGTATGGACGGGCCACGGAGCCCGGGGCGTGGCGATGGCGTACTTCAGTTTGGTCGTACTGATTCCCGCCGCCGCGCTGGTGACGCACGCGTTCGCCCACGGGTTCGGCTCGTGGTGGAGTTCGCTCACCCAGCGTGAATCGTTGAGCGCCCTTCGACTGACGATCGCCTGCGCCGCGGGCGCCGCGCTCGTCAACACGGTCGCGGGAACCGCCACGGCGTGGATCCTGGTGCGCGACCGTTTCGCGGGTCAGTCCATCCTCAATGCGCTGATCGACCTGCCCTTCGCCCTGCCGACGGTGGTGGCGGGAGTGACCTTCTACACGCTGTACGGACCGCACTCGCCCTTGCACGTGAACGTCACGGGGACATGGGTGGGTATCACCGTGGCCATCACCTTCGTCACCTTGCCCTTCAATGTTCGCGCGGTCCAGCCATTGCTCGAGTCGCGCACGTTCCACGCCGAGGCGGCCGCCGCGACGCTCGGGGCGTCCTCGTGGCGGGTCTTTCGAACGATCACCCTGCCGGTCCTGGCGCCCGCCATCCTCACGGGAACCGGTCTCGCCTTCGCTCGTGCCCTGGGCGAATACGGGTCGGTCGTCTTCATCTCGAACAACCTCCCGTACCGCACCCAGGTGGCGAGTTCGTACGTGTATTCGCTCGCGACGTCGGGCCAGGTCGACGCGGCCGCCGCGGTGTCGACGGGTCTGCTCATCTTGGCGCTGGCGGTGCTGGCCTCGGTGAACCTCGTGTCGCGGCGAGTCGCGAGGAGTCAGTGATGCGTGGACGCTCGTGGCTACTGCGGACCGCGGTCCTGGCCTACGTGGGGGCGCTGATCGCCCTGCCCCTGTATTTCGTGTTCCAACGGATGTTGGCGCACGGGTTCGGGGCCTTCGCTCGTGCCCTGGGCGACCACGAGATGGACAGTGCCCTCTGGCTCACGGTACGCGTCGCGTTGTTGGCGGTGCCCCTCAACGTCATCTTCGGCGTTGGCGTCTCGCTGTGGATCGTGCGCCATCCCTCGTCGCTCTCGCGACTGATCGACACCTTGGTCGATCTGCCCCTGGCCGTGTCACCCATCGTCATCGGATTGAGTCTCGAACTGGCCTACGCGCAAAACGGTTGGCTCGGCCGCCCCCTCGCCTCGTGGGGCCTGCACCTGATGTTCAACTACTGGGCGATCGTCATGGCGTCGATCTACGTCTCGATTCCCCTCGTGTCGCGCCAGGTGATACCCCTGCTGCGAGAGGTGGGTACGCACCAGGAACAGACGGCCCAGACACTGGGGGCGGGCTCGGTGCGCATCTTCTTCACGGTCACCATGCGCTCGCTCACCTGGGCCACGGCGTACGGGGTGACACTGACGCTCGCGCGGGTGATCGGCGAATACGGGGCCGTGCTGATCGTGTCGGGCAATGTCGCCTACGTGACCGAGACCCTCACCCTCAATATCGGCAACAACTTCGACAATTTCTCCCCCGACCAAGGCTTCGTGGGTGCCGGGCTCCTGGCGCTCTCGTCCATCTTCGTGTTGCTGGTGCTGGGCCTCGCCCGGCACCGTGAAAGGCTCCGTCATGAGTATCGTCCTTAACAACATCACCAAGCACTACGGCGCCGACCTCGTCTTGGACGACGTGAGCGACGAGATTCCCAGCGGCTCACTGACGGCGCTGCTGGGGCCCTCGGGCTCGGGCAAGTCCACCCTGTTGCGCATCATCGCCGGCCTCGAGCCCCACGACGGCGGTCAGGTCCACCTGCACGGCCGCGACGTCACCACGGTCGCCGCGCGCCAGCGCAACATCGGTTTCTGCTTCCAGGACTACGCCCCCTTCAATCAGATGAGCGTGTTCGACAACGTCGCGTACGGTCTCAAGGTCCGTCGCGTCCCCGCCGCTCAGCGCCGCCGCGAGGTCGACGACCTCTTGGGACTCGTGCGCCTCAGTGAGTTCTCGGACCGCTACCCCCGTCAGCTGTCGGGCGGTCAGCGCCAACGAATGGCCCTCGCGCGGGCCCTCGCCATCAAGCCCGACGTCTTGTTGCTGGACGAGCCCTTCGCCGCCCTGGACGCCCAGGTCGGCGCGGAGATGCGCGTCTGGGTCAAATCCCTGCAGCGCGAACTCGGCATCACGACCATTCTGGTGACCCATAACCAGAGCGAGGCGATGGAGGTCGCCGACCGTCTGGTGATCCTGCACCGTGGCCGCATCGAACAGGTCGGACCCCCCGAGCAGGTGTACGACAAGCCCGCGACCGACTTCGTGCACGGCTTCCTCGGCCCGCTGACGACCTGGATGGGAACGTCCTATCGGCCCCACGACCTCCAGCTCTGCGACGACGGCGACGGTCTCTCGGCCCGAGTCGTCGACGTCGTGCGTTTGGGTTTCGAGGTGCGGGTCGTCGTCGAACGCGAGGGCGCGACCACGTGGGTGCAACTCACTCATCACGAGGCGCGACAATTCAATCCGGTGGTGGGCTCTCTGGTATCGATCAGCGCGCGCTGACGCGCCGTCGTGGTCACGGCTGTTACGGTTTTATACGTGAACTACTCCGTCATCGTCGAAGTCACCTTGCGTCCCGGGATCGCCGATCCGGAAGGCGCCACGATCGAGAGGGCGCTGCCCGCCCTGGGCTTCAGCGGCGTCAGCGCGATGAGGGCCGGTAAGTTGTTCCGCTTCGACATCGAGGCCGTCGACGCGGCCGACGCCTTGACCAGTGCCGAGTCATTGGCCGAGCGCCTCCTGTCCAATCCCGTCATCGAGGACGCCGTGGCTCGCCTCGACGAAAGGACGTTGGCGTGACCCGCATCGCCGTCGTTGTCTTTCCCGGGTCGAACTGCGAATACGACGCGGCCGGGGCGCTGGAGCAACTCGGCGCCCAGACGCAGTTCGTCTTCCACTCCGCCACGTCGCTGGGCGACGTCGACGGGGTCATCCTGCCCGGCGGATTCGCCCACGGCGATTACTTGCGACCGGGCGCCCTGGCGCGATTCTCACCCGTGATGGACGCCGTGAGCGCGTTCGCCGACGCGGGAGGACCGGTGCTGGGCATCTGCAACGGCTTCCAAGTGCTCACCGAGGCCGGTCTCCTGGCGGGTGCGCTGCAGAAGAACCGGGGGCTCACCTTCCTGTGTCAGCCCACCACCTTGATCGTCAGTTCGACGCACTCGGTGCTGACACGCGCCGCCGCGCTCGGCCAGGAGCTCGTCGTCCCGATCAATCATTTCTCGGGCGCGTACACCTGTGATGACGCGACGTACGCGTCCCTGGTGGCGCACGACCAGATCGTGTTGCGCTACCGCGACAACCCCAACGGGTCGCGCGACGACATCGCGGGTGTCTCGAACGAGGCCGGCAACGTCGTAGGACTGATGCCCCATCCCGAACGCGCCATGTCCACACTGCTGGGCAGTGCGGACGGCCGCGTCCTGCTCGAAGGCTTCATCGGAATCGGCGTCGGCGCGCGCTGAGGTCCTTGGCGTTCAAGACCGCGCGCGACGCCCGGTAGTTTTGTAGGGGTGAGTAGCCTCCCCGAGCCCCTGCACCGTGCCCTTGGACTGACCGACGCGGAGCTCGACGACATTCGTCGGGTCCTCGCGCGCGATCCCAACCCGCTGGAATTGGCGCTCTACGGCGTCATGTGGAGTGAACACTGCTCCTACAAGTCCTCGCGCATCCACCTCAAGCGTCTGCCCTCTCAGGGCGAGCACGTGCTGGTCGGCCCGGGCGAGGGAGCGGGCGTGATCGACGCGGGCGACGGAATCGGGGTCGCGATCCGCATCGAGAGCCACAATCACCCGTCGGCCATCGAGCCCTACCAGGGCGCCGCGACCGGCGTCGGCGGCATCCTGCGCGACGTCTTCTCCATGGGTGCGCGACCGCTCGCGGTCATGGATCCCTTGTTCTTCGGCAACCTCGATGACGCGCGCACCCGCTGGCTGGTCGAGGGCGTGGTCGCGGGCATCTCGGGCTACGGTAACTCCGTCGGTGTGCCCACCATCGGGGGAGAGCTCACGTTCGACCAGTGCTACGGCGCAAATCCCCTGGTCAACGTCCTCGCGGTGGGGGCGCTGCCCACCGAGCGACTGGCCCTGGGCGTCGCCTCGGGCATCGGCAACTTCGCGGTACTCCTCGGGTCGTCGACCGGCCGTGACGGCATCGGAGGCGTCTCGGTTCTCGCCTCGGCCGGTTTCTCCGGCGAGGACGGCGCGGCGTCGATCGACGACGCCAAACGGCCGAGCGTGCAGGTGGGCGATCCCTACGAGGAGAAGCGCCTCATCGAGGCCTGCCTGGAGTTGCTCGACCTCGGCCTCGTCGTGGGCATCCAGGACCTCGGCGGCGCGGGTCTGGTCTGCGCGACTAGCGAGACCGCGGCCAAGGGTCGCGTCGGAATGGACGTCGACGTGACCGCGGTGCCCCAGCGCGAACCGGGCATGCAGCCCTTTGAGATCATGACCTCCGAGAGCCAGGAGCGGATGCTCGCCATCATCACGCCGGAGAACTTCGCTGCCGCCAAGGCGGTGTGCGACAAGTGGGAGGTTCGCGCCAGTGTGGTCGGCCACGTGGTCGAACCCACCATCACGGCCGACGGCTCCGCCGTGGCGATGTTGCGCATCCGCCACGGCTTCGACGGGGAGGTCCTCGCCGAGGTGCCCGCATCGTCGCTGGCCGACGACGCACCGCTCTACGACCGTCCAAGGCGTCGTCCGCTCGACCTCGACGAGACCTGGGCCGACGACCCGAGCGACGACGAACCCGTCGGCGACCCGGGGGCTGACCTCTTGGACCTGCTCGTGGACCCGGCCTGGGTCTATCGCCAGTACGATTCGCAGCTCTTCCTCAACACGGTGGTGGGACCGGGGCGCGACGCGGCGTTATTGCGTCTCGCCGGTCCGGGCCTGCCGCCGTCGCAACGCGGTTTCGCCGTCTCGACCGATTCCAATCCCCGCTGGTGCGCGCTGGACCCGCGCGTCGGGACCGCGCTCACGGTGGCCGAGGGCGTGGCCAATCTCGCCTGCGTGGGCGCCAGCGCCAAGGCGGTGGTGAACTGCCTGAACTTCGGCAACCCCGAGCACCCCGAGGTCATGTGGCAATTGTCCGAGTCGATCGACGGAATGGCCGAGGCCTGTGACGCCTTGGGGATCCCGGTGATCGGCGGGAACGTGTCGCTCTACAACGAGAGTGGCGGGCGCGACATCGATCCGACGCCCGTCGTGGGTTCTCTCGGCGTCGTCGACTCGCTGGTGGCGCCGCCCCCGGGTTGGAATTGGGGCGAGGGTGACGCCGTCATCCTCGTCGGGCATCGCGAGGCGGCCGGGGACCGGCCCTATCCGTTGGCCGGCTCACGGTGGGCCACGCGCCGCGGACGCCGCGGAGGGAGGTTAGCGAGGTTCGACGCGTCGCGCCTCGTGTCGACATTCTCCTTCGTGACCAGCGAAGTCGCCGCCGCGTGCGCCGGCGAGGCGCGTGACGTGACGGCCGTGCACGATGTCGGTGCCGGCGGCCTGGCGGCCGCGCTGGCGGCCATGGCCTCGGTCACTGGACGCGGCGTCAGCGTCGCGCGACTCGAGGGGCACGCGGAGTTGTTCGCGGAGTTCCCTGGTCGCTTCATCGTCGCCACGAGTGACGCCGACGCGTTCGTGTCGCGCGCCGTGGCCTCGGGGGTCCCCGTGACGCTGCTCGGGACGGTCGGTGGGACCACGTTGAACCTCGGCGCTCTGATCAACGTCGACGTGGCGCAGATCACGGCGCAGCGCGAGGGTGCGCTCCAGGGCGCCCTTCGCCTCGTCTAACGGGCGGACTTGATCTCGTCGAGGACCTCGTCGGGTACCCGCAGGT
>Ga0209698_10002246_pt1 | contig 21993 bp, 12 predicted proteins | sample LitLauG_LLR_2012_FD_187203 | JGI IMG/M metagenome (GOLD analysis project Ga0209698, IMG submission 187203) | Freshwater sediment microbial communities from Pennsylvania, USA - Little Laurel Run_MetaG_LLR_2012 (SPAdes) (version 2) | ecosystem: Environmental > Aquatic > Freshwater > Creek >...
CTGTGAAAGTTCCGTCGCCATTATTGTGAAACAGCCAGCTCGGCATGGGCTTGTAAAGCCGCGGAATGCAGTACCCGTGTTTGCCTTCTTCGCCGGGGCCACAAGACTTATTTAGAATTTTGGAGAACTCTACAAATTGGCAGACGAACAAATCGAGCATGCCATCATTGTCGTAGTCGAACCAGACGGCACTGGATGACCACCCCGGCGCAGCCACGCCAGCTTTCTCCGTTACATCGGTGAACGTTCCATCGCAGTTATTGTGATAGAGGATGCTTTTCCCATATTGCGTGACATAGATGTCAGGGAAGCCATCGCCATCATAGTCGCCAACGGCTACTCCCTGGCCATATCCTCCTCCCGGCACCCGGGCCCTGTCAGTGACATCGCTAAAAGTGCCGTCACGATTATTGCGATACAGAGCGTTCCGCTGGATCGGATTGGGATCGTAGAAATCACACTTCCCGCTGTTGACGAGGTAAATGTCCATCCAGCCGTCATTGTCGAAATCAAGAAAGGCGCAGCCCGGCCCAGTGGTTTCAGGGAGAAATCTCTCCGCGGATTGTCCAGCAGTGTGTGTCCAGCGGATCCCGCTCCTGTCCGCGGAGATCTCTTCGAATGGATAAATTGCAGGCGTCGCTTCGACAAAGTGCGGCAATCGGCTGATCGCAACGGCTCCCAACCCGCTCCTGATGAACTGGCGGCGCGAAGATCGGTGCGGGATACGGGTTGGCTGTGCAGGCGGCCTATTCACTGCTTCTCGTGTGTATAGAAATGTCGGCGTTGGTTAGTTAGGATTTTGCGGCTCGACCGCTGGCTGTTCTTGTGCCGCATCACCTTTTTGCGTCAGGCTACGGTGAATCCAGAATTCCTTCTCTGCCTCTTCCTTGCGCCCGGCGCGTGTCAGCGCAGTCCCAAGATTATAGTGCGCGGCTGGATTCCGCGGTTCCAGCCTGACCGCGCTCCGCAAAGGCGGAATCGCTTCAGAAAATTGCTTTGCTGACAACAGGGCGCTGCCCAGTCCGAGAAACGCATCGCCAAAACCGGTATCGAGTTCGGTGGCGCGAGAGAAATGTTTAATGGCTTCCGGCCATTGACTCTCCTCACGTGCCAACTCTCCCAGCACGTACTCTGCGCCAGCGTTCGTGGGATCGATCGAAAGTTCCTGCTGGAATTCCTTTCTCGCCTCCTCCGCGGCGGTCGGGCCCGGATCCGGCTTGGAGAGGAGCAGCCGGCCAAGAAGAAAATGGATTCCGGAGCCTTGCGGATTGTTTTGTAAAAGAGCCTTGTACTCCTTTTCTGCCTCATCCCATTTTCCTTGTGCCTCGAGTGCTTCCGCGTTGAGTTTGTGAGCCTCTACGGAGTTCGGCGCCGTCATTGCCAACAGTTCCGCGGCCCTGGTCGAGAGGTCGGAGTAGGTGTGGACCGAGAGCGCGAGCACTTCGGGATCAGCGGGAAAATCGCGGTTCAACAGGCGCAGGAAGTCGATCGCCGCGTCGGTTTGATTCAGCAACATTGCGCAACGCACTCCCGCAAAGGCTGTAGTGCGCTTCAAGGTTGTGTCGGTGATTCGAAGGGACGATCTCTTCAGTGCCGGGACGGCTTCTTCACAACGTCCGTTCTGGGCAAGTTTGATGGCCCGCTGTGCGTTGGCGGTGGGGTCACTCGGTGGGGCTGGTTTTGTCGTTTGCCCGAGTAACTCGCCCATGGTGGCGAAGGCAAGAACCAGAACCGTGCAGCGTAGTCGGAACATAGAAAAGGGGCAGATGATGGAGAACATCTGCCCCAATGATACCAGCCCTATCAGTAATACAGCTTAAGTGAGAATTGGATCACTCGTGGGTCTGAAGAAGTATTAACCAGTCCCATAGTCGAACCCAACGAAGTCGCAGGAGTTTGCAGGTTCACGCGGTTGAACGCATTCAGGAAGTCGCTGCGGAACTGGAGCCTCACGCTCTCAGTGAAGACGAAGTCCTTACGCAAGCTGAGGTCGAGGTCTCCATAACCCGGTCCCCGAACTGGTCCCTGAGCTGGACAACTGCCGAAAGTTCCCGTCGCAGGAGCCGTGTAGGGGGTGGGATCGAACCACTGGTAGCCGAGGTACTTGCCGGTAGAATCCACCGCCGCTTTTCGTCCGAATACCCGTCCCGCCCCGGCCCCGCAATCCGGACGTAATCCGCGAGAACCGGTACCCGTGGGATCGGCTCCGAAGTCGTAGAGAGCCAGCGGGAATCCTGAGTGGATGGAAACAATCGGAGAAACGGACCAGCCCCCGGCAATTGCGTCTACCGCCCGGCTCATGTCGTGGCCAAACCGCTTACCGCGCCCGAATGGAATGTCGTAGATGGCATAGCTGCTCAGTACGTTCTTGGAATCGTAGTAGCAGTCTGCCCAATCAGCTTTAGGGTCGTATAGGTTTTGATAGTACGGATTTGCCGGCGACGCTTGCGCTCCCCAGCTGCCATAGTAACCGCTGTTGTCAGTCCTGCAGCGGGAGAAGGTATACGCCACCTGGTACTGCAAGCCGCTTGAGTACCGCTTCTGGAATACAGCTTGCAGTGCGTGGTAGTTCATACTGCCAACCGACGCCGTACCCGAGATTTGAGAGATATCGGACTGGAACGCCGGATTCCCGGAGAAAAAGATACTGGGAGCCGTGCATGGCGGTGTAGCACAAGCACTGTTGGGGAGCAACTGCCGTTGTAGATAAGGCATCGGGACCATCAGGTGCGTTCCGTGCTGACCCACATAACCGGCCTGGATCGTATTGTTCCCAAACTGGTGCTGGACTGTTCCGTTCCACTGCTGCGTGATGGCGGGCTGGACATGTGGGTCCCATGCCCGAACCAGAGCGCCTGCGAATGGATCGCCGGGCGCCCCCGTTGGAGCCAAACCCTGATCCGTCGTGGTCGTCGGCAGCGAGAGGTTGGTGTATTGAGCCAAGGTTTCAGCCGGGGTAAACGGCGGATTGATAGGCAGGCGCAAGTTGGTTCCCGTACCTTCCAAATACGACGAGATACTGTAGGCGCTGCGGAATACCGTTTTCCCACCCAACCTCGCAGGAGTCCAAGCGAAACCGATGCGGGGCTGGAAATCTTTTGCCCCGTAGGTGCCGTCATACAAGCCGCGGCTGCCTTGCCTGCAGGTTACCGGAGCCGTACCAGCATTCACCTTGGAGCAATCGGGAGCGATCAATTGCCCGGTGATGAGATCGAAGTTGTCCTGCAGGTTATGGATCTCGACCCAGGGAGTGTGAGCTTCGTAACGCAGCCCAAGATTAACGGTGAGATTGCTGGTCGCTCTCCAGTCGTCTTGGATATACCCTGCAAAAATACTTGCCCGCTGGCCCCATTCTCCTCCGGAGATGCCCTTACCGTACGCGGAGGGTAGACCCAGATAGAAATCAGCTCCGCCATAGCCACCGACCGGCGTGGTTTTACCCGTCGGATCTGACGACGTGAACTCGCCGTTGAAAGCTATGGCTCCGAGTGCCCCGCTGTTACCGGTATAGAACGTGTTGATGCGGTCGCGCCAGAACTCGAAACCCATGTGAAACAGATGCCGGTTGTGAGTCAAGACCACGGCATCGGAGGCCTGAATCACCGCGTCCTGGAATCTCTGTTGAACCCCCGTGCTGCCAATATTGGTGAGAACTCCGGTGCCGAGCGAACTCGGGGTTCCACCGTTGAAACCCAAAGCAAGCAGCCCCGGGCCACCAGCGTTGGCGTTTGCAATCCCTAGCTGTGTGCCAAGGTTTCCGACGCTGCTAGCGAACACGGTACCATTGTGTAGAACGACGTGGTTGACCCCTAAGCGAAGATCATTCAGCAAATTCGAGCTGATGGTGTGGCTCCAATCGAGGACGTAGTTCTCAATCGGGGCGTCCGAGAAGCCCGTGCCCAGCAATTCAAACGAATTACTCGTTGGATTGTGCTGCTTCGCGTGCGAATACCTGCCGAATATATGGTCATTGGCCGTCGCGATGAAGTCGACTTTGATGTCGTACTGAGTGGTGTTGACAGTTGCTACCTGAGTATAGAACGCGTTGTTCTGCGTGCTCGTCCCGATCGCAGCAGGGTAGAGGGATGAAGCGAATAGAGCGGCCGCTACCGGATCAATCGGTTCGACAGCTGCGACGTTGTTGTTGGGAATGAGGGCATTTGCGCGCTTCGGGTCATGCAGCTGGTTTGCTGGGTTGTTACAGACCCCAGCTCCACTAAAACCCTCGGGACAGATGTCCGCGAAATTGCCCGCGCGCTCAGCCGTAGTGAAAACACTGAGCGGAAGCGTGCTCGAAGGATGGTCAAAACGCTGCGCCTGATAATCGAAGAAGAAGAAGAGCTTGTTCTTGATTATGGGGCCGCCCACCGTCCCGCCGAACATATTCCAGCGAAGTTTCGGCTTGGGATTTCCTTCAAATCCGTTTTCCCATGAGTTCGAGTTGAGCTTGTCATTACGGAGGAATTCCCATAGATCGCCGTGGAAGCCGTTCGTACCGGACTTGATCGTAGCGCTCACGATCCCGCCTTGATAATTCCCGAACTCGGCGGAGGCATTTTGAGTGATGAGATTGAATTCCTCGATCGCATCCGGAGCTGGGGTAAAGCCTACCAGGTTGTCCGATACCTGGTTGTTGTCCATTCCGTCCAAGATGAAGTTGTTGGCTTGTTCCCGATTCCCGTTGATATACGGACGCCCGCCGTTAGCCGTATTGTCGCCGTTGTTAAAACTCTGCGGGTTGGGCGTCACCGCACCGGGCGCGAGCAGCGTCAGCTGCACGTAATTTCGCGTGGCCAGAGGCAGCTCCTCATTGGTCCTTGCGTCGATGACCGTGTCTACCGAAGCCGACTCGGTCTTGAGGATTGGCGCGCCCCCGGTGACTTCGACACTCTCTGTTACCTTACCGACCTTCATCTGAACGTCGATACGGGCGGTCTGGTTGAGTACTAATACCAGAGCAGGATGGATTGCGGTCTGGAATCCCGGCGACGTCACCTTAACGGTGTAAGTGCCAACGGTCAGGCGAGTGATGTTGTAGGCACCCGCTTCATTCGTCAGCACACGGAGCTCGGTGCCGCGATCGACATCGGTCGCGAGGACTTCCGCGCCTTTAATCGGCGCTCCGCTTGAATCCGTCACAGTTCCTACGATGGCGGCGGTTACTTCCTGGCTCCATGCCCTTTGGAACGCCCCGGTTCCAGCCACAAACATAACCAGCAGAAGGCAAAACCCAATTGACGGTCGTCTCATCAGAGAACCTCCTCGAACCGAAACAATTAACGATGGGCTTATGCTATATAGCGGATGATCGACCGTCGTCAAGAAAAAAATGCAATCCACGCCAAGATTTTAATGGAATTGTATTAGCCGAACAAAAACGTCCAGGAACACGTGCCCGTTTTGTGTTCGGGAATGAATTCGCCATTCGCACTCCGTAAAGTCGCTATAAACCAAGTATAATTAGGGTGTTACAGGAGACCGCCCCGTACGAACTTCCGGCTTTAATGCCGAATCACCTGCACGCCACTGAAATCAACGTGCGTCGTCGGGCAAAGGCTTGGACCAGCCTGCCAGTGCAATTTTGTGTTTGGAGCGCTAGAGCACTTGTAGTAAGGTGCAGTCTTTTAGGGAATGTTCATGCAACAGCTTCGGAAAAACGGACTGCCTGCGTACAAGCGGATTCAGGGCACGATTGTCAGACGCCTCGAGTCGGGGCAGTTGAAACCGGGTGACATGGTCGATTCCGAACGGGAACTGGCGAGGATTCACGGGGTTAGCCTGATGACCGCCCGCCATGCGCTTGCTGGACTGGAGCGCGAGGGCATGGTCGTACGCCGTCGTGGAGCGGGAACGTTTGTTGCGCCGCCGAAGATCCATTTCAACAAGTTGATGAGCTATACCGAGCAGATGTCGGGCCGCGGTCTGGCGGTTTCGTCAAAATTGCTCTCCCTGAATGTGATTGATACGGAGCAGGAAGTCGCCGCGCGTCTGGCGTTGCCTGCCAGCAGCCGCCTGATCAAGCTGGAAAGACTGAGGCTTGGTGGAGATGAACCGTTTGCAATCGAAACCTGCTACCTGTCCGCAGACGAGTTCGCTAATCTCACTCGGGCGCGGTTGGACCGCATCTCACTTTTTTCCGTTCTGGAGCGCGATTATGGGCTGGAAATAGCTCACGCAGACGAGGAAATCGATGCTACAACCGCCGATCCTCTCAGCGCTCGGCTACTGGGCATCCCACATGGCTCGCCCGTACTTCGCATTCGCCAGGAGATATATTCTTCAAAAGGCAAGGTTGCTTTGTACGTGCTGGGTCTTTATCGATCCGACCGCCACACCCTGCTGATCCGAAGATTCCGCTAGCGAGAACTAACTCGACGGGATCGGACATCATTCGACGGGCCGGCTTTCAAATGCACACGTCCTGCAATCCGTAATTCCGGAATGACGAACTCGGTGAATCCGTTGCGTCTTAAAAAGGCGAGGGACTCGCAGCATTTACCTTCTGGGGTCTCGTAACGAATGGAAGCAAACGAGCCCTTGACCTGCACTTGCACGCGTAGCGGATCTTCGGCGTAGTTCACGAACTCGAGTTCCTTCACCGCTCCGACATGCCGACGGTAGGGAACGGCGATGGTGGTCAAGCCATTCCACAGACTCATCAGGGCACCCTCTGTCCCGAGCAGCCGTCGGATGTCTTGGGCAAACGTCTCCGGATCGATAACAGGCTCTGACAGCTCAAGCACTTTCCCGTCTCCAACGGCATACGAGACTGCGTGTTCGTTCAGCCGAACAGAATTGCCGTTCTGCCATGGATAAGAACCCTGCGCCTCCACGAGCACGACAGTCTTGCCGTGCGTCGCAACTTCGCTGATTCGCTCACAAGCTTCTCGGTCCGGCTTGACAAAAATCACTAAGACTTGGAAGCCTCCGAGATCTTCAGATTTCAGGTCTACCGGACGCAAAACCTTGAATGGAATGTTGTGACGGGCTAGAAGATTCGTGGCTTCGTCGCTCGTATCGAGGTGATCGACCACGACCGCGACGTTAGCAGCGGCTTCCAGCCCTTGCTCGCCTGTATGGGAGTAAAAGTTTGCATAGGGCCGCACATGGTTCCACAGTGCCCAAGCCTCTGGATCACGTTCACCGAGACCCTTCTGCAGGCGCTCATCGAGCTCCAGGATTAAGTCGGCATGAAAAGCGCCTGCCTCAGCCACTGCCAGCGAATAGTCTTCCGCGGTAAGCGCTAATGGTTGCTGCCCGGAGTCTGACAGTCCTGCCCACGAAAAAGTGTAGAGCGGAATCTGCCCCGGATGAGCCCTCCGCTCAATCTTGACGAGAGCGAGGTTCGTATCAATCCACGGTTGAGCGGTGGGACTCGATACTTCAAGCACCGAGCCGCGCTTGATCACGAGACTGCCCCGCATCTGCGGGGCCTTGCCGTCGGGATTGAGCACCAGGAATCGGAGCCTGGGGTGATCCGATCGTAATTTTCGTAGAGACTCCTCCAGTTCCCCGGCCTCGGACGGACGAACGGCCAGGATAATGCCTTCCAGGCCACTGGCGCCGGTCTCCGCCGCAGTGGCGGCACGATGCAGTGGCACTTCGATATACACGTGATAGCCTTGCCTGCGCGCCACCCTCACTTGGGGCGAAAGGTTGTCGTTCCAGGACAACACCAACTCGTTCAAGCCAAGTTCCTTTGCCGGGGGCAACGCGGGGCCTGTCCAGCGGACGAACACGTCGCACCAGGCAGAGGTGGAGATCAAAACGAACACCCATACGAGAATTCTGTCATTCATGGTCACGGAATTCCACCCAAACCGGAAGGAGCCGCCAAGCTGTTGCCAAACAGAATCTGCGGACCGCCACTCGCTGCTTCCACTTGTGCATCGTGTGAAATCCACACCGCAGAGACGTCCACCGTATTCTTGATCAACGCTCTGCCCTTGGTCGGACCGAGCAGCAGCAAGGTAGTTGACAACGCATCTGACACTGTCGCTGTTCTTGAAACAGCGCTGACGGCAAACACTGTTTTCAGCGGCATCCCTGTATCCGGATCGATGATATGGCCGGCTGAATCGGCTCCCAGCAAACTCGGCGCTGTCTGCTCCGACGTGGATACGCTTTCATCCTTGAGCATGACCTGCGGATCTATCTTGTTCGAGGGATCTCTCAAGTGCACACGCCAGGCTTCCTGGTTGGGAGGAGACCCCATCGCGAGAATCGTGCTTCCTCCTGCGTTGACCAAAGCATCGCGGACCCCCAGGGAGTGCAGGACTTCAGCGGCTCGGTCGACCGCGTAGCCCTTGCCAATGGCGCCCAAGTCTAACTGCATACATGATGAGCGAAAACTGATCTGGTCTGGTGGCGTTAATTCGATCTTTTCGTAACCGACGCACCCTCGAACTTCTTCTTGGCGCGCCTGTGACGGCATGCCTTCGCCGCGCAGGGCAGCTTTCCACAAATTCACCAAGGGCGCGATGGAGACGTCAAACTTTCCGTCCGACAGCATGGAAAAGTGCACGGACTCGTCGATGACACGGTACAGGTCGGGAGGAACCTTTTCTGCGTGAAAGTGAGCTGAGAGGTTCAACTTGCTTAGCGCGCTGTCTGGTTTGTAGTTGCTCAGCAGATCATCGATGCGAACGATCTCCTGAAACGCTTTCTCGATCGCATCAGAGGCGTGTTCAGCTGACCTGTCGTAGGCAGCGATTTCGAACACCGTGCCCATGATGTACTTTTTCTTGTAAACCAGTACTTGATTTTCTGCGCCCTGGACGAGGGAAGCGATTAGAATCAGGCTGATCAGCGTTGTCGCTCGTCGGTTATCGCAGCGCATAAACCTCGCCGCTCAGGCTAGCCAGATAGATCGTGTCAGCGGCAAGAACCGGAACCGACTGAACTGCCCCCGCCAGAGAAGCTCTCCACACTACATTGCCCGTCGTGGTTTCCAGAGCGAATGTACCGCCCGCTTGAATACAGACAACACCGTCGCCGATCACAGGCGGAGCAGTCACAACTTCGCCCACGGCGGTCTTCCAGCGCAAGCGGCCTGTCTGAGTCTCCAGTCCGTACAGATAGCCGTCCTTGCTGCCGATGACTGCCAAGTCGCCGAAAACGGCCGGTGAAGACGCGATGCCTAGCCCTGTTTCGTACTTCCAGCGCACCTCTCCAGTGGTGGCGCTTAGTGCATAAAACCAAAAGTCCTCAGAGCCGACAAGGAGCAGGTCTCCGGCTTGGGCCGGAGATGAATCGATGCCATTTCCCGTGGGTGTACTCCACAAGGTTTTTCCGGATGAGGGGTCTAGGCTGTACACTTTCCCGTCTCCGCATCCCAGGTAGAGGTGCTGCTCGGCGGCATAAATAGTGGAATAGATTCTTCCGCCAAATTCCTGGGCCCATAGTGTGCGCCCGCTCGCTGCGTCAACCGAGTAAACTCGCGCGTCGGCGCTGCCGAAAAAGACGACTCCGCCGCGTACCACGGGAGAAGCCCACACTTCACCTCCGGTCGGCGCCTCCCACAGTTTGCTACCGTTATGCCGGTCAACGGCATAGACCTTGCCGTCATCGCATCCGAACAGGATTCGATGTTCGGAAAGTGAAGGCGTTGAGTGAACCGGACCCGCCGCCTGAAATTTCCATTTTGCTCTGCCAGTGGCTGTGTCGATGGCGTGCAGTACTCCGTTGACAGACACGACATACAAGATTCCATCCTCGAGTACTGGTGCGGAACGCACAGAACTCCCGGCGCGAAATTGCCAGGCAGTTCGTTCCGGCGAACCTGCAGGATGTTGACCCTGGCCTCCGGTCCGACGGCTGTCTTTGAGCAGTGTGGGCCAGTCTCCTTGAGCTTTGGGCTTGGCTGTTGCCGTCGTCATTCATTCACGCAGAGAGGGTGCGGTGATCAATTTGCTTCAGCTCTGCGATGCCGAGGCCTAGCTTCCCAGCCGCTGCTACGTGTCCCGGTTGACGAAAAAAAAGGTTTTTCGCCGCATCATGATAAAAGTCATGATTGTCTTTTGTGATGCTGTTCGGGTCGTGTTGCCACAAGGAAGGCGCTCCCCGTTCGCGGCGCCTGCTCTCAATGGCCTCCAATTCGATGGTGTCGAGAGCGACCGGATCCGTTCCTACGAGAAGTACCCCGGCTTGATCGATAAAATCCTGGACTTGAGTCAGCGGTCCACCATGCCATACCTGCCGCATGCCGTCCATGATGTGCAGCACGGCCTTCGAACGTAAGGGTTCGACCGTGCACATCAGCCCGATCAGCGGATTGGTATAGGAATGGGGAGCACGATGGGAACGCGCCACATTATTAAAGGTGCCGTAGGCGAGGTTTTTGAGAGCTCCCGTGACCCCGGAGGCCGAGTGGTCCTTCATGGTAGGCACGTTGATGATCTTGGTGACTATTTCACTTACGATACTTGCCATGTAGGAGCGAGTTTCCCACTCGCCGAAAAAATTAGCCGAACAAAAAATATTCGGATCGTATCCGGAAGCATCCACGAATGCGTCCTGAATGCCCACAACGCGCACTCCCGGAGGCAACAGGGTCTGATAGCTGCCGATGTCCATTTCGTACGAATACCGGTCATAGACCAGGATGTTGCGCGCGGGAACGCCAACCGTCTGAACCCCGGCGATGATCTCACGCAGGATCTCGGGAGAGGAGCAGCAGGCAGGCGCACCCGACGGGTTGATCTTGATTCCAACAATGTCGTTCGGTTGAATAAACTTTGCCCAAGCCGACTGCGCGGACTTCTCCTGCGTCAACTCCATCATCGCCTGCTCCAGCATTTGGTGCACGACCGGCTGTGAAACGCGATTGCGAACGATAGCGTTCGGGTTGCGGACTTCGATCACGCGACCGGGAATTAATCCCGGCATGCCAAGAGGTGACGGTTTGTAGTCTGGCAGGCCGCGGAGTTCGATCGGCGGAGCTGTGGGTGGCGCCACGTCCGCTCGCATCATCGGGTCGAGCCCCTGCACAAGCAGCGACGCGCTTCCGATGCAACCGGCCTTGACGAAAGTACGGCGATCCATACGTCGCGCTCCCCGATTAGGAGTCCGATTCTTGCCAGTCAAAGCAAAAACCGCGATCAGATTACGCTAGCGGCGCTCTTCTTACAACCCAGGTGAATTTTCGAGTGCTGGAAATAATGACAATCTCGTTCGCACTGAGTACACTTTCGCTTCGACAAAAAAATCAAGAGGACCCATGCAGAGCTGGATGAAGATTCTTTCCGCAGTCATTGCTGCTTTCCTGATCGTCTTCGGCACACCGGTCGTGATGACTGCGCAAGTCCCTCGTTATGACTTGCTGTTAAAAGGCGGGCATGTGATCGATCCTGCCAATCACATTGATGAACTGCGAGACGTTGCGGTGTTCCAAGGCAAAATTGCAGCCGTTGAAAAGAACATTCCGCCGGAACAAGCGGGCAAGGTTGTTGACGTATCAACGCTTTATGTCACACCCGGACTCATCGATATTCACTACCATGTCGGTCATGGAGGCGCGCCACTGAACTGGTTCGCTCCTGAGGCGCGGGCGCATGCTCTTCCTCTGGGAATTCCGGCAGACCTGGCGCTGGAGTCAGGAGTGACTACGATCGTGGATGCGGGCACCGCCGGCGCCGAGACTTTCCTCCTGGAAAAGGAAGAGGTTGTTGACAAAGCCAAAGTGCGAGTGCTCGCTTTTTTGAACATTGTGGCAAATGGCATGAGCGGCGGACTCGAGCAGAGCCTGGACGGGATGGACTCGAAGCTTTGTGCCGCCACGATCAAGAAATATCCAGACCTCATTGTGGGAGTGAAGACCGCCCACTACTGGACGAAAGAGCCGTGGGACGCGGAGCACGTGCCCTGGGCTGCGGTCGACCGTGCGATTGAATGCGGCACGCTCGCCAATGTTCCCGTCATGTTCGATTTCTGGCCGCGGCCGGAGAGGAGTTACGAGGACCTGATACTAAAGAAAATGAGGCCGGGAGACATACACACGCACGTTTTTGCACAGCAGTTTCCCATCATCCTTCCCGATGGAAAAATCAATCCCATCATGGCTGAAGCCCGTGCCCGCGGCGTCATTTTTGATGTGGGGCATGGAAGCGGCAGCTTCTGGTTTCGCAACGCGGTGCCCGCCGAGAAACAGGGATTTATCCCGGATTCCATCTCTACCGACTTGCATACCGGCAATTACACGGTCGTAAGCATGAACAATGTAATGTCCAAATTCCTGGCGATGGGTGTACCACTGGACGAAGTCGTTCGCCGCTCAACGGTGAACCCAGCCAGTGAGATCCAAAGGGCGGAATTGGGAACACTATCGATAGGCAAGGATGCAGACATTGCAGTTCTGGAGCTAGTGAAGGGTCGTTTCGGCTACATTGATTGCGGCGTCGCCAAGATGGATGGAAATGTACGACTGACCGCCCGCATGACGATCCGTGCGGGACGCATTTTGTACGATCCTTCCGGTCTCAGCATGGTGGAATGGGAAAAAGCACGTCCGCAGTATTTCACGACTCCCGATCGCGGCGATTCCTTGCCCGCAAGGGCGGACGACTATCCACGAGACTAAATTTGAAGTTTTAGGAGCTCTTGAGGGAGCGAACGATGCGGGCCAGGAGTCGGCGAAAGCTGGGGGGAGAGGGAGCGCACGAGCGCCTCGCGGGGTGTCGCGCGTTCCATCGGGCGGGAGTGCGCGACAAATTCATAATTATTTTATCCATGTTACTCACGACTAGCGCCTTGAGAAACGCTGCATACCTAGTTCGTCGTTTCCTTCCTCGACCAGATAGAACTTATCGGTCTCGACATCGCGAAAAGTCTGACGCTGCCCACTGGGCCAAGTTATCTCGATGACGTCTGCACGCTTGGCCCGGCCAAGGCCGAAACTTGCGCGCAGGTCGCTTTGTGAAAGATAACTGCCACCCCCTGCAATCTCACGAATCTGCGACATCGAGCCGCTGACAACTCGGGCGCGGGCTCCCATCGCATCCCGATTACTCTTCTTCCCCAATAGCTTCAAATTCAGAAAGTGATTTCCATTGCCCCCGTTGTTGTGGAGAACAAGAGGCGTATCTCCATTGTTTGCCACGACTACGTCCACAAATCCGTCATTGTCGAGATCGACAAAAGCAACTCCACGACCGACGTAGGGCGTTTCGAATCCTGTACCGCTGAACTTGCTGACTTCAGTGAACTTCCCATTTCCTTCGTTGTGGAACAGGGAGTTCGTCTGCTTGTAATGTGTTCCGGGCGTTGCCTGCTCCACCTCCGGGTAGACATGCCCATTCGCGATGAAAATATCCAACCAGCCGTCGTTGTCGTAGTCGAAAAAGCCCCCACCGAAACTGAGCACCTCTCGCGTCGGCCGCGTGATGCCCGCTTCTTCACTAACCTCGTCAAAGAATCCTTTCCCGTCGTTGTGCCAGAGATGATCGGAAGATCGCTGAAAATCCGAGATATAAAGGTCGAGCCGCCCGTCATTGTCGTAATCACCCAGAGACATGCACATCGCCGCCATGACCGTACCGCTCGCCGTAACGGCCATGCCGGCGGCGAGGCCGATCTCCTTAAACGTACCGTTGCGTTCATTGTGGTAGAGATAGGCATTTAGGCCATCGTTGGCCACGAACAAGTCGGGCCAGCCATCATTGTCATAATCTGCAGCCGCCACGGAGAGGTTCTTACCTTGCGGCTGGTATATCCCTGCCGCCCGTGTCACGTTGCTGAACGTGCCGTCGTGATTGTTGTGATAGAGGACGTCAAGACTTCCCCGATATTCACTTGGAGCACAACTGCTAAGGATTTCTCCCAATTTGCAATAACGCTTGTCGCCCAGAGTCACGTAGCTGCCGACATAGAGGTCCAGCCAACCGTCTCGATCGTAGTCAAGAAACGTAGCCCCTGAATGAAAGGCTCCCGATTCCAAGCCGCCAACCCCAGCCTTGTCGGTAACATCAGTGAAAGTTCCGTTACCGTTATTGCGGTACAAAACATTCTTGCCATACTGAGTCACAAATAGATCGGGAAAACCGTCGTTGTCAAAATCTCCCCACACACAGCCGAGGCCGTAGCCGGTCCCGGGCACCCCAGCTTTTTCAGTTACGTCAGTAAACGTGCCGTCATGGTTGTTTCGGTAAAGGGCATTTATAACTGAAATGCCACGCGCGTAGAGGTCTCTTCCGTTGACAAAATAAATGTCCTGCCAGCCATCACCATCGAAATCGGCGACGCAGACTCCTGGACCAAATTCCTCCCGATTGATCGAGATGCCGTTGTTGCCTTTGAAGTGCCGGAACTTAATGCCGGCTGATGAAGTCACATTGGTGAACTCGATCGGAGCTAAGCGTGCGTGCTGAGCCGTGAGTCTTGAGACGAACGTTGGACCGATCGCCGCTAGCGCAAACATCAGCACGCGACAAAAGTCCGCCACAATCGGCCAAGGCCGCGGGGGGCAACCTCTATTCGAACGCTCTGACATGGTTTAGTCGATGGTCTCGGCTTACTTCTTTGCAGCATTCTACATGCATTTCGGTTGATCATTTCGCGGCTGCATTGCGTACCCGACAAGAGCGAAACAACTCAGTCTTTCTTTTCTTCTCCGCTTGTCGCACTGTCGGGCTTGTATCATGGGGAGCGACCCGACCACGGAATGGCAGTTCCGATTCTAGAAACGGTTGCGCAAACGGCTTCTGCAAGTCATTTGGTCGTGATGTTATCGCGTGGAGGCGGGAGGGCGGAACATGGGTTTCAAGTCAACCTGCAGCAGATCGGCGAGCAAGGTAGGCCGGCTAAGCATCACTACATTTCTGGGCATCCTTTGTTTGGGCGGGTTTCTGATGGCACAGCAAACCGTCCCGGAGATGCCGATGCAGGCCAGGTATGAAGACGGCGCTGAATTCCGGTGGCTGAACAAGAAAGTCATCGATTCGAGGGTGCTCGACAACATGGAAGATCTCTCCACTTGGTCGTTCGCTGGCTTGGGAGAGATGACGCTGGCCGATGCTCACGTCAAAGATGGCCAACATTCGCTGCGAATCCGTTCTACCACCAATGTCGCCCAGGTTGATGGCAGTGGCGAGTGGGAGGATCTTGTAGCGACCAGAAAGTTTCCTGGCGAGGACTGGAGCCGATACAACCGCATCTCGCTCTGGGTCTACCCCGAGATCATTGGCGCGCCCGCCATTTCCTGCTCCCTCACGCTCCATAATGATGGCTCCCACAAACTGCCGGACCAATATAACGAGGGACGTCACGAATCGATAATTCTCAAGAACCATACGTGGAACCATGTTGTATGGGAAATTGCTCCACTGGATCGCGATCGAGTCACGGCGCTTGATTTTGCCTACATGCTTCCCAAGAAGCTTCCCGACCCCGGCGATCAGACGATCCTGGACATCGATCAACTGGAATTGCAGAGCGTGGTGGCCGATCATGTCGAGGGATGGGATGTTGCGCCCGGGAAGATCGCGTTCAGCCACAGCGGCTACACAACTGGATCCTCGAAGTCCGCGATCGCCAGCGACCTGTCGGCCCACGAGTTTTCTGTGGTTGATCCACAGACCGGGCAGATCGTTCTGACCCAGCCGGTAGAGCAAAGGAGCACTCCGCTGGGTAACTATCAAGTGATGGATTTTTCTGCCGTGCGGAAACCAGGTACGTATGTGATCAAGGCCGGAGATACGCTGACTCGCTCTTTTCGCATCGGAGATGACGCCTGGCGCGACAGCATTTGGAAGTCAATTAATTTCATGTACAGCGAGCGCTGCGGAACAGAAATCCCCGGCATTCACGGCAGGTGTCACCAAGACATCTACACAATTCATGATGACAAGCGCATCGTCGTCAATGGCGGATACCACGATGCCGGCGATCTTTCTGCAACCGGAAATACCCCGGGAATGGTGTACGCCCTCTTGTCTCTAGCGGACACTCTGAAGCGACAACGCGAGGATCCGGTTCTATCGGATCGTCTTGTGGCCGAGGCGCGCTGGGGCTTGAATTGGGTGCTGAAGACGCGTTTTGGCGATGGGTATCGCAGCACAGGCCAGTTGGTGAGTTACTGGACCGATGGGATCATGGGCACGTCCGACGATCGCTTCGGACAAGCTGTCAACAACCCGGAATGGAATTTCCGGGTGAGCGGAGTCGAAGCCCTGGCGGCACGCGTGTTGAAGGACATCGATCCCGAGCTGGCGAACCGCAGTCTGATGATCGCGCAGGAGGACTGGAAGTATGCTGTCGAAGGCCTGAAGACAGGTCCTCCACTCGTTGAGGTCTACGGGGCGCAGGACGAATTGGAGCGTATCTCATTCGGAGTGGTTGCGTCGGTCGAACTTTACCTTGCGACTGGCGACGATCGCTACGCGCAAGAAGCCATTGTCCTGGGTGATCAGGTGCTCGTTTCTCAGGAACGCAACCTGCAACCCTGGACGATTCCGTTGACCGGATATTTCTACACCGGACCCAAGCGGGAGAATTTGTTTCATCGTTTTCACATCGGCCAGGAGCAGGAACCAATCGTCGCTCTCATCCGTTTGTGTGAAGCCTTCCCCGATCATGACAAATGGATGAGGTGGTACTCGGCTGTCGTTTTGCACTCCCAGTACTATCTCAAGGCGGCGGCTGCCGTCGACGAGCCATTTGGGGTTCTACCAGCCGCAGTCTATCGCGAGAGCGAAGCCCGGCTTATTCCCGAAGCTAAGAACTGGACCCCGCTTCGGGCTGCCGACCGCGACGCGTACGTGCAGGAAGTGCGGCGGGGAATTCCATTGGGGGGCGAAGACTACCTGCGCAGATTTCCCGTCTGGTTTGATTTTCGTGGCAACTCCAGCGTTTTGCTCTCGCAGGCCAAGGCCCTCTCGGCGGCGGGACAACTGCGAGGCGATCTGGAAGCAGAAGACTTGGCTCAGAAACAGGCTCAATGGTTCGTGGGCCGCAACCCTTTCGCGGCGAGTGTGATGTATGGAGAGGGATACGACTGGACGCCGCTATACAGCGTCCGTTCTGGCCAGATGGTGGGCGCGCTTCCGGTCGGCATCGAAACCAAAGGCTTCGACGACGCGCCTTATTGGCCTGCTCAGATTTGCTGGACCTACAAAGAGGTGTGGACCCAACCGGTCGGGCAGTGGATATGGTTAATGGAAGATATCAGTGTGCCTGCCAGGGTGCGCGGAAAGCCTAATCCTGCGAGCCGTGAACCGGTCGAGTTCCACGATCAACGCAGTGGGCAGGTGACTGCCGCCCCCGTGGATTCGCGCGAAGGCGAGTTCAATCTTCACCTGCCGGAAGGCCGCTACGACGTTCGGCAAGGTTCCGCGCACACGAATGTTACCGTCCTTCCGGGCGGATTCTACGAGATCGATCTGCGTCCCGACCGTGTGCTCGACTTCCAGGTGACCTCCGAAGATCGCGGTCATAATGATGTCGTACTGCGAGTCTCGGCCGAAGGCGGTGGTCGTCACACGTTCACGTTGCGCACCGAGAATCTCACCCTGAAGGAATCTTCTAAGCAGGAGATCGATCTGACTTCCGGAGGAGTTCGAGTAGACGTCTGGCATGCCCATGTGGTCTCGCCGACGACGCCCTGGGTGGTAGTGGTAATTCCTGATGGCGCCCTAAATGAACGCCGCGAAGCCACGGGAAGCGAAATCGGGGCGTCTGTGGGAAGCACAACCCAAAGCCATTCCAAAACTCCGTAACGGCGGGCTTGATTTTGAGCACTAAGGCGCACCCATTTGGGCGAGCGAAAAAAGCGGGCGGGCAAGCCAGCGTGGATCCAAGTCCTCCCTCATTCCTTCTTACTTGACGAGTTTCAGCAGGCCGAACCGTTCTGGCACATGGAAGGTCTCGCTCATCGGGGCTTGCCATGCAATCTGGTGTTGAGCAGACGCCGGGCCTTGGCTGCGGAACAGATTGATGCGAAGAGTGTTGCCTGCTGCGGCCACACGAGTATCGATCGAGGAATACGGAATCTTCATCGCCCCATACCAAACCTGAGAAACCTTATCGATTCGGGCTGAAACCGAAAAACCCGAATTCCATCTCCAACCCTCCCCGTTGCCCGGTTTGTGGAGATCGATATCGAGATCGACCCATTCCGCCTGTGGAGACATCTCAAATTCTTTGTAACGTCGAATGTCGTTGAAATCGGCGCCAATGAAGGCTTCTGCCACATCCCAATTCCAGAGCTCATTGGTCTCAGCGGAATTATCTGGATTGGACTTTAGATTGAGTTCTTCGTAGGGACACACAAACAAGAAGTAGAGGTTCTGCCTGGTCCACCGCGTTCGGATTTCCGTCCGATACTTGGGATCACGTTTGCCGTGAGCATCTGCGTCCATGTAGATCGGCGGCGAGCCACGCCAAAATGAAGAGGCTGGATTTGTGTCGAGAGGCGGATCAGACTCGGACCATGTGCTCTGGATCGTCGGATCAGCAGCGAAGGCAAAACTGCAGAAAGTGATGAGAACCAACATTCCAAGAAAGGCATTCATCGAGATGTTCCTTCGCGTGCACGTTTCCAAGAGCTAGGGACTGCTGCTGGCAAGCGCAAGCCGGGTAAGATGATAAGTCAACAACTGATCCGGGCACAAAAGTGCTTGGCGGAATTCCGCCTCGGCTCGCTCAGTGTGTCCCACGGCACGCTCGAGCATGGCAGCGTTATAAAGCCGCCATCCGCTGCGCGAACTGATGTCGCTATCGCTCTGCGTGAGGTCGAGGATACTCTCCAGTTTTTGCAGAGCTGAACCTCGGTCGAAGCCCGGCAGCTGTTGGGATGCTTTCCATGACCAAACGGCGTCTTCCGGATTCGATTTCGCAGCTGCCTGCATGAAACTGTTACGAGCTCGGTCACCGAGGTTGCAGCTCTGATACACATTTCCGATCAAATAACCGAACCGGGCCGAGCGCAGCAATGGCTGGAGGCCATTGCCCGTAAACGGCAGATCTGGCAGCGGATCTGCAAGATGATCTGCAATCTTAACTCCCCCCGAACAGTCCCCCCGTTGCGCCAAAGACACGGCGCGCTGCAGCTGGACTTCGAGCCAGACCGCTCGCACATTGGTGCCGCCCTCCTGGCGTGGGAAAAAGCGATTGTGGAACAAGGCGGCTGCCTTCTCGAACTCTCCCGCCTCGGCCAGATTCAGAATGAGTTCATAGACGAGATTGGCAGGCATGTTGGCGCGATCGGGATAGCGCTCCAGCATCGCTATACGTTCCTGTGGCGAACGTTGCAAGATGCTGAGGGCTTGATCCATTCCCGTATAGAGTTCGACGTTCCGAGAGTCCGCCCTCAGTCCTTCTTGGAACACAGTCAACGCCTGCTCAGGATTGTCTTTCGCGTGCAGTAGAGCCAGCCCGAGACTGGCATGCAGGGTCGGAATTTGCGGATTGAACTTGCGGGCCTGCTCCCACTCGGCTAAAGCCTCGTCGGTTAAGCCTCGTGAAAAGTAGAGCGTTCCAAGCAGGTAGTGTGCGCTCGCGTCCTGCGAATTGGCACGCAATGCGGCAGTCAAAACCTCGATGTCTTCTGCGCGGCTGGGGAATACATAAAGAGCGGAAAGCTTCGCCGCTGTTGCGAAATCGCCCGAGTCGAACTGTCCCAATTTCTGGCGGCAATATCCACGGAAATAGGCCACCATCGGATGTTTATCTGGAGGAAGCATTCCGGGTTCGCTTTCATCGGCAACCGCTGGAGGGTAGTTGCGTGACAGAACGTCGAGCGCCCGATTGTACATTCCGAGACGCAGATACTCGGAGGCTACATTCAACACACGCTCAGCATCGTCGGCAAGATGATGCAGGTCAGGTCGACCAACCTGCTCAAGCAAGAAGTAGTTTTGAGGAAATCGCGTCAGCCATTCCTGCGCAACCTTCTGAGACCTTTCCTTCTTCCCTTCCTCCAGCAGGATGGCAGCCAGTTCTTCAGCCGAGCGAACATCTTCTGGGGCCGCCTTATGGGCAACTTCCAGGTAGGACTCTGCCTGGTTCAAATTCCCTTCTCGTGCCCAAAGCTCGGCCAATCGCAATGACGCCGCCGCGCGGAACGCAGGCATCAGTGCAGTAGTTTCATAGGATTCGCGCGCGTCGCGGTTCTGGCCCAGGCCGTCATATGCGATTCCGAGATAGTAGGAGACTTCGGCGTCGGAGGTATTGCGAGCATATACCGGTTCCAGAAAGATCTTTGCTTGTTGGAAACGCAGCAAACTGGCACACAAGCGTCCTGCTGCTTTGCGCTCTTGAACGCTTCCCGGAAACCTGGCTAAGGCCTCCTGATACGTCTGCAAGGCCGCCAACACGTTGCCATCGAGTTCCTGCGAGTTCCCCAGCTGCAGCCATTCATCTTCAGTGCGCTGCTCTGGATCTGGAACGTGATAGGACGGCTGTGGCCCGACATGAATTTGTTCGACCGGCGTCCAATCGTATTCGTCCTCCGTGTGTCCCAGAAGAACCGACCCGCCGGCGTTGCGAAGGTCGAATGTGTATTTCTGTTGGGGGTCGGCCTTGCTGAGTTCGTGCGTCCAAGTCTGCTGCGGATCGAGGTCGGCTTGCTCATGAAAGATGACCTGATTTCCCGCCGAAATCTGCACGGTTGCTCCGAAGAGCTGCTGATTCACGTTGAGTCCGGCCACGAGCCTGTTCCCTCGCCGGCTCAGATGGACCACGCCCGCCGGGCTGGCTCTGGAAATTCCACCAAGGTCGCGCACCGGCATCCAAAACTCTGAAAAGCTGAGCGTCTGCCGAGGTTCGAGAAAGGCGTAGGTCTCCTGATTGCGGAACAGTCCTGCCTGGACTTCGAAGTAGGCGCTGTCGTTATCCGACAGAGCCCTGCGCCAGTCCAGTCCGTCCGGATCGCTGCCCCATGACCATATTTTCCTTGCAGGGAGTTGCGCGTGCTCCGCGTAGTGCACCGTTCCGGTGTTGGTGTGCGGATTCCAAACACCCATAAAAGGTTCGCGACTGCCATGGGCAAACAAGGAGACCGGGCCCTTGGTCTGGTTTTTCAGCACGCTGAGATCGTTGCCGTCCGCTTCGAGCGGCCACGGCTCAACGTCTCGAAAACCGTGGCTCGCGGTGAACCGCATGGGATACTGGATTCGCGAATCATCCCACACTTGAATGCCCGCATTGTTCCACCAATAGAAGCGATGGCGCACGTCGCTGCGATTGTTAAGTGTGACCTTCTCCTCGAGAACAGTGGAATGAGGCCGCAACACGAGTTCGACCGACCACTGCATTCCGTATACCCGGTCGATGTTGCCAACCTGAACAGAAGCGCCGCCGTCATCTTTTTGGCTGAAGGCAAAATCGACCGGGGAAAGACTGACCCAATTGTGGGAAACCGGGAAATTAAACTCGATGCCGAACGCAGCCCAAGCGCCGCGATAAGAGATGTCGGCCTTCTTGATGGAGGGGTTCTCGTAAAACATCGGCTTGCCGCTGATCTTGTCGGTGCAGCTGTAGAGATGACCTCCAAGGTCCGGCAGCACCGAGCACTTCAGATATTCATTTTCCAGAAACACAGCGCGCCAGGCGTGATCGGTGCGATGGTCCGTCAAGTTATGGCGGAGCGTATATGGATAGTTGAAGCGGGTGTTGGCATATTGATCGAAGGGCGGGTTGGGATCCGGAGCGCCTTCCTCATAGGTGGGTAGGGATAATGTGCCTTGCCATACGTGTACTTGAGCGGTAACCAGGGACAACGATAACAGCCCGAAAGCAGCAAGTGGTTTTAGGGGCGTCATAGGTTTCGGGTACCCTCACGATGGGGCTCAAGCTTGAAACCAAACCCAGACATCCTAAATTTGGGGTTCCATTTTTTTGGGCTCGAATCCCCGGCCGACCCGGAACACGTGGCCATCCGGATGCCGAAGGTGCATCTCGCGAACGTTCCACGGCATATCGGTGGGCGGAAATGTGACCTCCAGACCGGCGGCGACGCAGTGCTTGTGCATCTCGTCCACGTCGTCCACCCAGACCGACATC
>Ga0209698_10002248_pt1 | contig 21989 bp, 21 predicted proteins | sample LitLauG_LLR_2012_FD_187203 | JGI IMG/M metagenome (GOLD analysis project Ga0209698, IMG submission 187203) | Freshwater sediment microbial communities from Pennsylvania, USA - Little Laurel Run_MetaG_LLR_2012 (SPAdes) (version 2) | ecosystem: Environmental > Aquatic > Freshwater > Creek >...
CGGCGACGTCCAGGCCCGCCTTCCCCAGAATCAGCTGAACGGGTGGCATCGGGTCGGCCAGCGCACGGAGCAGCGCGGCGGCACCGACGGCGGCATCATCGCCGGCTCCCCAGTTGGAGTTTCCAGCCGCCCGCGAGAGCGCGGCCAGATCATAGTCGGGCGTTGACGGCGGGATCACGGTCATCGAACGGGTGAAGCCGGTCGCGAAGGGACCGAGTTCGGCCAGGGTGACCTTGATGCCGAGTGGCGCGACTTCAGCGGCCAGCGACTGCGTCAGGCCCGCGAGCGCGAACTTCGACGCGCAGTAGAAACCCAGCGCCGGAAAGCCAACCTGGCCGGCGACGGAACCGATGTTGACGATCTGGCCCGCGCGCCGCCGCCGCATGTCCGGAAGCACGGCCTTGATCATCGCCAGCGCGCCCAGCAGGTTGGTCTCCAGCAGCGCCCGGGCCGCTTCAATCGGCAGGTCCTCGACCGTGCCGATGTGACCGTAGCCGGCATTGTTGACCAGCACGTCGATGGTACCGAAGCGCTCGCGGGCCGTGGCAACGACGGCCGCAACGTCGTCCGGCCGCGTGACATCCAGCCTGCAGGCGAGCGCGTGCTCCGCATGCGGCGCGACGAGCGCGGCCAGCGTTTCCGGCCTGCGGGCCGTCGCAACCACGCATTCACCGCGCGCCAGCAGCTGCCCGGCAAGGGCCCGTCCAAAGCCGCTGGAGCAGCCGGTTACCAGCCAGGTCTTCCCCGCCATCCGATGTGTCCCCGCTTTTCCGGTGGTCCATGTCCGGTGGTGCACGCCACTTACCTCGACGCGGCCGCTCATCGCGCCCTCGAGGAGGGCATGCGCCGTGCGCAACGGCGTCTACCCTGGCATCATACAAGAGATCCTGTCCATCGAAGTTCCTGGGCTGCGCCCGACCGCGCAGGCAACTGACTCGGCCGGGGCCGGCTTATCCCTGCCGATTCGTTCGGAGTGAGTCGCATGAAATTTTCCACCCAGGATCTGACCCCGCGCATCGGCACCGAGATCAGGACCGACCTTGACACGCTGCTCAGTGGCGCCATTGCCAGGGAAATCAGGACGCTGCTCGAACAACGCGGCGTGCTGTTGTTTCGCGGCCTGGACGTCAGCGACGAGCACCAGCTCCGGTTCGCACGCACCCTGGGTACAGTGCGCGAGGAACACGGGCTCCCGATCACCAAGATCACGGCTGACGCGAAGAAGAGCCCGATATTTGCGGACTATACCAAGGGGACCTTTTTCTTTCACATCGACGGCACCTATACGGACATGCCGGGGCTGGCCTCGATCCTGCGGGCACGCGTCGTGGCGCCGAGCGGCGGACAGACGGAGTTCGCCAATACCTATGCCATGTATGAGGACCTTCCCGAGGCGGAACGGCGCTTGCTCGACGGGCTGGAAGTGGTGCATTCGGGAGAAACGATCCAGCGGCTAGCCTTCCCCACGCCTACCGCGGAGCAACTCGCCGCATGGGGCGAGGGTGCCGTCCCCCCCAGGACACATCCGATGGTCTGGCACCATCGCAGCGGGCGGCGCTCATTGCTGCTCGCGTACAGCGCCAAATACGTCGTCGGCATGAACCGGGCCGCCAGCGATGCGCTGCTGGCGCGGCTCCTGGCCCGGGCGGAACAGCCCCAATACATCTACCGCCATGACTGGCACGTCGGGGACCTGCTGATCTGGGACAATACGGGTACGATGCACCGGGTCGTGCCCTTCGATCTGAACTGCGGCCGCGAGCTGCACCGGGTCACGCTCGTGGGTGAAGAACCCATCACCGCCCCGGTCCGAGCGCCGGCGTGACGGGCGGACAGCCGGCACTACGCTGAAGGATGAATCCCATGAGTCACGAGCGCATTTCCATTTCCTGCCACGACGGCATATGCCCGGCCCATGTCTTCACGCCCACGGGCGCCGGACCCTGGCCGGCGGTAATCTTCTACATGGATGGCCTTGGCATCCGGCCGACACTGTTTGCAATGGGCCAGCGGCTCGCGGACGGTGGCTATGTCGTGCTGCTGCCCGATCTCTTCTATCGCGCCGGAGCCTATGAACCCCTGGAACCCAGGAAGATCCTGGCGCAGGGCAACGTACGCGGGGCCCTTGGCCACCTGTTTCAATCGACTGACAACCGCCGCGCCGCAGCGGACAGCGCGGACTATCTCGCGTGGCTGGACACTCGCGGCGACGTTGCCGGCGGCAAGGTAGGAACGACCGGCTATTGCATGGGCGGCGCGGTCTCGCTCACCGTCGCGGGGACCTATCCCGAGCGGATTGCGGCCGCGGCGAGCTTCCACGGTGGCAATCTGGCAACGGATTCGGACCTGAGCCCGCATCGGCTTGCCCCGAGGATGAAGGGGCGGGTTTACGTTGCGGGCGCCGACCAGGACGCGTCCTATCCGCCGGAGATGGCCAGCCGGCTCGACCAGGCACTGACCGACGCCGGCGTCGATCACCGCTGCGAAATCTATGCCGGTGCGCTCCATGGCTGGACCATGGCGGATTTTCCGATCTACAACGAAGCCGCGGCCGAACGTCACTGGCGCGAGCTCCTGGCGTTGTTCGCGGCGACGCTGCGATGAATTGAGATCTTGCCGCTGCCCGGAGCGCCCTTGGATATCTGTGGGACGCCTATGGGACGCCTATGGGATTTCTAGGGCTCCTTGGCTTTGAGTCTGTCCTTGTTGGCCTCGATGAATGCCTTGATCTCATCGGAGATTCCCAGCAGCTTCAACCATTGCTCCTGGTAGAGCGTCACGGGAAACCGTCCCATGCCGTACACGGACAGTGCCCCTTTTTCGCTCACCTTCAAGGACAGCTTGCCGCGCTCCGGTCGCTTCAAGGCCTCGTTTTCCGCCCGCAGGCGCTCGATTTCCGCTCGCAGATCGTCGGACATGGTCCACACTCCCGGGTTCAATGCTACAGGGTCGGCACCATAGCGGATTCCCGCATTCCCGGGGCACCCGCGTGCGCCAGGCACCATGCACGCCTTTCGATGGCGTGCGCCGACGGCTGATGTGCAATGATCTCACGAAGCGCAATCCTGCGGTGAATGGGGAACAGAGCTGATGCCGCGCCGGCCCGCCGCCCGCAGCCCTCGCCGGAAGGCCGCAAGAAAGCGCGCGAAGCGCTTCCGTCCGTCGCTGCCCTGGCCAAAGGCGCGCATGAGGCGGCGCTGGTGGCATGCTTACGGGCGCGCGCCAGGGCTCATGAGAGTCGTCGTTGCCTTGGCGGTGCTCCTGGTGCTGGCGCTCTCCGTCAACTGGATCTACCAGGTCGCCCGCAAGCCATCGGAACTGTTCTTTCCCGTGAGCGGCACACTCTACAAGACGCCGTCCGAAACGTGGCTGCAGTACGCACCGCTCTTCAGAAAGTACTCCACGAACGTGATGACGCCTGAGCTGCTGGCCGCCGTGGGACAGGTGGAAGGCTCCGGAAATCCGGTGGTGCGCACGTACTGGCGCTGGTCGTGGACCTCACAACTCTTCGAGGTCTACAGGCCGGCCTCCAGCGCCGTAGGGATGTATCAGATTACGGACGGGACGTTCGCCGAGGCGAGACGGTATTGCATTCACGATCACGCGGTCGCCGAAGTCGGGCCCTGGAACAGCGGGCACACCTGCTGGTTCAACAGATTGTACGCCCGGGTGGTGCCCTCCCACGCCGTGGAGCTGACCTCCGCCTACCTGGACCGGAGTGTCGCCACGATCCTGGCGCGGCACCGCATGTCCTCCGCGACGCTGCAGCACAAGCAGGACCTCGCCGCGGTGATCCACCTGTGCGGTGCCGGCGCGGGGGACAGCTACGCCGGGCGCGGCTTTCGGCTGCTTGACGGCCAGCGGTGCGGGGATCACGAGGTCCGCGCCTATGTGGCCCGCGTCAATGCCATGCGGCAGCTGTTCGAACGCCTCGCCGCCCGCTCGCCGGGCGACCGGCCGTAGGGCAAGCGCCCGCGCTGGTGCCCGGCCGGCACGCCGCCGGGCGGGCCCGCCTGGCCGCGGGTGGTTCAGCAGCCGGCAACCGGCCAATCGGCCGCTGCCGCAGACGCGAAGCCGGAGTTCAGCTGCAGCTTGACCGTGTCGAGCAGAGCGCGCCCGGCCAGCGTGAACGAACGCTTCCTGAACCTCCATCCCTCGGGCAGCCGCACGAGTTCATCCTCGTAGCGTCCGAAAATGCAGTTCAGATCCGTTGAATCGCGCCGCACTGCCAGTTCAATCGTCGACCAGCGCGCTCGGGCGCGATCGCCTTCCACGGCGATCAAGCCGCCATGCGCGATCAACTGAAGCAGCGCGAACGACGCGAAGGTCTGGCGCATGCCTTCCTCGATGGCGGGCCGTCCGACGATCTCGTTGCCGGCGATGCTCACGCAACCGTCTGCGGCGTAGATCGAGGCGGCCCTTGCGGCATCCAGATGCGTCACGGCATCACTGTAGAGCGCAACCAGCCGACGGATGGCCTGCTCGTCCCGGATCCGAATCAGCTCACCGTCGGACTCCATCAGGCACGCGCTCCCCGCAGCGTTGACAGCGGCGTGAACTCCTCATCGGCGAAGAAATGCAGCCTGCTGCCGGGGCTGCGGTCCATGAACTGCTCCTCGTCCCGGACCAGCTGCTCGTGGACCGCAGGGTCGGCGAGTGCCTGGACCATGCGATCGTAATCCTCCCGGTTTTCGAAGGTTAATTCGGTCACCACGTCAAAATTGACTTCGCCTCCGAGTCCGCCGGGCCGGTAGCTCAGGTCATGACGCACGAATTTTCGCGTATAGCTCGCGAAATAAGGCAGCAGCCGCGTGGCCAGGGGCGCATGACGCGTTTCATAGTATTCGCGGAAATGCTCGGGCGTGGTTCCCGGCTTGCGCCGGAACATCATGATGATCCTGATCATGACTCAACCCTGCGCCGCTGCCGCGCGGGCATTCAGAATATCCTGGATCTGGCTGCGTGCCCCACCGGCCGTCGCGCCGGCGTCGACCGAAATGATCTGTCCGGTGATGTACCGGGAGCGGTCGCTGCCGAGAAACAGGGCCGTCTGGGCGATGTCATCCGGCGTGCCCTGCCGCTTGAGCGGCTGGTAGCCCATGCGCACGGCGAGGACTGCGGCCTGTATGCGATCGGCATCGGTCTGGGTCATGCCGGGGCTCGGGTGCGCGTAGGTCTGCATGTTCGTCGGAATGTTCCCCGGGCAGATGCAGTTCACGCGGATCAGGTGTTCTCCGAACTCGATGGCCGCCGTCCTGGTGAAGTGGATCACGCCGGCCTTGGCGGCACGGTAGAGCGGGAAGCCGAAACCCGCGGTGACGCCGGAAATCGACGAGGTGTTGATGATCGAGCCGCCGCCGTTGCGGGCCATATGACGCGCCGCGATCTGGGTTCCCAGCATCACGCCCAGCAGGTTGACGGCCATGACTTTCTCGAAGCGCTCGAAGGTTTCGTCAATCAGCCGGCCGAAGGAGTCGTCGGAGAAGCCGGCGTTGTTGAACATGATGTGCAGGCCGCCGAACTCGCGCACCGCGCAGTCGACCGCGGCCTGTACGTCCTCGCGCCGCGAGACGTCCGTGCGCTTGAACCGGACGGTCTCACCCAGTGTGGCGGCGAACGCGCTGCCGCCCGCTTCGTTGATATCCGCGATGACGACCCTGGCGCCTTCCGCCACGAACCGCTCGACGGTGCCGCGTCCGAGTCCGCTTGCGCCGCCGGTCACGATCGCCACCTTGCCCGCTAATTCGTTCATCCACATCCCCCGATCGGCGGTCGGCGCGGTCGGCTTGCCCGAACCCCGCCGCTCCCCCTAATATGCATTGCAACAAAGATCATCCTCTCTCGAATGTCGATGATCAATGCCTGCCGCGTGTGCGCAGTCTAAACGGAGCGGACCATGGGCGTGGTGACTCGGGAGATCGCCGGTGGGGTCCGCGGCCCGCGTGGGCCGCTGAGCCACCCGATGGGTAATTCCGCCAGGGTACTCGTCTGTGTCGCCGACCTGGACCCCTATGTTCCAGCTCAGTGTCGCGAGCGTTTCATGCGTAAAATGAAGGCGGTGCGTGTGGACTGCCAGCGGCTGGTGAAAACGCTCCGCAAGCCCGTGCCGCACACCCGTCACGGGAGCCTTGATCATAGACTTAAGTTTCGGCACCCGGGCCAGGCAAAAGCCAGGCTACCCTGTGCGGACGCTAGCGAATCGCTCGGGATGGACATGCTTGACAGTCTGGGTAGCCCTCCAGATAGGAGCAGTCGGGCGACGTGTCACCGCTCAGGCTGGCCGGGCAAGATAATCCCGGTGGAAGGCTGGCACAGCTCGCCAGCCCCAGTAGCATAATCCCGCATACCATCAAGATGCGGTGCATACAGATCACCTCAGGACTGCAGAGCCTGTACCGGAGCAGGCACGCACCCTGGCCTCGAAAATGCCAGATCACCCTTCACAAAGCGATGGACTCAGGCCAGCGACAATAGGACTCGTGAAACTTCAGAGAGTTCCACGCCACTTGCGCGCACCACAGGTCACCGGGAGACGCCGCTGTCATGAGCGCCGCACCGCATTCAGGTCGCTCCCAGGCCATTGGGAGCCCAAGGTGCAATCGCGACTGGTCGCTCTCGACACTGCCGCCCTGGTGGCCGCTGTCCCCGTCTTGCGTGCGAGGTTGCTAATCGTTGGCCGCAATCTTGCTTCCCGGCAGCCAGCTTGCGCGATGTCGGATTAGCAGCAAGCGCTGATCTCATCCGCCGGAAATCGGAGTCCGAATGACTTCCAGGCCGAAGAAATGCGCTCAATTGATGGACGCGCACGCTCAATCCACTCCGGATGCCGCCGGCGCGCCGCATCGGAAACCTGGAACTCGGATGCTCGCAGTCCGCTGGCGTAGCGATCGTGATAACCCTGAGCGGTAGCTGCCAGAGCGTCCCGGCTGAAGGCGACAACACGGAGACTGCTGCCCGCAGCAAGGCCCGTGGTCGCCAGCAAGAGGTGATATTGCTCCCAGTAGCGAAGATAAGCGTTGAAGTAATCCATACCCACGATCTGCTTTGTACCCCACCCGGCGCACTGCAGATCGCGTCGGCACCACTCCTCGATGTTGGAGCGCACGGTGAACCTTCCGTCGGCAGGCAGGCCGCCGGACTTCTCGTAGGTCGATACGCAGGCCGCGGCGGGGTGCCGCACCGTAAGTACACTTTCCGAATCTTTGCCGAACACGCCCAGGAAGAAGCCGCCGGAATAGATTCCCTTAGTGAGTTTCTTTGGAACCACGACCTTGCCCGCGCGCGGCTGCTGTTCGGAAAAGAAAAGCTCCACCATGGTCAGATATTCAGCCATGGTTTTCATGCTCAATACCCAGCTGTTGATGCCCTGCTGCAGCTGGAATGGCTCAGCTTCCGGAAAGCTGTCATGAGCGAGCGCGCTGGGCACCTCTTCCGGCCGCATACCGATGGCCCGGTACAGTTCTGCGGTGAGATAAGAACCGCCCGTACGGGGAATTCCGATGACAGTTACAAATTGAAAACGGGACTGCAATGCTTCGATCGGAGCCCGATCGCCGATCAGCAGGGCCAATAGCAGGCTGTAGGCACGAGCCACCATCGCGCGGCCATCGGCGCTGCCCATGACGAACCGTGCATCCTCGGCCGCGTCTTGATAAGCACCGTCTTTGCGCATTAGCAGGACTTCCGAGCGTTGATCGCTCCAGATCTCCTGCACCGCCGGTCTCTTCAAGAGCTTCTTCGCCAGAAATCCTATGAACGCCGGTGATACCGGCAGCTCGCGGTCAGAAAGCTTGAATTCGATGCCCATGACGTACTCAATTCAACGCTTGCGGGCCACGACGATTTTCAACGATCCACCGAAGCTGCGCGCAGCCACCCTTGCCCCGATTCAATGCAGTTCGGAGCAGCATTATCGTCCATGTACCTTCGCATTATGTGTGCCACCCTTCATTAGAATCCTCAAATGCTTCCTGCAGGAAAGGCAGCTACCCTCTGGTTGGCGGGCGCCTTGGGAGTGACCGTCCTGACAACATGGAGGACGTAACATGAGCATCGAAAGCCGCTTATTACCGATTGTTGCGATTACGGGCAGCTCGCTTATGGTTGGTTGCGGCGGCTCCGGTCCATCCTGCGGATCGTATGGATCCTATGGCTCTTATGGTTCATTCGGCTCTTATGGCTCGCTGGGGGCGTCAAGAGGCCGCCCGCGCTCCAATCGTTCAGCTCGGGCCGATCGCATGGCCGGCGCGGCTCCCGCGGCGCCCGGGCCCGCCGCTTGCGCTGCCCCGGCGGGCGCCGACGGCTATTACGAGGGTACTCTGACCGACGCGTCAACACAGAGTGAAAACCCGGTGGTGGCCATTATCGCCGAGAACGGCGACGGGCGCATGAGCGGTCAGAATGGCGCCTACTACCACTTGAATGTCGCAGAATCGGGCATCAATGTATCGGGAAGTTACTATGGGTATTCGCAGGTTCCGGGTGCCCCGATTGGCAGCCAATCAACTTCCGGAACTGTATCCGCCGTGGTCACCGCGCCAGGATTGAGCGGCACACTCACGAGCCAGGTGGGTGGTACGGGGAACCTCCTGCTGAATTTCGACAACGTCTACAATCTTGGCTCTTCGCTCACCACGCTTGTGGGCACGTGGAACTACAGCATGAACGGTTTCAATTTGACGGCGCAAATTCAGGCTGATGGCACTTTTTCTGCCAACGATTCGAATGGCTGCTCCTATAGTGGCGCGTTTGGCCTGATTGATGCCAACTTCAACGCCTATAGTGACCGATACGTTCGATCCTGCAACGGCGTTAACCTGACGTTCACAGGTCTGGCAACTTATCTGCCGGCCACTGGCAATGCGGTCCCAGCGCGGATCAAGATGCTTTCTGACGATAACGCCGGCGACTTCTTGGTGGCCGATTTCCAGTGACCATGAAGGACTGACCAATCGGGGGCACGCACCTGGCCCGCAAGGTTCATGCGCCCGGAAAGATTTCCACTGTCATGGCCGCAAATCTGCACTCGGCCAGCAAAGGCCGAGTTGCCGAAATCACCCGGCCTGCCCGCAAGTGCCGCGACGCCCGCTGTTTCCGCCGGCGCCATAGTATTCAGCCTGCTCCATCAGCCTGCCGGCTGACCAGGGCTCGAAGCAAGTGCCAAACTCATCAGCCGACGGCCTAGGACGCCGAACCACTCTACCCAAATAGACGCCGATGCTGCGCCTCCAGGCTCAGATGACTCGATCCCACCGGCAGACCGTCATCCGCCTGCTCGGCGCAAAGACGCAGCGCACGGGCTACGCGATCGGGAGTCCCGAGGTCATTCCACCCACATCGCCGAACCGGCAGCACGCGCAAGTAGCTCGATTGCCCTGTCAGAATGTCACACGAAAAATCCGAGGTCGGCAAACGCCGGTACAGTTTCGCGACCGCGCGTGCCGCTCCGCTCGATTCCAAATCGTATCCAATCGCCGCCTGCATCGCATTGACAATGTCGGGCACGCGCCGAGAGAACAATGTAAGCAACGCATGAGTGCTGGAGACCACGATAAAGGCGTTCCAAAGGGCGCCCTGTCCAATGAGCTCACGCGCCTCCACCACTGTCGGCTTTTCGACAAAACGCATGACCGGTCGCTTGACCTGATCGTCCGGATTCCCGGGAACGATGTAACCCAGCTGCGGATCCGGCTCCTCCGGCTCGATTCCCAGCAATACGATGTCCTCCGTGTCCTTCTGAACCTCGTCGAGGGCCTGCCGCATCGACCGCGCCAGGATCAACTCTTCGCGCACGTGATGATCGGAGGGCAATATCACAATGTTCGCACCCGGATCACGCCGGTGCAGAATTAAGAGCGGCAACAGGATTCCGTTGGCCGTGCCACGATTCAGGGGCTGCACAATAATGTTGCTCTCCGGCAGTGAATCGAGTTGTGGCAGCCACCAACACCGATGCTCAGCCGCAACGACGACACATATTTCCGATTTGGAGCTCAACGAGCGCGCCCGGTCCAGAGTCCGGTGCAACAGTGAAGACCCGCTCCGCAGCGAACAGAATTGCTTAGGGATCGCGATCCCCGAGTCCGTGGTAGTGAGGGTTCGAAGACGCGAGCCGTCGCCTGCGGCCAGTACCAACGACCAAGTATTCCGATGGTTCTGCACCGGTAGATCCCCCGTGGAAACTCCGCGCCAATGAGCAGGCGGAGACAGGAGTAGGCGTAAGCGGTCGGGACTATAAGGCGTAGCTCTGCCTGAAGCATTAGCGCGCATTAATTAATGGAAGCCGCTGTTCTGCGATACCGTTGTCGTTCACAGTGCTGTGGATGCTGGCGGTGGCGTGGTTAACGAGATCTGGCACCCGCGCGTCGCCTTGATGCCGTGCGCTGCGCCATGCTCGCATCGGCAGGCCAGATCCCACAACTCGAACAGGGTCGGCAGCCGGCGGCACAGCGTGCGTAGCGCGGCTCGGCCTGCTCCCTAGCTCTCGAACAGTTCGACCAGATGACGCCGCAGCACCGGCGGCACCATGCGCAAAGCACCAATCTGCATTGGCGAGGCGAGCGTGGGCGCTCGACCGCTGAACCGGATGGCTGCGCGCGACGGCGGCGCCGCGCCGCGTTACCCGGAATGCGGCTTCCCGCGCCCTACTCGAGCGCCGGCTTCATCTGCGGATCGCCCTTGCTCATCGCGCGCTGGTAGGCGGGACGTTCGCCGATCCGCCTGAGATAAGCGCGCAGATTGGGCAGGGCGCCGAGATCCTGTCCGGTCATTGCGCGCATGGTGGTCAGCGGGAACACCATCATGATGTCCGCGGCAGTGAAATCGGATCCGGCGAAATACGGCGCCTGGCCCAGCCGTTCCTCGCTCAGCCGATAGGCCAGATCCAGGCGACCGGAAAATCCCTGCGCAGCCTGCGGGTTGTCGCCGGCCAGCCTCGAGGCCACGAGGACCAGCATCGCGGCCGGCACGAAGAAGCCGTTGCCAAAGTGCAGCCAGTACAGGTAGTCCGGAAAATTGGCCGCCTGAGCGTCCACCGTGAGCCCCCCGCCTGCCTGGCGGGCCAGAATGTAATCCATGATGGCGCCCGTTTCCGCGAGGGCGAGGCCGCCGTCCGTGATGATGGGTGCCGTGCCCTGCGGATGCAGCGCCTTATAGGCGGCCGGCGCCGCCCCGTTCGGCTCGCGCGGATAGACCTTCAGCTCATACGGAAGGCCGAGTTCCTCGCAGAGCCAGACGATGCGCTCGGATTGCGACATCCGCAGGTGGTGCACGGTGATCATGGCGCAATACTCCCGTAGGGTTGCAGCTTATCAGGATCGACCGGGCCCTCGAACCTTCTGACAGCGCCTACAGCTGGGCCTCGCGCATGACGCGCAGGCAGGTCTTCATCAGCTTTTCGGCCAGCATGGTGATCCGCGCACCGGTCAGGGGTTCGGTGAAGCCGCCGAGTCCGAGACTGAGACTGGCATGGCCCGCCTCGTCGAATATAGGTGCCGCAATGAGCACCGCTTCATAACGTGAGTTGGGCTGGATGGTCTCGGGCTGTGCCAGCTTCCAGCCATGGTCGGCAATCAGGCGCCGGGCCTGCGTACGGTATTCGAGCGGCTGGCTGCCGGCGGCCATCCTCGCCATGAGCTCCGCGAACGCCTCGGTCTGCGAGGCGCGCAAGGTCACCTGAAATCCCCGTGCGCGAATGAGTTGCAACGCGCGCCGCCACTCGGCAATGGCGCCCGCGTCCGTCTCGCCCGCCCGTTCAATCCACGCATCGACCGCGGCGTCGCTGGCCCAGGCAATGAAGTGCGCCCCTGCCGGCGGCACAAGGGGCATTCGTTGGCCGATGCGGAAACTGGCAGTGTGGCCCGCCCGATCCCTGAGCGAAGTGAGCGCGAGGATTTCATCTCCAGCCAGGGTGCTGAGCAGGACCGCCACGTCGAGTTCCTCGTTCAGCTGCAGAGCGGCAGCCTGGGCGCGCGCGATGAGCGGTTGCGCCAGCGAAGCCGCCTGCCCCACCGCGATCAGCGCATGGCCGAGGACATAGCTCTTACCCCGCCGCAGCAGGTAACCCCGGCTGCCCAGGGCGCTCAGGATGGCGTGGCACGAGGCGACGTTGATGTTCGTGGCGCGCATGATTTCGGACATCGTGAAGGCCCGCGTTGGAAAGGCGGTAAGCAGGTCCAGGATGTCCATCGTCCGCGACGCCGACAGGGCGGGTCTCGCCATACGCGTGTGGCCTCCACCGAGCCGATGACCGGCGTTGACAAGTCATGGGGGTCGGCTTAAATTATCCCATTATAAATAAGTTTATCTTTATTGCAATATCTGGCGCGGATGGCCGCGCCGCCGCAACACAGGTCCCCAACACAGGTCCCGAGGGACCGGAGATCGACCATGAACACCGCCGCACTCGACCGAGCACCATCGACCGCGAAGTCGACGCTGAAGATCATCGATGCCGACACCCACCTGACGGAGCCGCACGATCTGTGGATCAAGCGCGCGCCGGCCAAATGGCGCGACCGCGTTCCGCAGGTGAGGATGTACGACGGCCAGATGTCCTGGATCATCGACGGCAACAAGTCGATCGGCACGGGCGCGCATCCCAGCAGCGCCATCCTGAAAGACGGCAGCAAGATCCGCGAGCTCGACAAGTTCCTGAAGCTCAAATTCGCAGATGTGCATCCGGGTTCTTCCTCGGTGAGGGAGCGGCTGGCGGTCATGGATGAGACCGGCATCTACGCCCAGATCGTCTATCCGAATATTCTCGGCTTCGGCGGGCAGGCTGCGGCGAAGGTCGATCCGGCACTGCGCCAGATCTGCGTCGAAATCTACAATGACGCCATGGCCGAACTGCAGGTGGAATCGGGCCAGCGCATGTTCCCGATGGCGCTGCTGCCCTGGTGGGACGTCAAGGCGGCCGTCAGGGAGACCGAGCGGGCCTGCGCCATGGGCCTGCGCGGCATCAACATCAATTCCGACCCGCATTGTCACCAGGACGCCGACGGCGCCCCCATCCCCGATCTGGCCTCACGACACTGGGATCCGCTCTGGGAAGTGTGTGTGGACAAGGACCTCCCGATCAATTTCCACATCGGCGCATCGGAGCAGTCCATGGATTGGATGGGTCAGCAGGGCTGGCCCTCGCTGTCGCGCGATCTGCGCTCGGGCATCATGGGCGCGATGATCTTCTTCAATAATGGCAAGGTCGTTTCCAACCTGATTTACAGCGGCGCGCTGGATCGCTTCCCGGGCCTCAGGTTCGTGTCGGTGGAAAGCGGTGTCGGCTGGGTGCCCTTCCTGCTCGAGGCGCTCGACTACCAGCTCGTGGAAATTGCCGAAGGCCGGAAATTCGACAAGAAACCCTCGGAATATTTCCGGAGCAACTTCTATGCCTGCTTCTGGTTCGAGCAACGGGATATTGCCCACACGCTGCGCCAGGTCGGCATCGACAACGTGCTGTTTGAAACCGACTTTCCCCATCCCACCGGTCTTTATCCGATTGAGAATCTCGAGGGCCGCCTCGGCAGCCTGACCGCGGAGGAGCGCGCCAAGGTGCTGGGCGGCAATGCCGCGCGACTCTACAGGATCGGCACGTGAGCCCCGGAAAGCCGACGCGGCAGGCCCGGTTGACGCGCGCCCGTTCGATGCAAGCCCGGCGCGGCGCATATGAGCATGCGGGTGCCTGAAAAGCCGGCGCTGCCCCTGCCGCTGACTGCGGCGGAAATCGACAGCGCCTGGCTCACGAGCGCGCTGCGCAGCCGCGCACCGGGCGTCACGGTGCTGGCCAGCGGGATCACCGAGATCATCGCGGGTACCTGTACGAAGATCCGCGTGCGGCTCGAGATGGACGAAGCCGGACGCCGGGCTGGCATTCCCGAGCGGGTCATCCTGAAGGGAGGCTTCGAACCCCACAGCCGCGATTACTACTTCATGCACGTCATGGAGGCACGCGCCTATGACGAGGTGCTGCCGGTGCTGAAACTGCCCAGCCCGGCGTGTTATTTCGCCGCGACGGATGACGAACGGCAGCAGGGCATCGTCATTCTCGAGGACCTGAGGGCACGCGGGGTCCGCTTCTGCGATCCGCTTGTACCGCAAACCCGCCCGCAGGTCACCCGCCGGCTGACCGAACTCGCCCGCTTCCACGCCCGGACATGGAACAGCGCCGAGTTGGGGCCGGGCGGCCGCTGGCACTGGCTGAAGGAACCCCTGACCCGCGGCTACAGCTATTTCAGCCGCTTCCTGCAGCCGGAAGTCTGGAAGCGCCATGTCGCGGCACCGCAGGCCGCCGCAGCCTCCGTGTATTTCCACGATCCTGCCTGGATGTCGGATGCTCTCGAGCGTCTCGTCGTCCTTGCTGCGCGCCTGCCGCACGCCGTGCTGCACGGCGATACGCATCTGGGGAACCTTTATATCGATACGGACGGCACACCGGGCTTCTTCGATCCGCAGCCCCACCGCTGGCCGGCCATGCTGGAGACGACCTACCACATCGGGGGAGCGCTCGATCCGATGGATCGCAGGCGCTGGGAGGTCGACCTCCTGGCGCACTATCTGGACGAACTGCGCCGCAACGGCGTCGAGCCGCCCGCACTGGATGAGGCCTTGAGCCAGTACGCCGCCTTTCTGGCCTTCGGATTCTGCATCTTCCTGATCAACGACACGCATTTCCAGCCTGCCGCCATCAACACCGCCTATGTCGCCCGGTTCAGCGCCGCGATGATCGACAACAATACCCTTGCGGTACTCAAGGCGATCGGCCCTGCGCCCGCGCCACGCCTTCCTGGAGGCGCGGGAGCGCCCTCATGATTGCGCCTGCTTTCCCAGCCAGCGATCCAGGGCTGCATGAAAGTGGGCCAGGCGGACTTCCTGCCTGGTCAGCGTCACGAACTCCAGCCCGCGATTGCGCAGGCCCTTCTGCTGGCGCTGCATCTGCTCGTAATCCTGCTCGAGGGCGAGAAAGTAGTTGAAATGATCCCCTTCGTCGATCTCGACCAGTTCAGTACGTTGTGCCGCGCGCTGCTCAGGGGGTAACCACTGATAGTTGACCACATGCCAGAGGCAGCGGTTGGGGTCGCCGTCCGGGTGGGGTACCGAACCGATGAAGGTGCCCTCGCCCGCGCGAATCGTCAGGAAGAAGTTCGGGAACAACAGGTAGAACTGGTTGTCGCTCATCTGGGTATCCGTCAGCCCGCTGACGTCCAGTCCCTTGCCCGTCAGGGTGTCGCGTGTCGCCCGCTGCAGCAGGGCGCGCCCGGTAATGCCCTCCGGAAAATGCAGCGTTCCGTCGGGGCGGCGATAGGCTCCGACCAGGGCCTCGAAACGCGGCAGGACCTCCACCACGCCGGGGAAAGTGGCCGGCAACCCCCGGATGGCCTCGACCTGCCGCTCGGGTCCGAACTCCGCCAGGTTCGACGCGCCGAAGGGAGCCGTGGCGACGCTGTGATCGCCGAAGAAGCGGTAGCGCTCCTTGGATTCGTCCATCGCCGCAATCAGCTCCGGATGCACGCCCTGAATGTGGTACCCTTCTTGAAAGGCGTCCATGATCACCTTCCAGTTGCAGTCCAGGCTCTCGCGGACATTCAACCCGACCGGAACCATCTGCTCGAGATGGTAAGGCGCCAGCAGCTCCCGCGCCTCTCCCAGGAAATCCGCCAGCGGTGCCGCCTTTGTGTCCGGGTTGAGAAAAACAAATCCGGCGAAGCACTCCACCGGCACCTGCCGAAGTGACAGCTCGTGTTTCGGACCCACGAACTGATCGATGGTGCCGTCGAAATCCGGCCGGGGCACGCCCAGCAACCGTCCATCGAGTCCATAGGACCACAGGTGATAGGGACAGGTGAACCGAGCCGAGTGCCCCTTGCCCTCGCAGATGACGTTACCGCGGTGCCGGCAGGCGTTGACGAAGCCGCGCAGGGTCCCATCCCGGCCCCGCACAATCAGAAAAGACTGGTCGTAGATGCGGTATTCCTTCCAGTCCCCCACCTCGGGCAATTCGTCGGTGCGGCCGGCCACCTGCCAGACCCGCATCCAGAGCCGATCGCGTTCACGCTCATGGTACTCGCCTGAGGTGTAGCGGTCCGTCGTGACGCGCATCCGGAACCCGCCGAAGTCGAGCTCGGCGAGTAGCGGGCCCCCGTCAATGCGCTCACCCGATCGGACCGATTGCATCGACCTATCCTCCCCCTCTATCGTCGCCGGACCGCGCGCCGCAGGGCGAACTGCGGGTCCCGGTAAGAAATCGTACCACCATGACCCTATGCCCGCTGTGCACAACGGAACAGCGACGGCTCAGTCCGAGCCGGAGGTCGGCGGGCGACGCGGCCTCCATGCTGCTTCGGCGCCGGCGATTCGATAGGATTTGCTGACGACGGCGGCTTCATCGAGGGTACCGCAATGAATGACGTCGGCGCCGCTGCGGCGTTCGCCAAAGTAGACCCGCAGATAAACGCCAATGTCGAGGTAGGCAAGCTCGCTCCAGGGCACCTCGGCCTCCGCGAGGAAACGAACCTCGCTGCACTCCGGGCCACAGACGAGTTCCGTGTGCCCGGGGACGGCGGCCAGAAACCCCACATACACCTCGCTGATCTCGGGCAGCGTGGCCACCGCATACAGGCGCAACGCGGCCGGGTCGAGACGCACGCCGGTTTCTTCCCGGGTCTCGCGCGCCGCCGCTTCCTCGAGGGTCTCGCCGGATTCCATGAATCCGCCCGGCAGCACCCATCGGCCCGGGGCCGGTGGGCCTGCGCGGCGGCACAACAGCACCCGATCACCGGACATCACGATCGTGGTGACCAGTACCTGCGGATTCTGATAGGCAATCCCGCCGCAGCGTGTGCACACGCGCCTGACCCGGGACTCGGCGTCGACCAGGCGGTCCTCCAGCGCTGCTCCGCACTGGCTGCAGAATCGAGGTATGCGCGTGCTCATCGCTGCAATTCTCCAGCGCCTGGGCGGATACGCCGGCGTCGGCCAGGCAAGGCGGCGCCTGCTTCATTGCTGGTTCGCTCATTGCTGATTCAGCGCGGCGCCGGTGGGATTGGCGCGTGGTATGCCGTTTTCCCGCTCATGGGCTTCGATGTCGTCGTAGCAGGCCTCGACAACGTTCGCATAGGTTTCCCGGAAAAAACGCCGCTGGTCGGCATGGTCGAATACGAAGGGCCGATTGTTCCGGACGGCCCGCAACACGATCGGCGCGATCTGCTCCGGCGTATAGAAGGCGATGTCGATCGCCTTGAAGGACTCGTGCGAAATCTCCACCGGCCCCCCGCTGGGGCCGCCGAATCGATCCGGGCGATACCGGGAATTATTGGCCTTCATTCCCGTTGCGACGCCACCCGGACAGTATGAGGTGGTATGGACGTTGAATCGCCTCATCTCCAGGCTCAGGTTCATCATCATGCCGATGATGCCGGCCTTGGCCGCTGAATAAGGACAATGCTGCGGAATCCAACCGGGCAACAGACCGGCCATCGAGGCGGTGGCGGTGACGTGCCCGCCGTGCGCGGCCACCATGTCCGGCAGGAAGGCGCGCGTGGTATTCATGACGCCCATCAGGTTGACCTGGATGATCCAGTCGACATCGTTGTCCGACATCTCCATCAGCGGGTCGAACGAGGTGGCCCCGGCGTTGGCGAACAGCAGCGTGATGGGGCCGAGCGCCGCGTTGGCCGCTGCCTTCATGTTGCCGATGGATTCGCGCTCACAGACATCGCAATGGATGGCCACGGCCGTGCCTCCGGCCGTGTTGATCTCGCCAGCCACCTTGCGGGCATTGTCCAGGATGATGTCGGCGACCGCGACCGCAGCACCCTGCCTGGCCAGTTCCAGTGCCAGGCCCTTGCCGATGCCGCTCCCGCCACCCGTCACGAGCGCGGCCCTGCCCCGTATTTCCGTCATGTGGCTTTCCGCCTTGTACTGATGTCTTACCGCCGCCGGACTCGAGTCTACGCTGGTGTACCGCCTGCAAGATACCGGTCCAGGACCGAATGAAAGCGTGCGATGCTGACTTCCTCCCTGGTCAGGGACAGATGCTCAAGCCGGCGATTGCGCAGACCCTGCTGCTGGCGCTGCATCTGCGCGTAGTCCTGCTGCAGGGCGAGGAAATACGGATAGCTGCCCGGCACCTGGACGTCGACCGGCTGGACACGATGCGCTGACCGCAGGGCCGGCGGCAGCCACATGAAAGCGGTGACATGCCAGATGCACCGGTTGGGATCGCCGTCGGGATGCGGCGCCGCCATGATGACCGTCGCCTCGCCGGCCCGGATGGTCATGAAGAAATTCGGGAACAGGAACCAGCCCTGGCTATCGCTCATCTGATCGTCGGCCAGTCCGGTGACGTTCATGCCCTTGCGTGTCAGGCTCGCGCGCGTCGCCTGTTGCAGGAGGGCGCGCACGGTTACCCCCGCCGGGAATTGCAGCTTCCCCTCGTGGTTTCGATGGGCTGCAATCGATGCCTCGAAAAGCGGCAGGACCTCCGCCACGGTTGGAAAGGTTCCCGGCAGTGCCCTGATGCCCTCGACCTGCTGTTCCAGGCTGCAGGCCTGCACGTTCTTCACTTCGAAGGGAGCGACCGCCATGCCGTGATCGCCGTAGAAACCATGGCGGCTGTTGCCGGCTTCGAGATCGATCACGCTCAGAAGCTCCGGGTGGACGCCGATGATGTGGTAGCCCTCGGAGAAGGCGTCCATCACCACCTTCCAGTTGCACTCCAGGCTTTCGCGCACATCCATCCCGACGGGAGTCATCTCGTCGAGCCGGTACGGGGCCAGGCCTGCCATCACCTCCCGCCCAAGAAATTCCGCGAGCGGCGCGGCCTCGGGATTGGGGTTGATGAAGATGAAGCCGGCGAAGGAATCGACCCGCACAGCCAGGAGCCCGTGTTCCTCCTTATTGATCGGACCCACGAGGTCCGGCCGGCCCACGCCGATCAATCGTCCATCGAGTCCAAAGGTCCACAGGTGGTAAGGGCACGTGAACCGGGCCGTGCGCCCCTTGCCCCGGCACAGCGCGTTGCCGCGATGCCTGCAGGCATTGACGAAGCCGCTCAACGCACCGTCGCTGCCCCGGACGACCACATAGGACTGATCGAAGATCCGGTATTCCTTCCAATCCCCCACCTCGGGCAATTCGTCGGTGCGACCGGCAATCTGCCAGGTCTGCATCCAGATCTGCTTTCGCTCGCGCTCCTGGTATTCGCGCGAGGTATAGCGGTCGGTCGAAATGCGCATGTTGAGCCGACCGAGGTCGAGTTCCGGCAGAGGCGTCGTTGTTTTCAGCCATTCCCCGGGCTTCCGGGATCCGATTGCTTCCGTCATCCCCGCTCCTTGAGACCCGGCCAATCCGGGCCACGGATTTCACGGCCATGCCTGTAAAGGTTCACGCCGCGCGGCGCTGGACCCGACTTTATTGATGTTCAATTACGCCGGAAATAGTGTTTAAATCATTCCATTAATGTGCAAAGTGAAATAATCCGGGATGGATCGCCTGCAGACCATGAAGACTTTTGTCCGCGTCGTGGACGACGGCGGCTTTGCCGCCGCCGCGCGCGTGCTGGAGGTCGATCAGGCGCTGGTGACACGGCAGGTGGCGGACCTGGAACGCCATCTGGGCGTCAAGCTCCTGGAGCGCACGACCCGTTCCATGCGGATGACGGAGGCAGGCGAGACCTTCCTCGCGCATTGTCGGGACATCCTGTCGGACGTCGCGGAAGCGGAGGCCCAGGTCAGCCGCTCTCACCAGGGCATGGTCGGCCGCGTGCGCGTGGCTCTGCCGACCCTGTTCAGCTCAGCAGTGGCCGCACGGCAGTTGACCACGCTGCACGAGGAGTTCCCGGATCTCACCGTCGAGGTGGCAATGTTCGATCACGCGGTCGATCCGGTGGCCGATGGCTTCGACGTGGTCATCACGGATGCCTCCTTCGCGGTATCGGCCACGGCGGTGGCGCGACCGCTGCTGGACGTGCCCTTCCTGCTCTATGCCGCACCGGGCTACCTGCGGCGGCATCCCGCGCCCACGACGCCGGCGCAACTGGCCGCTCACGCATGTGTCGCGCAGTGGGCCGCGGGTGAAGCCGCTCATGCACGGGAGCGCTGGGCGCTCGTGCACCCCGACGGCGCCCGGGAAAACGTGGAAGTGCGGGTCGCGCTGCGCACCAACACCTATGCGCTGGGCTTGGATGCCGTGCGCTGTGGCCTGGGCGTCGGACGCCTGACCGAGCATCTGGTCGCCGCTGACCTGGCGGCCGGGCGACTGGCGCCGGTATTGCCGGGCTGGCGTGCCGGCCAGCTGTCCTTCAACCTCGTCTATCCCGGGCGCCGCATGATGCCCCGACGCGTGCGTCACGTCATCGATGCCATCGTGGCTCAGCGCGACGCGTCACCGCAGTCGGCGTGGTCGCGGGACTGACCCGTGCCCACGCTGCGCGGCCGGGCGGATTCATGGTGCGGGAGTGGACGGCGCTGATGCGGCCTGCCGTTCCCCCGGCGATGGACCATGTTCGTGGCGACGCGACCGGACTCGCCATCCCGGCCCATGGCGAGGCACTGCGGGCCGGAGGCGAGGCCTTTCTCACCAGGGCTTTCCGCGCCTTCGGATCGCTTCCGGCCGACAATGGCATCGCACGGATCAGGCGATTCGAACCCTGTCCCGGCGGCAGCACGGGCAAGAAGTTCTTTCTTTCCGTCGAATACACGCGGCCCGAACCGTCCCTGCATACGGAACTGTTCGTCAAATTCTCCCGCGACTTCAGCGATGCGCGACGCGATGCCGGTCGTCACGAGATGGAATATGAGGCCCGCTTCGCCGCCCTCTCGCGTCTGCCCGGCTTCCCGATTCTGGTGCCTGCCGCCTACTTCGCCGACTACCATCATGACAGCGGCACCGGCATGCTCATCACCCAGCGCATTGCCTTCGGCGAAGGCGGGATCGAGCCCCACCGCCGCAAGTGCTTCGATCACGAAATTGCCGACCCGCTCCCGTATTACCGGGTCATCGTGACGGCGCTCGCCCGGCTCGCCGCCGCGCACAAGGCGGGCCGGCTGGCCCCCGATATCGCCGAACGTTTCCCCTTCCAGCCGGGCGCTGCCGGCGGCGATCCGATCCTGTATAGCGATGAGGAACTGCGCGCCGTCCTGGCGCAGGGCGCCGATTTTGCCGCGCGCGGCCCGCAGCTGCTGCCCGCCGAAGTGCGCACGCCGGAATTCCTGGCGACGCTGGCGCATGAGGCCGTACGCATCCACGAGCATGACGCCACCATCCAGCGCTACCTGCGGGGCAACCCTGATCTCATCGCGCTGTGCCACTGGAACGCGCACATCGACAACGCCTGGTTCTGGCGCGACCCGGCCGGTGATCTGCACTGCGGGTTGATCGACTGGGGCCGGGTCAATCAGATCACCTTCGGCGCCGTGCTGTGGGGCTGCCTGAGTGCGGCGCATGAGGACGTCTGGAACCACCACCTCCACGAACTGCTGGCCCTGTTCGTGCGCGAATACCATCGGCACGGCGGCCCCTTGATCGCACTGGACGAACTGGAACTCCACCTCAACCTTCACGTCGCCAGCATGGGGGTCGCCCGGGTTCTGGCATTTCCGTCCACCGTCCTCTACCGGGTGCCCGAGGTCTTCACCGCCGCCGGGCCCCGCGATCCGGTCATCCTCGCCTGTGATCCGGCCCGGAACAGCCTGCACATCTACATGATCTTCCTGCAGCTGTGGCGGACCGGGGGTATCGGCGCCTGCCTGGACCGCTTGCTCGCAAGAGTGGGTGGCCTGCGTGCGGCGTCGCCTGCAGCGGACCCGGTTCCGGAAGATCCATGAACCACCCGCACTGCCCGCATGCAGGCCTGAGCTTGTTCGCGGCAGGGCTTGCGGTTCACAGCAGGGCGTGCGCTTCCAGAAATGACAGGATCGCGCGGCTCACCTCGGCAGCGTGAGTCCTGTGAACCGAATGGCGACCGCCCGGGATCAGCGTTCCCGACGCATTCGGGA
>Ga0209698_10002249_pt1 | contig 21989 bp, 13 predicted proteins | sample LitLauG_LLR_2012_FD_187203 | JGI IMG/M metagenome (GOLD analysis project Ga0209698, IMG submission 187203) | Freshwater sediment microbial communities from Pennsylvania, USA - Little Laurel Run_MetaG_LLR_2012 (SPAdes) (version 2) | ecosystem: Environmental > Aquatic > Freshwater > Creek >...
CCGTTGATGTTTCCGAAAGAGAATTTTAGCAACGGGTGCATTGCGACGGTGGACGTGATTTATCCGTCGGCGCCGTTCTTTTTGTTCTTCAGTCCGGCATTGATGGAAGCGCAGCTTGTTCCAGTGTTGGAGTATGCGGCATTGCCGAGATGGCGCTGGCCGTTTGCGCCGCATGACTTAGGCACTTATCCGCTGGCGAATGGGCAGGTTTACGGCGGCGGGGAGAGAACGGAAGAGAATCAGATGCCGGTGGAAGAGAGCGGGAATATGCTGATTTTGATTGCGGCGTTAGGGCGGGAGCAGGGGAATTGGCATTTGGCGGAGAAGTATTGGCCGCAGCTTTCGAAGTGGGCGGATTATTTGCGGGTAAAGGGATTGGACCCGGAGAACCAATTAAGTACCGACGATTTTGCGGGGCACTTGGCACACAATGCGAATCTTTCGATTAAAGCGATTGACGGGTTAGCTGCTTATTCGGAGATGGCTAAGGGCTTAGGCAAGGCAGATGTGGCAAAGGATTACTTGCAGGCGGCTCAGCAGATGGCGAAGCAGTGGCAGGACATGGCGATTGACGGAGACCATTACAAACTGGCATTTGATAAGGCGGGCACCTGGAGCCAGAAATACAACTTAGTGTGGGATCAGGTGTTGGACTTGAATTTGTTTCCGAAGAAGATTCGCGAGACGGAGACGGCCTTTTATTTGAAGCATACTAACCAATACGGGTTGCCGCTGGATAACCGTGCCGACTATACGAAGCTCGATTGGGAGATTTGGACAGCGACTTTGACGGACAAGCGTGAAGAATTCGAGGCGGAGCTGAAACCGATTTTGAAGTGGCTGAATGAGACGACGTCGCGGGTGCCGTTGACGGATTGGTATGACACGAAGACGGGGAAGCAGGTTGGGTTTCAGGCGAGGTCGGTGGTAGGAGGAGTTTATATGAAGGCGCTGGCGGATGGAGCGCTGGCGAAGAAGTGGCGGGAGAGGGTGCGGTAGGTTTGATTGCCTATATATAAGGTGGCCAACGCCACAAAGAATACGACGCTGGGCGCGGAGATCACCTTAGCCGATTCGAGCGAAGGGCGGCGGAAGGGGCTGCTCAAACAGGATGGCTTGGCCGAGGGCGCGGGACTGTGGATCTATCCGTCTGAGGCGGTTCATACGCTGTTCATGCGCTTTGCGATTGATGTGATCTTTTTGGATGGTGCGAAGCGGGTGCGGAAAATTAGCGCGAATCTGCGGCCGTGGCGGATGAGTGGGTGTTTAACAGCGAAATCAGTGTTGGAGTTGCCGGCGGGGGCTGCCGAGAGAACGCAGACCACAGTGGGAGATCAACTGGTGTTCGAGCGGTTAGAAGCCTGATAGTTTGCTCTGCGCACGCCTTACCCAGTACTCAAGCGACGGATAAGCCGGCATTTTTTTTCGAGTAGCGATTTGGGTGGTCGATTAGGTCCTTAGCGAGCATTACTCGCGAAAAGGACCAATGAACCGTCGCTGCTCCCATTTCTTCTTCCTAAACGCTTTGACCTTGCTGTGCGTGTGCGCTTCGCTGATGGCGCAAACGCCGAAGGCGCGAATCTTAACACCAATTGACGATGCCGAGCGAGTGACGTTGGGCGGCAATGTGCATCCGATGGTTGCGGCGGCGAAATCGCTGCAAGCCGTGGACGAGAGCACACCGATGGAACATATGGTGCTGTTGCTGAAGGGCGACGCGACGCAGGAAGCGCAACTCGCACAAATGATTGCGCGGCAGAACGATCCGAAATCGCCGCTGTTTCATCACTATCTGACGCCGGAAGAATTTGGCGCGCAGTATGGCGTGGCTGACGCCGATATTGCGAAAGTTACCAACTGGTTGGAAAGCCAAGGTTTCAAGATTGACGAATTACCCGCAGGCAAGCGAGCGGTGGTATTTAGCGGGACGGCGGGTCAGGCGGCGGCGGCGTTCAACACTGAAATCAAGCAGTTGACGGTCGGCGGAGAGAGCCATCTAGCGAATGCGACTGAGCCGACGATTCCAGCGGCACTGGCAACCACGGTGGGTGGCGTGGTAAAGTTGCACGATTTCCGACATACGGCGCATGTTTCAAAGAAGACGGTGCTTTCGGCAACGGGAAAAGGAGCGAACCCGCTGTTCACATACGGATCGGCGCACTATCTGGCGCCGGCGGATTACAGCACCATTTACGATATTGGCCCGCTGTACTCAGCGAGCATCAACGGCACGGGGCAAACGATTGCGATTATCGCGCGGTCGAACATCAAGATGTCCGATGTGACCACTTTTCGGAGCCAGTTTGGATTGAAGGCGAACGATCCGCAGATTGTGATTACGAATACGGACCCGGGGATTGTGAGCGGCGACACGGTGGAGACGACTCTCGATACCGAGTGGTCTGGTGCAGTGGCGCCGGGCGCGACTGTGAAAGTGATTGTAGCTAATTCGACAAATTCAGCCGACGGTATTGATCTTTCGGCGCTGTATGCGGTGAACAATAACGTTGCGCCGATTGTGAGTTTGAGTTATGGATCGTGCGAGGCGGGGATGGGCTCTGCCGAGTTATCTTTTTACAACTCTCTTTGGGAGCAGGCGGCGGCGCAAGGGCAGAGCGTGATGGTCTCTTCGGGCGACAGTGGCGCGGCAGGATGCCAGGGCGGCTCGTCTTCGACGGGATCGGGGCAAGGGATCAATGGATTGTGCAGCTCGCCGTATGCGACCTGTGTGGGCGGAACTGAATTTGCGGAGGGGTCGAATCCGGGGCAATACTGGTTGCCGGGCAACAATGCATTGATGGGCTCGGCAACCGGCTACATTCCTGAAACGGTTTGGAACGAGAGCGGTTCAAACAGTGGGTCAGGTTTGTGGGGAGGCGGCGGCGGAGTAAGTATTTACTTTGCTAAGCCTACGTGGCAGGCGGGTCCGGGCGTGCCGGCAGATGGACATCGCGACGTGCCCGACGTGTCATTGAGTGCTTCTGGCCATGACGGATATCTAATCACGCTCGACGGAGCGTTAAATGCGGTTGGCGGGACATCGGCGGCGGCACCTTCGTTTGCAGGGATGATGGCGCTGGTAGACCAAAAAGCGAATGCGCGGCAGGGTTTGGCGAATGCGATTCTTTATCCGCTGGCGACAAACCAGGCGAGCGGCGGAGCAGCGGTGTTTCATGATATTACGACGGGAAACAACACGGTTCCCGGCGTGAAAGGATTCAGTGCGACGGCCGGTTACGACATGGGATCGGGACTGGGTTCGGTGGATGCGAATCTGTTGGTTAACCACTGGACGGATGGATCGAATGTTGCTGCGCTGACATTGACTGCGCCTTCGACTCCGCTGACGCTGCCGATTGGACAATCGACCAATGTGACGATTACGGCGGTGGCGAGTGCGGCGTTGAAATCGGCGGTGGCTTTGACGGTGAGCGGTGCGCCGAGCGGGGTAACGGCGACTTTGACGCCAACTACCATTGCTGCGCCGGGGTCTGGTACGACGGTGTTGAAGTTGACGGCTGCAACGACGGCCGCAGCGGGCACTTACTCGTTGACTGTGACGGGCGTGGGCGGGACGCAAACGGCGCACGTTGTGCTTTCGATGACAGTTGTAGTGCCAACGTTTACGTTGAGCGCGAGTGCAACATCTGTCACGGCGATTCCAGGCGGAACAACGCCGGTGACGCTTACGATGACTCCGCAGAATGGGTTTAGTTCGGCGGTGGCATTGAGTGCCACAGGATTGCCCACTGGTGTGACGGTTGGCTTTGCACCGGCGACGATTAGCGGCACCGCCACCGCGGCCGGTGGGAACAGCGTGGTGACGTTTACGGTTGCGAAGACTACGAAGACAGGATCATACCCTGTGACCATTTCAGCGACTGGCGGCGGAGTGACGAAGACGGCGACGGTTACGTTGGTGGTTGGCGTGACACCGAGTTGTACGCTGAGCGTGAATCCGACGAGTTTGAGTATTTCAGCGGGACAGCAGGCGGGTGTGCAAGTAGCTTGTAGCGCAGCGCAGGGTACGTTTGGCGAGCCGCTAAAGCTATCCGTTACGGGCGTGCCGAGCGGAGTGACCGCGCAGTTCGCGGTGGGTACTCTCGTGCCAGGTTCGATCGGCGCGTTGACTTTGTTCAGCACGGCCACAACGACGGCGGGGAAATATGGTTTGTCGGTGACGGCGAGCGGCAGTGGGTTTACGCAATCGGTGACGCTGCCAGTGACGATTGCGACGCCAAGCACGTTTACTCTTTCGGCGGATCCGAGGGCGCTGGCGATTGCGCTGGGCGGCACGGGCCAAACCACTATCAGGACCGGGCACGTGGGGAGCTTCAATAGCGCGATTGGCTTCAAAGTATTGGGCCTGCCAACTGGAGTGACCTCCTCGTTCTCAAACACGATGATTGCGGCGCCGGGCGATGGCGCGGTGACAGCAACATTTAGTGTTGCGGCGAATGCACCGCAGGGTGTCTTTACATTCGCGATCGTGGGAACGGGCGGTGGTGTAACGCAATCGATTCCGATGACGGTGACGATTGGCTCGACAAAGCAGGACTTCTCGTTTGCGGTGAGTGTTACGTCGTTGACGGCGCAACAGGGAGTAGCGAGCAGTCCGTTTGTGGTTTCGGTCGGTAACTTTACGGGTGGCTTCAATTCGACGATTATGTTGACCTTCAGCGGTGTACCGGCTGGCATGGCATACAGAAACACGAGCGCGACGACCGGGAATAACTTAATCAACCTCTCGTTTACGATGACGGCGTCTACGGCGACGCCGGCCGGGGTTTATCCGGTTACGATTACGGCGACCAGTGGGAGCATTGTGCATTCGGCGGTGGTGCAAGTGACAGTGACGAAGGCGGGACAGGCGGCGAAGCCGAGTTTGACGACGACGATCTTCAAATAACGGGGCTTTGGGGATTCAGAAGGGGTTTTCTGCGCAGGCTTGGTTGCTGACGAGGAAGTGCACGTCGAATTCACGCCGCGGGTTGTTCACTCCGCAGGCTTGCTCGGCGACAGAGTTGCGAAGGAACTGTTTATTGATGCGGCTCAACAGTTGCTTCGTCCCCAGGTTAGAGTTTTGTAGAAGAGGCCAACTGCTGGTAACGGAGCGAACGGGAAAAGGTTTACGAGCGGCCGCGAAAATGTTCCGATTGCGACAGCATGCATTAGCGGCGACATTAATCTGATTTCACTTCGTGTAAACAACGAAACTCGCTTATATAGGACGACATCTATCTCGCAAAGGAGCGCACTTGGAATGTCTGTCAGGAGTTTGCAGAGAATTGTTTTGATTGGAGCGGTGGCCGCCTTCTTTGGAGCGGGAATGGCGAAAGCGCAGGACCCGCCGTCGCGCATTGCGCGGCTTAACTACGTAACTGGACTTGTTTCGATGCAGCCCGCTGGGTTGGACGATTGGACCAACGCGGAGCTGAACAGGCCGCTTACGAGCGGAGATACGATTTTTACCGATGTCGCTTCGAGAGCTGAATTCCATCTGGACACGGCAGTGATCCGCGCGGGTGAGAACACGAGTTTTGGATTCCTAACGCTGAACGATCAACTGACGCAGTTAAGTTTGACGGAAGGCGATTTATTTGTCACGGTGCGGGATTTGGAGCTGGATCAGGCTTTCGAGGTGGATTCGCCAAACGCGTCGGTGTCGATTTTACGGGCGGGGAGTTATCGTTTTCGAATCGCGGCGGATGGGAGTTTGACCTTTGTGGTGGTGCGACGGGGGCAAGCTGAAGTGACAGCGGGCAACCAAGCCGTGAATGTACAACCGGGCCAGAGTGTGGCGATCACGGGGTCGGATGTGCCGACTTACGATGTGGAGACGGCACCGACGGCAGACGATTTCGATTTGTGGGCGCAGGAACGGGATGCGGCAGAGGCGCGGTCGCAATCGGCGCGCTACTTGCCGCGCAATGTTGTTGGGTATGAGGACATGGACCGCTATGGTTCGTGGCAGACGGTGGGCGATTTTGGGCCGGTTTGGTATCCGACGAATGTAGGGCCGGGATGGGCGCCGTATCACAATGGGCACTGGGCTTGGATTGAGCCGTGGGGATGGACGTGGGTGGATGATGCGCCGTGGGGATTTGCACCGTTCCACTATGGGCGTTGGGCCTTCATTGCAGGGCGATGGGGATGGTGCCCGGGACCGATTGTGGTGGTTGCGAACCGGCCGACGTCACCGCCACGTCCAGTGTATGCGCCCGCGTTGGTGGCTTGGTTTGGCGGAGCACACTTTGGCGTATCGGTGCAGATCGGAGGCGGCGCGCCGAGTTTGGGTTGGGTGCCGCTGGGCGTGGGTGAAGTATACACGCCTGCGTACCATTGTTCGCCGCATTACTTTAACAACGTGAACGTAGCGAATACGACGGTGGTGAAGACGGTGAATATTACGAATGTGTACAACACGGTTTATGTCAACAAGACGGTGTATGTGCAGAATTTTGCGAATAAGCAGGCACCCAATGCGGTGACGGCGATGCCGCAAACGGCCTTTGCGAGCGGGCGGCTGGTGGCGCAGGCAGGCGTGGCGGTGGCACCGCAGCAGATTCAGAGTATGAGGGCAGAAGATTCGGGCGTGGTTGCGCCGCCAGTGGCACCGAGCCGGCAGGCGCTGATGGCGAGCAATGCGACGAGCCGCGTGGTGCAGCCGCCGAAAGCGGTAATGGCGCGACAAGTCACGGTGCAGACAAAGCCGGTGGCTGCGCCAGCGCCGTTTGCGGCAAGACAGGCTTATTTGCAGCAGCATGCGGGACAGCCGCACGATTCTGTGGAGATGGACAGACAGAGTGCGCCGGTGAATGCGGGGGCAGCGAACCCGGCGGTAAGAATGGTGGCGGCACCAGCGCGGAAACCGGAAATGGGGCAACAACAACCGGTAGGAACGCAGCCGAACAGGCCGTTACAGGATGGGCCGTTGCCGCAACCTAATCATGCGCCCGTGCAGGGGAGTCCTGCGGCCGCGCAGGTTCCGCCTCCGGCGAAGCCCATGGAACAGCAACCGGTGCGTCCGGTGACGCCAGCGCAGGTGATTGCACCTGTGACCGCACCGCAGACACCACCAGCGCATGCGACAATGCCGGCACCACCAACGACGGTGCAAAGGCCGCCAGTGATTATGTCGAAGCCGCCAACGCAGCCGAATCCAGGGGTGGAGCAGCAGATGCAACGCGAACAGCAACAGCGGCGTGAGCGGCAGATGCATGAACAGCAGCAACAGAGGGAGCAGGTGCCAAAGCCGACGGGCCCGCCACCCGCTTATCCAGAGAAGAAACCGGCCTCGCCGCCGCCACCCGTACCGCAGTCGCCCGCGGCAAAACCGGCTGCACCAGCGGTGCCCCATCCGGAGCCACATGCACAACCGGCAGAGCACAGAGACAAAGAGCGAGACAAGGGCGAGAAGAAATAGCAGCTTTGGAATTCAATAGCAAGAATCGGATGTTACAGTTGCTGTCAGCGTGCGAGTATGTCAGGTGAAGTTTCTGCATACACATGATGAAGAATCAAGGATTGTTTAACAGCCCGCTGTCTATCGCCTTAAAGCACGCGCTTGAGCATTTGAACGATTCGGAGACGGCGCCAGTAAATGCGACGGCCAGCCTGAATGAACTGAGGCGGAAGATTTCCCGCGGACTCAACGATGAACCGATAGCGGCCGAGAGAGTGGTGGACGAGTTGGTGGCGGACACGGCGGGTGGTTTGCTTGGGAGCGCGGGCGGACGATTTTTTGCGTGGGTGATTGGGGGGTCGGTACCGGCGGCGCTGGCAGCGGATTGGCTGACCAGTGCGTGGGAACAGAACGCGGCGATTTATGCTTGCAGTCCGGCAGAGGCGGTTGTTGAGGAGGTGGCAGGCAGTTGGCTGAAAGAACTGTTGGGACTGCCGAGAGACGCTTCATTTGCGTTTACGAGTGGGTGTCAAATGGCGCATGTCACTTGCCTGGCAGCGGCGCGGAATGCGCTGTTAACGGCACGGGCTTGGGATGTGGAAGAAAAAGGTTTAGGGCAGGCGCCGAAGATCAGGGTCGTGACAAGTGGCCAACGGCATGGGTCGATTGAAAGAGCGGTGCGGCTTTTGGGTATCGGGAAAAGCAACTTGCAGCAGTTGGACGTGCTTACTGAAGAATCGCTACGTAGAGCGCTGAGAGCGGAACCCGAGGCGGCGACCGTGGTGGTACTGCAAGCGGGCGATCTGAATATTGGGGCGTTTGATTCGTTTGCGGAATTGATTCCGGTAGCGCATGAACATGGGGCGTGGGTGCATGTGGATGGAGCGTTTGGGTTGTGGGTGGCGGCGAGTGAGCGGTATCGACATTTGGTCAATGGAGTGGAGCGGGCGGATTCATGGGCGGTGGATGGACACAAGTGGCTGAATGTTCCGTTCGACAGCGGCTTTGCTTTTGTGGCGCATGCAGAGGCGCATCGAAACGCCATGTCCCATATGGCGAGTTATGCGGCGGCGACGACGGAAGCGAGAGACCAGATTGAGTGGAATCCGGAATGGTCGCGGCGTGGACGAGGGTTTGCGACTTATGCGGCGATTCGACAGTTAGGGCGGCGGGGGATTGCGGATTTGGTGGAACGGTGTTGCGCGCATGCACATGCGCTGGTGACGAGGATTGGCGGGTTGCCGAACGCGAAGGTGGTTTGGGAGCCGACGATCAATCAGGGATTGGTACGCTTTCTTGATCCAGAGGTAGGGGCGACGGAGGAGGATCATGATCGACGGACGGACCGGGTGGTGGCGGAGATCAATGCGACGGGAGAAGCGTTTTTCAGTGGGACGACTTGGCGGGGACGGCGGTGTATGAGAGTGTCGGTGGTGAACTGGCGGACGGAGGACGGGGATGTGGAAAGAGCGGTGGCGGCGGCACGAGGGGTTTTGATGAGATGAGTGGGCGATTCGTTCGCGGGCTGAAGTCTCAGCCCTCCGTGTGGCGCGTCCCAGTGCCGGCTAAGCTTCCGTCGGGGCCGTTGGTGGACCCTCAGGCTGGATCAGAGCGTCTTCGTTCACGGCGGCGTCGCCCTCTTCTATGGCCACATCTTGGACGTTCGCCATCGCAGGCCCCTTCTGCAGGGTCTTACCAAGAGCATCTAACTTTGCGACAGTTCCTTGCGCATACACATCAATTCCGCCATTCCTCAGGTTGCGCGCCCAGCCCACGAGCTCAAGTTCCTTGGCGCGTTGCTGGGCGAAGAAGCGAAAGCCCACGGCCTGTACGCTACCGGTAATGACCCAGCGGCGTGCGCGGATCGCATTCGGGTCAGGTGTGGACTCTGGCTTTAAGGCGTTCAATAAGGCGCGGAAGGCGTTTTCATAGCCAGCAGTAAAGTCGACGTACTGAAGACGGCGCAGGCGAAAAGGAACGTCGCAAGCCTGATAAAGAGCGGGAATCACAATCTTTCGAGCTTCCAGGGCGAAATGACATTCGTCCGCTACAGTATCGGACTGGACAGACGAGGGCGAAAGCGCAACGACCAGGCAGGTACAACGTTCGAGGGCCTGCTGGACCGCGCGGTCCCACCTCTCCCCGAGGGCGATATCGAACTGATCCATCCAGATTGCTACGCCGTTCTTTTTGAGATCGGCGGCCAGTCGATGGGCAAAATCAAGATCTTTTCGGGCGTAGGATATAAAGACGCTCACTCCTTGACTACGCTAGCAAACTGCACTTTGGAATACATCGCATTGATCGAAGACGAGCGCCAGTACTTTTGCGAATATTGAAACGCTGGCGTCCCTGCATACACTAACCGTCAGATTGGGTTGGGGCACGCCATGAGGCGTGATCTTCCGGCTTGATTTCTAATCAAGGAAAGAGAAAAACTATGGCATCCGCAAGCAAGAACGTTTCAGTCCACGTACCAGCAAACCTAACACTGCAACAGGCGCAACAGGTGCTCGCCTCTGTGTTAAACAGAGTCGGTCACCCGGCCTGTTATTCGGGATTCAACATCAACTTTGTCAATGCGGTTGATCCCAGCCCACTTCAACTTTCGATCGAACATGGAAGCCTCAAAGTCGTCGACGCAATTCATCAACAGTAAGCGTTGAACCCAAAGACCAAAAACCATGAGCTTCCATCCACCGCGGCTTGGGCCGGGTGCCATCTATCTTCGTTCCTTGGACGAAGTATTTCGCGCAAACCCGGATCTCATCAAGGTGGCCGAAATCGAGCCGCAAGTTTTGTGGACGAAAAGCACAACACCAGGAGCGCGCCCCGCAGGCAATCCTGCGGAGCGCCGCTTTCTGGGAACCTTGCCACAGCGTGTGTTAACTCACGGCGTCGGCTACCCGATTGGCGGGACGATCTGCGACCAGACGGATCACATACCAGAATTTCGCCGCTGGAATAGCGAACTCAATGTCCCATGGACGAGCGAACACCTCAGCATTTTGCACCTCGCGTCCGGCTCAGGCGCGCAGTCTTGCGGCTTTCTCATGCCCCCTATTCAAACCGGCCAAGCCGTGGAACTCGCGGCCCAAAACATCATGCGACGCCGCGACGCGCTCGATCTCCCGTTCGCGTTTGAAACCGGCGTGAACTATTTCGCGCCGCGCCCCGGCGAAATGCCGGATGGTGAATTCTTCGCCAGCCTCGCCCACCTGGCTGATTGCGGCATTCTGCTCGATCTGACCAACCTCTGGATTAATGAGAAGAACGGCCGATCTCCGATGGCGGACATTCTCGCCCAAATCCCCTTACATCGCGTTTGGGAGATTCATCTCGCCGGGGTGGAACAAGAGCGCGGCTTTTGGGTCGATGCACACTCCCGTGGACTTGATCCCGACTTAGTCGCTTTCGCGTCCGAAATCATCCCGCACCTCCCCTATCTCGGCGCTATCGTTTTCGAACTCGCTCCCGATCGGGTCTCATCCTTCGAGGGCAAGGCCTACCTGCATGAAATCGAGACACTTAACCGTCTTTGGGACAGATCAAAATCGGCCGGCACGCCGCCCACTCCCGGCCACTTCTCGACACGCGCAGCTCTCACGCAAGGCGCCCCCACGGCGGGAATATGGGAGCAAGTTCTGAGCCAACGGATGTTGTCACAGCAACAAGTGGATAGGGAGAAACCATCCTCCTTCCCGTTCATAGCCAGTGACGATGAACGCTTCTCGCTTTACGCCCACCTCGCTGGCTCATTTCGCTCGGGAGCGCTCGCGGAGCTACTAGGTAACACCATTCGCCTTCTGCTCTTGGCCTTAGGAAAAGACGAGTTACAAAGCTTGATTGGTACTTACATTGCGGCCACTCCGCCCGCCGCTTTCCCTACAGATGAGGCCGTTCAATTTCGCCATTATCTTGAGTCCCATCCGCTTCCCATTCCAGGGTTGAACGACATCCTGACTTTTGAAGGTGCACTCATTGACTCCGCCGCCAACAACACAACCGTCCGGGCAACCCTCACCCAAGACATCGAGACTCTTCTCTCCAGCCTCGCCGCCGGGCAACTCCCAAATCCGTCCTCCGCTCAACGCCCGGTCACCCTGGAAATCGCGGTCGATCCGGTCCCACTGATCCGCTTAATTCCCGCCTGACCGCCGACTTCCCTGACTCATTGGGGCGGGCGATTTACAGAGGCCGCCGCTGCTGTTTGGCGGTTGCCTGGCAGATTGACAGGTGCGGCTTCGTCCCACAGTTTCCCTCGCGTGAATACACGGACGGGGTTAGTGACCCAGCGTCAGTCAGCTAAGATTCCCTCATGATGAATCGAGAAGGAACAGATTCGCCTCGAAGAGTTGCGGCGGACTAGTGGAATGATTGACCTGTCTACGGCGTCGTTTGTCGGTTCGCCGCCCGAGGATGACATGATTTTGGCGGGACTGCCTCGGGACTATAGTAATTTCCTTCAGTCAGTCAATGGATGCGTGGTTCATGGCGGGGGACTTCATATCCGTGGAGCTTCCGAGACTCCCGATTGGCACTCGCTTCGACGGTTCTGGATAGGGGAAGACCGCTTGTCAACCATGTATCCGGCGGTGAAGGCGCATGACGTACCTTTCGCTCAGGATTGCTTCGGCGATCAGTTTCTCTTGCGTTCGCAGTCTGTTTTCCGACTGAGCGGCGAGACGGGCGAAGTTGAGAACTTATCGCTGGGTTGGCGCGAGTTTTTTGCGGCGGCGGCAGCCAATCCTATTGAATTCCTGTCGTTACAACTCCTTGAGCGATTTAAGCGTGAAGGTGGTTCCCTTCAGCCGGGGCAACTTCTGAGCGTCTATCCTCCGCTCTGCACCCAAGAATCTGGAAACGGCGTCTCGCTTAAGGCCGTCCCGGCGCGTGAGCGAATTCGCGCTCTCGCGGACTTTGCGGCGCAGATTGCGGGTTTGACGAATGGTTCGAAGATTCGGATTGTTGTCGAATGAAGGCCGACCGTTGCGGTCGGCTGACAGAGCATGGCGCTGTCCCACAGTTTGCTTGATATGGAATATGGGGTAGTGGTTTGTCACATGAAATAGACTAGGCAGTGGTTATTCACCTTATGACGAAATTTAAGATAAGCGGTGCTTGTGTAGGCGTTTTATTGCAGGGAGGGTTGCTGCTGTTTGCGCAACATCCGCCAGTAACGGACACTAATAAGCCCTGCCCGGTAGAGGGCTTTAGCGGAGGATTTAGCAGGGGGTGTCCGCAGAAGCAGTTTGCGAACCCGGGCGATATTGCGGGGATGATGGCGGCGATACCGGAGAAGCCGCTAGCGACGCCGCAGAGCTTGCGGCACGTGCTGGTGTTGTGCAGGGCGGCAGGGTTTGTGCATAGCTCGATTCCACTGGCGGCGAAAATGGTGGAGTATTTGGGCGACAAGACGGGCGCGTGGATGACGACGATCACCTATGACGCGGCGGCGATTACGCCGGAGAATTTGAAGAATTACGACGCGATCTTTTTGGACAGTACGACAAGTGAGTTTTTGGACGATCCGAACGATAAGGCAGTGACAGATGTGCGGAAGCAGGCGCTGCTGGACTTCGTAAAGAGCGGCAAGGGGTTAGCGGGTATTCACGCGGCAACAGATTCGTATCACACGAGCGGACGGCCGACGACGCCGGGTGGCCCGGCGGTGATGCCGACGGCGGAGTGGCCTGAGTTCAACGAGATGATCGGCGGATTTTTCAAATATCACTGGACTTATCCGACATTGATTCCGGTGAAGATTGACGATCCAAATAGTCCGCTGACGGCGATGTTTCCGGCGAGGGGGTATGAGATTGTCGACGAAACCTACACGTTCGCGCAGGATTCGTTCAGCCGCAAGCGGGTGCATGTGCTGACAAGCATCGACTACAACAAGATGGGTGCGGAGGATAAGGCAAAAGAGCCGGCGGCGACGAAGCGGACAGATGGAGATTATGCCCTGAGTTATATCCAGCGAGTGGGCAAGGGGCGGGTGTTTTATGAAGCGCATGGGCATGATGAGAAGGTCTATTTCTCAAGGCCGTTTATTGCCCATATGCTGGCGGGGATTCAGTACGCCCTGGGGGATTTGCCAGCGGATGATAGTCCAAGTGAGAAGTGAGGAGGGCGTTGAGGCGATGAGCGGAGCCAAAGGGGATAACAAGTCTGACCCCTTTGGCTTTCGCTCCTTTTTGCCTGGTACCAGGACTTCCATAACCACCTTTTTGCATGGTGGCGTGTTGAATTTACCGTAATTTTAAACTTCTCTCAAAAACTTCTTAAAAACTCCTCTCCTTTTTCCTATCTCCCTATATTTTCTGCCTCGGTCGCGCACTCTTATATGCAAGTGTGTGCACGATCGGCTTTGCTATGGGTTATCAAGGTTCAACTCTTTCTCGCTCTGTTGGTGGTGAGCACTGGCGTTTTGCTTGGCCAGATGTCGCCGGGCCCCTTAAGCAAAGCCCACAAGGATCTAGAGGGACCGTTAAGTTGCGCCAAATGCCATGCGTTTGGGGCTGGGAAGGCCGAATTCAAGTGTTTAGATTGTCATCAGGAGATTTCGAGAAGACTCGCTCAAAAGCGGGGCTATCACGCGCTGCAGGTTAAGGCGGGAACTAAGAGTAATGATTGTGCCAGATGTCATTCCGAGCACAATGGACTGGAGCACGCGATAGTGCGCTGGCCCGGGGTGTCGCGCGAAAAGTTCGACCACGCCCAAGCTGGGTTTCGCTTGGAGGGGAAGCACGCGCCCTTGAAGTGTGACGACTGCCATAACCTTAAATACCTTGACCCGGCGGACCGGAGCGTACTGAAGAGGGTCAACTTGGCGGGGACGTACAGCGGGTTGAACGGGCGGTGCGGGGCCTGCCATCAAGATGTGCATCAGGGAGAGTTTGCGGGGAGTTGTGGAGATTGCCACTCGCAAGCAAGCTGGAAGAATCCACCCAATTTCCTGCACAGCAAAACCAAGTTCGACCTGACCGGGCGACATGCGCAAATTCAATGCTCGGCTTGCCATAAAGGAAGTGGTAGCGCGGCTAAGGTCATTCAATTTAAGGTTTCGGGTCCTTTTCAGAGCTGTACCGATTGCCATAAAGATCCGCATGCGAATGGGTTTGGGCAAGCGTGCGAACGCTGCCACACGACCGGCAGTTGGAAACAGATGAATACGGGCAAGCAGTTCGACCATTCGCACACGCGCTTTCCACTGCTTGGGAAACACGCCGACATCAAATGCGACACGTGCCACAAAGGCGATGGCGCCGCGTTTCCGGCGCAGCTAGACGTGTGTATCAGTTGCCACCGGGATCCGCATTTAGGGCAGTTCAGCGAACAGATTGCGGGCAGCGACTGCAAAGTGTGCCATGACGAAACAGGGTTCGAAAAGACGTCTTATGGCGTGGCGCAGCATAAAGAAACGGCGTACCCATTAGCGGGAAAACATGCGACGGTGGAATGCTCCGCCTGTCACGTTAAGAAAGAAGAACATACGCAGTTCAAGATGGCTTTTACCGCGTGTACGGATTGCCATAAGGACGCGCACAACGGGCAATTTACGGCGGCGCCTTATTTAAATCGCTGCGACAGTTGCCACGATGTGAACGGCTTTCATCCTTCGACGTTCGGACCGATAGAACACGGTAAAACGAAGTTCGCGCTGGCCGGCGCACATGCGGCAGTTCCCTGCTCCGGCTGCCATGTGCCGCAGGAAAAGAAGGAACTCACCGAATTCCATGTGAAGGGCGCGCATTGTTTGGATTGCCACAAATCGCCGCACGGGGATCTGGCGGCGTCGTTTACATGCGAAGGATGCCATAAGACGAAGGACTGGCAGGAGACGATTTTCTTCGATCACTCGAACACGAAGTTTGCGCTGGCGGGGCGGCATGTGGCGGTGAAATGCGCCGGGTGTCATAAGGTTGCGGAACAGGCGGGTGTGCAAACGGTGCCGTTCGCTCCCACGTCGCGGCAATGCGAGACCTGCCACGAAGACCCGCATCAGGGGCAATTCAAGAGCACGAGTGAGCGGGTGATTTGCGCCGAGTGCCACACGGCGAACGACTGGCGGCCAACGCAATTCGACCACAACCTGCATTCGGATTTCAAGTTGGACGGGGCGCATGCGAATGTGCCGTGCAATTTGTGCCACGAGCGGACGCAGATTGTGGGCAAGATTGTCATTACTTACAAAGGGACGCCGAGGGAGTGCAAACAATGCCACAAATAGCACTCACCCTGTTTCTTTTAGTGCCGATGCTTGCTGCGGGGCAAGCTAAGCTGCAACGCACAAGCAACCCACATGGACCGCTGCCGGCGCGATGCGAGTCATGCCATTCGGCCACATCATGGACGCCAATACGGCAGCATCCGGAGTTCGACCACAATACGGAAACCGCTTATCCACTTCGCGGAATGCACGCAGAGGTGGCGTGCCGATCGTGCCATGTGAATCTAGTTTTCAAGAATGTGGGGCACGAATGCTCGTCTTGCCATGCGGATTTGCATAGGGGGCAACTGGGGAGTAATTGCGACCAATGCCACAGCGTGAAGGGTTGGATGCCGGTGGCGCAGGTGGCTAATGTGCAGCATTCCGGCCGTTTCCCCTTGATCGGGGCGCATGCACATGTGACTTGCGAGGGGTGCCATCCGGGCGCGGCAGCGGCACGGTATACGGGGTTAAGCACGGAGTGTTTTGCTTGCCACAAGGCTGATTACGTAAACACGCAGAACCCTCCGCACCAGGCGGCTAATTTTCCACTAGATTGTACGGTGTGCCATTCAGTGAACGCGGGCGGCTGGTTGAGCGCTAAGTTCGATCACAATTTGTTTGCGCACTTTCCGCTGGATGGCGCGCACGTTACGGTTGCTTGCAACGCGTGCCACATCAACGGCAAGTTTGCCGGTACGCCGACGACCTGCGATGGGTGTCATTTGAAGGATTATCAGGCGACCACGAACCCGCCACACGCGACGGCCGGCTTCGCGACAACTTGCCAGTTGTGCCACACCACGGCCAGTTGGTTGAATGCCAAGGTTGATCACAACGGATTTGGCTTTCCCCTTACGGGCGCACATGCGACAGTGGCGTGCATCGCTTGCCACAAAAACAATCAATTTGTGGGAACGCCTACGACCTGCGTCGGGTGCCACCTTAGCGATTTCCAGGGAACCAATAATCCGAATCATCAGGCGGCTGGATTTTCGCAGGATTGTGCACAGTGCCATACGACCACGAATTGGAGCGGTGCGCAGTTTGATCATTCGAAGACCCAGTTTCCGCTGACAGGCTTTCACGTAACGGTGCAGTGCAACCAATGCCATACGCAGAGTTCTTTCGCGAGCACGCCGAAGAATTGCGACGCTTGCCATATTGCGGAATATAGGTCGACGACGAACCCGAATCACGTACAAGCCGGCTTTCCGTTGGACTGTTCGGTGTGCCATACGACGGCGAACTGGGGTCTAGGGACGTTTGACCACAACACCGCGGCGAGCTTCCCTTTGACTGGGATGCACGCCACGATTGCATGTGCGCTATGCCATGTGGGCGGTAACTTCACCACACTGCCGCGCAATTGCGATGGTTGCCATTTGCCGGATTACAAGGGGACAACGAACCCGAACCACGTGCAAGGGAATTTCCCCTTGGATTGTTCGATTTGCCACACAACGGCGAATTGGAGCGGCGCGCAGTTTGACCATTCGAAGACGCCGTTCCCGCTTACGGGGGCACATACTACCGTGCAATGCGCGCAGTGCCACGTGAACAATGTTTTTGCGGGAACACCGACGAACTGCGATGCGTGCCACATTGCTCTCTACAATTCAACGACGAATCCGAACCACGTGACGGCCGGGTTCCCGGTGGATTGCTCGATTTGCCACAACACCACGAATTGGACGAGCGCGACCTTCGACCACTCGAAGACGCCGTTTCCGTTGACCGGTGCACATACGACAGTACAGTGCGCGCAGTGCCATGTGGGCGGCAAATTTGCGGGTACGCCGACGAACTGCGACGCATGCCACATCGCACTTTATAACGGAACGACGAATCCAAATCACGTGGCGGCGGGATTTGCGCTCGATTGCTCACAGTGCCACAGTACGGTGAACTGGACGAGCGCGACGTTCGATCACTCGAAGACGCCGTTTCCGCTAACGGGCGCACACACGACACTGCAGTGTAACCAGTGCCACAACAACACGAACTTCGCGAATACGCCGAAGAATTGCGATGCGTGCCATATCACGCAATATAACGGCACGACAAATCCAAATCACGTACAGGCGAATTTCCCGCTGGATTGTTCGATTTGCCACAGCACGACCGATTGGACGGGAGCATCCTTCGACCACTCGAAGACACCTTTCCCGTTGACAGGGGCACACACTACGGTGGCGTGTGCACAATGCCACGCGAACAATGTGTTTGTGGGAACGCCGACGAATTGCGACGCATGTCACATAGCGCTTTACAACTCAACGACGAACCCGAACCACGTGACGGCGGGGTTCCCGGTGGACTGTTCGATTTGCCACAGCACGACAAATTGGACGAGCGCTACGTTCGACCATTCGAAGACACCGTTCCCGCTCACAGGTGCGCATACGACAGTGCAATGCAGCCAGTGCCACGTGAACGGACAGTTCGCAGGTACGCCGACGAATTGCGACGCTTGCCACATTGCACTTTATAACGCGACAACGAATCCTAATCACACGGCTGCGGGATTTGCGGTGGATTGCTCACAGTGCCATAGTACGGTGAACTGGACGAGCGCCGTGTTTGACCACTCGAAGACACCGTTTCCGCTGACGGGAGCGCATACCACGCTGCAGTGCAACCAATGCCACAACAACACGAACTTTGCCAATACGCCGAAGAACTGCGACGCGTGCCATATTGCGCTTTATAACGGGACAACGAATCCGAACCACGTGACGGCGGGCTTCCCGCTCGACTGTTCGATTTGCCACACGACTACCGACTGGACCAGCGCGACATTCAATCACGCGAATACGCCGTTTCCACTAACGGGCGCGCACACGACGGTGCAGTGCGCGCAATGCCACGTGAACAACGTGTTTGTGGGAACGCCGACGAACTGCGACGCGTGCCATATCGCACTTTATAACTCAACGACTAACCCGAATCACGTGACATCCGGGTTCCCGGTGGATTGTTCAATTTGCCACAGCACTACGGATTGGACGACGTCGACCTTTAATCACAACAACACAGCGTTCCCATTGACGGGTGCGCATACGACAGTCGCTTGCGCAAGTTGCCATATCGCCAATAACTACACGACGGTGCCGACCGATTGTTATTCGTGCCACAAGACCGATTACACTGGCACGACCAATCCTAACCACGCAGCAGCGGCGTTTCCGACAACCTGCGCAACATGCCATACGACTACAGCCTGGACTGGGGCCACCTTCAATCACACCTGGTTCCCGATATATTCGGGGCACCACAATCAACCGGTTTGGACGACATGCGGCGACTGCCACAATGACCCAGCTAATTTTGCAACATTTACCTGTATTGCCTGCCACCAGCACAGCAATAAAACTTCGGTAGACTCAACCCACTCGAGGGTGAGCGGCTACACGTACACGCCGACGAGTTGTTACGGTTGCCATCCAACGGGGAATGGTGGATGAGGCATTTGCGGTTGCACGGCGCTGCGGTTATTTTGCTAGCGGCGCTTCCGATGTTTGGGTCCGATGCACCGTCGGCCAAGGCGCAGCGTAGTGTTTTTCACGTAAAGTATGTGGCGCATGACTCAATCTACATTGACGGCGGGACCGCCGATAATCTTGTTGAGGGAATGAGCCTGGACTTGACTCATCGAGAACCGGGCGCAGCTCAAGTTGACACGAAACCGGTAGGGACGGCTATCATTCGGGCAGTGGCTTCGACGTCAGCAGTGTGCGAGTTGATATCGACAGCAGTGCGGCCGGTAGCGGGCGATGAAGCGCGGTTGTCGAACGCGGGAGAAGTCACGCGGATACGGGCTGAAATCGCGAAGGGCAACCGCAAGTATCTGCAAGTGGTGGAATTTGACGGTAAAGATCCGTTAGAGGAAGAACAGCGGACGTATGTGCCCAAGGAGCATTCGCCGACGCGTTCGCGGATGCGGGGCAGCATTGCATTGGAGCGGATGCAGATTAACGATCATGGGTCATCGTCGGCGTCGTCTGAGAATGGGGCTTCGGTGCGGATCGACTGGCAGCGGATTGGCGGCAGCAATTGGAACATTGTTGGATATTGGCGGGGAAGCCTGACGAATTCGACGTCAAGCCAAGCGACAACATTGCTCGATCTGATGAATAGGACATATCAGATGGGACTGTTCTATTCGAATCCGGATGGTTTGTGGAGTATGGGGTTCGGACGTCTGTTCATTCCTGGGGCCACTAGCTTGGGTGTTTTCGATGGCGGCTATCTCACCCATAAGCTGAACCACACGGTGAGCGCAGGACTATTTACTGGAACGTCGCCCGATCCGACGCAGTGGAATTTTACGCCGAACCGGCAAACAGCAGGCACCTATCTGAAGCTTGAGCGAGGCGAATGGGATTCGGTACGTTGGACAGGGACAGTAGGTGTGGCGGTGACACGGGTCAACTGGCGGCCTGAGCGCCAGTATCTCTTCACAGAAAACACGTTGAATGTCGGGAAGGTTTTCAGCTTTTACCAAAGCGCACAAGCGGACGAGCGGAACCCCAAGCTGATGAACGGGGCAACCGGGGCGCAGTTGAGCCAAAGTTTTGCGACGATGCGCCTGCAGCCGCATAAACGGATCGCGTTTGACGTAAACCACAATTACTTGCGCGGGATACCGACGTTCGACACACGACTTTTAGGCACAGGTTTGCTGGACCAATACCTGTTTACAGGATTGAGCGGCGGGGTGCGGCTTGAACCGATTAATCAGCTGACCCTGATGGCGACGGTGGGGCAAAGCCGGAAAAATGGGGATACGAGCCATGCGCTGAATCAGTTCTATGGCGTTTCGTGGAAGCGGCTGCCCTGGATCAATGCGCGGCTTGACGCGCGTTACACTACTTTTCACAGCAGTTTTGGACAAGGGTCGTACCGTTCGCTGGCGTTGAGTCGGCAAGTGCTGGAGGGTTTACGGTTGCAATTTGAGGGCGGCGTGCAAGACATCAGATCGGCGCTGACGACACAGACCAAGGCGCACTATTTCAATACGACGGCCGACTGGCCGTTTGCGCGGCACTACTTTCTGAATGGCGGCTGGCTGTACTACCGCGGGGATTCGCAAAACTACGACGAGCTTTACATTTCGTTGGGGTATCGAATCAGATGAGACTGTGTCTCTGGCTCTTGCTTTTTGCAAACACGCTGTTGGGCGCCACGTTTGATGAATTGATGGAAAAGGCAGCGCGGGCAGCGACTCGCGAGGCTACGTTCTTGGGATCGGTGGCTTGTACGGAATCGGTGGTGGAATCAAAGCTGGATGTGAGGAACAAGCCGGAAAGCCAAAGCAAACGGTCGTACGACTATTTTGCGTTGATTGATCTTTCGGAAGGTGACCTTTCGGTGAATGAATCGCGGATTGAGCAGGGGAAAGCGAGGACGAACAAACAATTGCTGCAATCGACAGGTTTTGCGATGCTGTCTTTGATTTTCCATCCATTTTTTCAAACGAGTTTTACGTTCAGCGACGACGGCACGGAACACGCTGGGAATGTTGTTTGGCACAAGATTGGATTTCAATACAGGCCAGGCAAGCGCAGCCCGACCTTGTTAAGGACGGGCGCGCGCGAGTATCCTATCAGTTGGGCCGGCGAGGCGTGGGTGGATGAGCAGACAGGCCGCGTGGCGCGCATTCATGCAAACGTTGTGGCGCAATTGGATGAAATTGGGATTAAGAGCATGGAGGCAAACGTGAGATATGGATCGGCCGAGAACCTGGGCGAGAACGCGGAGTGGGTGCCCTTGGACGCAGTTGTCGATTTGCGGACACCGCACCAGCACTGGCGCAACACGCATACGTTTGGCGAATTCCGGAAGTTTGAAGTTTCGACCGTAGAACAAAAGAAGAGTAGCCCGAAGTGATACTGGCAGAACCTGTTGTTGAGAAGCAACCGAAGGTGACGGCGCACCGTTTTTGGGTCGCGATGCTCGCAATGGTACTTTTCGGCTTGGTCGGATGGGTGGCAGTGCGAGGATTCGACTACTACCTAACGCCGTTAACAGACAGACCATTCCATCCGGGCCACGGAGAATTCAAACCAGCGGGCACCACGGGAATCCGGCTCGGCATTTTAGCGTGTGTGATTTTCGCGCTTATCTATTTATATCCGTTACGCAAGAAATTCAAATTCATGCGCTTTATGGGATCGACAAAGCATGTGTTGGATTTCCATATCGTGATGGGGCTGGCCGTGTCTCCAATGGTGGCTCTGCATTCGGCGTTCAAGTTTCGCGGCTTAGCCGGGATGGCGTTTTGGATCATGATTGCGGTGGTGGTGAGCGGCATCGTGGGACGTTATCTTTACGCACAGATACCGCGAAGCCGGAAGGACAACGAATTTT
>Ga0209698_10002250_pt1 | contig 21986 bp, 7 predicted proteins | sample LitLauG_LLR_2012_FD_187203 | JGI IMG/M metagenome (GOLD analysis project Ga0209698, IMG submission 187203) | Freshwater sediment microbial communities from Pennsylvania, USA - Little Laurel Run_MetaG_LLR_2012 (SPAdes) (version 2) | ecosystem: Environmental > Aquatic > Freshwater > Creek >...
TGGTCGCGGGCGGAACCTTTGGCTCGTCCGGCACGTTGTCCATTGTCGAGCAATACGATGACCCACTGGCCGCAACCTGGACCAGCACTGGTTCGCTAAAGAATGTAAGGGCTTATCATACGGCAAATTTGCTGCCGAACGGGCAGGTGTTGCTCACTGGTGGCGTCAGTACAAACGGCGTCGAGGTGTCCCCCTCTGAACTGTATGATCCCGCCACCGGCACCGCCACCGTGACCGGATCGCTGAACACTCCGCGATGGTACCACACGAGCACACTGCTGCCGAATGGCAAGGTGCTGGTTGTGGGCGGCAAGAGCGCAAACAACGGTGAGTTCGAGACCGCTGAGTTGTTCGACCTGACCACCGGCACCTGGACGAACACCGGCAGCATGGCCTTCCAGCGTTACAACCACACGGCCACCTTGCTGAACAACGGCAAGGTGTTGGTCACGGGCGGTTACAATGGCAATCAGATTCCGACAATCACAGAGTTATACGATCCCCCGAGCGGCACCTGGTCAAACACCGGCTCCATGAGCGCCCGCCGCTCCGGTCACACCGCGACCCTTTTGCTCAATGGAAAAGTGCTGGTAGCCGGCGGCTATGACTTTTTCCTTTATCCCACCAACGGCGCTGAACTCTATGATCCGGCGACGGGCACCTGGGCCAACACGGGAAAAATGAACACCGCGCGTTACATGCACACGGCCACGCTGCTGCCCAACGGCAAGGTGTTGGTCGTTGGCGGTGAAGACAAAACCTTTACCGATACTCTGGTCGTTGAACTGTATGATCCCGCCAGCGGAACGTGGTCGACCAAATCGCCGGTGTCCGCCTATCATGAGCAGCATACGGCAACGTTGCTGCCCAATGGAAAAGTGCTGGTTGCGGGAGATTTTTTCGGCCAATTTGGCGCGACCGGCGTCGCCGAGCTGTACGATCCCGCCAGTGACACCTGGACAACACTCAATAATACCAACTGGACCCGGTACGGCCACACCATGACGCTGTTGCCGAACGGAAAATTGCTGATGTCCGGGGGATACAGCGGCCTGGTCGGGATCACCAATCTGGAGAATCTCACGGATGTGGGTTTGGGTTTCAGCGCCGCGTCGCAGCCGCTGATTGCCACGGCAAGCTCTGCGCTCAACCTGGGCAGCAGTTTCACCCTGACCGGCTCGCGGTTTCGCGGCATCGCCGAAGGCTCGGGCGGCAATGGCTCGTCGGATTCGCCCGGTGATTACCCGGTGGTCCAGTTGCTTGGCATCGGAAACCAACAAACGTTGTTCCTGTCGTCCACCAACTGGCAGACGAATTCTTATGCTTCCCTGCCGGTAACCAATTTTCCCCCTGGCTATGCACTGGCGACAATGTTCGTCAATGGCACACCGAGCACGTCCAGTATCGTTCGCATCGGCCCCACGCCGGCCACGTCAATTACGTTAAGCCGCCCCACCATCGCGGCAAGTGGCGCTTTGCAATTCACCTTCACCAATGTCACCGGGGGCGTTTTTCATGCGCTCGCCTCGACAAACATTGTTACCGCCCTTAGCAATTGGACCGTGCTGAACAGCATCACCGAAACTTCGGACGGACATTTCCAGGTCACGGATGTGCAGAGGACCAACTTTACGCGGCGCTTTTACCGGGTTGTCTCACCCTGAAGGCAGCGTATGAATGGGTGATTCACCGGCGCAGATCCATGCAGAGCAATTACCCGGCGTGCCGGTGTTGTGCATAAAACATATGACTGCCGAAAAGTGGCCCGGGTCTATGGCAGGTCAAGCTCTGCCATCGCTCTCCCATTGCTTGCTCAACACTCCCGTGGTGAAGGATTAGGTGAAACTTTCTTGTCTTAGAACTACGATGATAAACGAGGCGACGCCGCTGCCGTTAACGGCTAATGGGCGGATACTGAAGGATTCTGCCCGGATAGTGCTGGATAGTAAAACCGGTGTCCGTTTCGGTGTCCGTGTGGACTCACATACCTCCCAAGCCACTGCTGCACACGCAGTTGGAATTGGAGGCCAAGGGTCGGAATCGGTCGCCTAAAGCGTCGTTTTCGACCTCAAAATGCCATATTTTGCGGGTGAATCAAGCACAACACTACCACTACCCGCCTTAGCACTTTCAATACACCCTTGCTGACGTTTTTGCTGTCTGAGCGAGCGTTTTGAACTCAAATCTCCGCGTAAGTGGAATCGAACCCTCGTGTTTATGTCGTTGCTAACCGATTCATTTATTCGAGCCCCCCAAATATTTCACCACGGCTTCGGTCCGGGAACTGACGTGGAGTTTGGTGTAAATCCGGCGTGCATGTTCGCGCACGGTGTCCAGGCTGATGCCCATTTGGGCCGCCATTTCCTTGTAGCGAAATCCATCGGCCAACCGTTGCAGAACTTCCTGCTCGCGCGGCGTGAGCGTGTTGACCTCGGTCTGGCTCCTGCCGAATTTTTGAAAATATTGTCCCACCTTCGCGGCCATGTGCCGGGTAAGCGGCAGTCCGCCGGCTCGTGCTTCTTCCATGGCTTCCAGCAATTTGTCTCCAATGGAGCGTTTGAGCAGATAGCCACTTGCTCCAGCCTTAAGCGAATCAAAAAGATAATCCCCTTCGTCATACACGGTGAGCATGATAATTGGCGTCGTGGGAATGATGGCTTTGAGCGCCGATACGCATTCAATACCAGAAATCCCCGGCAAACCGATGTCCATTAAGACTAGGTCGGGCTTGAGGGGGGGAATTTCTGCGAGCGCCGTTTCTCCATCGGCAAAAGTGCCTGCGCAACAAAATCCCGTCGAGCGGTTAATGAAGGCGATCATCGTTTTCCGCAGGTTTGAATCGTCCTCCACCAAGACCACCCGCGCAGCCGGCGATTTGGGCGCCGTCGCGGCTTTGCCGGGTAACGCGAGCGCTTCGGATGACTTGGTTGGCTTGGCGGGCATCTCAATCACTCACAAGTTATAGCGGTCAAACTCTATCCTCCGCCATCGCATGTTTGGGGGGGATGGCACATTTTATTTCTGGCTCTGCAGCGGCAGGGGAAATTGCAGTTGCACCGTCGTGCCGTGGCCGGGTTGGGATTCCAACTGGAAGGTGCCGCCGATTTCATCCATCCGCTGTCGCATGTTTCTTAGTCCGGTTCGGCCCGTGCGAACGGCGCCGGCCTCAAACCCTTTGCCATTGTCGGCAACTGTTATCCGGCATTTGGCCTGGTCACACACCAGTTCAATGCGAACCATTGATGCCTGGGCGTATTTCAACGAATTGGTCAGTGCCTCCTTGTAGGCCAGAAAAACATTGTGCCGCACTTCCGCATGGATGGAACATTCGGGCAACTCTGCGGGCACTTTAAACTGATATTGGCGCGGCATTTTTTCAAACAGCTCGTCGGTGCGCCGGTTCATGTATTCCACCAGGCTGCGCAAAGAATCGTTTTCGGGCCGCACCGCCCATACGATCGCTTCCAGCGACTGCGCCATCTCGCGGGCGGCGGTGGAAATTTTCCGCGTTTGCGCGCGCTGTTCATCCGAGCCGCCAGCACTGGCGTCCGCCATGTCCCCGAGCAAGGCCACTTCGGTGAGGCTGGCGCCCAAGTCGTCGTGGATGTCCCGCGCGATTCGGCTGCGTTCACGTTCTAAGGCGCGTTCACGTTCCAGCGCCGCGAGCTTGCGCCGGCTGCGGGTGCGTTCGATTTGCCGCGCGGTGAATCCCGCTCCGCCGAGCAAGATCAGTCCTATTCCGAATTGAAACAAATTCGTCTCCCAGAAATGCGGCACGACCGTCAGTGCCAGGGCGGCCGCTCTTTCGTTCCAGACGCCGTAGTTGTCACAGGCCATGACTTGAAAGTTGTAATCACCTGGCGGCAACCGGCTGTATTGCGCCGAACGTCGGCTGCTCGCTGCGATCCAATCCTTGTCCAATCCTTCCAGGCGATAGCGAAAGCGCAGTTGCGTCGGCGACAAAGTGTTCGGTGAAGTAAAATAAAACTCCAGGCTGCGGAGGCCGGAAGCGAGCTGCAAAGTTGCGCTGGTATTGATGGAGATTATTTGTCCATCTACCCGAACTTCCTCGATGATGGGCGGCCAGGTTTGCGGATGGCGTGGCAACACGGCCGGATCAAACACCACCAGCGCTGACCCATCCGGAAACCAAAGTCGTCCGTCGGCGGACTTGGCGGCCACCGGTTCGCTGCCGCCCGAACAGACTTTGTAAGGCAATCCATCGGCCTGTGTCAGTCGCCAGGGAATCGGGGGTGCGTTTCCGGTCTGGTAATCCAGCAGGTGTTTTTTGGCATAACCGAAAATGCCATTTTCCGAACCGACCCACAGGTTGCCAGCGCCGTCCGCCAGCAGGGCAAATTGGTGATTACTGGGCAGACCGTCGTTCTCCCAAGTCCAGTTGCGAATCTGATCATCCTTCAGCTGGAACAAACCGTCGCCATGGGTAACTACCCAGATGGAACCATCAACTTCTGGGAGCAAGCTGCGCACCCTGACACCGTCACTCCATCGTTGCCGGGCTGCATTCGCCCCGCTTTTTGGCGACCAGCGCGTGAAACTTTCTCCCTGCTGCTGATAAACTCCCTGGCCTTGAACCGCCACCCACAACCGGCCGGCGGAATCTCGCATGAGGGCTTGAACGTTGCCCGAAGGCAGTCCACTACTTCGGTCATATTTAATCTGGTTTGAGCCGTTGATACTTGCCAGTCCGCTGGTGGTGCCAGCCCATAATTTCCCCTGCGCTTCTTCATAAAGTGCGTTGACGGGTGCGTGGCCGGCCACATTTTCAATTAACTTAAATTGGCCATCCTCAAAATGGAACAAACCTGTGCCCGTGCCGGCCCAGAAATTACTGTGGGAATCTTCCAGCAGCGCGTTGACCTGCAGGCCGCCGAGCCCCTGCTGATCGCCGAGGCGATTGGTTGTGGGATTTTGCCAGCGGAATGCTCCGGCGCCGTCCGTGCCGCCCCAGACACTGCCGTCATGCCGGACACAGACCGTTAGCACCACATTTTGATTGTTGGCCGAGGGGAGATAATAGGTGCTCAATGGCCTAGGCACCGCTTGATGCAGTCCGGAGGTGCGAGTGCCAATCCAGACCGATGCGCCTTCATCTTCCACCAAACACACGGTCTCGGCTTGAGAAAAAGGCAGATCAGCCTCGAGTTTCTCCCACGTGCCGCCAGCGGGTCGAAAGAAAACACCTGCGCCCGAAGTGCCGCACCACAGGTTGCCCAGCCGATCTTCCAACAGCGCGCCGGGGCGTGACCGCCAGGAGCCTTGCGGCCAGGGATACGCTTCGGTTTCTTCCGTAATCAGGCCGTCTTTGAATTTGAAAATCCGGCTGCCCACGTTCCCATCCTTGAGTGTGGCCAGCCACAGGCCACCATCCCGCGCCAATGCGACGACACGAATGATGGCGGGCAGGTCGCCAGGCATTTCGAGAACGTGGCATTTTCCCGCCTCAACCCAGCCCAGTTTGCCTGAAGCTGCCACATACCAGAGTCGCCCACGTGGGTCGGCTAGTATTTGCAGAATATTAAGCGAGGGCAGGCCGTTGGTGATGTTGAAGGTTTCGCTCCTGCCATCCTTAAGGCGGATCAGCCCAGCTCCACCGGTGCCCAGCCACAAGTTTCCACCCGCATCCGCAACCATGGAATTTATTCTCTTGCCGCTGGCGGCGTTGCTAAAATCCACGGCGGTAAAGATCCCTTTTTCGAGCTTCGTCAAAGTGCCGGCATCCGTCCCCATCCATAAGACTCCCTGCGGGTTGGTGGCCAGGCAACTGATGCGACTGTCTTTCAGCTCCGGAGTGTTCACCGCGTTGAAAGTCACCATCCGAATCCCGTCAAAGCGCGCCAGTCCGTGTCGGGTTGCCAGCCAGACGTAACCATCGCTGGTGCGGAGCACCGAATTGACACAAGTGCTGGGCAGTCCCTCGTCGTAATCCCAGTTGTGGACCAAAAAATCCCGCCCCGTCATGCCTTCCATGGCGGCGGCGCTGACCACGGCCAGTGCGAGCCCCGAACCAGCCACGGCGTGGCGCGCGGCACGCATCCAACGTGAGAGCGGTTGCACGCGGGTGGTCATGCGACAATTTTCAGTCACAGCTTGGGTCAACACAAGCAAAGATACCAAACACGACGGTAACGGATACCCCCCAAAGATGCGACTGTCACCGCTGCCGATTTTGTTAGGTTGGAGAACACATGAGCAATCCGGAAAGAAAAATTTGCGCCGTTCATTTCCATAACCGCGCAGCCATTTTGAAATCACAGCAACCCGAATAAGCTGAAGCCCGGCAATGTCAAGGCCGTTCATAAGCAAAACACAACATTCAACTAAAACCAAAATGAAAACCAGAAAAACATCCAAGCTCGATCTCTTCAAATTCAGTTCACTGACCATGGCCGCCGTGGTGGCATTGACCTGTTCCACCACTCGGGCCGCCACTTACGATTGGAAAGGAACGACGAGTTCCGTCTGGGCAACTGCTGCCAATTGGAACGCGGGCACCGTCCCGACAACCAACGCCACTGAAGTCAGCCGGCTCAACAACGCAAGCCTTTCGGTGGCGGCAACGCGCGAGCTGGTTTACGACGCTTCGCTCGGGACAACGGTCTATGGCGGCAGCGGTATTCGCGGCATGGTCATTGGCAGCAGTGCCGGTGCGGCCGTCATTGGCACCAACCGGGTCACCGGAGGAACATTTTCAACCGCTGGTGAAACCGGCGGCGGGACTCCTGACATCGTTGGCAATGGTGTCGGCGGCACGGGCTATTTGATTATTGATGGTGGCAATTACATCAGCGGCACGGACGGCTTGCAAATGGGTATCAACATCACCGCCAATGGAACCTTGATCATCAACAGCGGCACGGCCACGATCACGACGTTGGCTCTTTTCAATTACGCCTCCACTGTGAACCTGAATGGTGGCACGCTGGCCGTGAATAGTATCACCTACCCAACGTTCGGCGGTGGCAGTTCGCCGAACGTCCGTTGGAGTTTTAACGGTGGAATACTTAAAGCTCGCATGAACACAACGACTTTCCTGCCTCTGCCCACCACACCTGTGCTGTCTGCCGATGTGCGCAATGGTGGCGCAATTTTTGACACGGCGGGCTTTAATATTGAGGTAGATCAACCGCTGTTTCACTCCACCATCGGCGGCGATGCGGCGATTGACGGCGGTCTGACTAAAAACGGCGGTGGTATCCTGACCATGACCGGAGTGAATACTTACACGGGGCCAACCATCGTCAATGCCGGCACGTTATCCGAACCAATGCCAGTATCGAGCAGTGCCTTGAAAATCGCCAGTGGCGCTGCATTGACCGTTTCTACCACGCCCACGCTTTGGTCGGTGGCCACGGCGAACATCACCAATGCGAACTTGACGTTTAACTACGGTTCGTTCCCAGACAATAATTTCAGCCAGCCCAACGTGAATGTGACGAGCCTCTCGCTTTCCGGCACGATAGCCATCAACATCAGCGGACAAAATCTCACGGTGGGCAACATTACATTGCTCACCTACGGCAGCAAGACCGGCGGCGGCTCATTCGTCCTCGGCACTTTGCCCTCTGGTGCGGCGGGAAATATCACGGATGACGGTGCCAATGTGGTTTTGCATGTCACCACGGGTTCGGCCCAAAGCCTGGTTTGGTCCGCCGGGGACGGCGGTTTCTGGCAAACCAACGGCGCTTTGTTGAACTGGAACAACGGAACAGCCAGCTATACTGAATATTCTCCCAGCAGCAGCGATCTGGTTACTTTTGATGACACTTCATCGGGCACGGTGAACATCTCGGGAAACGTCAAGCCGAGCAGCCTAACGGTCAATGTTTCCTCAAGCTCTTACACCTTTGCGAATTCTGGCAGCATTATCGGCAGTGTGGGTATTACCAAGTTGGGCACCAGCACGCTGCAAATCAACAACGCCAACGCTTTTACCGGTCCGGTCATCATTAGCGGTGGTAGCGGCACGAGCGGCGGCACGATTTTAGTGAACAACGCCAAAGCGCTGGGTGCGACGACTGGCACGGTCACTGTTGCTGGTCCGGCGAATACCTTGGAAATTGGAATCTCCGGCGGCGCGGGCATCGCGGTTTCGAATAAGACCGTCAACATCAGCGGTGTCGGCGCGGGCGGCGCACTTGGTGCATTGCGCGGCGCAGCCACGGCGAGCGGCACTAACATCTGGGCTGGCCCAGTAATCATCGGTGCGGATTCCACGCGCATCGGCACCGAAGATAGCGGTAACCTCACCGTGGCCGGGCCAATCAAGGACAACGGCTCGAATTATGTTGTGCTGCTCCGTCCCGGGAGCAGTGGCACGCTCACGATTTCCGGCACAGGCAACAGCTATGGCGCAACCCGCACTTTCGGCGACAGCACCAGCGTCATTAAACTTGGCGCGAACAACGTGCTATCCACCAACGCGCTTCAGTTGGGGGCCGGTTCGGTGGACTTGAATGGATTTAGCCAGAGCTTTGGCGGCATCAGTGATCAATCCGGACCGGGAACGATTCTCAATAACGGAGCCGGAGCCGGCACTTTGACTATCAATACAGGAACGAATAATTATTCCACCAGCGGCAATCTACAAAACGGCAGCAGCACTTTGAATCTTGTCAAGTCGGGAACTGGCTCGCAAACCCTGTCGGGCTCAACCTTGAGTTACACCGGCACGACCACAATAAGTAACGGCACATTGAACCTGACGACTTCCGGCACGATGGCGTCTTCAATCACAGTTCAGAGCGGCGCAACCTTGAGTGGCGAAGCCACCACGACGGGAGCGTTGACATTAAATGCCAATTCGATTCTGCTTGCTGACCCTTCTACGCCTGGCAGCTTCACGGCGGCTACGGTTAATGCCTCGGCTTCGCCAATTAAAATCAGCTTGTCCTCTGCTCCAGCGGCTGGGGCAGATGTATTAATCCTCGCGGCTACGGGCGGCATCACCGGCAGCGCCGGCAATTTTCAGCCCCTTGGATTGCGCGGCGGAACGTTTTATCTCACTAACGCCAATACCGAATTGCATTATGTCGCTGCTACGAGTAGTCCGACAATCGTTTGGAAAGGTAGTAGTCCGGTGAATCCATCGTTCTGGGATATCTTCACCACGACCAATTGGAACAATGCCGGCAACCCGGACAAGTTCTTCACGGGCGATAATGTGTTATTCGATGATACGGCCAATTCCTTCACGGTGGCGATTCAAGGTTCTTCCGTGTCGCCGACCAGTGTCGTGTTCAGCAACGCTGCTAACGCCTACACGGTTTCCGGTGGCTTGATTACCGGCACCGCTTCGCTGGTGAAAAAAGAACCCGGCCTGGTCACTCTTAATGCGGCGAACAGTTACACCGGCGGCACGATTGTCACCAATGCCGGCACTTTGGTGGCCAACAGCACGTCGAGCCTTGGTAGCGGCCCGGTTGCCGTGGCTGGTGGTTCCACGTTGAAATTAGTAACCAGCAACAGCGGCAACACCTCGCTTGCAAATGTATTGATGGGAGATGGCACAGTGCAGTTGTTTATGACTTCGGCCGGGCCGGGTAATACCTATTTGCCAACCGTTAGCGACTTCGGTGGCACTATACAAATAGCGAATACTGGCAATACAGGTGACAAATATAATGCCAATGGTATCACCGCCACTAACGCAACGGTTCAGGTTTTGAGCGCCAGCACGCTTTACGTCTCGCAGTCATCAACCTACAAGCAAATTTCCGTGACTGGCATCGGCAACAACGAGGGTCGTGGGGCACTACGAATCGGTTCAGCTGATCTTTTCGCAGACGTCACCTTAGTGGGAGATGCAACCTTCGGTTTGGAAAGTGCGTTCAATGGGATCAACGGGAATATCGCCGGCACCGCCACCGTCGGTAATACGAATACCCTGACCGTCGGCACCCTCAGCGCGACTGCAGGCGGCGTTTTCAACGGGGCTATCAGCGACGGCTTGGCGGGCGGCAAGCTAGCCCTGACACAGACTAGGGGCACATTGACGCTGACCACAAATAACACGTATTCGGGGAACACGACCATCACGGGCAGCATGCTGCTGTTATCCGGTGTGGGAGCCATCTCCAATACCGCCGTCATCAATCTGGCGAATGGCAGCGCCAATCTGGATGTCAGCGCAGTCAGCTTCACCCTTGGTGCCGCGCAGACGTTGCAAGGCCTTGGCTCGGTATCCGGCGATGTTATTGCCAGAGGCACAATCGCCCCAGGATCGCCCCTGGGCACGCTGACCTTCAACAGCAGCTTGGACATCGCGGGTAATCTCCGGTTCGGGGTGAACAAATCCCTGGTAGCTTCCAATGCCTTCATCAGTGTGGCGGGGACGTTGACCAACAGCGGCGTTGGCACGTTGACCATCACCAATCTTGGCACGGTGCCGCTGACAAACAACGATACTTTCACGCTGTTCAGCCAGTCTGTGCCGAATGGCAAAGCGCTTACGATCACTGGGCCGGCCGGTGTGACGTTCACCAACAATCTGGACGTGGATGGCAGCATCACCGTGCTGAAGGTGACGCTCACGCCGCCGACCTTGAATGTGGTCAATCTGGGCGGAGGATCGTTGCAATTCTCATGGACCGGTGGCGGGACTTTGCAGGCGCAGACGAACACCTTGAGCACCGGTCTCGGCACCAACTGGGTGAATTATCCCGGCAGCAGTCCAGCCACAGTGCCAATTGACGTAACCCGAGGCAGTGTGTTCTTCCGGGTGAACCAGTAATGCTCAATCCGTGGGGTTGGGTCGGCGGAGACGCTTTGGGTTGGCGTCTCCGCTTTCTTGCTGGTTTAAACTGGTCCGAAAATTCATACGGCTGCGAGGTCTTTCGGAGTTAAGTTCAAGATCGAAAATCGCCAAAACCCGCCAATTCTCGCCCAAAACCCCCAGTTTTGCAAAAGTAAACTTTTTTCGCCGGTGCCGGCCGACATTTATGAAGGACCAGCAATAATGGCACCCGCGGGTATAATTCATACCCCCCAAACATGCGACTGGCAGCGAGGCCGTTTCTGATATGTTTGTTGCCAAATGACCCACGAAAGAGTTAAAGCCAAAGCTGTCGTGGGCAAAAAAGTCAATAAAATCCGTCAATTCACGAATACCATGAAGACATCTCGATCCATACACTGCCGAAAAATCCTCCCACTGCTCACCGCCATTGGCGCCCTGGCAATTTTGATTCCATATAGCGTCCGCGCGAACGGAACAGCGTATTATTTTGATGTCAACGGCACCACTGCCGGGTTTGGCTCGCCTTCGGGCAACTACACAAACAACAATGCTTGGTGGAGCACCGATGCAACCGGCGTCGCCGCTCCGGCATCGTTGTCGTCGGGTAGGCAAATGACTTTTGGCGCCGCCTCCTCGGATTTCAACGGCAATACGTTCACCGTCAATCTGACCAACATTAATTGGAATGGATTGCTCATCAACAGCACAAATGCCAATATCACATTCGTCGGCACTGGGAACGGCTATATTTCCGGAGCCTGCACCTGGACTGTGCCCAGTGGGTCCACGCTCACGGATGCCGTGCTGTTCAACACTTTCGGGCTCAATTTCAACAACCAAAATATCACCTTGAACGGCGGCGGTACCATTAATTTTAACTCGTGTGTGGGTTACAATGATACCGCCAACGTCGTTGAGAACATGCCGGGAGGAACGGTTAATTTCAATTATGGCTGGACCGCCGGGACCGCCAATCAGGCGACCTTCAATCTGCAGGCCGGCACGCTCAACTTCGCCACTGCCGCCTCCGCCAATGCCATGAATGGCTTGCACTCCGGAAAATATCTTACCCTCAGCGGCGGCACGATTGACAACACCAGCGGTTCCCCCATGACCCTTGCCACGGGCGCGGGCACTCCCGTCATCCAAGGCGACTTTGTTTTTAATGGTTCCAGCGATTTGAACATCGGCCCAGCCGGGGAATATTTCAGTGCCGGTATCCACCAAATTACCGTGAATGCGCACACGCTCACTTTTGGCGGCCTCGTCACTTCTGCCGTGGGCGGCGGCTTCACCTTGCTCGGCGGCGGAACATTGACCTTAACCGCGGCGAACACCTACAGCGGGGACACGGTTTTGAGCGGCGGCACGCTGGATCTGAAGAACCAAAATGCAGCCCAGAACAGCACCATGACGTTGAACGGTGGCACCCTGGTTCTGGACAGTGCAGTCGCCGCCAATGCGTTCACTTTTGGCGGATTGGCCGCCAGCGCGAGTGGAATTGGCTATGATTTAGCCTTGCAGAATAATTCCACTGCGCCGATAGCGCTTACCGCCGGCGGCAATGGCGCGAGCACGACCTATGCGGGTGTTCTGTCCGGCGCAGGTTCCCTCACGAAAAACGGCGCAGGCACACTGACTCTGTCGGCGGCGAACACTTACACCGGAAACACAACGCTAAATGCAGGCACGCTCGACTTGAGCAACCCAAATGCAATGCAAAACAGCACGGTGACGATGAATGGTGGAACTGCAGCCTTGGTCTTCGACAGTTCGGTTTCCGGGAATGCCTTCAATGTCGGCGGATTGGCCTCCAGTGCCAGCGGCTCTGGTTACGACATCATTTTGCAGAACAATGCCTCGGCTGCGATCGCGCTTGCCGTTGGCGGTAACAACGCGAGTTCAACTTACGCAGGAACGTTGAGCGATGTCGGTTTGGCAAGTTCGCTCACGAAAGTTGGCACCGGCACGTTGTCGCTTTCAGGAACGAATACTTACAGCGGCGCGACGATCATAAATAATGGCCAGCTTGCGGGCGTAGTCGGTGGTTCTTGTTCCAATAGTGCCGTGACGGTTGCGGCGGTTGCCGGCAACACCGCCGCGCTCGGTGTGTCCGTCACAGACAACACCAGACAGTGGACGTGTCCCAGCTTGACGGTTAACAATGCTGGCACCGCCTCCGGTTTGCAGTTTAATTTTGGCGCGCTCGTCACTCCCAGCACCACGATTGCACCTTTGAATATTACCGGCGGCGTCACCTTCTCGACTACGCCGTTCATTGCCATTGTTGCCGCCAATCTGCCGGTGACCACGGGCAACGGTTATCCATTGATGTCCTGGGGCTCCGGCTCGGCTCCTAGTTTGCCGACGTTGTCGCTGCCGTCACGTATCACGGGCAGTCTCGCCATAGTGGGCAATACACTTTATTTGAAAATCACCGGCTCCACCGAGCCACTTAGCTGGACTGGTGGCAGTGGCATTTGGGATATCAACAACAGTGGGAATGTCATTTGGAAAGATGTGACCAGCGCCACGACTTATTACCAGCAAGGCGCCAGCGGGGACTCGGTGGTGTTTGACAATACGGTTGGTTCGGGCGGCACGGTTTCTTTGAACACGAATGTTCTGCCAGCGAGCGTCCTGGTAAACAATGCGTTGGCGGATTATGCCATCACAGGTAGCGGCAGGATTGGTGGCAGCACGACGTTGAACAAGTCCGGCGCGCACACACTGACGCTGGCCACGACGAATACTTTCAGCGGTGGCACGACACTTTCAGCTGGCCAACTCAATATCAACAACGGCGGTTCCAGCGCGGCGAATTCGGCCATCGGCACCGGACCGCTAATCATTGCCGGCGCGAGCACGATTGACAATACCGGCGCAGCAGATGTCACCTTGCTGCCGGCAATCGCTGAGAATTGGAGTGCTGATTTCACCTATGCCGGCACCGCGCATAATTTGAATCTTGGTTCTGGTGCGATCAGTCTGGGCGGTAACCGACAGGTTACGGTGGCTGCCAATACTTTAACGGTGCCGGGCGTGATCAGTGATTCCGGCCTCGCCTACAGTCTGACGAAAGCGGGTGGAGGCACGCTGACGCTACAGAGTGCGAACACCTATTCTGGAGCGACCACGATTACCGCAGGCACGGTTAATGCCAATAATGCCGGGGCGCTGGGGACTTCAGGTTTTACGACCAACAACGGCACGTTAAACCTCACCGCTGGAGCAGTGAATTACACCGGCTTGGCCAACGCCTTGGCCGGGACTGGAACGGTGAATATCACCCTGGGCACGGGCTCGGCCGCGACGTTTCTAAACGGTGATAATTCCGGTTTCAGCGGCATGCTGAATGTGGGCATCAATGCGGCAGCCGGAGCGGGCAAGCTGCAACTGAATGGGGTGTTGGGCAGTGGTGCCTCGGTGAACGTTCTCTCGAATGCCACGGTTTATGTTACTGGAGTGGATCAACCGGCGGCCATCACGCTCTCTGGTGGCGTCTCGGGTGAAAACCTCGGCCAACTGAGACTTGATGCTGGTGCAATCTGGTCGGGTCCAGTCACGTTGAAGGGGAATAACACGGGAAATTTTCAAGGAATCATCGGCGGTAATTCCGGTATTGCCACCATCAGCGGCAATGTTGGCGAATCCAGTGGTTCTTGGACTCTCGGCAAATCCGGCGCGGGAACCATTGTGCTATCCGGCACGAATACCTATAGCGGCGGACTTTCTGTGGAGCAAGGCACGGTCACACTTTACAACGATCAGAGTCATGCTGCCGGCGGTCTCGCAGTGGGCGCGGATAATTATAATGGTTGCACGTTAAACGTCGGTGACGCGAGCCAGTCGGCTCCGACCTTGGTGGCCGTGGCGTCGGGCAAATCCGTTCAAGTGGGTGCTGCTGTTTCTGGCAACACTGGATTTGAAGTTCTCAATGCAGTTGGCGCTGCTGGTTTCCCAACGGTGGTGACTAATAACGGCATGCTTTTTGCCGGACGCAATTCTTCCGTCGTCGTTGGGAATGAAGCCATCTGGATCCAGAACGGCCTGGTTAACGCACAACCCTTTGGCGGCTATGCGGCGGCAATTAGTGTCAACAACGGTGGCGCTTTCATCTATACTGGCACCAATGCGATCGAGCTGACGGAGAATCCTGGGACTACTTCCGCAAGCTCCTTCAATATCGGCAATGCCGCAACGAGCGGTGGCTCGCTGACAACCGGCCAGCCAATCTACTACAACAGTAATTCAGCGGCCGCTGGCGTGGCCCGGATCACTATGGCCGGCGGTGGAACCCTGATTCTCGCAACCAACATTCCTTCGTTGACCACCGGCGACGCCAGCGGCCAGTTCCTGCTCGGCACCGGCGGCGGTGTGATTGACGTTAGCAATTACAATACGACGTTGAGTGTTGGCATTGCGAACATCAGCGGTCAGTCGGGCGGACTTACCAAGGCGGGCGTGGGCGCATTAAAACTAACCGGCACGAATACCTATGCTGGTGACACTATTGTGAATGCTGGGGTTTTGGATGTGGTCAATTCCCTGGCGTTGCAGAAAACCACGCTGACGATGAACGGGGGCCAAGTAGTGTTTGACGCCGTGGTGGGCAGCGTGATCCCGGTGGGCGGCCTTGCCGCCAGCGCGAGCGGCCCGGGCTATGATCTTGGCCTGACCAACAGCGCCGGAACTCCTATTTCGTTGACCGTGGGCACCAACATCAATGTCAACACCATTTACGCAGGAGTTCTGAGCGGACCTGGTTCACTGACCCAGGCTGGCGGCGGCATTCTGAACCTAACAGGGACGAATACTTACACCGGCAATACAACGGTCAGCACCGGGACGCTGGAAATCGGGCAGCCCACGATCGCCACCAACTCAACCGTGACCGTGGCCAATGGCGCCGTGTTACAGTTGGATTTCGCGGTGACAAACACGGTTGCTGGGATCGTGCTCGGCGGAACGAATCAACCACCGGGAGTTTACAATAACACCAGCAGCGCGCCCTATATCACCGGCACTGGCAGCTTGCAGGTCGTTCCGGGCATCGCGACCAATCCAACGAATATCACGTTCAATGTCAGTGGAAACACACTCCACCTCTCGTGGCCGGCGGATCATCTGGGCTGGCTGCTTCAATCGAACTCCGTGAATCTAGCAGTGCCTGCCGATTGGTATGACATTTCGAATACAGCCTCCGGAACGAATTTCACCATTACCATAGATCCCACCAAGCCGGATGTGTTCTATCGGCTGCGCCAACCTTAAGGTTGTGGGCCGAGTCGTGCGGCGCAGCCAGCGCAAGCGCCTTGGAAAGTTCCGTGACGTCCAGCAGGAATCGTGGCTTGCCGTCTTTTTGTTGGAGCACATGCTCGGCGGCTTGCGCGATGAGCGGCAGCCGTTTCGCGGCGGTGGTTTCAGCGGCGGCAGCATAATCAAACCCGTGCAGGATGGCGCAGACCTGTTCGTATTTCTCCAGCATCACGGAGACGGCTTCTTCCTGATCCAGCGTGATGTCGCCTTTGCCTTTGCTGTTCGCATCGACGGACTGTGCCCCGCCGACCGCTTCTTCGAGATCCAGTCCGCCCTGCGCAAAACCATCGAGACGGGCATTCAAGAAAAGCTCCTCGAACTGGCGCTGCGCGGCAAACCCCAGGCGCCTTTCTACATGGTCGGTCGCATGGACGGCCAGTCCGTCGTGCTCCACGCCGAGAAGGGCAAGCTCAAACTCACCGTCAACGATCAACAAAACCACGAACAAGAACTGACCTATGACCTCCACCAAAATAACGACCAGCGAAAAGACCGAGCGGAAGATACGAACGCCAGCGCCGCAGCACAGTGCCCCAGACAAAGTCCAGGCGGTGCTTGCGCTGTGGACGGAACGGTGCAAACCGGCGGAAGTCTGCCGGCAACTGAACATCAACTGGATCACGTTCAACCACTGGCAGCGCCGGGCGATGGAGGGCATGTAGCAGACGCTGGAGAGCCGGGTCAACCTGGCCACCGCCTGCGCCGTCTTCCATGACGACGCCCAACGCCTCCGCTGGTCCAAACGCCAGCGCCAAACCATTTTCCGGTTGCTGCTTGCACAGTTCGGAGCGATGTTCGGAAAAACGACGAACGGCCATCACCTCAAACCCGCCACCGCCTGGCGGGTCACTGTCGAAGCCTGGCTTCGCTGCCAGGGATTGATCGCTGTCCGTCAAAACCAGAAACCAAATGTGTCAACCAATTATCAAAAAATTTGGTCTCATAATTAACTTGGAGGCAACGACATGGCCGCTTTGACAAGTTGCTGATTCCCCACAGATTCAAACCGATTCGCCATAGATTCAAGTTGCCAAAATGGCAATAATAACGCTAGCGTCAAGCGGAGCACCATTTTGACAGAGCAACGACAGTGACTTCACAAGCGTGAAACGTAATCTCCTACGACGTTTGTGATTCGAGTTGCTACTGCAACTAGCGTTGTGGTTTGGCCCGCGTTTCTTGCGTGACTTCTGGAATTTGATGAGGGGCACGGTCTGTTGTCGCCCACTTGACGTTTGAAGCTGGGAAACTTTTTGGGAGGAGCACAGGGCATTTCATCCTCATTCAGCAGAATCGATTGATGACTCGCGGAAGTTGAGTATGACGACAGTTTTTTGCGACGGTTATACCTGGATCAAAACAAAAACATCTCTAAAGTTGCGCCGCTAATTTCTTCTGTTTTACGATGACAACAACATGCATCGCAGAGCCGAACATTTTTCATTTCCGTCGCGACGGAAGTGGCTGCGGATGAGAGTTCGGATTTTTTTGTGCGCACTTTGCGCCTGCTGCCTGATGGACTTGCCGGTTGCCGCTGTGGATTCCTTGGCGTTGTCGGTGACGAATTTGGTTCAATTGCAGGGCGTTGCCAGTTCAACACGCAGCTTTGAGTGCGAAGTTCGTTTAAATGTGTTGGTTTGCGCCGCGAGCCGGCAGGAAGTGGGAGCGGTTGTTGTGCGCGATGCGACCGGAGTAGAGTTGCTGCAATTGGACGACCTTCCGCAACAGCTTCAGCCCGGTGACGAGCTTCGGATCGAAGGTCCGCGCGTCTTATTCCGTCGGCGTGAAACGGGGGTGGAAATTTCCAGCGTTCCGGCGGTGGATAATGACGGCCTGCATCCAGCGCGGGAAAAAAGTGGCGCGGTTGCGCTTTCCGCCGGTTTTAATCGGTTTGAATTGGATTGGTTCAACGGTGATTTTGCTCCTGATTTGGAGGTGTCTTGCAAGGGGCCAAAAATGCCGCTGCAAAAAATTCCGGCCGCCGTCTTGTGGCACGGCGATAATCCTGGCGCCAATAATCTGCCCGGTTTGTTGGCGGAACTTTATGAAGGGAACTGGCAGTCGGTTCCTAATTTCAACTGGCTTGCTCCCATCAAGACGGTCAGTGCCACCAATATAGGACTGGAGCTATATCCGCAAAAGGATCGTGCGGGTTTGCGTTTCACCGGCGTGTTTGCCGCGCCACATGATGGGATCTATACATTTCATGTTCGCTCGGCCAACGGTGCCCTTTTGTTTGTTGGGAACCCGGCTCCATCGGTTCTAGTTACTGGTCACGCAGCGCCACCGCCAGCTTCGATTGGAATTGCTGGCCAAATAATGAAACAGGCGGGCGAGAGTCTTTGGGTTGCGGTTGAAGGCCGAGTGGGATTCGTCACCAAAACCGGTCAGGGTCTGGAATTGGAATTGCATTCCGGCAATGGGGTCGTGCAGGTAAAAGTCGCGGATGCCATCGGGGTTGATCCGGCCAAATTATTTCACGCCCGAGTTCGCGCCAAGGGCGTCGGCAAAAGCATTTCGACTTTGGAGGACAAACTGATTTTAGGGAGGTTGCTCGTTGCTAAATCCGGCGATCTGGAAATTCTGGAAGCCGCACCCAACATGGATTCACCGCCGGCGCTGATCACCACCGCCGAGCAGGTGCAGCTTTTGCGGACTGAAGATGCCGCACGCCATCTGCCGGTGCGCATCCGCGGCGTGGTGACCAGTGCCTCAGGCAGCTTTACTTTGCAGGATGACACGCGCGGAGTTTATGTGAATCCGGGCGGCATCACCAACCACCTTTTACCTGTCGGGGGTGAAACGTGGGAAGTTGCCGGCCACACTCAGCCAGGCGATTTTGCCCCGGTGATTGCCGCAGAAAAACTCAGTTTTCTCGGAGCGGGACGGTTGCCCGAACCGGCGCATCCGACTTGGAACCAGTTGATCAACGGCAGCATGGATGTTCAATGGGTGGAAATACAAGGGGTTGTCACCACCGTGTCTTCCAACCAAATCAGTTTGCTAATGCCGGAAGGAATTCTTCAGGTATGGTTTGAAGCGCAAAACCAACACATTTTGAAACCCGCTTTAAATTGTTACGTCACAATTCGAGGCGTGCTGTTTGCCGTGTGGGACGTTAACACCCATGAAGTCAATCCGGGTCAAATTTTCCTGCGCAACACAAGCATCAACATCAACCATCCGGCGCCGACAGATGTGTTTGATGTCCCGCTGAAAACACCCCGCGAACTGCTCCACTTCGATGCGCGGGCCGCTTCTTTTCAAAGCCTCAAAGTTCGCGGCGTGGTGATATACGTCGAGCCGCAGCAAGTTTTTCTGAACGACGAAAAATCCGGCCTGCGCATTTTGCCGGTTCAAAGCCTCAGCTTGCATCCCGGGGATTTGGTCGAAGCTGCGGGGTATCCCGAAATCGGCGGAGTCTCACCGATTTTGCGCGAGGCGGTGGTGCGCAAACTCGGCACCGAATCTATGCCCGCGCCGAAAATTCTTGGCCCGGACGATCTCACCGGGTTGGGACTCGATGCCACCCGCATTCAAATCGGGGCAGTTTTGTTGAACCGACGCGTTGAACGGGCGGGTGTGGTGTTGGAAATGCAGGCGGGACTGAGGTCTTTTTTGGCTCGCCTGCGCGGCAATCAAGCTGTGCTGCCATCGCTTCGAACCGGCAGTCGTCTGGAATTGACCGGCGTCTATGCCAGCCTGCAACCCAAAGGCGAACCGGGGCACGGTCTGGATTCGTTTGAAGTGCTGCTCGATTCTCCCGGCGCGATAAAAATTTTGTCGCAACCACCGTGGTGGACGCTGAAGCGGTCGCTGGCAGCGGTCGGCGCATTATCGTTGTTGTTGTCTTTGGTGGCGCTGTGGGTATTTCAGTTGCGCCGGCAGGTGAATTTACAGACCAGGATCATTCGCGAAAAAGCCGAGCGCGAGGCCACGCTGGAGGAGCGAACCCGCATCGCGCGGGAACTCCACGACACCCTGGAACAGGCGCTCGCGGGCCTCAGTCTTCAGTTGCGCGCCTTGACCGATTCCTTTCGCGAGATGCCCGCGAAATCCGCGGAGATATTGAAAGTTGCACGCCAGATGGTGCAGCATGGCCAGGATGAAGCGCGACGCACGGTGCGAAATCTTCGCACGCTAGCTTTGGAACAAGGCGGCTTGCCCAGCGCTCTGTCAACTTTGGCCAAATCCACCAGCAGCGGATTGCCGGTCAAAATCGGGTTCGAGGTGATCGGCACGCCCGTGCCGCTTTCCAGCACTGTGGAAAATCATCTGCTGCGCGTAAGCCAGGAAGCTGTGACCAACGCGCTCAAACATGCCAATCCAAATTCGATACAGATCAGTTTGCACTTTGAACCGGAGGCAGTGCGGTTGGCTGTGCAGGATGACGGCAGAGGATTTGACGCGGCTAAAGCGTCTTCAAGCGAATCGGGGCATTTTGGACTGCTCGGCATGAAGGAGCGCATGGAAAAAATCCACGGCAAACTCGACATACTCAGTTCGCCGGGCAGTGGGACTTCGGTGACGGTGGTGGTAGCCTTGGGCGATGCAATAAGCAATTCTCGGAACAGCCATGAAAAAGCACATAAAGATCCTAATCGTGGATGATCATTTCATCGTGCGCATCGGCTTGGTGAGCGCACTGGAGATTGACGAGGGCTCGGAAGTTGTTGCCGAAGCCAGCACGGGGCGGCAAGCCCTTGAGCTTTTTCGGCAACACCGACCCGACGTGGTATTGATGGATTTGCGATTGCCGGACATGACGGGCATCGAAGCGACCGCGATGCTGTGCCGGAGTTTTCCGGGGACAAAAATCATCATCATTTCCAGCTTCGATGCCCAGGAGGATGTTCATCGCGCGTTTCAAGCCGGCGCGCTGGGCTATTTGCGCAAAGACGTGCTGGGAGAGGAATTATTCCGGGCCATCAAGACCGTGGCCGCGGGCGAAAAATTCATCCCGCCGGAAATCGCGCGCAGCTTGGCGGATCATGCCGCCGGGCCGGAACTGACGCCGCGCGAATTGGAAGTGTTGCGGTTGCTGATCAAGGGTTTGAGCAACAAGGAAATCGGCGTGGTGCTGGGCGCTTCCGAATTCACGGCCAAATTTCACGTCAAAAATATTCTGGCCAAGTTGCAAGTCAGCGACCGCACCGAGGCAGCTTCCGCCGCTTTTGAGCGCGGAATAATCCATTAGCTAAAAAGCAAGCCCGTCCCGAAACTTCTTTCCGGGCCGCCCCACGCACCTGTCCAGATGGATAGGTTACAAACTTCAATTCGCTGCTAAAGTTTCGTTTGACAGCAAAACAACCAATTCAACACAGCATCATTGTCAAAACAACCAACTGATCCAATGAAAACGAAACACATCAATCAATCAGGTTCGCAGCGGGTTTGCGAGCTAATGTTCAGGCAACCAGTCTCATTATTTGTCCTGGCTTTGCTTTGTGCCGTCGGACTGCCCGCCTCGGCGCAAATCCCAACCAAACAGCTCCAGTTTGATTTCAATGAACCGGCTGGGACCACCTACGCTACAGACTCGGTTAATCAAGTTGTGCTGCAGTTGCGGGCTTCACCGCCCAGCGGCACGCTCACGGATCTGCACGCTGGCGTAGGCACCGGGCCGGTCGGCAACGATAACTGCCTGACTTGGGCCAGTGCCGGCACCGGCGGTTTTGGTGGGCCGATAGCGGTGACGACTGGCAACACCAGTATCAATTTTGGGACGGTCACCAATTTCACCATCTCCATGTGGGTCAACCCGCTGAGCATGCAGGGGGGTATCAATCCTCGCATCTTCGTGTTGGGTGCAAGCGCAACCGCCGTTGACCCGTCCTCGGCCAACACGTTTGGGTGGCAGGGAAATCAAAACGGAGGCTACAATGCAGCTTACAACACCGCCGCGACG
>Ga0209698_10002251_pt1 | contig 21986 bp, 17 predicted proteins | sample LitLauG_LLR_2012_FD_187203 | JGI IMG/M metagenome (GOLD analysis project Ga0209698, IMG submission 187203) | Freshwater sediment microbial communities from Pennsylvania, USA - Little Laurel Run_MetaG_LLR_2012 (SPAdes) (version 2) | ecosystem: Environmental > Aquatic > Freshwater > Creek >...
GTCAGAGTCTCACCGGCCTGCACCCCAATCCAAAAGACGCGCGGCGCCCCAGCGCCGGGGAAGAAACCATAGCCACGAACTTGCAGCGAAAAACTTTGACAGTCGATCGAGGCCAGTGCCGCTTTGATCCCCTCTGCCTGTTCCTGAGTCGTATTGCCAATGAATTTCAACGTGATGTGGAAGGATTCTTCTCCAACCCAGCGGGCGTCGGGAGACAGTTCGCGCAACTCGTCGGCGAGACGCTTGATCCGGGCTCGGATCGTGTGGTCAAGGTCGAGTGCGACGAAGAGTCTCATGGCGCTGAGGGGATCCCAGAGACCGTGCAGCTGCCGAAATGCATAGGTCATTCGCTTCGCTCAGGATGACGAGCTACATTAATTCTCTGCGAATCATGTCGAGCGCCAACTGCGAGGCAAATCGACGAACGCGGTTGCGGTCGCCGGGGTAATGACGCTCGATCACTTCCGTCCCGTTGGCCCCGGCGAGCGCATGATAAACCAGACCAACGGGCTTGGCCTCAGTTCCGCCGGTTGGTCCCGCCACTCCTGTAATGCCAACGCCGAACGTTGAATCGCACCGGTAGCGGATGCCCTCAGCCAACGCCGCGGCGACTTCGCGGCTCACCGCACCGTGGCGCTCGATCATGTCCGCGGGAACGCCTGCCATTTCGCTCTTCAGCTCATTCGAGTAAACCACCGCGCCCCCGACAAAATAACGCGAACTGCCGCTCACCGACGTAATGCGCTGGGCGAGCATGCCGCCAGTGCAGGATTCTGCTACTGCCAGCGTGGCTCCCCGCATCTGCAGAAAGTACCCCGCGATCTGTTCCAGCGACTCGCCATCGCGGGAGAAAACAGCGTCGTCCAATTCATCCTCCACCAGCCCGGCCACTTCGTCCACGCGCGCCTGCGCGGCGACGGCATCGGTGGCGCGATGACTGAAGTGGAGCTGAATTTCCCCGGGCGCGGCCAGAATCGTCGTTTGCACATCAGGGAATCGCTTGTAGATCGGGGCCACGCGATGGTCCACGTGGGATTCTCCCAGCATGGCAATCTTCAAGACCCGAGTCGCGATGAACGCTGGAGGCAGTTTGGCGCGCAGGCGCTCGACGCATTCCGCCTCGAACAGCGCCTTGAGTTCGTGCGGCGGGCCGGGCAGAAGGAGCAAAATGTGGTTGCGGCCGTCAAAGTTTCCCGCGAGCCATTGTCCCGGCGCGGTGCCGTTGGCGTTGGGAAGGACGGTTGCTCCCTCGATTACGTCGGCTTGCTTGATGTTGTTGGCGCTCATCTTCCAGCCGCGGGCGGCGAAACGGCGCTCCAGCTGGACAATGATTTCGGGATCCCGGCACAGCTTTAGTCCGAGCGCTTCCGCAACCGCCTCGCGAGTAAGGTCGTCTTCCGTGGGGCCGAGGCCACCGCTCAGCACGATGATGCCCGACCGAAACATGGCGTGCTGCACGGCGGCGACCAGCTGTGCGAGGTTGTCGCTCACGATGCACTTGAACGTGACCTCTACACCAAGACGATTCAGCTGCTCAGTCAAGTAGAGCGAATTTGTGTCGGTGCGAAACGGCGTGAGCAGTTCCGAGCCGACGGCAATGATCTCGGCGTTCACGGGTCAAGTGTAGCGTTAAGCAAGGGCAGCCGTCAGCGGTCAGCGGTCAGCCCTCAGGAAATCAGGTTGCACCTTGGCTTCGTTCGGGGATGACAGAGTTTTGGAATAGCCGAACCCGCAGGGGCTGAAGCCCTTCGTCACAATTGCAGTCTTGACGGCAAGGCTGAAGCCGTGCCGTGATACGACGCACCTGTCCTGATCACTGACGGCTGATGGCTGACGGCTGACCGTTGACGGCTACACGGCGGGCGGAAGCGCCAACCCAGTGATCCCGCTGGCGAGAGTGTAAATCTCGCCGGTGGTGGCGAGAACCATTTCGCCGTTGGGGGCGAATGCGATTCCAACCAACTGGTGGCCCGCGACCGCCAACCCGGCTTCACCCTCCGGCGTGATGCGGACGATCCCGCGCCGGCCGGCGAGCGAAGCCGCCACATACAGATTTCCGTGCGCATCGAAGGCGAGGCCTTGGGGGCGGCCGAGGCCGCGATAGAACGTGTGCACCGTGCCAGTGGGATCGATGCGATATACAGCTTCGTGGCTCGATGTGGTGGGGCCGGTGACGAACAAATGCCCTTGCGGATTAAAGGCCAGATGGTAGGCGGCGACGCTGGGTTCAAGCGTGGCGAAGACGAAGACCTGCTGATCGGTGGAAATCTTGAAGATGGTGCCGGTGCGGTCGCCGACGTAAAGGTTGCCGTCTCGATCGAACGCGATGCCGGTGGCGACTCCCATGCCCTCGGCGTAGATGGAGACTCCTCCGGCGTGCGAGATGCGATAAACGGCTCCGTCGTAACGCGAGGAAACGTAAAGCAGGCCTTTGCGGTCCATGGCCAGGCCGGTGGCGTTCATCACGTCGGTGACAAAGGGCTGGGCATTGCGGCCCGCGTCGATTTTGAAAATTGAAACTGGAACTTTCTGGCCACGCGGGCCGGAGAAAGTAGTGTAGATGTTGCCGGAAGAATCTACGGCCGGGCTGGCAACGGGATGCAGGCCATCGGCGGCCAGCGCAGCAACCGCAACTGGAAAAGCGTTGCTGGTGAAACCATTCACCTGAACCAGTACTTCCGGGCCAGCGTCCTCAGGGACGCGGGCAACGATGCTGCGGTCGGAACCGGAAACCAGACCACCTTCGGCATCTCCAAAACGAATCACCGGGCGATGAAACGCGGGAGGTGTAAGGTAACGTCCGGTCAGCCGAATTTCTCCGCCCGGCAAAGCCAGAGCGGGTGAGACGGCATCAATCTGCGGCTTGCCTTCGTCGGCTTGCTTCCCGGAGATGAGGCTGGCTTCCATTCGCAGGCACTTACTCTATCGCAACACGTGAAAGTGAACCAGCGCTTGCAGCGCGAGCAGCGCAAGGACACCGGCACCCACATCGTCGAGCATCACACCCCAGCCCTCCGGCAGGGCTTCCAGTTGACGCACCGGCGGCGGCTTAAGGATGTCGAACGCTCTAAAAAGTATAAGACCGGCGAGCAGGCATTGCCAGGTCAGGGGTGCGGCGATGAGGGTGATCATTTGTCCGGCTACTTCGTCGATGACCACGATCTGAGGATCTTTGAGGCCGGTGGCGCGGACGACGCAGTTGGCGGCGGCGACGCCGGCCGCCAGCGCGACTAACGCACAACCGACAGCGGCCTGCCAGCGAGAGGAAGGCGCAAGGGAAGTGCCAACAATGGCCCACAGACCCACCGTCGCCATCGATGCCCAGGTTCCCGGACCGGGCTTGATCCTGCCGACGCCGAAAAACGTGGCCGTTAAGTCCGCCCAGCGCGGTGCGGTTGAGGAGTCAGTCATGTACTTTTCAGTCTTCTTCTTCGCTGCCGCCTGGCAGCAACGCGGGAAGATCAGCAGCATCGGGGTCGGAGTCGTGGACCGGGATGACATATGCTCCGCTGGCCCACTTGCCCAGATCGATGGTGCGGCAACGGTCGCTGCAGAAGGGAAACTCCGGCTCAGACTTGGCGACTACCTTGCGGCAGATCGGGCAGCGGAGAGATTTTTTCCTGGCAGGCACAGTCGGACTCACTCCACAATGCTCGCGACCAGATCATAGTCATGAGCTTCGGTAATGCGGCAGCGGTAGAAACGGCCCGCTTCCGGAATCAGGTGCTCGGGGAAATCGTTGATCAGCACCTTGCCGTCAATCTCAGGAGCGTGCATGGCGGTGCGGCCCTCGAGCAGGAGGTCTGATTCTCCGGAGCTACCTTCCAGCAGCAACTCGAAGTCTTTGCCGATGAGCGCCTTTTTCTTCTTGCGGCTGATCTTCTGCTGCAGGGCCATTAGCCGGTTCCTGCGGCGCTCGATCTCGCGCCTCGGCAATTTGTCGCCCAATGCATAAGCGCCGGCGCCTTCCTGATCAGAGTATGCGAACACACCCATCCAGTCGAATTGCGCTTCCTGCACGAACTCGCAAAGCTCGCGAAATTCCTCAGCCGTTTCGCCGGGGAATCCTGCGATGAAGGATGTTCGCAGCGTCAGGTCGGGAATCGTCCGGCGCATTTTTTCGATGGACTTCAGAAACACCTGCGATCCGCCGCCGCGTTTCATCCGCTTCAGCAAAGAAGCCGAAGCGTGCTGCAGTGGCACGTCCATGTAAGAGCAGATTTTTTCGTGCCCCGCGATGGTTTCGAGCAACCGGCCCGTGATCTTGTTCGGATAGGCGTAGAGGAAGCGAATCCAGCGCAGGTCGTTGATGCCGGCCAGCTTTTCCAGGAGCGTTGCAAGCCCGTCCTTCAGGCCGAAGTCTTCGCCGTAACAAGTCGTATCCTGGCCGATTAACGTGATTTCGCGAACTCCCTGAGCGGCAAAGCGCTCGGCCTCGGCAATCACCGATTCAAAACGCCGGGAACGAAACTTGCCGCGCAACTGTGGAATGATGCAGAACGAGCAGGGATGATCGCATCCCTCGGCGATCTTGATGTAGGCCGACCGCTTTCCAGTGGTGAGGATTCGGGGCGTGTCCTCTGTGTAGAGATAGTTGGGCAGGTCCGAGATCGCCCCGTGCCAGGCGTCACGCGAGAAGCGTCCCTGCTGGGCGCGGGCATCGCCTTCGGGGCGGGAGGGCATAATCTGCACAAATGGCGATTGGACCGGGGGTGGCGCCGAAACGCCGGTAGCGGCGAGAATCCGCTCCAGCTCGCCGGTGCCAACTACCGCGTCCACTTCGGGGATGTTGGTGCGAATGTCATTACGGAAACGCTCGACCAAGCATCCGGCAACGACCAGCTTTTTGACTTTCCCGGAGGCCTTGTGCGCTGCCATCTCGAGGATGGTGTCCACTGACTCCTGCTGGGCGGTCTCGATGAAGGAACAAGTATTGACGACGATAATGTCGGCGTCCTCGGCCTGGGGGGTGAGTTCAGCGCCGGCCCGGGCCAGCAGGCCCATCATGACCTCGCTGTCGACCAAGTTCTTGGGGCATCCCAGGCTCACGAAGCCAACCTTTTGGGGACGGATGGGCCCGGTTTCCTCGGTGAGGCCGGGAGTTGTTGGGGTCAAGGTAGGCATCAATGTTTACGATTTTATCACCCGGTGCGTCATAAACCTGACGCCTAGGCGCCGGACCGCCGTGGGAGGGGTGCACCAATTAATGCAGCATCCACAGATTGCAAACACTGGCCGCCATGCTAGGCTAATCAGTACAATTCTCCAAATTAGCGTGCCGTTTTTCTTTGGGGGGCAACGAATGTCTGGGAAACGATTTTGGATTGCGATCCTGGCAACGCTCACCGCGCTGGGTGTGTTCGCGTGCGCCCAAGATGAGAATAACCAACTGACCGGCTTAGTCGGCCGCGTATTCGTGAGCGACCGGGGCATTCAGTGCGGCGGATGTATCAATCCGTTTATTCGTTCCGGCAAAGGAATCAGTGTAGAGGGCAACTATTCGCGGTATCTGATGGGCAATCCCTTGTGGTCCCTGTCCGGAGAGGTGCCGGTGGTCTACAACTTCGACCAGGACCTGGGGTCGGGCGAGAATGTTGTCCCGACTGGATATAAGGCCCTGTTCGTAACTCCGGCGGCCCGCATCAATTTTTTTCCAGGTACTGCCGTCTCTCCCTGGGTGAGCCTTGGGGGTGGAATGGGCCGCTTCAGTCAGGATGCGAATCTGGTATACGGCGGGAAGAATCCCGGGTCGTCGAACCTGACGGGAGTGCTGCAGGGTGGTGTTGGACTCGATGTAAGAGTAACGCACCGATACAGCATCCGCGGCGAAGCCCGCGATTTCTGGTCGGGTACGCCAAATTATCCCCTCGCCCTGCCTGCTAAAAGCCGTCAGCACAACTATTTCGTCGGAGCGGGCTTCATTTGGCGCTTCTAGCTGGATTCTTGGGACGATCTCGACGCGTTCCGCCTATGCGGAACGCGTTTTGCTTTCTAGGCGCAGTGCTTTGCTGTCAGGTGAGGAAGTTGCAATGCGCCGAAAGCACGCGGGCGTAGTATGCGTGACGCGCTTGAAAATCCTGGTCAAATGGCTTTGGTCGGAAAAGCCGCATTCTCCCGCGATCAGGGCCACGGGATATTCCCGATCCATGAGCAACTGGCACGCAGCCTGGACACGAAGGCGCTGCAGATAGTCTCCGGGAGTTTGTTTCTCCATTCTGCGAAAGACGCGCGCCAGGTGGACGGGATGCACTCCTGCCTCGATGGCCAAGTCCCTCATTCGCAGATTGTTGCGGAATTCCTGATGAAGCAGTTCCTTGATGCGGCTGAACCATGGCGGCGGCGTCCGCTCGTGTGTTGCGGCCGACCATGACAGTCGAGAGAGCGCCCCCAGCATCTCCATGAGGTGGCTTTCGAGCACTAATGGATCCGCGGTTTGCCTCTTGAAGCTGGAATAGAGTCGCAGGCCAGGCCACAATACGGCGCCTGCGCCATGATCGAATGTGGTGCGGCTCGGCAGGCGTATTCCCAATTCCCGCAACTGGCGTTCCCGCAGCTCGACTGTGAAGAACGAAGCTCCCTCGGGCCCGATCACGGTTGCGTGAGTAACTCCGGCTGGGTTGAAGACTGCGGTGAACGGGCGCAACTGATCCATTTTCCCGTGGTCGCCTTCCAGATAATGCCCCTGCAGTACGACCGTGACATAGGCCAGTTCGTGTTCGTGCCGGGGCACGCTTCGCGAACAGGGCTGCCGCAACTCGGAGAGCAGCACGTCATCCGTGTGCAGCTTGGATTCGACTCGTGAGTAGAACTCACCTCCGCGCAGTAGCTTCCCAGGATCGTTGGCAGCGATGGTTGCAGGCATGTTCAGTGAGACTATCGCAGACTGCGATTGTCACCAGCCAAATGTGGGCTGCGTGTTTAATTCGTTCAAGACGTCCGCCGCGACAGCCCTTAGAATCCTTGTTGATCCATAGGAGGACTTTATGAAAAGCGCTGTTTACGCTGCCGTGGTTCTCGCGGTTGCTTTTGGGATGGGGGGATCGGACGAGAGGATGCCTAAGCCGCAATACGACGCCAAAGGCGCCCTCATGCGTCCCGCAGACTATCGGGAATGGATGTTCCTCTCGGCCGGTTTCGGCATGAACTACAGCCCTGCACCCGGGAGCCATGAAATGTTCACCAACGTGTTCGTGCAGCGCTGGGCCTATCAGGAGTTTGTGAATTCAGGCAAGTGGCCGGAGCAGACCATGTTCGTAATTGACGAGCGCGATGCCCAGAGCAAAGGATCTATCAATAAGACCGGCCATTTTCAGACGGACCTGATGGGCCTGGCAGTCGAAGTGAAGGATACGGCGCGTTTCCCGGACAAGTGGGGCTATTTTGGGTATGGCGAGACCAACCAGACGTCGGAAGCGATGCCGAAAGGGAATCCTTGCACCACCTGTCACGAGGCCCACGCCGCTGTGGAACACACCTTCGTCCAGTTCTATCCGACGCTGAAGCCGATCGCGAAGAAGTTCGGAGTCTACAACGAAGCGCGGGAGCAGGTTGTCGACGATGCCAAGTAAGTGAGTGGATCGCCGACTACGAACGGGCAACGGTTCTGATGGACTTCAGCAAGTCTGGCAGCCTCACCGCTGCGCCGGTTGAGGAACCAAAACGCGCCGCGAGATAGGTGTCCGTGAATTCCGACACCAGCCTTTGCAGAGGGCCGTCGGGAAGGCAGCCTGCGAAGTCATGTGCCGTCTGGGCCGGGGCTTTCTGATAGCCACGGCGAGCCAGCATCCTGGTCATTTGCGTGTACCAGATTGCAGCAGCTTGCGGCGGATCGCTTTTCGCCAGGTGTCGCGGCCTGCGCCAGACTGCCCATCCGGCAAGCGCTAGAGCCAGCAGCAGCGTTGCAGCGCTGACCTTCGTCCACATCGCGATCCTGCCGGTTGGTTTTGATTGCGACTCCGATAGCGCATGCTGCAGATTTTCCGCCCACACCAACATTGCGCGATACTGTCGTCTGCTCCAGCGGCGAAGGGCGTCCATTTTGTCGCGGCTGGTCTGGAGCGCCGTCTTGCCCAGCGCGAGCTGCTGCCCTTTGTCATAGCTGACGACCCAGTCCCGCCAAAAGGACGACATCGCGTCCAGATAGAGTGCGATACGGCTCAGGGAACGAGCGCCAGTAGCTGCGGCTGGAGTTGGATCGAACGCGACCCAGCCCTCGCCGGGGAAGTAGGCCTCCACCCAGGAGTGGGCGTCCCGGGCCCGAATGATGTAGTCACCGGTTAAGCGATTGAACTCACCGCCGTGAAATCCGTTCACCATTCGCGATGGAATTCCGAGCGACCGGAGCATCACGGCCATGGAGGACGCGAAGTACTCGCAGTGGCCTTGTTTACGCTCGAAGAGAAAGTTCGCTACCGGGTCCTTCACCGGCTGGCTGGGCAGTTGGAGGGTGTAGCCATAATGTGTTCGCAGATAGCTTTCCAGCTGGCGAGCCTTGTCATAGGAGTTCGTGGAGGAAGCCGTGACACTGGCTGCCAACGGCGCAACGCGAGAATCCAACGCTGGCAGATCCAGGTACATCTGCAGAGTGGGATCAGCCGCCCCGGCGGGGGCCCGGCGCAGCTCGTCCGGAGACGGTGCGCTGGTGTCCGAATCGGCCTCGTATCGGCCGATCGCAGAGTCCACGTCCATGTTTTCGATCGTGCCTTCGTGGGTGGCGAACAATCCACGGTACGGACCTTTGACTCGCTGCACCCAGGGGGCGACGAAAAATACATTGGTCCCGATGGGCTCGAGCAGAACGCGATAGTGAATCAGACGGCTGCCTTCGAGACGGCCTGCCCCACGCCCGCTGCAGAGCCTGGGGATGTCGAAGGTTGCGCCGAGCGAAGGACCCACGGGCAGGCCGATTGGCCCGTCCTCGGGTCGAAACGGACTGAACCAATTGGTGCCGTCAAATTGCGAAAGGGAGATGCCGCGCCAATAGAGATCGTGGCTGCCGTCGGTGTCACCGTCGATCTGGATGTGCATGGCCACGGCGTCGGACTGCTGGATGCGTCCAATCTGGCCTAGTTGAACCTTGCTGCTGAAGCCAGTAGAGAGATCGGTTCCGAAGGAGTAAGCGCCGAGATATCCGGCGGAACGGCGCGGCAGCAGAAAAAAGATGCCGGCCCCGAAGACGAGGGTCAAAAACATGAGCGCCGGGCCGATACGCATCAGCAGGGCGGGCAGGCGGCGTGCTTCTCTGGTCTGATTGAGTTCTGGAAGCGTGCTGCTGCGCTGGGAGTGGCGCATCTCCATCAGGACGAAAGTGACGATTGCGACCAGCAGGAACGCCGCGAAGCAAAGCAGAAACAGACTGTCCACGGTAAAGATGGCGGCAGCGAGAATCATGAGGAAGGACAGCACGGCCAGCGTTACGTGGTCGCGGTCGCGGCGCAGCGTGAACAACCGGATGACCGCTGCAAATAGAACCAGATGCACGATCGGAGGCAGAAAGGTTCTTGAAAGGAACCAGTAATCCGCGATGAAGAAGGCAAAGTAAGCGATGGCTGCCACTGTAGCCCAGCGTTCCGGCAGAAGGCTTGCGTCGCGGCGGACAAGTTGAAAGCCTCGAGCCGCAAATGCGGATCCGGCCAGGATGGCCGTCGTAATGCCCACACCTCCACTCGCCACCAGACCCACAAATGCCGTTGCAGCAAGCAGATAAAGACTGATTGCGAAGTACCGATCGAGACCTGACACGGGGCGGTCGGGGGCTCCGCGAGCAATCGCGAATTGGGCGGCGGTGGACACCTTGGGCTCACTTCATTGTTGATGACGAAACTATGGAAGGGAAGGATTTCGAGCGTGAACCTTGCACCGAAAGTCACATGCAGCGGCTCGTACTTATAGGGAGGGGTCGCTCGCACGGTGAGCGGCGCAAGATGGGACGGCCGGTTACCGCACGATATAATGCGCGTCGTCGAACGGCGAAACCACGAACGGAAGGACTTGCTATGTGGAAGTCGCTCAGCTTAGCCCTTGTTAGCCTGATGCTTGCATCTGGCGCCACCGCACAAGAATTCAGCTTTCCCGAGAATGCGGTCAGCGACACAGCGGCGCTCTCCAAGGCCATGCCCGATCTGGCTGGCCAGGTCCTGGCCGTTTACAAAGAGGCCGACCGGGATAAGTACCTGGACAATCTGTTTCGCCTGCAGCTGGTTGCTGGTAAATACCAAGAGGCTCTGCAAACAACCGCCGAGCTGCGCGACCGGTTGCGCGGGGACCACGCGTCGCGGGCGGCGTGGGTCAACGTTCAGTATGAGATCTATGCCCGCGCAAAAATGAAAGAGGCCGGGGAAAAACGGCCATTCGACGATGCCTGCGTACAGGTATTTCGCGAGGTTTTCGACAAACTGGACGATCGGACTGCCGCTTTGGTTATACGCGAACTGACGGCGGTCGATCCCATGGATGCGCTTCGTGACGTAAACAGCGATCTGGACAAACAGAAGGGCAAGACCACGGTAGCGCTGTCCGATGCTCTGCAATTGATTCATGACTATCAGGTCATGCAAGCCTATGGGGCAGTCACACCCCTGAGTCAGGCGATGATCGCGGGAGATGACCGCCGACGCTACACCACCGAGCGAGACCTGGTGAAAATGCCTGACGGCGGCGGAGTTTGCGCGCTCATCGTGCGGCCTCACGAGCCGGCTGGACGCCTCACCACGCTGCTCAAGTTCACCATCTACGTTGATCCCAACGACAACCTGAACGATGCTCGCCTGACCGCGGCCAACGGTTACGTCGGCGTCGTGGGTTTTACCCGAGGCAAAGCATGCAGTCCTGACAAGCCGGTGCCGTATGTGCACGACGGGGCTGACGGGGCCGCATTGATCGATTGGATCACGGCGCAGCCGTGGAGCGACGGGCGTGTGGGCATGTATGGCGGCAGCTATGAGGGATTCACGCAGTGGGCCGTCGCGAAATACATGCCGAAGGGACTGAAAGCGATGATGACGGGTGCACCGGCGGCGCCTGCGATCGACGTCCCGATGGAGGGGAACGTGTTCTGGAATTTCATCTATCCATGGCCGTTCTATACCACGAATGCAAAAGGCGCCGACGACGCGACCTACTCCGACGGCGCGCGCTGGCGGCGGTTGGACCACGAATTCTATGTAAGCGGACGGGCCTACCACGATCTAGAGAAGATTGACGGGACGCCCAATCCAATCTTCGACGAATGGATCTCGCATCCAGGTTACGACGCTTACTGGCAGAGCATGATTCCGTACAAGAAAGAGTTTGCTCGGATCGACATTCCGGTGCTCCTCACGGCGGGCTATTACTACGGTGGTCCGGGAGCGGCGGTGTACTACTTCAGCCAGTGCCAAAAGTATGCCCCTAAGGCCGATCACTACCTGCTGATCGGACCGTATGACCATCCAGGAGCGCAGTTTGGAGTGATCGGGCTGGTCGGCAATTTGTTCGACAGCCTGGGCGGCGGTGTGCGCCTCGATCCCGTTGCCATCATCGACCTGACCGACGTTCGATATGAATGGTTCGATTATGTCTTCAGGGGCGGCGCAAGACCCTCGCTACTGAAGGATCACGTCACCTACGAAGTGACCGGCGCGAACCTCTGGAAGGGCGCACCCACTCTGGCGAAAATGGCAGACCGGACGCTGCGATTTCACCTAAGTGGGGTCAAATCGGGCGACACTTACCGATTAGGCGAACAGACGCCATCTGGCAACGCGTTTGTGCCGCTGAAGATCGATTTCGCCGACCGCAGCGATGTGGACCGGGCTTCTCCGGGCGGGGGCGTGGTCGCTAAAGCAGTGGACACCTGGAATGGAATTGAATACGTCAGCGATCCGCTGCCAACAGCCACCGAGCTGAGCGGACTGTTCTCTGGACAGCTTGATTTCATCAGCAACAAGAAGGACTTTGATTTCGACATTAGCCTCTACGAGCAGACTTCCAATAGCCAATATGTATTTCTCACTTCCTACTGGGCACGTGCCAGCTACGTCGGGGACCTGGAAAATCGCAAGCTATTGACGCCCGACAAGCGCCAGCGACTGGATTTCCACAGCATTCGGCTGATGAGCCGTCAGCTGCAGGCGGGCAGCCGGGTGGTTGTCGTGCTCAGTGTAATCAAGCAGGTGGGGCGGCAGATTAACTATGGGACCGGCAAGGACGTCAGCGACGAAACCATCGCCGATGCGAAGGAACAGCTGCAGATTAAGTGGTTTGATGACAGCTACATGGTGCTGCCGGTCGGCCGCTGATGGATTTGTCGTTGCTGGGTGAGATGTTAAACTATCGCGTCAGGCATCGGTCCCGCGCGACGCATCCTCGCCAACCCCGCCAGGTCCGGAAGGAAGCAACGGTAACGAGTTCTTTCGTGTGCAGTGGGTCGCCGGTGCCTGGCTTTTTTCAATCAGAAGTTCCAGCCCAAATCATTACAAGCTGTTTACGACTCTTTACGCAAGAAACGCCCCTCGCGCGCATCCACTGTGAGTGGAGCTCGTGGCAGAGACAATCAGCCACAGCCGGCGAGGAGAAACATGTACGGCATATCTTCGGGGTCCGCAATCCCTTCGGTTACTATTCGCGTTTCCGGCAAACTCTTTCATGGCCATCTTGAATATCTTGACCGGCTGGTTCAGGCGGCGGCCGATTGCGAGTTGTGGGTCGTGCTCGATCTCGAGCACCTGGCTGACATCGACCGCGCCGCGCTATTTTTCCTGATGAACGGCGAGAACCACGAGTTCGACCTTGTCGGGTGCCCCAACTTCATCCGCGAGTGGATGTCGCACGAATCAGAACATCAGGTGGCCTAGCCGCGGGCTTCTTCGCGGCGTTCGACGACTAAAAGAGTTTGGACCGCCAAGGTCGCAGAGAGAGTCGCCACCGGTTAGACTTTCTCGCTTCAATCCTTCACAATATGGGATTCCATTTCTATTCAGGAGCCCTAGTTGAGCCAAGCCACGCTTCGTAGAGCCAAAATCTCTGCGCTCGGCACCTACGTGCCGCCTCGCCTTCTCACCAACGTCGATTTGGAAAAACTGGTGGACACCAACAACGACTGGATCATGGAGCGAGTGGGCATTCGCCAACGCCACATTGTGGAAAAGGGTGTCGCCACCAGCGACCTGGCGACCGAAGCGGCCCGCAAGGCTCTGGCGCTGCGCGGATTGGCACCTTCAGATGTGGAAGTGATCATTGTGGGGACCGTAACGCCCGACATGCTGTTTCCTGCCACCGCCTGCCTGGTGCAGACCAAGCTTGGGGCGACAGGCGCATGGGGAGTTGATCTGTCGGCCGCGTGCTCGGCGTTTCTCTACTCGCTGCAGACGGGAGCGCAGTACATCGCCACCGGCGCTCATAAGCGGGTGCTGGTCATCGGGGCGGACGTGATGTCGTCCATCATTGACTACACCGACCGCGCCACCTGTGTGATCTTCGGCGATGGGGCGGGAGCCGTATTGCTGGAACCCTCTGACGACAATACCGGTTTAATTGACTTCATTCATGAAGTGGACGGCTCTGGCGCCTGCTTCCTGAATATGCCAGCAGGCGGCAGCCTGCACCCGGCGACGCACGAGACCGTAGACAAGCGGATGCACTTTGTTCATCAGGATGGGCAGCAGGTCTTCAAGTTCGCCGTACGCAAGCAAACCGAAGTCTGCGAAAAACTGCTGGCCCGCAACGGCGTCAAGGCGTCCGACATTGACTGCTTCATTCCTCATCAGGCCAATCGCCGCATCATCATGGCGACTGCGGACCGGTTAGGGCTCGCCGCCGAGAAGATCATCATCAACATTCAGGACTACGGCAACACCACAGCAGGCACGATTCCTCTGGCCATGAACACGGCGATCGAGGAGGGCAAGCTCAAGAAGGGAAGCCTCGTGCTGCTGGCTTCTGTGGGAGCGGGGTTTACGGTAGGGGCGACACTGCTGCGCTGGTCGTACTGAGAGGTGCCTGTCGCGCATCGCCTGGGCACGAACTGGCTGGAGAGGGCGCGGCAACCTCGCCGCTTCGCCGCTGCAGGATCTCCGCATGCCACTGCAACCATCCCTCTTTGAGACCTTCCTGCGCCGGAACGACCGGAAGCTTCTCGATGAAGGCCAACCCTTCTTGCCAACCCGTAAGGGCCGCATCGAACTCTGCCCGCGCGCAGTGGATGGCAATGTCGGCCCTAATCCGCGATAACTTCGGCGCCGCCTCGACTTTCTTCACGTGATCGAGCCATTTTTGGGCGGTCTCGACGTCTTTTCTGCACCAGGAAACGAATACTGCCGCCTCCAGGGCCAGGACGTCATTACTGGAAGATGCCACTGATTCTGCCAGTTCAAGGCACCTTTCGAGGTGTCGAGCTGCTGAGGGAGTGTCCTTGCGGTCGCTTGCTGCAGCATAAGCGAGCAGGCTGCCACGGAAATCATCGACCGACCGGTCCTGCACCGAAGTGGCAGCTTCCACCCATGTGCGTTTCCACTGGCGCGGCCGCACTCCTTCGTGAGTTTGGTCCAAGATTGCAGCAATGTTCATCCATCGCCGCCCGCGGACCCGCGAACGCACGAGCATATCGATGCGGGCACCGTCCGTGAAAAGAGCACCCACCGAGAATGGCACGAGATTCAGGATGCCAATGATCAGCGAGATCCATATGAACAGATGAGCGGGAATCGAGACCCAGACGTTCTCCGACGCGTGAAAGACATAATCGACAAGAACGATCGTCACGGGAATCGACAGCAGGTTGGCGGCCGGTCCTCCTGCTATGAAGATCAGAAGTCGACGGTGTAATCGACGCACTCCGGCCACGTGCATGCCGGCAAGGCCCGCGGCTCCGGCGAGCGTTTTCCGGGTCTCAACCTTCAATTTTCCATACACTCTCTTCAGGCTGACGGGGCCGATCGAAACAGAACTGAACCGAAACCCCACCGCCCAACCTGCCAACAGGTGCCCAATCTCATGTATGACGACCGCCAACAAAATGGCGGCGAAGTAAAAGAGGATCATATAGTCAGCTGCGGCTTCTCCGGTGCTCTGCTCATCCGTACGGATCAGCACGATGCCGAAGAGTGCACCCACGATGACCCCAACAATGATTCCTTTGAGCTTGGTCCTGAGTTTTTTTCGGCCTGAGTGCGCCGGAAATGTTGCGGAATCCAGGATCGGGGTCGCAGAGACAGAGGGCGCTGGGGCGTCAGAGGCCATGCGAGGTGGATAGTAGCAGACAGTAATACTGGGATTGAGTGTATGCGCTGCTCCACCGGTGACTGGCGTAACTCCGGGGCAGCAATTCCTCTGGAGAGGTACCGGCGCACAATGCTAGCGTTGCATGGAGTGTGCTGGGCGATCTTTGCTCTGGCCCCCGTGAGGCCACCAACCGGTGCGGCGTTCGCTTCCCATTTCCGTTACGTTTCTCCTCGCATCCATGCTGCGACTCTCCGCCCAGCAGGCCGAGACGGAGAGCAAACTGCTCATCCTGGAACACATGTGGAACGAAGCGCAGGTCAACCGCGATGCGCGGGCGCTGCAGGAGTTGGTCTCTGACCGCTTCGTCAATACTGAGTATGACGGGGACGTCAGCGATAAAGAGAAGTTTCTTTCAGACATCAAAGACCCGCAGTTCAAGCCCAGCCTGATGAACATTGACGACGTGAAGGTGCGGCTGTTTCACGACACGGCCGTGGTCACGGGAAACTATCACATGAAGGGCACCTATGAGGGCAAGCCTTACGATCACATGGGCCGCTTCACGGACACGTGGTTCTTGGAGAACGGTCACTGGCAGTGCATTGCCAGCCATTCCAGCTTGGTTAAGAAGTAACCTGCGCTGATTTCTGCCGAACCACGATGGTGCTGGCGAGCCAGTCGTATAGCGTTTGACACTTGCGGCTGACCAGCAAAGAAGTCAGGTTCGCAAATATCAGCATCCAAACCAGTCCCAACATAATTGACCAAGTAGTCGCGTTTCCAGTTGCAAATCTCAGCCGCCAGATCGCAGTGTGGGCGAGCTCCCATGGAACAAACTTCAAGACGGTGCGGGCCATAGACCTGGGCCAGCCGACGCCCAATCCGGCGAGGTCAGTCACGCGAAGACTTAGCTTTTGTTTGCCCCAGGAGGCGTGCTTGTGCGACGCCTCCGTGATCGCGAAGTAGAGAGTCACCGGCAACGTGACCGACAGGAAGCCCACCAGCTGGCCTCTTCCGGAGCTCCCGACCCATGACGGCGAGATCCCAAGGGCCCGCACCAAACCGAGGAGACACAACAGATAAGCGGAGATGATCAGATAATCGAGCGCGAAAGCCTGGATGCGCGGACGCAGACCTGCGTAATTCAAAGAGTCTTGGGTCATATTTTTGCGACCGCAAGCATTCCATGCCTTACGGTCGCGTCATCCTCTCCGGCTGCACTTCGTTGTCGAACTCTTCACCGGTGAGATATCCGAGTTTCAGCGCGGCTTCGCGCAGGCTGGTGTGGTCCACGTGTGCGGTGTGGGCGATTTTGGCGGCTTTGTCGTAACCAACTTTGGGAGCGAGAGCGGTGACCAGCATCAGGGAATTTGCCACATACCATTCCACCTTGGAGCGGTCCACCTCGATACCGTTGATCATGAACTCGACATATCCATGGCAGGCGTCGCTGATCAAGGTGACCGCATGCAGGAAGTTGTAGATGATGACGGGCTTGTAGACGTTGAGCTCGAAGTTGCCCTGCGATCCGGCAAATCCCACGGCTGCAGTGGCTCCATGAACTTGGGTGCAGACCATGGTCATGGCCTCGCACTGGGTAGGGTTGACCTTGCCCGGCATGATGGAAGAACCAGGCTCGTTCTCAGGAATCGAGAGTTCACCCAGCCCACAACGCGGACCCGAGGCCAGCCAGCGAATGTCGTTCGAAATCTTCATGAGGGAAGCGGCCAGCGTTTCCAGAGCGCCCTGCGCGAACACCAGTTCGTCGTGGGCGGAGAGCGCGGCGAACTTATTGGGATGGGAGCGGAAGGGAAGCCCTGTCAGTTCTGCGATTTTCGCTGCCGCACGCGCCCCGAACTCCGGATGCGCATTCAGACCTGTGCCGACCGCAGTTCCGCCGATAGCAAGATCGTAGAGACCGTCCAGTACCAGTTCCAGGCGTTTGATATCGCGGTCCAGCAGGCTCGCCCAGCCCCCAAATTCCTGGCCAACCGTCAGCGGGACGGCGTCCTGCAGGTGCGTGCGCCCGATTTTGACAACGTCATTGAATTTCTTCGCCTTGGCCGCGATGGCATCGTGAACATTCCTGATTGCCGGAATCAGGGCATTCTTGACCCGATCGGCGGCGGCAATGTGCATCGCCGTCGGAAATGTGTCGTTCGATGACTGCGACATGTTCACGTCATCGTTGGGATGGATCGGCTTCTTCGACCCCAATTCGCCGTTGGCCAGTTCGATGGCGCGGTTGGAGATGACCTCGTTGGCATTCATGTTGGTCTGAGTACCACTGCCGGTCTGCCAGACGCGGAGAGGGAACTGGTCGTTGAGCTTGCCCGAAATAACTTCCTCGGCCGCCAAGGCAATTAGCTGGGCTTTGCTGGCGGGCAGCTTGCCCAGATCCTGGTTGACCAACGCGCAGGCCTTCTTCAGGATTCCAAAGGCGCGGATCAACTCGGGCGGCATGGTGTCGCGGCCAATATTGAAGTGATGAAGCGAGCGCTGGGTCTGGGCTCCCCAGTAGACATGAGCCGGGACTTCAATCTGCCCCATGCTGTCAGATTCGGTGCGGGTGCGGGAGGGAGATTCTTTCGGCCTCGCCATTCGTGTTGCTCCCAGATTCGATCAGGATAAAGTAAGGAACCCAGCATTATATCGGCAAACAGCGGAATGAAGCGCGGGCTGCCACTTGGGGTTTATCCCACATGCTAGAATCGGCGTTTCCGATTTGACCGACGATCCAGCCGACAGCTGTCGTGTGCCCGAATCATGCCTGAAATACTCACCATCGAAGAACTATTGGTCGAGCCCAAGACCAAGCTGCAATCGAGCACGCCCATGCACTCCGACGTGCTGGTAATTGGCGCGGGACCGACCGGGCTGGCTTGCGCGATCGAAGCCAAGAAAGCGGGCCTTCGCGTCGTCGTCGTGGACAAGGGCTGCCTGGTCAACTCGCTGTTTCACTATCCCCCGAACATGGTGTTCTTCACCACGCCGGAGCTGCTGGAAATCGGCGATATTCCCTTCACTACGGCGCAGCAGAAGCCAACGCGGGAAGAAGCAATCGAGTACTACCGCAAGGTCACTGAGCACTACGAACTGGATGTCCGGCAATACATGTGGGTGCGAACGGTTTCGGGGAAGGACGGAAGGTTTACCGTCTGTGCGACCGACCGCGCCGGCCACATCCACGATTACCACGCTCGCAAGCTGATCGTCTCCACCGGGTACTATGACCTCTCCAACAGGCTGGAAATCGCGGGCGAGGATCTGGCCAAAGTTTCTCACTATTACGGCGAACCGCACCCGTACTTCGACAGCGACGTAGTGGTGATTGGCGGCAAGAATTCCGCGGCGCTGGCGGCGCTTGATCTATGGCGTCACGGGGCCCGCGTTACGCTGGTGCACCGGGCTGCGCAATTGCATCACCACGTCAAATACTGGATCAAGCCTGACGTTGAAAACCGCATCAAGGCGGGCGAGATCACCGCTTACTTCAACAGCAGTGTGCAGGAGGTTGGGCATGACTTCGTCGTCATCCGCTCGCCCAGTGGTCCTGTCCGCGTGAAGAATGACTTCGTGTTTGCGTTGATCGGCTACCACCCGGACTACGATTTTCTGCGCAGCATGGGCATAGAGTTGTCGGAAGAACAATGCCGCCCGGTGTGCGATCCAATCACGTTGGAGAGCAATGTGGCTGGAGTGTATGTGGCGGGCGTCATTGTTGCCGGCTCGCGCACGAACGAGATCTTCATCGAAAACGGACGCTTCCACGGCGCGCAAATCGCCGACGACCTGAAAAAGAAATTATCTACGGGCCGATAGCCCGTCATCCGGCGCGGAACGAATCCCATGCCAGAGGCGCTCACCCCAACCTCACTCTCACTACGCGCTTACCTGCGCCTTGTGCGGCAGAATCGCAACTTCCGCCGGTTGTGGCTGGCCCAGATCGTGAGCGAGCTTGGCGACTGGTTCTACACGCTTTCCATCTACACGTTGCTTCTGGATCTGACCGGGCACGCCAGTTCGGTGGCCCTCGCGCTGGTGCTGCAAGTTTTGCCGCAGACGTTCACAGGCCCGCTGGCCGGCGTGGTCAATGATCGACTGCGCCGCAAGCACGTGATGATCGCCGCGGACCTGGCGCGCTTCGTGATCGTGCTGTGCATGTTGCTGGTCCGATCCAGCTCGACGGTGTGGCTGGTATATCCACTCCTGCTGATGGAAACAGTGATGGCGGCGTTCTTCGAACCGGCACGGAGCTCGGTACTGCCCAACGTTGCGGCGAAGGAGGATGTCCTGCTGGCGAATACACTCTCATCGGCGACATGGTCGGTGAATCTACTGGTCGGTGCGTCGGTGGGTGGGGTCGTGGCGGCGTTTTTCGGGCGGGATGCGGTGTTTATTTTGAACGCGCTCTCGTTTCTGTTGTCGGCACTGCTGATCCGAACGATGAAGTTTGACGAGCCCCACGCGGCTGGGGCGAAGCCCCTACATGCCCGCGATCTTGTGGACTTCTCGCCAGTAATGGAGGGAGTCCGCTATGTGCACAGCCACCGTGAAATATTGCCAGCGGTATTTGCCAAGGCCGGCGAGTTGATGATCGGGCCGAGCTGGGTCCTCTTCACAGTCATGGGTAAGCGCGATTTCGCCCTGCACTGGCACGGCCTGAGCGCGCCGCGCGGCGCCATGCTGGGCATGAGCATCCTGCTGGGAGGCCGCGGGCTGGGCGCGCTGTTTGGGCCGCTGATTTCTTCGCGCTGGGCGGGCCAGAGCGATCGCAGATTGCAGCTCGGTATCTTGCTGGGCTATCTGGTGATCGCGGCAGGCTATGGGTCGCTTGGGTTCAGCGGATCGGTATGGATCGCGGCCGGATTCGCCATGCTGGCCCACATGGGCGGATCCACGGTTTGGGTGTTCTCTACAACGTTGTTACAGCTACATTCTGAAGATCGTTTTCGCGGGAGAGTATTTTCCGCCGACTTGGGCCTCTCCATGCTCACGATAGCCATCGGCGCCTACGTGTGCGGCCGGCTGCTGGACGCCGGCATCTCGGAGCGAACCGTGGCATCGGGCACGGGCTTGGCCATGCTGGTTCCCGCGATTCTGTGGGCGTGGGCAACGAGGCCCAAACGGCACAACCAGGGCTGAATCTGCGCCGGAGCTAAGGCTGGACTCCTGAGGGCGGCCATGGGAAGGTCACCATTTGGGTTAGCCAAATGGCCCAGTTTACTTGGCACCGGGCATGGCTTAACTTGAAGAAGCCCGCCGGAGCATCTGGATGCGAACCACCTGCCTTTTATTCCCGCCGTTGTTTCTTGTATTTGCTTTCTGTTCGGCGGCGTTCGCCCAAGTGCCCTTCATCACGAGTATTTCGGTCAACGGGAATGGGCCAAGCTGCACCTATCGCGTAGGCCACAGCCCTCCCGATCCGGTCTGCACCATCGGCCCCGGCATGACTCTGGTGGTAAGCGGAAGTGGGTTCGGCAGCCAGGTCAGCGTCAAAACATGCGATTGCTCGAGCGCGACTATCGTCGGGACTCCAACTTTCAGTCAAGTCACCGCAGTTGTGAACTTTGTGGCAAGCCGGGCAACCATATCTGTCCAGAACTCTGGTGGGCTCCCTAGCAACACGGTCTCCTATAATCCCTTCGCCCCAAACATTGCAAGCATCCAGGTGGGGAGCTGTATCTACAATGTGAGCAGCCCGCCTGCGTATCCCTGCAGCGTCGAGGCTGGATCGCAGGTCACAATCAACGGAAACTATTTTGGCATGTGGGCTGATCCGTTGAATTCACAGGTCTACACATGTCTCTGTCCGGCAGCAGCAATCCATAGCTGGACCAATCAGCAAATCAACGTAACGGCCAGCTACGTGGCTCCCAACTCCGACATTCAAGTGGGCATCTCGGGCGGCCAGCTGCCCTTCAGCAACGCCGTTCCGTATACCGTTACATCCGCTCTAATCCCTCTCGGCTTTTTCGGTATCCACGTGAATGACATTTCGAGCGCAATGCCGCCCAGCGGCTGGTTCGGGATGCAGAGGCTTTGGAACACCCATACGGATTGGTATGAGATCGAGCAACAACCGCAGCTCGCCATCTCGGGGGTACAACGAGCGGCCGGGACCAGCACCTTGACAGTGTCGTCCACGTCACATTGGGCAGCCAAGAACTACGTCTATGTAAACGGCCTCACCTCCAACTGCAGCTCGTTCAATGGCCTCTACGCGATTAGTGCAATACCTTCCTCGACTACGATCAGCTACGTGCAGAACGGTCTCGGAGACGTTTCGACAACACCATGCAGCGGAACTGCAGATTACTTTGTTTTTCATAACATCGACAGGTGGCTGCAGAAAGCCAAAACTCAAGGGATGGAAGTGATGTACGCATTTGGCAACATTCTGCCGCGCTACGCCACCCAGCCCAACGGCTTGTGTCCAGGCGAGGGAAATGGTCTCTGCTACCCGCCCAACGATCTGAATGCCGACGGTACCGGTACGAACCAGCACTGGAGGACATTCGTCGCAGGTATGGCGCAGCATCTCGCCTCCCTCGACCCCAACCTGTACGCGATCCCAGGCTATTTCGAAACGTGGAATGAGTTTGACCAGTCGGTTCAGTGGCAGTACCCGCAGCTGGTTCGTCTTATGGACGACCTAACCTGCATCATGAAGGGGACCGGCAATATTACGGCTCTAAACCAGTCGTGCAGCTCCGACGGCAACTTTATCGCCAAGGGCGTCTTGCCGACGACCAAGGTTCTGCAGCCGAGCCTGAGTTCCGCAAGCG